>Ga0105245_10001212_pt1 | contig 23316 bp, 20 predicted proteins | sample KBSM54metaG_FD_81523 | JGI IMG/M metagenome (GOLD analysis project Ga0105245, IMG submission 81523) | Miscanthus rhizosphere microbial communities from Kellogg Biological Station, Michigan, USA - KBS M5-4 metaG | ecosystem: Host-associated > Plants > Roots > Rhizosphere > Soil | place...
CCGCCCAGGCCGACCGTGATCAGCGCGATGGCGAGCGCCTGGCCCACGACGCCGTCGATCAGCGCGCCGCACACCGCCCCCGCTACGACCAGCAGGCCGGCTGTGCCATAGGCGAGGATGCGCGAGCGGCGAGCCACGGACTCCCAGCTCACCCCAACTCGAGCGTCGTGACGCCGTAGACGCGCTCGACGTCCTCCGGCGGATGGCCGTTCAGGTACATCCGGGCCGTCTCGAAGGTGGTCTCCCACTCGCGACCGGAGCGGAGCTCCTCCGCACGGGCGTTCGCGGCCGGCATGTCCACGAACACGTCTGCGGCAGGGCCCGCCGCGGAGAGGAGGCCGCTCAGGAGAGCGTCGGCCGCGGCCGTGTCGTCCGCGAACAGAGGGCCGACCTTCGCGCCCGCGCGGCACGGCCGCAGCACGCCGTAGCCGGCCAGCCGGCCGTCCCTCACGCACGCGAGCGCGTGTCCGGCTTGGCGATCGACCCACACGCGCAGGAACCGCTCGCGCTCCGCGCCGAAGACGGCGGCGTCGAAGGCCAGGAGCTCGCGGAATGGCAGCGAGCCAAGCTCGACCAGCCCGTCGGGGCGCCGCCCGCCACCGGTCGTGCGCCAACGGACGTTGCGGTGGGACGTGGCGAACCCGCTGCGCCGGTAGGTGGCCTCCTGCTCCAACACGGCGTCCAGCCCGACCACACGCGAGTCGGCGCGCGCGAGCGCCCGCTCGAACAGCGGCAGCCCGAGACCCTGCCCGCGCAGGTCGGCGCGGACGATGTAGAAGCCGATGAAGGCGTAGGCGTCCCCGTAGAGCGCGCACGAGGCGGTCGCCACGATCTCGCCGGAGCGTTCGGTGGCGAGAAACGAGTCCGGATCGGCGGCCAGGAACCGCTCCCGGTCGTCGAGTCCCGGGTTCCAACCCTCCGCAGCCGCCCACTCGACCGCGGCCTGTGCCGCACGGGCGCTTGCCACGACATCCTTAGGGTAGCCCTCGGCGACAGGGGCGGTACCTTTGGTGCCGGACTACGCCTGTGGATTCGCACATGGACGTCAGGCTGCTGGGGCACCTCGAGGTCGAGGTCTCGGGTGATCCTGGGGGTGCTGATCTGCTGCGCGGCATGATCTCCGCGAACAGCATCCGCTACGCCACCGACCAGGACACCCAGACCCTCGAGCGGCTCGCCGAGCTCGACTCGCAGCCGCCCCTCAGGGGCCCGGCGCTCATCGCCGAGCTCGGCGGCATCCCCGCCGCGGCAGTCTGCATCCGCGACGGACGCGTGATCGCTGACCCCTTCCAGGCCACCGACCACCTGGTCGCGAACCTCCGCATGCGCGCGGGCGCCATCCGCGCCTTCGAGATCAGTCCCTCGCTGCGCGAGCGGCTCGTCGCGGCACTGCCGGCGCAGCGCGGCAACTCGGTCGTCGTCTACCCATAGGCGCGCGCGGCACCATCGCCGAACGACAGCACTGAAGAACGGCCTCGATCGCCCCGGCGGCACCGACCATCCTGCCTAAGTGTTGCCAGGCAACACCAGAACAGGATCGTTGCGCAGATCCAACCCCTTCACCGCTGCCGTTCGCTGGGATCACGCCGCGGCCGCGAGTCACGCCGGCACCGCTCGCGTCGACCGCGCGATCGCGCCGCGGGGCTAGGATCGGGCGGTGCCGGATGCACGGGAGAGCGTGGCCCCGCTCAGCCGCCTCGCCGCGGCGCTGCGCGAGGAGGGGATGTCGCGCTCGTACCGGCGCGGCGAGGCGCTGTTCTCCGAGGGCGACGTGGCCGACCGCGTCTTCCTCATCGAGCGCGGTTGGGTCACGCTCCGGATCGCGACGCCGGCCGGGGGTGAGGTGATCCTCGGGCTCTGGGGCCCGGGCGACGTGATCGGCGAGCTGTCGGCACTCGACGGCGAGCCCCGGACCGCCACCGCCCTTGCGGTCGACGAGGTCGCGGCCGTGGTCGCGCCCGCCGGGGCCATGCGCGCCCTCCTGGAGCGCCAGCCCGAGCTCGCCGGCGAGCTCCTGCGACTGCTGGCGGGCAGGCTCCGCGACTCGAACCGCCAGCGCCTCGAGTTCGCCATGCTCGACTGCCTGGGGCGTGTGGCGCGCCGTCTCCTCGAGCTCGCGGAGCGCTTCGGCGAGCCCGGCCCCGACGGCATCAGGATCGAGCTCCCGCTCTCGCAGGAGCAGCTCGCCAGCTGGTGCGGCTGCTCGCGCGAGGCGACCGTCAAGGCGCTCCGGACGCTACGGGAGGTTGCAGGTGTGACCACCGGGCGCCGCGTCGTGACGCTCGGCGATCCTGAGCTGCTGCACCGCCACGCCGGGCTGGGCTGAACCGCCACGGCCCGCCGCGAGCAGTGCGTACAAGTACCCACTCTGAGCGTGCACAACGGCGTGGAAGGGCCTCCCGGGCGTGCGTAGGTTGAACACATCCAGTCAGCCGCCCCGCGCAGACGCGAAAGGACGCCATGTACGCCGCCGACTCCCACAACATCCGCCAGGCCACCGAGACCGACGAGGCCGCGCTTCAGCGGCTCGCGGAGCTGGACAGCCAGCGCCCGCTCACCGGTCCGGCCCTGATCGCGGAGATCGGCGGACGCCCCGCCGCGGCGATCTCGCTCGCCGACGGCCGTACGATCGCGGACCCGTTCAAGCAGACCGCGACCGCCCAGCAGGTCCTGCGCATGCGCTACGGCGCGCTGAAGGCGTACTCGAGCACCCCCTTGGTGCCCGAGCGCCTGCGGATCGCGTTCGCGCCCTTCCGGGCGCGGACCGCCTGAGTCGGCCCTCCACGCCCGCCGCCGGCCCTCGCTGAACGCGAGCCGGCGGCGGGCGATACTCCGGAGGCGAGCGCGTCAGCGAGTCGTCGGCGGAATGTCAGCGCGCGCTGATGAGCTTCTACACGCGCGCTGATGAGCTTCTACACGGGTGGAACCCATGCAGAAGCGGCTCACAGACTCGGCTCGAGCTTTCTCCGACACCGCCCGGAACCCCAACCTGCTCCGCGCCCAGCTCGCGTTCGGCGCCGCCTGGACCGCCGAGTGGGCCTTCATGGTCGCGCTCGGCGTCATCGCCTTCCGCGACGGCGGCGCGACCGCTGTCGGCGTCGTGGCCTTCGCGCGCATGGCGCCGGCATTCGTGCTCGCCCCTCGGCGGTCGGCGGGTATGGCTCGAGCGCCCGCGCGGCCGAGACGGTCGCCGACGACCGGCTGAAGACGTTCACGCCGGTCGGCGAATCGGCTGCGTAAGGCGCTGAGCGCCGCCGTCAGGCGAGGCGCCCCGGGAGATCAGCCGTCTCCGAGCTCCTCGCGCAGCCGGTCGAGGAAGATCGCCTGCGCGGGGTTGATGCGCCGGCGGGCGTCGTCCAACGTGAACCAGTCGGCGCGGTCGACCTCGGGGAACTCGCGCATGACGCCCGAGCGCGGCGGCCACTCGAGCGTGAACGTGTTGCTCCGCGCGCCCGCCGGGTCGAGGTCCCCCTCGACCGCCCACGCCGTCACGACCTTGCCGCCCGACTGCGTCGCGGTGCCGAGCGCGGCGAGATCCCCCTCGGGGGGCGGCGCGCCAAGCTCCTCCTCGAACTCGCGCAGCGCACAGGCGCGGGGGTCCTCCGCCTCGTCGTACTCGCCCTTCGGTATCGACCACGCGCCGAGATCCTTCTTCTCCCAGTAGGGGCCACCGGGGTGAACGAGCAGCACCTCCGGCTCGCCGCTCGGCCGCCGGTACAGCAGGATGCCCGCGCTCCGCCTCGGCACGGCCCGGACGCTAGCGGGGGGATTCAGGCGCGGCGAGACGAGTCACGCGGTTGCAGTAAGCGTTTCGCAGTCGCGTGAGCGCTGTTACGGTGGGCGCCAGCAGTGGACTTCCGCCTGCTTGGCCCGCTGGAGGTCGTCGGCGACGGTGACGTCGCGCTGTCTATAGGCACGGGGCGACAACGCGCCCTGCTCGCCCTTCTGCTCCTGCGTGCCAACGAACTGGTGGCGACCGATCGGCTGGTAGAGGAGCTCTGGGGGGAGTCGCCCCCGGCCACGGCCCAGCGGATGCTCCACAACCAGGTGTCCGCTCTGCGTCGCGTGCTTGGGCAAAACGGGCGGCTCGAGACACACGGAAGCGCCTATCGCCTCACTGTGCACCCCGGGGAACGGGACGTCGATCGCTTCGAGGAGCTCTTCTCGAGCGGACAGGCGCGGATCGACGCCGATCCGGACGGCGCGGCAGAGAAGTTCCGGGAGGCGCTCGAACTGTGGCGAGGTCCTGCGCTTTCGGACCTTTCCTATGAGCGGTTTGCGCAGACCGAAATCGCTCGCCTGGAGGAGAGGCGCTTGGCCGCCTTCGAGGCCAGAGTCGAGGCCGAGCTGGCGCTCGGCCGTCACGCCGATCTGGTCTCGGAGCTCGAGGCCGCTGTAGCGGAGCAGCCGCTGCGCGAGCACCTCCACGGCCAGCTGATGCTTGCCCTCTATCGGTGTGGCAGACAGGCCGAGGCGCTCGAGGCCTATCGAAGGGCGCGCAGCACGCTGGTCGAGCAGATCGGCGTGGAGCCCGGCCGGGAGTTGCGCGCGCTGCAGGAGGCAATCCTCGCCCAGGATCCCGCGCTGGACGCTCCTTCCGGCGCAGACGAGCTGCCGGAGGCACTCGATCGGGGATCGCCGATCCTGGCCGGCCGCGATCGGGAGCTGGTCGCGTTGATCGCTCTGCTGGCCGATGCGTGCGACCGTCGCGGAGGGGTGGTACTCGCCCACGGTCCGTTCGGGATCGGAAAGACCCGCCTGTCCGCCGAGCTGGCCCGCGAGGCGCTCCGCCGGCGAATGGCGGTCCTCTACACCGGGGCGGGCGACGCGACGGGCGAAGCGCTGGCCGCGATCTCCCGTGCGGAGGAGGCCGATCGGCCGGTTCTGCTCATCCTCGACGATGCCGACTACGTTCGCCCAGAGGTGATCGAGCGGTCCGCCGAGTTGGGCGTCAGCGCGCGTACGCGGCGGCTGCTGCTCCTGGTTCTCAGCGAGAGCGCTGAGCCGCCCGGTCCGCTCGCCGCTCACGTGACACGCTCGGTCGAGCTCGGACCGCTCGAGGAGGGGTCGATGGCGGAGATCGCGCGCCTCTACCAGCCGGCCGGGGTCGGGCCCATGCCGATCCAGGAGCTCGCCGCCGAGAGCCGCGGGGTTCCGCTGACCGTGCACCGGCTTGCGGCTGAGTGGGCGCGATCAAGCGCTTCGCGGGCGGCGGGGGTGAGCGCCGGGCGTGCCGCCGCGGAGCGCCATGGGCTGAGGGCGGCGGAGTCCGAGCTCTCGAGCGATCTGCTCGCGCTCGGCGCGCTCGAGGAGCAGGCGCGTCTCTACGGCGGCGAAGTCGACGCGGCGCCGCTGCCGGCCGTTTGCCCCTTCCTCGGGCTCGCCACATTCGACGCCTCCCACGCGGAGTACTTCTTCGGTCGCGAAAGGCTCGTGGCCGAGCTGGTCGCCCGCCTCGTCGGCTCGCCTCTCCTTGCGGTGGTCGGACCGTCGGGCAGCGGCAAGTCGTCGGCCGTGAGGGCAGGGCTGCTGCCGGCGCTCGCGAGCGGGGTGCTTCCGGGCTCAGAGAAGTGGCCTCAGGCGGTCATGCGTCCTGGAGCGGATCCGCTTTCCACCTTCGAGCTGGTGGTCCCGGACGGCGGCGTGCTCGTGGTCGACCAGTTCGAGGAGGTCTTCACGGTCTGCCGCGACGAGCGCCGGCGGACGGAATTCCTCGATGCCCTGGTCGCGCTGGCGGAGGATCGCGACGGGCGCGTGCAGGTGGTCCTCGCTATGCGCGCTGACTTCTACGGCCGGTGCGGCGCCTATGACCGGCTTGCGCGGCTTGTGGGCGCCAACCACGTGCTCGTCGGGCCGATGCGGCGAGATGAGCTGCGCAGGGCCATCGTCGAGCCCGCGCGCCGGGTCGGGCTGCGGGTGGAGCCGTCGCTCGCCGACGCCCTGATATCCGACGTGCTCGACGAGCCCGGCGGCCTGCCCCTGCTGTCTGCCGCGCTGCTCGAGCAGTGGCGCGAGCGCGACGGTCGAGTAATGCGCCGAGCCGCCTACGAGCGCACCGGTGGCGTCCGCGGCGCGGTTGGACGTCTCGCCGAGGCTACCTACGAGGGGCTCTCCGACTCGGAGCGCAGCGCGGCGAGGCGCATACTGCTGCGTCTCGCCGATGCCGGAGAGCAGGGAGCGAGCTTCGTGCGTCGTCCTGTGCCGCTCGACGAGCTGGACCCGGATCGCGACAGCGAGACCGCGGCGGCACTCGAGCGCCTCGTGGACAGCCGGCTCGTGACCGTGGACGAGGGCACCGTCGAGGTCGCGCACGAGGCGCTGCTGCGCGAGTGGCCGCGCCTGCGAAGCTGGCTCGAGGAGGACGCCGAGGGTCGCCGCCTTCATCAGCACCTCGCGCAGGCGGCGCGCGGCTGGGATGCCGACGGCCGCGATCCAGGGGAGCTCTACCGAGGCGCGCGGCTGGCGTCCGCGCTCGAGTGGAGCGCGTCGCACGAAGGTCGACTGAACGCACTCGAGCGCGAATTCCTCGACGCGAGCCGCGCCGCCGCCGAACACGCGGCCGAGCACGAGCGCGCAACGAATCGCCGTCTCAGGGTCCTGTTGGCCGGCCTCGCCGGGCTGCTCGTGCTGGCGGTGGTGGCAGGCGTCGTCGCCCTCAACCAGCGCGGCGATGCGCGCGACGCGGCGCGGAGAGCGGACGCCCAGCGCCTGGGAGCGGAGGCGCTCACAGTGGATCGCTTCGACCAAGCGCTCCGGCTTGCGCGCGCCAGCGTGGCGCTCGACGACACGCCGACTACGCAGGGCAATCTCTTGACGCTCCTGCAGCGAGCGCCGGCGGCACTCGCCGTCCTGGATTACGGCCGGCCGCTGTACGCGGCGGCGCTGAGCCCGGACGGACGGCTGCTGGCGATCGGCGGCGCGGCCGGGGACGCGACCATCTACCGGACTCGGACCAGGGCGCCGCTGGGGCGGACGTACCGTCTCGGCGAGACGATCCAGAGCATGCGTTTCTCGCCCGACGGCAAGACGCTCGCGATCGGCGCGATGGACCCCACAGAGGGCACGCAGGGCGCGGTGGTCGACCTGATCGACGCCCACAGCCAAAGGCTTCGGGTGCGCGTCGAGCTGCCCCTGGTGCGCGAGCGCGCGCCGTTCGCCGTCGCCGAGCCGCTGTTTCTCCCCGACAGCGGCGACATGGTGGTCGCCGTGATCCATGGCGACTTTCCGGACGCCCCCGCATCCTGGCTCTATCGCGTGGACAGCGAGACCGGCGCGATCGAGCGCGAGCTGCGCGTCGGCGAACACAGCGCGCTGCGGCCCTCACTGACGGCGGACGGCAAGCGACTCTTCGCCACGAGTGTGCGCGACAACCGGAGCTGGGAGATCGACCCCCAGGAGCTTCGGATACGACGGACCTATCCGGTGGGGGACTTCGTCGGAGCGGTCAGCCCCGACGGGCAGCTGCTTGCACTGGGGTCCGAGACCGGACACGTTCGCCTGCTCGACCTGGGGTCCGGCGCGGTCCGGTCGCTCAGCGGCCGACACGACGGCTCAGTGATCAGGCTCGCCTTCACACCCGACGGGAGCCGGCTCATCACGTCCGGGGCCGACGGCCAGGCGATCGAGTGGGACGTCGAGAGCGGGAGCGTCGCTGAGCGGTACAGCGGCCACAGCGGACAGATCTGGGGGTTCGACCTGCAGACCGACGGGAGCACGCTCGTGACGTCGGCCACCGACGGGCGCGCGATCGTCTGGGACCTCGCCGGGAACCGGCGGCTCGACCGGCGCTTCACCCTTCGTCGATACGGCGACAGCAGCGACATCTGGTACGTGGTCGACGTAACGCGGGGAGTGGCCGTCAGCCCCGACGGGCGCACGCTCGCGGTAACGCATCGCAACGGGACGGTGGAGCTACTCGACACCGCGACGCTCAGGCGTCAGCGAGCGTTCCGTGCCATACCGGGATTCGCCAGCAGCGCGGCCTTCAGTCCTGACGGCCGCCTCCTCGCGGTGACCGGCGCGGGCGGACGGGTGACGCTCTGGAATCCGCGCACCGGTGCGCGCGCCGGTGAGCTGCGGGGGTTGCGTGCCGACTCGCAGGCACTCGCGTTCTCGCCCGACGGCAGCCTGCTCGCCGCCGCCGAGGCGCTGTTCGAACCGCCCCGGATGCGGATCTGGGATGTCCGCCGGGGTCGGCGAACGAGCTTCGCGGCGGCCTCTCCAGCGAGCGCGCTCGCGTTCAGCCATGACGGAAAGCTGCTCGCGGCCGCCGCGGGCCGAGAGGGCATCGAGATCTGGGACCCGCACGACAGCAAGCTGGCGAAGTTCGTGGACACGCCGGAACCGACCCGAGCTGTTGCCTTCTCGCCGGACGGGAGCCTCCTCGTCGCCGGGTTCAACGACGGCACGGTCCAATTCTTCTCGACGGACGGGTGGAGGCGGGTGGGCCGGCCATTCGATGCTCACGCCGGAGTTGTCGTGTCGACCGTCTTCTCGCCCGACGGCCGCATGCTGGCCACTACCGGAGACGACGGCGCGGTTGCACTCTGGGACGTAGCGACGCGCAAGCCCGTGGGAACGCCCGTGACCGTCGAGCCCGACACGCGCGTCACGGCTGCATTCAGCCCGACGGGCTCACACCTCTTTGCGGTCTCGACCGGGAGTCGAGGCCTCCGCCTCGACACTTCGCCGGAGTCCTGGAAGCGACGCGCCTGCCTGGTTGCCGGCCGCGACCTCACCGCCCAGGAGTGGGACGACGCTCTGCCGGGGCAGCCCTACCGGGCCGTCTGCGCCAGTTAGCGGCAATGAGCGCGCCGTGAGCGCGCGATTACCGCAGGACGGAAGGCTCGCACTCGATCGACCGTACGAGGCGGTCGTGAACCCAAGGAGTGGAGATGTCGTCACTGGCAATGAAGAGAGTGGTGGCCACCGCACTCGCAGCCGCGAGCTTCGCGAGCGCGATCGGAGCGGCCGCTGTGTCTGCGACACCCGAGTCGGGGAAGGTCCCGCCACCCCCGTCATCGATCGCTGCCCCCGCCGGCGATGCCTACGAGGATCTGCGCGCGCCTCAGGAGGTCGCTGTCCAGCCCACGACCGGCCAGCCGGGCGGCTTCGATCTCGCGTCCGCGGCGATCGGCGCCGCGGCCGGGGCCGGCCTCATCATCGTGCTGATGGCGGCCGGAGGATTGGTCCGCCGGCGCCCGTTGACCCGCCGCCACAGCACCATCGGCGCGTGAGCAGCCTTCCGATCTCGCGTCGCGCGCTCCTTCAGGCGCGGCGCGAGATCCGGAAGATGGGGTGCAACGGAGCGATCCGGTGCAGATCCTCGTCCGGGGCGTCGGCCCCGACGCCCTGAAAGAACGCGCCGACCTCCCAGGCCCACTTCACCAGGTAGGCGCGCAACAGCGGGAGCTTCTCGTCGTCCGGAAGCTCGATCGCGGTGAACTCCTCGGTCCTGGAGCCCTTCCGCAGGCGTCCCTCGCCGGTCACGCGGATGTTGCGCACCCACTGCGTCTCGCCGCGCGGCGCGACGATGTATCGCTCGCCCCCGTGCTCGAGCGGATTCACCGGCGTGCGCCTCCACTCCCCGCTCTTCCTGCCCCGGACCTCGAGCACGCGGGAGCCGGCGAGGCTCACCCCGAGGCGAGTGAATCCCGCGACGGCTGGGTTGAGCAGGTGCTTCGTGAACCATCCCGGGCGCTGGTAGTGATCGGCCATGGGTCAGACGTTGACACACCGCGCGCCGAGGGCCTCGGCGAGCTGGCGATGTGCGGGCCGGGCTCCGATGAGGATCGAGCGCGACCGATCGAGTCCGTGCGCTCGCGCGAATGCAAGGGGCAGCCCGGGCAACGGAGGCCGGCACCAGCAAGCCGGCGGTCCGGCGCCGTGTGGGCAAAGGGCACTCTCCACGCCACCGGTGACCTCGGACGCCAGGGTGGCCGCCGCCTCGGCCAGCGCGCCCGGGGCGCCGCCCGGCTGCCAGTCGAAGACCAGGTGGGGCGCGTCGCGGTCCGCCTCGTGGACGGCCTCCCTCCAGCCGGGCTCATCGAGGGCGGCAGCCGCGACGAACACGCCCGCCTTCCCCGCACCCGGCCGGCTCGACCGCGCAAACGGCACCTGCTCGACGGAGTCCCAGCCCTCGTCGGCCGATGGCGGCTCCAGCTCCCGGAGGGCCCGCATCTGGGACGTGGGCGTGAGCACGCCGTCGCCTCGCCGGGCGAGCGCCCTCAGCTCCTCGGGGTCCGGCAGCGAGCCGAGGCGCTCGAGCAGGCGCTCCACGAGGTTGACCTGCGCCTGCGCGAGCGGTGTGTCGAGCCAGAGGCAGCGGACAGGGAGCCCGTGCCTGGCCGCCGTCTCGATCACATGGCTCCGGGCGGCGCGCGTGAGGTAGGTGTTGTCGAGCACGGCGCTCCGGGCGCCCGACGTCAGCTCCGCGTCGAGCGCGTCAGCGAGGTCCCGGAGCGACCCGCCGCGCTCGTCGCGGTTGAGCCGCACGTAGCCGCGCGCCACGTAGTCCTCCGCCACGCGGCTCTTGCCCGCCCCCGGGATGCCCATGACGAGAATGACCTCGCCGTCCGCCGTCGGCCGCGCGCGTTCGGCGGGACCGGGACGAAGGCTTCCAAAGGCGCGCGCGAGCGCGGTCCGCTCACGGTCGTCCAGGTCGAGGGTGGCGGCCAGGGCCGAGGAGCGCGCGGTCTCGGGCCGGGTGGCGCCGGGGATCGCGACCACGCCTTGGGCCAGGTCGAGAAGCCAGGCGAGCGCCACCTCCGCGAGCGCCAGGCCGCGCGCCTCCGCGACGGCCGCCAACGCCTCCTGGCGTCCGAGCCCCTTCGCGCGGCGCGGCCCGCCGAGCGGAGAGTGGGCGATCAGGGCGAGGCCGGACTCGGCGCACCTCCGGACGACTCCGCCCCGGAGCGCGCGATCGTCGAACACGCTCAGCGCGACCTGGACCGCCGAGATCGGCGCGAGCTCGAGCGCCTCGTCGAGCTGACCGCGGTTCACGTTCGACACGCCGACCCGCTTCACGAGCCCCTCGTCGACGAGGCGGGCGAGCGCGCGGAGGGCGGTCCGCCAGGGCCTCCGCGGATCCGGAGCATGGATCAGGTAGAGGTCGATCTCGAGGCCGTCCAGCGCGGCGAGGCTCGCCTCGCAGTCGCGGCGGATCGCCTTCGCCCGCCCGTCCGGAAGCCACGCACCCCCGGCTCGCGCCATGCCGCCCTTCGACACGATGCGCGCCCTCCGCTCCGCGCCGGAGCGGCGAAGCGCACGCGCGAGCAGGCGTTCGTTGTGACCCAGCTCTGACTCGTCGCGCCCGTACGCGTGAGCGGTGTCGAACACGGTCACGCCGGCCGCGGCCGCAGCGGCGATGGTCTCGAGCGCAAGCTCCTCGTCGCGGCCCTCGGCGGTCGACATGCGCATGCACCCCAGTCCGACGTGGAGCTCCGAGGGGTCAAGCCATCCGGGACGACTCAGGAGCCAAAGCCTACGGGGGACCCGCTAGCGTCATGCGGCCGATGCGCCGGACTCCGACACTGGCCATATATGCGTGCTGCCTGATCGCTCCGGCCCTCCTGGCCGGTTGCGGTGACCAGTCCACGTCGCGACCGGTCAAGCTCGTGCTGCTCGCCCCGACGGATGCATCGGTATCCCACGAGAGCAGCGTCGAGGTACGGGGGCGGGTCAAGCCCCGCGGCGCGCGCGTCGTCGTCCTCGGCCAGACCGCGACGGTCAGGGGTGGCCGGTTCCGTGCCCTCGTTCCCCTCCGTGAAGGATCGAACGTGATCGACGTTGGCGCGTTCGCTGACGGAGCGGCGCCCTCCTGGGCGGCGATTCGGGTCGAGCGTCGGGTGGTCGTCGAAGTGCCTGATCTGGCCGGCGCTCCGCGCGACGAGGCGGTCGACCAGCTCCAGGCCGCGGGCCTGCGTGCAGAGATCCACGAGCAGGGCGGGCTCTTGGACGAGTTGCTCGGAGGCGCGTGGTTCGCGTGCGATACGTCACCCGGGCCGGGCGCCGAGGTCGCGAGGGGCTCGATCGTTCAGCTCACTGTCTCGCGGACCTGCTGACGGCGGCAGATCAGTCCCGCGGCGTGGTGGCGATCAGCCCGACGCGGGCGCGACCCCCATCGCGTTCGACGCCGAACACGACTCGGCCCGTGATCGACTCCGTGCCCGACCGGGACACGACGTAGCGGCCGCTGGCTCTCCCCACCGACCCGCCCCGCACCGCGAGACCCCGCAACCTGTAGTCCTCGATCGCATTCGCGGCAAACTGGCTCCGGTACTCCCGCAGGACGGCATCGCGTCCGTGCTGTGCGTCCCCGGGGCTGTAGCGAGCCACGTCGCGGGTGAGCACGTCTCTCAGAGCCGCTCCGTCCTCGTCCCCGTAGGCGGCCGCGAAGGCAGTCACGACGCCGCGCACCTCCGATTTCGTCAGCGGCCCGGACGGGTCATCGCCTGCCAGCGGCCCCACGCCAATCAGGGCCGCGGCCGCCGCAGCGGCGATCACCAAGCTCGCGACCGCCCCAATGACCACCTTGACGCTCGGGCGCCGCCGAGCACGGCTGATCCGCGCGGTCGGCGCCGGCTCCGTCTCTCGTCGGCGGCGTGTGGGCGCCGTCGGTTTGGCCGGCAGCAACAGCGTCGCGGCGCTCCCGACACTCTCCTCCGCGCGATCCGAGCTTCCGTTGCGCGGCGCATCATTCACTCTCGCGCGCGGTAGTTCCGGTGCGCCGGGCGACCAGCTCACAGCGGCGAGCACCGCATCGACGAGCTCGCCCGCTGAGGAGTAGCGATCACCCGGCTGCTTGGCGAGCGCCTGGGCTATGACGGCGTCGAACGCAGGCGGGACGCCCGGGGTGACCGAGGGCCGCGGCGGAGGATCGCGAAGATGGGCGAGCATGGTGGCGACGACCGTGTCGCGCCGGAACGGGGGCCGTCCGCTCAGCGCCGCATACAACAGGCAGCCGAGCGCGTACACGTCGGTTCGCGCGTCGACTGGCTCAGCCTCGAACTGCTCTGGCGCCATGAAGTCGACCGTCCCGATCCACTCGCCGGTTTGCGTGAGCCGCGTGTTCGAGGAAAGGTCGAGCGTGAGCCCGAAGTCGCTCAGGTAGACGTGGCCGGAACCGTCTTCACCCCCGATGAGAACGTTGGCCGGCTTGACGTCCCGGTGCACGAGGCCGGCGGCATGAGCCGCGTCCAGGCCCGCCCCCACCTGCTCGACGATCGCGGCCGCGCGCGCGGGATCGAGTCGGCCGAACTCGTTGATGAGCGCCTGCAGGTCGGTGCCGTCGACCCAGCGCATGACCAGGTAGAGCCACCCGGCCTCCTCGCCGGCGCCGTAGACGGGGATGACGTTCGGATGGTCGAGCGCCGCGGCGACCTTCGTCTCATGCTCGAAGCGCGCGTGGAAGGTGGGATCGGCTGCCAGCGCCGGCGCGATGACCTTGAGCGCGACGGCCCTCCCGAGGGGCAGCTGCGTTGCCCGGTACACGAGGCCCATGCCGCCGCGCGCCGCCACGGCTTCGATGCGGCAGCCGGCGAAGGTCGACTCGAGGGCCAGCTCGGACATTGGGGAGAGTGTGACGACTCCCGATGCCACCCTGGTTTCCTACGAGACGGAGGGGCTCACCACCGCTTCCGCCTCGGCTTGGCCTCCTTCGGTGGATGCTTCTTCCGCTCGGCGGGCGTCATCTGCCTGATCGTCAGGTCGCCGTTGTCGAGTTGCTCGCGGATCAGCGCCAGCTTCTCGAGGCGCTTCTGCTCCGCCCGCTCCTTGGAGGTACTCACCGCCCTCTTCCCTCTTCCCTATTCCCCTCGCCGCTTGGGTGAGCGCCCGAGCAGCCGGCTGTGAACGAGGGCCTCCGCGGCGCGACGCGCGTCGCTTCGCTCGCGCTCGTAGGTCTCGCGCTCCTCGCGTCCCAACTTCTGGGCGCGCCGGTTGCGATCCGCGACCTCTTCGGTCGCCTGTCTCCACGCCGCCTCGCCACGCGCAGAGCTACCCGTGTTGCCGTCCGACTCCTCGGTCATATGGTCCGCCTTGCCGCCCCCACGCTGGATAGAGACCATTGAGGGTGTAGGAGGCGTGACACACCCGGCGATGGGTACTTGTCTATAGAGGGTACCCCTCAGGCCGGTCTATGCTGTACAAGACGTCCCGGGGCACCCCCGGGCGGCACCTCAGGCCCTTCCTCTGCCTGTCGCGTCCGTTTCCCGATAGAGGTGGAGGAGAGCGATGTCGAAGCGGGGCCTTCCCTAGTGCTTCGAGCACTGCGTCTTCGCTGCCGCCGGCACCGAACGGCCGGCACGATTGCGCTCTCGATCGCGGCTTCGCTCGCACTCGGGCTGGCGCTGATCGGCAGGTGGAACGAGCTCGAGACCGCCGTCACCGGCGCCCCGCTTGCGATCGCCTCCGCCGCGGTCGTCCTGCAGCTGGTCGCGCTGGTTTCGCGCAGCGAGGCCTGGCATGTGTGCGTGCGTGCGGGCGGCGGCACGGTTGGCCGGCGGACTCTCTACCGCGCGTCCAGCATGGGCTTCGTCGGCGGACTGCTCCACACCCAGCTCGGGACGGCGGCGCGGATCACGGCGCTGCGTCGGTCCGCGCCCGAGGCGAGCCCGCGCGTCCCCGCGCTGATCGGCGCCGAGCTGCCCATCATGATCGTGGAGGGCAGTCTGGCCGCGCTGACCTCGTTCACGCTCGTCGGCCCACTGGGCCTCCCCTGGTGGATCCCGCTGGTCCTGCTCGCCGCCGTCGCCGGCGCGAGCGCGGCACTGCGTGGGGTCGCGGCCGCCGGGGTGCGGTGGCTTGGCAGTGGACTGGCCGTTCTGCGCACGCTGGACGGCCGGGCGCGCCTGACCGGCTTCGTCCTGGTCGCTGTGTTCGCTCAGGTAGCCCGCAACTGGCTGCTGCTTCACGCGGTCGGGGTCGACGCGTTGGTGTTCGACGCGATCGCGGTGCTGATAGCCGTGGTCACGCTCGGCCAGCTGCCGTTCGGACTGAGCGTGGGCGCCGCCGCGAGCGTGCTGATCCTGGGTCCGCAAGGCGTGGCCGCGGCAGCGGCCGCCGGCCTGCTGTTGACCGCTACCGGGACCGCCGGGGGGCTCCTGTTCGCCACCTGGGGCGCCCTCGACATGGGCCTCTCCCGCCCCCGCGCGAGGGCGCTCGGGCGACGTGGATGGGCACGCGTCGCACAGCTGGGCGCGCCTCCACAGTGGCCGTGGGCCGCTTTCGGCGCCCTCGGCGCACAGCTGTGGCGCAGCGTCGAACGCACCTGCTTCGACCTCGTCGGCCACCTCCAGATCGGTCCCATGCTCCTTCCGGCGTACGGTCCAGGCCTCCCGGCTGGAGCGCTGCTCCCGGCGATGTCCTCGCGCCGGGGCGCTGCGCCGTTCGCCCTTCACAGACCTGAGTTCGGCCACGCCGGCCGCGAGTCGGGGAAGAGCCGGTGAGCGACGGCGGCACGCACCTGACGAAGGTCCCGGACATCACCGGGGAGCCGAGGCGAGACGGCGTTGCCGTGACGACGACCAAGCTCCTCCTGATCACCGGCGACGAGCTCGAGGTCGACGCCCCGCTCGACAAGGTCGTCAAGGAGCTCGAGGACGCCTCCCGCAGCAGCGCCGGGACTCTCGCCCGGTTCACCCAGGCCCGCACCGAGGAGCCGGTCGCGCTGAACGCCGCGCACGTCGTCGCCGTGCGTCCTGGCAGCTAGGCCGCCACGCGCACGCCGCGTCGGCCCTCTACTTCAGGAGGGCCTCGTCGAAGAAGGCGGTGAGCCTGCGCTCGTACTCACGAGGCCGAGCCTCGGCGCCCCCTACGTGGCCTCCCTCCTGGACCTTCCAAACGTCCTTGGGCTCGCCCGCCGATTCGTAGAAGTCCTGGCTGAGCTCTTCGCCGCCCTGACCATGGGCGGAGTAGATGAAGAAGACCGGGCGGGGTGAGATGCGCTCGACCATGTCGTTCAGATTCGGCGGCGGTGCGTGGTTCGAGAACACCGCGGTCCCGGCGCTGATGCCACCCCAAATGGGAAGCGCAAACCACTTGCCGGCGCCGGGCAACTCCGAGGCCTCGCGCACGGATCGAATCCCCGCGCCCTCGGAGACCACGGCCTTGAGCGCGTCGGTCTCGGCCGCCGTCTCGAGCATCAGCTCACCGCCGACCGAGAGCCCGATTCCGCCGATGCGATCGGCATCGACGTCGGGGCGCTCGCGCAGGAACGCGATCGCCGCTTTGATGTCACGGTCGCCGGCCCAGCCGACGGCGTTCGGATCGCCCTCGCTGTCGCCCTCGCCGCGCCGGTCGAACAGCAGCACGCCGTAGCCGTGGCGCACGAGCATCCTGGTCTGCCGCTGTGGACCCTTGCGCCCCGGGAACGCGATCACGGCGGCGCGGTTCTTCGAGGGCACGTACCAGCCGGTCAGCTCGAGGCCATCGCCGGTGGTGAAGGAGACGTCCTCGAAGTCGGCGCTCAGATCGGGCTCCGGCACGACCGCACGGGCGATGTGCGTGTATCCGTACGAGGAAACCAGCGGAAACATGACCACGACGCCGGCGATCAGACCCGCGGCGCACATCAGCGCCCTGCGGAGGTAGCGCCGCGGCATCCGCTCGTCCAGGCGCCTGGAGCGCCACAGCGTCACGACTCCTACCGCCAGCAGCACGAGGCCGGCGGCGCCGCCGAGCAGCCCCGTGTAGTCGTCGCCGGAGGCGCCGACCTCGCGGGTGTAGTACCACGCCTCGGAGGCGGTTCCGACACCGAAGACTCCGAGCACGAGGGCGAGAATCGCGCGCCACCCGGCACGCAGCCGCGGGTAGGCGACCGCCGCCAGCGCGAGCACGGCCACCGGCACCAGCCCGCTGACGAGGTGATCCGCTGCCGACGTGCCCGGCTGGGGCTGGACGAACGAGTCGTCCACCACGTGCAGGGCGATCAGGCCGATCGCGGGCAGCACGAGCGCCCGCTCGCGCCGGCCGCAGGCATGCACCTTGCGGCCGGCGGCTGGGGACTGGGTGATCATCTACTCGTACTGCAGCGCCTTCAGCACGTTCAGCCGCGACGCCCGGCGTGCGGGCAGGATGGCCGCCAGCATGCCCGCAAGCGTCGCGACGATCGCGAACACCACGATGGCGACGATCGGGGCGGAGAACGTGACGTCCATGCTGTCGAGCGCCTTGGTGATCACCGCGGCGAGCAGCATCCCGAGCGGTAGCCCGAGCGCCGCCCCGATCAGGGCGATGATCACGCTCTCGTAGCGGATCATGCGGCGCGCCTGGCGACGCGTCAGCCCGATTGCGCGCAGCATGCCGAGCTCACGGGTGCGCTCGAACACCGACAGGGCCAGGGCGTTCACCATCCCGAACAGGCTCACGATGATCGACAGCGCGAGCAGCACGTAGAAGATGTTCAGGATCATGTCGATGCCGCCGGCCCGCTCGGTGATCCAGGCGGTGTTGGTGCGCACCACCGCGTCGGGATACGGGTCGAGCGTCTTGTTGAGCGCCGCAGTCGCCTGCGAGGTGATGCCGTCGTCGGTGTCGACGAAGACGAACAGGTCCTTCGGGCGGGGGAAGTGCGTGTCGAAGGCACGCTGCGCCAGCGTCACCGAGCCCAGCAGCGCATCCAGCTGCTCCGCGGGCGGATCGTAGATCCCCCTCACCACGAGTGGAGCCTTCTTGCCCTGAGGCGTCTGGATCGAGAACTGGTCGCCGACCTTCAGGTTGTTGGCCTCCGCGAACTGGTTCCTGACGATCGCCCCGTCGAAGCCGAGCGACAGCAGCACGTTGTCCGAGCCCTTGGTCCAGCGGAAGTCGTAGACGTTGCTGATCGTGGACGGGTCGACTCCCGTGACGTCGATGTCAGTGCCGAAGCTGCTCGCCTTGTCGTCGCGCACGGCCGAGGCGGCGGCCACCCCAGGCGCGTTCGCCAACGTGTGCCCCGCGCTGGAGGTGAACGTGTCGTAGCCGTTCTTGGCCGTCACGACGTAGTCGGCCCGCACCTGGTCCTTCAGCGCATCCTTGGTGGTGCCCTTGAGGCTGGCACCCAACGTCGCGACGAGCGTGACCAGCGCGAGCCCGATCATCAGCGCGCCCGCCGTGCGGGCCGTGCGAGCGGGGTTGCGAGTGGCGTTGTCCTTGGCGAGTGCACCCGCCACTCCGCCGAGGCGTTCGCCGGGTGCTCCGACGGCGGCCGCGAGCGGCCGCACCAGTCGCGTCGAGATCATGCCGACGCCGATGAACAGGAGGAGACATCCCACTCCGTCCAGCACCACGACCGCAACGGTCGGCAGGTCGGCGAAGAGACCGGCGGCCAGCATGACGGCCGAGATGCCAAGCACGATCGGCGCGGCGGTGCGGCTCCGAGCGAGCCGCGAGGTCGGCAGGACCGCGCCCTCTCGCACGGCGGCGATCGGCGGCACGCGGGTGGCCCGCCGGGCCGGCGAGATCGTTGCGAGCACCGTGATGCCCACGCCGAGGAGCAGCGAGACGATGACCGTCCTCAGGCCGAACACCGTGCCCGTGCTGGGCAGGTCGACCCCGAGCGCCTTGAACAGCGCGTTCAAGCCCTTGGCGATCAGCAAGCCGAGCAGCAGGCCGACGATGGCGGCGAACAGCCCGGTGACGAAGCCCTCGAGCAGCACCGAGCGGAACACCTGCTTGCGCGATGCGCCGAGCGTGCGCAGCGTGGCGAGCTCGCGCACGCGCTGCGCGACCGTCATCGAGAGCGTGTTGAAGATGACGAACGAGCCGACGATCAGGGCGATGCCCGCGAACGCGAGCAACAGGTACTGGAAGAACTTCAGCCCGTCGTTGACCTCCGAGGCCGCGGCCTTGCCGGCCGCATCGCCTGTCTCGATCTGGGCAGACGACGGCAGCAGCGGCTCGACCTCGTCGGCGACCTGCGCCTGGGAGACGCCCGGCTTCGGCGTCACGTAGATGACGTCGAACTGGCCTTCCTTGTTGAGCAGCTGCTGCGCCGTGGGCACGTCGAAGACGGCGAAGGTCGCGCCCCCGATCGAGTCCACCGACCCGAACCGGGCGATGCCGGAGACGGTCATGCTGCGCTGCGGCCCCTCGCCGGACACGCCGATCTTGTCGCCCAGCTTGTAGTGCTCCTTCTTCGCGCTCGCGGCGTCGATCACGACCTGGTTGGGGCCAACCGCCCATTCGCCGGACTTCAGCGTCGTGGGGTTCGCCTTCTGGCCAGGCTCGAAGCCCCAGCCGAAGTTGGGCTGCTGCGTGCTGCCGAGCTGCTTGCCGTCCCGGCCGATCAGCTTCACGAAGTCGCTGCTGCCGCTGATGTCGAAGATCGCCCCGGAGGCGCTACCTACGTCCGGCAGCGCCGCCACCTTCGCCTGCAGCGACTCCGGCACCGTGGACTTGGCGGCGCCCTTGACGATCTCCTTGCCGGAGATCACGGCACCCGTGTCCTTGTAGGTGCCCGTGAACAGGTCGTCGAACGCCTTCTTCATGGTGTCCGTGAGGATGAAGGTCCCGCTCACCATCGCGACGCCGAGGACGATCGACAGCGCGGTGAGCGCTGTGCGCAGCTTGCGGCCCAGCAGACCCTGCAGCGTCGCGGTCTTCATCGGTGAGCCAGCCTCTCCATCGTGCCGAGCACGGCGTGCTCGTCAAGCCCGTATTCGTCCTCGACGGTCTCGCCGTCGGCCAGGAAGACGATCCGGTCCGCGACCGCGGCGGCGCTCGCCTCGTGCGTGACCATCATCGTCGTCTGGCCGTAGCTGTCGACCGAGTCGCGCAAGGCATGGAGGATCTCCTCGCTCATCGTCGAGTCGAGGTTGCCGGTCGGCTCGTCGGCGAACAGGATCGTCGGCCGCGAGACCAGTGCTCTCGCGATTGCGACGCGCTGCTGCTGCCCGCCCGACAGCTCAGACGGCCGGTGCGAGCGGCGGTCGCCCAGGCCGACCTTGTCCATGACCTCCTCGACCCACTCGGCGTCAACGTCCTCGCCGGCGATCGACAGCGGCAGCACCACGTTCTGCTGCGCCGTCAACATCGGCAGCAGGTTGAAGAACTGGAAGATGAACCCGATGCTGCGACGACGCAGGAGCGTCAGCTCGTCGTCGTCCATATTCGTTATCTCCTCGCCGCCGACCCAGACCTGGCCGGAGGTGGGGCTGTCGAGCCCGGCGAGGATGTGCATGAGCGTCGACTTTCCGGAGCCCGAGGGGCCCATGACGGCCGCGAACTGGCCTTCGGGGATGCCAATCGAAACCCCGCGCAGCGCGTGAACCGCTGCGTCGGCTTCGCCGTACTGGCGGGTCAGCTCACTGGCCGCCAGGACTGTGCTTTGGACAGCGGCCGCGTCGCGGGCCGGTGTTGCAATCGCCATCTGGTGCCTCCTGGGGAGGCCCGGCAACACTCGATGAAGAGCTTCCGCCGGGCCGTTCGCGGAAGCCGTCAGTCGCTACAACGAGCGGTCGACGCGGGGGCTCGGCGCGAGCGGTTCAAATGAAGCGGCGGATCAGCCTTGGGCCAACGAGCCTACGCCTCGCTCCGACGCAACGCAACAAGGGTCGGAGCCAGGCTGGTGTACTCGGTGTGGGAGTCGACCTGCTTCCCGGCGAGGAGCCGGACGATCGAGATGCCTGCGTAGCACCGAGTGCGGTCCGTCGACGTCGCGCGCCAGCGAGTCGCGACTCGGTCGTCCTCCGCGATCTGGTCGTCGATCTTGATGTACAGATCGGGGTGGGCGCGGCGGCCGGATGACACCAGCCGGTGCACCCCCTCAGGCCCGTGGACACCCGTCTCGATGCCCGGGACGCGGCCGAAGTAGTTGTCGGCCACCAGGTCGTCGATCAGCTCCAGGCGTCCTTCGTTCCAGACCGCCTCGACGAACAGCCTGACCTTCCGCTTGTTGAGCTCACTAGCACTGTCCACTGGGCGAAACGATGTCTGCGGCGAGCAGCGTCCACAAGGGAGGAACCCCGAGTGTTTCCCCCTGGGTTTCGGCCCCGAGCCGCGGCCTGTCGCGGTGTATCGTCGTGCCGTGTCGTTCGCTACGGCCGGGTCACTGCGCGAGCGCGAGCGCGAGCTCGGGACGCTGCGCGAGGGCCTCGAGCGCGCGGGCGCAGGAGCAGGGACGCTGCTTCTGGTCGAGGGGCCTGCCGGCGTCGGCAAGACCGAGCTCGTGCGCGAGGCGCGCGCGGCGGCGGCGCAAGCGGGCGTAAGGCCGCTGGAGGCGAGAGGCTCCGAGCTCGAGCAGCCGTTTGCGTTCGGCATCGTTCGCCAGCTGCTGGAACCCATGATCGGCGAGGCCCCCGAGCGCGCCGATCTGTTCGCGGGCGCGGCGGGCCCGGCGGCACGTCTGTTCGAGCCGGACGAGCGGCAGTCGCCGAGTGCCGACGTCGGCTTCGAGGCCCTCCACAGCCTCTACTGGCTGGTCGTGAACCTCGCCGACCGTGCTCCGTTGCTCGTGTCGGTCGACGATTGCCAGTGGGTTGATCGCGACTCGCTGCGGTTCCTGGCCTACCTGGCGCAGCGAATCGAGGGGCTTCGGGTCGCGATGCTGCTCGCTGGACGGCGACCGGATCCAGCCGCGGTCGACGGCGGGTCGCTGTGGGCGCAGGTGGCGTCGCGTCCCGAGGCTGGCGTGCTGCAGCTGCAACCCCTGAGCGAGTCCGCCTCGGTGGCTCTGGCTCGGGAGCGCCTGGGCGCCCAGGCGGCCGAGGAGTTCTGCCGCGCGTGCCACAGGGCCACCGGCGGCAACCCCCTGTTCCTGCGGGAGCTGCTCAGCGCGCTGGACGCGGCGGGAGTCGTTCCGTCGGCGGGTGCGGCGAGCGAGGTACAGGCGGTCGGTCCCGCGGCTGTGAGCCGTTTCGTACTGCACCGGCTTGCCACGCTCGGTCCTGATGCGACCGAGCTGGCGAGGGCGGTCGCCGTGCTGGGCGACGACAGCGAGCCGGAGCTCGTCGGCCGGGTGTCGGGGCTGGGCGACGACGCCGCCCGCACGGCGGCGGATGACCTCGTCCGGGCTGACATCTTCGTGGGCGGGGAGCGCCTGGGATTCGTTCATCCGATCGTTCGCGCGGCCCTGTATGAGGACCTCGCGCCCGGCGAGCGCCAGGCGCGGCACGCCGCGGCGGCCGACGCGCTGGCGGAGGAGGGCGCGTCACCCGAGCGAGTGACGGCGCATCTCCTCATGACCTCAGCGACGGGGGATCAGCGCAGAGTCGAGACGCTCAGATCGGCCGCTCGCAGCGCGGCGCGGCGCGGCGCTCCGGACGCAGCCGCAGCCCGCCTGCGCCGGGCGCTTGGGGAATCTCCGGAGGAACAGGGGCGCGCGGAGATCCTGACCGAGCTCGGGACGGTCGAGGTGGCCTCGATGGAGTTCGAGGCGGCCGAGGAGCATCTGCAGGCGGTCCTGGCGTCGGGCGCCGAGCCGATGATCCGAGCCGAGGCGGCGTCCATGCTGGGGCGCTGCGCGATCGCGTCGGGCGGTCGCTCGGCCAAGGCCGCCGTCGACGCTCTGGGGTCGCTCGCGGATCAGCTTCGCTCGCTCGACCGCGAGCGCTCGCTCGAGTTGGGGGCCGAGCTGCTCATGGTGGCGACGGCCGTGCCGCTCGTGCGTTCCGAGCTACCCGCGCAACTGGAGCGCTTTCGCGAGCTGGCGGCCGATCACCCCGGCTTCGAGGCGGTCGCGCGAATCCACGCGGCCCAGGAACAGCTCGTTCGGGGTGGCTCGGCGGCCGCGGCCGTGGAGGAGGTGCAGGCGGCGCTGGCTGTGGGCCTCCCGGCCGGCGCCGCGACGAACGCCGGGTTCCTCGCGCTCCAGGTGCTGGAGGGCGGCGAGCAGTACGACCAGGCCCTCCGCGTGCTCGACGTCGTCCTTGAGAGCGCCCGTGGCGAGGGTCACGCGACGAGACAGGGGCTCATCCACGGCCGGCGCGCCGCGATCGCGCTCGCCCGGGGCTCGCTGCAGGACGCACAGGTCGAGGCCGAGACCGGGCTGTTGCTCGTGGACAGACAGCATTTCGCCCTCCTGCAGCTCCTTGCGGTGGCGATCGTCGTGCAGATCGAGCGCGGCGACCTCGAGGCCGCGGCCGAGCTGGTGCAAACCGGCGAAGCGGTGGGAGTCGCCGAGGACCGCCTGTACCTCGACCAGTTCCTGGTCGCGCGCGGGCGGCTGCGGATCGCAGCGGGCGACGTGCGCGAGGGCGTCGGTGACCTGATCTGGTGCGGCGAGCGGCTCGAGGCCTACGACGCGCCGTGGCCGGCCGACTGGAAGGTGTTCGCGGCGCCGGCGCTCGCCTCGCTCGACGAGCCGCAGACGGCCGCCAGGCTTGCACGGGAGCAGCTGGC
>Ga0105245_10001213_pt1 | contig 23310 bp, 22 predicted proteins | sample KBSM54metaG_FD_81523 | JGI IMG/M metagenome (GOLD analysis project Ga0105245, IMG submission 81523) | Miscanthus rhizosphere microbial communities from Kellogg Biological Station, Michigan, USA - KBS M5-4 metaG | ecosystem: Host-associated > Plants > Roots > Rhizosphere > Soil | place...
AATTTCCCCGCCGATGAGCGCCTGTTGCGCGGCGCGATCGCCAACCTCATCGAGAACGCGCTGCAAGCCGCGCCGAACGGACGCGTACGCCTCGGCGCCGCCGCGGTCGATTCGAAGGTCGTGATCTCGGTCGAAGACAACGGCCCCGGCGTTCCGCCCGAGGTGCTCGCGAAGATTTTCGATCCGTATTTTTCGACGAAGTCGACCGGCACCGGCCTCGGCCTTGCCATCGCGCGAAAGGCGATCGAAGACCATGGCGGCCGCGTGCATGCGGAGAATCTGAATCCCGGCTTGCGCGTGCAGATCGAGTTGCCTTTGCGGTGACTCGAATACTTCGCACTACAATCGCGTTTTACGCGTACTCACACAATGAAACGGCTGATCTTCATCTTCGCCTTGATCGCCGCCGGCACTCCGCTGGCGCAGGGCGATGGTCCGGTCGATGAGACGCGCATCGCGCTGCGCAGCGAATTTCTGCAGATGATCAATCGCGATCGCGCCGCGAACAAACTTCCGCCGGTCGAGCTCGACCCGCAGGCTTCGGCGATCGCGGACACGTATTGCCGCCAGCAGATTCACTACGGCACGACGGGACACTTCACCGTCGACGGTCTCTCGCCGTACATGCGCTACTCGTTCGCCGGCGGCAACGACGGCGTCAGCGAAAACGCCGCGGCGTGGTCGGCCGCGTATCGCTTCAGCGACCGCTCGCTGTTCGACATGATCCGCCGCAGCGAAGAGGCGATGATGCTCGAGGTCGCGCCGCACGATGGTCATCGCCGCACGATCCTCGATCCGTCCGCGACGCATGTCGGCATCGGCCTGGCGTGGGATCGCGGCGAGTTCCGCCTCACCGAAGAATTCATTCGCCGCTATGTCGAGTGGAAGCGTCCGCTGCCGCGCGCCGCGTCATTGAACGAACAGATCACCGCCGTCGGCAAGCCGCTGAAGACATACAAAGTCGAAGCGATCAGCGTTCATCACGAGCCGCTGCCGCAGACGCTTTCGACGCAGGCCGCGAATCTGATCGACAGCTACAGCCTTCCCGACAAACGCCGCGACTATCTCCCGAAACTGCGCGGCACGTATTACCAGCGACATCCCGACGGAGCGCTGTACGAAGTACGCGAGGAGTACGCCGACGGACGCCGCGGCGACTTCACCGTTTCGCGCGACGGCAGCTTCACATTCGAAGTGCCGTTCGCCGACGGCCCCGGCATCTACACCGTCGTGGTGTGGGTGCGCCACGCCGGCGACGCCGGTCCGATCGCGGCGAGCAATGTCTCGATCCGCGTCGATCGCCCCGCGAGCGATCTCACTTTCGTCGCGGGCGGAACGCGCTGATCGTCTCCCCCGCCACCATCCACCACGCGCCGAACACGACGCCGAACATCCCGATCAATCGATAAAAAATCTCCGCGTTGATCCACGCGCGGGCAGCGGCGTCGCCGTAATGCTGATCGCTCCACACGCCCTGTTGATTCGCGTACGTCGACTCGATCGAGAGGAACACCCCGATCGGTTGCAGCAGCAGCACGATCGCGAACGCGATCGCAAACGCTTTCATGTTGCGATCGGAGAACGGCGCGCGATTCGATGCGAACAATCCGACGAGCAGGATCACGTTGAATGTCATCTGATCGGCGGGGATCGTCGCCATCGGCATCGTGTCGCGCGTCGGCTGCACGACGATCGTGTGTCCGACCGCGACGAGATCGCCCGCGGAGATCCGCCGATCGAGCTTCATCAGCGGCTGCGTCATCACCGCGAGCGCGCGGTTCCACACATCGCCGCACGTCCACCACAACGCGATGCCGGCAGCGAGGCCGATCGCGAGCCTAACGATGCGCCACAGCATGCTTGGTCGCTCGCGATGTCCAGATCAGAAAGATCAACACCGCCACGCCGAACATCACGCTCTGCCAGACCGCGAGATGAAACATGTCGAACAGATCGCGGTGATAGCGGCCGAGGAGATAGAGCGTGACGATGCGGATGACGTTGAGCGCCTCGAGGATGATCGAGCCGAGGATCGCGCCGATGACACGCAACCGGATCGGTGCTTCGAACGCGAGAATCGCCGCGGCGAGAAACGCGACCGCTTCGACGGCGTTGCATCCGTTCTTCACGTCGACGCCGAACTCCGCACTGCGGATCACCGTGCCGCTCGTCACGACGTCTTGTCCGAGCATGCGAAGGATCGCGCCGGAAACGCTGGCGAGCCCGCGCGTGAACGGTGCGACGGTCACGCGCTCGATGGATGGAATTGCAATGGGAATGTAAAAAATCACGCAGAGAATCGCAAAGCGCACGAGAAAGCCGGCTTGCCGGCGAGAGAGAGCCATCGCGCGTGCATTGTAGCTGTGCGAAAATCACCACCGGTCTTCCCATGAGAGTCAGGCGGTTCGTTGCGGCGATCCTATCCGCGCTCGCTGTCGTCGTTCCGATCGTTGCCGACGATCTCGCCGACGTTCGTGCGCAGGCGGGCGCGCGCCTGTTTCGCGCGTTCCTGAGCGCGGACATCGACGTCGAGAAGAAAGCGGTCGACAACCAGCTCCTCATCCTCTTCCTCTACGTCGATGACAAGAACCGCGCCGCATCGCTCGCCTCGCACTTCCTCGGCGAAGCGAAAGACGGCGGCACGATTCGCGGACTGCCGCTCAGCGTCGCGTATTCGTCCGACGCGACGATGGCGGGCTACAAGACGAAGGTTCCCGCCGGCATCTTCCTCGCGCAACCGCCGAACGACGCGACGCGCCGCGCGGTCATCAGGTACGGCATCGAGCATCACGTGATCGTCTACTCGCCGTTCGAAGGCGACGTCGAGAGCGGCATCCTCGGCGGACTCTCGGTCGAAGCCCAGGTGCGGCCGTACGTGAATCTCTCGACGCTGTCCGCGTCGAACATCTCGCTCAAGCCGCTCTTCTTCAAGGTGACGAAGGTGTACCGATGAGAAAGCAAATCCTCATCGTCTCCGCCATCTTCTTCTTCCTCGCCGCGACGCTCGCCGGCGTCATGGCGTTTTATTGGATCGGCGTCCTGCGCCCGCGTCTGCAGACCGAAGCGATCGCGCAAGCGGAGATGGTGGCGCGCTCGCAAGCCAACACGATCATCGGCGCGGTCCGCAGCGCCGATGGAACGCAGCGCGTGCGCAGTCTCGTCACCGCGCTCGATGAACTGCTGCTGCTGCAGGACGCGAAGACGAAGACGCCGTTCTTCCGCAGCGTCGAGCTGAAGATCGACTACGAAGTCATCCCCGCGGAAAAAGGGACGCTCGATCTCCGCCGTGGCGCTACCGACGAAGGCGGATTCCGCACCGAAGTCGCGCTGTACGACCCGCAGACGTTCGAGCTGATCGGCGTGGCGACGTTCCGCGTCTCCGATCGTTTCTTCGTGCAATTGAGCAACGACGTGCGGCACGAGCTGATGATCGTGTCGCTCGCGGTGCTATTGCTGCTCACGCTCGTGTGGGCGGTGATGGTCTTCCTGCTGACGAAAGTGAATCGGCAGCAGCGCGCCATCGTCGATCAGGAGCAGAAATACGAGCGCCTCGTCGAGACGCTCAGCACGTACTTCATCTACGGACGCAATCCGCGCGGCGACGTGACGTTCGTGAGCGACTCGGCGTCGCGGCTCTTCAGCATGTCGCCCGCGGAAGTCACGGCGCGATTGCAGGAGCGGCTCGCGCCGCCGGCGCGCGAAGGCGAGACGGAGCGCAACTACGCGATCACGTTCCTCGACAACGACGACGCCGTGCGCCACGTCGAAGTCTCCGAACTGCGCGTCATCGGCGAAGAGGGCGAGATCGAAGCGTTCGACGGCATCGCGCGCGACGTCACCGCGCAGAAGATCGTCGAGGAAGAGCTGCGGCAGGCGAAGGATCACGCGGAGAGCGCGGACCGCGCGAAGAGCGCGTTCCTCGCCAACATGTCCCACGAGATCCGCACGCCGCTCAACGCCATCCTCGGCATGAGCGCGCTCGCCGCGAAACAGAATCCGTCGCCGAAGATCCGCGAATACCTCGGCAAGATCGGATCGTCGGCGCGGCTGCTCACCGAGTTGATCGAAGACATCCTCGACCTCTCTCGCATCGAGACCGGGCGCATCGAGATCGCGCGCATCGACTTCGATCTCGACGACATGCTCGCCGAGCTCTCCGACGTCGTCGGCGTGCGTGCCGGCGAGAAGAACCTCGAGATCCTCTTCAACACCGCCGCGGAAGTGCCGCGCCGCCTGCGCGGCGATCCGACGCGATTGAAGCAGGTGCTTCTCAACCTGCTCAACAACGCGCTGAAGTTCACGACGCGCGGCGAGATCGTCATCGACATCAACGCGACGGAGACGCGCCGCGATCGCGCGGAGATTCGCTTCTCCGTTCGCGACACCGGCATCGGGATCGCCGAGGAACATTTGCCGACGCTGTTCGAGCCGTTCACGCAGGTCGATGCGTCGATGGCGCGCCGCTTCGGCGGCATGGGACTCGGCCTCGCCATCTCGCGACGCCTCGTGCGGATGATGGGCGGCGAGATGCAGGTCGAGAGCACCGTCGGCGTCGGCAGCACGTTCTCGTTCAGCGCGCAGTTCGATCTGCCGCGCGGCGCGGTCGGGCTGCGTCGCCTCGCCGACGAGTTCCGCGATCTTCCCGTGCTCGTCGCCGATGACAACACCAGCGCGCGCACGGTGATCGCAAACATGCTGCAGTCGCTGTCGTGCCGCGTCACCGCGGTCGAATCGGGTGAAGCGGCGATCAACGAAGCGTTGCGCGCCGCGCGCGAAGGACAGCCGTATCGCCTTGCGGTGTTCGACTGGCGCATGCCCGGCGTCGACGGCGCACAGGCCGCGGCGCAACTCGCGAAAGCGTCGGAGCTGAAGCCGCATCTGCCGGTCATCCTCGTCACCGCGTACGAGCGCGAGTACGCGACGCAGCGCGGCCGCGAGATCGGCATCGACGCCGTCCTGCACAAGCCCGTCAGTCCGTCGATGTTGCACGACGCCGTCGTCAACGTGCTCGTTCCCGGCACGCCGTATCGTCCGCGGGCGCTCGAGCAGCCGCAGGTGCAGTTCGAAGCAGGCAAGCGCGTGCTGCTCGTCGAAGACAACGAGATCAATCGCGAAGTCGCGCGAGAGATGCTGCGCGCCGCCGGACTCGAAGTCGACGAAGCGCACAACGGATATCAGGCGATGGAGAAGCTGGCGTCGGACAGTTACGACGTCGTGCTGATGGACGTGCAGATGCCGGAGCTCGACGGCGTCGAAACGGTGAAAGCGATTCGTGCCGCGCGCGGCCGCTTCGACAAGCTCCCCGTGATCGCGATGACTGCACACGCGATGCTCGGCGATCGCGAACGTTTCCTTGAAGCGGGAATGAGCGACTACATCGCGAAGCCGATCGAAGAAAAGCAGCTCCTCGCGGTGCTCGGCAAATGGCTCGAATTCAATTCCGGTGGAGGACAGGCGCCCTCGCCTGTCCCGCCATCATCCGACATCCCCGAAATCCTCCCCGGCCTCATGGTCGGCGACGGCATCCGCCGCACGAGCGGCAACGTCGCGCTCTACAAACGCCTCCTCGCCGAGTTCCGCAAAGAGCTCGACGCCGAAGAGCCGATGAACGCCGATCGCCTGCACACGTTGAAAGGCTCGTCGTCGACACTCGGCGCACGCAGAGTCGCCGAAGCCGCCGCCGCGCTCGAGCAACGCGCGCGCAAAGGCGAACCGCTGTTCTTCGATGAGCTGCGCGATGCGATGGAGGAAGTGAAGCAAAGCATCGCCCTTGCTCTCAGTGGGGCACCGGCGCCCTCGCCGGTGCAAGCGTCGACGGTCACCGGACCGGAGCTGATCACCATCGCCAAAAAGATGGACGCCCACCTCAAAGACAACAACCTCGCCGCGGTCACCTGCTTCGAGGAATTGAAGTCCGTCGTCGGTCCCAACTTCCGCGAGCCGATGCAACAGCTCGAAGCAAGCCTCGACAAACTCGACTTCGACGCCGCGCGCGCGCACCTCGCCGCGATTCGCGAGGCGCTGCCATGACCACGCTCGCGACCACCGCGAAACAGCGGCTGCTGATCGTCGACGATCAGTCGGCCAACATTCGCGTGATCGCCGAGGCGTTGCAGGGAGTGTATGAGTTGTACTTTGCGACGAGCGGCGCGAAAGCGCTCGAGATCCTCGGCGCGAACGACATCGAGCTCGTGCTCCTCGACGTCGTCATGCCGGAGATGGACGGCTTCGAAGTCTGCGCCCGCATGAAGAGCGACGAGCGCACCGCGCGCATCCCGGTCATCTTCGTCACCGCGCGCGAAGAAGCGAGCGACGAGACGCGCGGCTTCGATGCCGGCGGCGTCGACTACATCACCAAGCCGATCAACCCGGCGATCGTTCACGCGCGCGTGCGCACGCATCTCGAGCTGAAGCGCGCGCGCGATCTGCTCGAGCGCCTCGCCTCGATCGACGGACTCACCGGCATCGCCAACCGTCGTCAATTCGACAACTTCATCGATCAGGAGTGGAAGCGCGCCACGCGCAACAATGCCTGGTTCTCGCTCGCGCTCATCGACGTCGACGAGTTCAAGAAATACAACGACACGTACGGCCACGCGCGCGGCGACGAATGCCTGCGCTCGATCGCGCGCGCGATGCTCACCGTCGCGCGGCGGCCGTCCGATCTCGCCGCGCGATACGGCGGCGAAGAATTCGCGCTCGTCCTTCCCGACACCGACGCGGCCGCGGCGCCGGTCGTCGTCGGCTCGCTGCTCGACGCCATCCGCGCGCTCGAGATTGAGACGTGCGGCAAAATCGTCACCGTCAGCGCCGGCGCGGTGAGCACGATTCCCGCGCGCGACACGCAGCCATCGTCTCTCATCGAAGCAGCAGATCGTCTGCTGTACGAAGCCAAGCGTGGAGGTCGTAACCACGCGATGCACTCCGATCTATCGACCGGCGTCGTGCGTCGTGTTCCCGAAAAGGCGCTCGTATGAAATACCGATTTGCGTTCGTGCTCGCTCTCCTTCTCGTCACCATTCCGGCCGTCGCCGATGAGCAACAACCGCAGTCCGACGACAAGGAGCTGAAGGAGCTGCTCTCGATCGTGCAGCAGGAGACCGACGTCGCCACGAAGACGCGTCTCAACAGCGACTACGTTCCCGGCATCGTCACCGTTCTCGAAGGCGACGAGCTCGAAGCCGTCGGCATCCGCACGGCCGGCGAAGCGCTCGGTCTCGTGCCGGGCATTCAGGCAACGCGCGACGTTCGCGGCAGCGAGCTCGCGCTCGTGCGCGGACTCGACTTCCCCTTCAACGCCGGCAACGTGCAGGTGCTCGTCAACGCGATTCCGCTCGCGCGCGCCGACGGCGGCATCACCACATCCGCGCTGTTGATTCCCGTCGAGCAGATCGAGCGCATCGAAGTCATCCGCGGTCCCGGCTCCGTCATCTACGGCGACTTCGCGTTCATGGGTCTCGTCAACATCATCACGCGCAAAGAAGGATCGCGGGTCGCGGGGCGCGTCGAGTCGCCGCATGCGTCACGCATGGCCACCGGACGATTCGGCGATCACGACGCAACGTACGGAATCAACTACTCCGCGAATCTGGCCGTGTCGTCGAGCACGAACGCGGCGGGACCGATGCCGATCACGAACGCGGACGACCAGCGCACGTTCTCGATGTTCAACATCGAGAAGTCCGGACTCTCGCTCACCGCCCAGACGACGCATCGCAACTTCATTCCGCGGGCCGGCACCGTCGGCATTCCGCGCTATCACGACACCAGCTGGACGGCCGAGGCGAAGTACGCGAGAGAGGTGTCGAAGGCGCTGCACGCGGAGGTGCGCGCTTCGTATCTCGACAACGACATCGACGACACCGGATCGTCGATCACGGGCACCATCACGAAGTTTGCCGGCGACGTCACGTACACAGGCTGGAGCAGGAACTCGATTCTCGCCGGCGCTGATTACTCGATCTCGAAGATCGGCGACGCGACGCATCGCATTCCGCCGCGGCCCGGCGTGCCGGGACCGCCGGTGCTCACCTCGCTCGCGCACGACGTCAGTCGCGACATCACCGGACTCCTCTTCCAGGATCGCATCGACTTCAACGAGAAATTCAGCACGACGATCGGCGCGCGCTACGACTCGTACAGCGATCTGAAGTCGCGCGTCACGCCGCGCGTCGCGTTCGTGTGGCGCGCCACCGACAAACACATTCTCAAGGCGCAGTACACGGAAGGATTTCGTCCGCCGACGTTCTTCGAGCTTTATCAGCCGCCGGCGCCGGGCGTCGTTCCGCGCTACCCGTTCGAATTGAACGCGACGACGGAGCTCAACTACGTCTATCGCGGCACAGGCCGCGTCGGACGCGCCACGATCTATCGCTCCGTCATCAGCAACATGATCCAGCCCGGCGGCGTCTTCTTCGCGCGCGACGCGCACGCGAACGGATACGAGCTCGAATGGACGCAGGAAGTCTCGCCGCGACTGAAGGTCGGCGCGAACGTCTCGCACGGCAAGACCGAAGATCCGCGCGCGAACAGCGGTCCGAATCGCGTCTCCTCGGACTGGCTCGGCAACACGACGCTGCTCTATCACGCCGGATACAACATCATCGTCGCCGGCCGCTTCAACTACGTCGGCAGTCGCGTGGTCGGCAACGGCTACGACGCGTTCGACGTCACGGTCACGCGTCACGACGCATTTTTCCCGGGCCTGTCGATGCGCGTCGGTGTGAAGGACGCGTTCAACGGTCAGGCCGCATTCTTCACGCAGCTTCCGACCGGCAACGTCCTCACGAACACGTTCCCGGGACGCAGCGCGTGGGTCGAGGTGTCCTGGAAGCCATGAGCAACGCCGGCCGCGTCGTCGTCGTCGATGACAGTTCCGTGAATCGGATGCTCCTCGCGGGCATTCTCGAGCAAGCGAATTACGACGTGCGCGCCGCCGCGAGCGGACGCGAGGCGCTCGACGTGATCGAGCACGTGACGCCGGACATCGTTCTCCTCGACGTGCAGATGCCGGAGATGAACGGCTACGAGCTGTGCGCGATGTTGAAGTCGCGCCCGCGCCTCGCCGCGATTCCGGTCGTCTTCATCTCCGCGCTCGAAGAAGTCGCGGAGAAGTTGAAAGGCTTCGAAGCCGGCGGCGTCGACTACGTGACGAAGCCGTTCGAGCCCGCGGAAATCCTCGCGCGTGTGTCGACGCAGGTGAAGCTCTTCCGCATGCAGCGCGAGCTGAAGGATCGCAACGCCGAGCTGCAGCGCCGCAACGAGCAGCTCGCGCGCGCGCACGACCGCACCGAACGGATGTTCCTCGCGCTCTCGAGCGCACTCACCGGCAGCGTGCTCGATGACACGTATCGCATCGACGAGAAAATCGGCGAAGGCGGATTCGGAGCCGTCTTCCGCGGCATGCACCTCGGCCTGCAACGTCCCGTCGCGATCAAGGTGCTGCGGCCGAATCCCGCGAGCGACATGGCCGAGCAAATCGCGCGCTTCCGCGCGGAAGGCGTTGCGGCGTGCCGCGTCGCGCATCGAAACGCCGTCGAGGTGCTCGACTTCGGCGTGTCGAGCGAAGGCATCGCGTATCTCGTGATGGAGCTGCTCAGCGGCCGCAGCATCGGGTCGATCCTGCGCGACACGCGCAAGTTCCCGCTGTCGCGCTGCCGCGAGATCGGCAGCGCCGTTTGCGAGGCGTTGTCCGCCGCGCACGCCGCCGGCATCGTTCATCGCGACATCAAACCGGACAACGTCTTCATTCACAGCAACGGCGACGGCGTCGAAGTGGTGAAGGTCGTCGACTTCGGCATCGCGAAACTCCTCGACGTGAAGCCTGAGGATTTCGTGGAGGCGACGCAGCTCGGATCGGTGATCGGGACGCCGCCCTACATGGCGCCGGAGCGCTTGATGGGAAAGGCGTACGACGAGCGCTCGGACATCTACAGCGTCGGCGTGCTGCTCTATCTGATGATGACGGGCGAGCTGCCGTTCGCCGCCGCGAACGCGTCGCTAGGCGAGATGGTGATGCTGCACATGACGCAGGATCCGCGCGACGTGCGCGACCTGAATGCGGAAGTGCCCGAGCCGATCGCCGACGCCGTGATGAAGACGCTGGCGATGCAAGTGGAGTCGCGGCCGACGTTGCGCGAGGTACGCGATGTGCTTAGGCACGACGCGTAAGTGGTCTACGACGCAATCATCATCGGCGGCGGCCCGGCCGGCCTGACGTGCGCAATTTTTCTCGGCCGCTATCGCCGCCGCGTTCTTCTCGTCGATGACGGCCATCCGCGCAACTACGCATCGCGCGGCGTCCACGGCTTCCTCGGACAGCACGGCATTCTTCCCGGCGAGTTGCTCGCGCGCGGACGCGATGAGGCGCGCGCCGCGGGCGTGGAGATCTGTGAATGCCGCGCGGAGGCGATCGAGCGCGTCGGCGATCAGTTCGAAGTCGCGACGACGGACGGGAAGAAATGCGCGCGCCGCGTCGTGCTCGCGTACGGCGTCCGCGACGAGCTGCCCGACATTCCGCACATCCACGACTACTACGGCATCAGCCTCTTTCACTGCCCCGATTGCGATGCGTACGAAGTGAGCGACAAACGCATCGGCATCATCAGCTCGGGCACGAAAGCAGTCGGCCTCGCGCTGAAGCTTCTGCAGTGGAGCTGCGAGCTCACGATCTTCACCGACGGCAGCGAGCACGGTTTCGACAAAGAGATGATGAGTAAGCTCCTCGCGGAACAGATCGGCATCAAAGAAGAAAAAATCGTCTCGCTCGCCGGAAACAACGGCGCCGTCGAAGCCGTCGTGCTGTCGACCGGCGAACGAGTTCCGATCGACGCGCTCTTCTTCAACGTCGGCTGCGTCCGCACCTGCGCCCTCGCCGAAAACCTCGGCTGCGAAGTCTTCGACGATCGCCCGAACGTGTTGGTCGACGAGTTCAAGCAAACGAGCGTCGAAGGCGTCTACGCCGTCGGCGATCTGGTGGCGGGGTCGCAGCTCGTGATTACCTCGGCTGCCGATGGCGCGGTGGCGGCGATTGCGATCAATCGGAGTTTGTTGCCGCCATCACGGCAAATCTGAGCTGGCAGCTTGCGGCTTGCGGGCCCGCCCGCCCGCGCGACTCTGTCCCGCCGCCCGCCTGCCGCTAGCCCTATAGAATCCCGCCGGATGTCCAGCCCCAAGCGCTCCTGGCCCTTCGTCCGGCCGTTGCTCATGATCGCGCTCTTCGCGATCGCGTTGCGCGTCCTCGGCACGACGCTCAGGCACTACCGCTGGCGCGACGTCATGCTCTACCTCGAGTCGTTGCCGCGCGTGCAGGTGCTCATCGCAGCCGCGCTCACCGTGCTCGGCTACCTGATCATGACCGGCTACGACACGCTGGCGTTTCGCTACATCCGTCATCCGCTGCCGTATCGAAAAATCGCGCTGGCGTCGTTCATCGGCTACGCCTTCAACAACAACGTCGGACTCTCGGGACTCGTCGGCGGCTCGCTGCGCTATCGCCTGTACAACGCGTGGCGATTGAGCGCGATCGAGATCGCGAAGGTCATCGCGTTCTACACGATCACGTTCTGGCTCGGCTTCGTGCTCCTCGGCGGATCGCTCTTCATCTTCGCGCCGCCGCTCGTGCCGCAAGCGGTACATCTGCCGTTCAACTCGATTCGCATTCTCGGATTCGTGCTGCTCCTTCCCGCGCTCGCGTACCTCGCGTGGGTGATGGCGCGCAAACAGCCGGTGCGCATTCGCCAATGGGAATTCGAACTGCCCGAGCCGCGGCTGATGGTCGCGCAGGTGATGATCTCCGGCGCCGACTGGATCATCGCCGCCGCCGTTCTCTACATCCTCCTGCCCGACGAACTGCCGACCGGCTTCACGAACTTTCTCAGCGTCTTCCTTCTCGCGCAGATCGCCGGCGTCGTCTCGAATCTCCCCGGCGGCCTCGGCGTCTTCGAAGCGATCGTCCTGATTTTTCTCGCGCCGTATTTTTCGGCGTCGGCGATTCTCGGATCGCTCGTCGCCTTTCGCGCGATCTACTACCTCTTCCCGCTGATCATCGCCACGATCCTGCTCGCGTCGCACGAGATCATGGAGCGGCGCGAAGGCGTCGCGCGAGTCGCACGCGTGTTCGGACGATGGGCGCCGGGCATCGCGCCGCAACTCCTCGCGTTCGTCACGTTCATCGGCGGCGCGGTGCTGCTCTTCTCCGGCGCGACGCCGACGCTGATGGAGCGCAAGCAGTGGCTGCGCGCGCTCGTGCCGCTGCCGCTCGTCGAGCTGTCGCACTTTCTCGCCAGCATCGCCGGCGCCGGACTGCTCGTGCTCGCGCGCGGACTGCAGCGCCGCCTCGACGCCGCGTATCAGCTCACCGTCGTCTTCCTGACGTCATCGATCATCTTTCAGTTCTTCAAAGGCTTCGACTACGAAGAAGCGCTGATCCTGTCGGTGATGTTGTTCGCGCTCATCGCGTCGCGCCGTCACTTCTATCGCAAGGGCTCGTTCCTCAACGAGAGCTTCGGCCCCGGGTGGATCGCGGCGATCTTGATCGTGCTCATCTCGTCGGCGTGGCTCGGCTTCTTCAGCTACAAACACGTCGAGTACTCGCACGATCTCTGGTGGCAGTTTCAGTTCCGCGGTGACGCGCCGCGATTCTTGCGCGCGTCTGTCGGCGTCGTCGGCGCGCTTTTGATCTTCGCGATTCGACGACTGCTTCGCCCCGCCGCCGCGGAGCCCGACGCGCCCGATGCCGCGGCGCTGGAGCGCGCGCACGCGATCGTCCGCACCGATGTGAACAGCCAGTCCAACCTCGCGCTGCTCGGCGACAAGTCATTCCTCTTCAGCGAGAGCGGACGCGCGATGATCATGTATGGCGTCGAAGGACGAAGCTGGATCGCGATGGGCGATCCGATCGGCGACGACGACGAGAAATCGGAGCTGATCTGGCGGTTCCGCGAGCTGTGCGACATCCACGCCGGCTGGCCGGTCTTCTACGAAGTGCAGCGCTCGAACCTGCATCTCTATCTCGACGTCGGCCTGACCGCGCTCAAGATCGGCGAGGAAGCGCGCGTGCCGCTCGATGACTTCAACCTCGACGGCGGCTCGCGCAAGTGGATGCGCAAAATGCTTCGCCGCGTCGAAGAGGAGCAATGCTCGTTCGAGATCGTGCCGCGCGAGAACGTCGGATCGATGCTCGCGGAGTTGCGCGCGATCTCCGACTCGTGGCTCACCGAAAAGAAGACGCGCGAGAAAGGCTTCTCCCTCGGCTTCTTCGCAGAAGAATACGTCGCGCGTTTTCCGGTGGCAGTCGTGCGGCGCGGCGACGCGATCGTCGCGTTCGCGAATGTGTGGACGTCGGCGGACAACGACGAGCTGTCGGTCGATCTCATGCGTCACGTCATCGACGCTCCGAGCGGCGTGATGGATTACATGTTCGTGCAGCTCATGATCTGGGGCGCGCAACAGAACTTCCGCTGGTTCAACCTCGGCATGGCGCCGCTGTCGGGTCTCGAGAACCGCTCGATCGCGCCGCTCTGGACGCGCGTCGGCGCGCTCACCTTCCGCTTCGGCGAAAACTTCTACAACTTCCAGGGACTGCGCCAATACAAAGAGAAGTTCGATCCGGTGTGGGAGCCGACGTACATCGCCTCGCCCGGCGGACTCGCACTGCCGCGCATCCTCACGCAGCTCGCCACGCTGATCAGCGGCGGCTTGCGCGGTGTCTTCGCGAAGTGATCGTGGTATACAGTAAACTGAGTTTGGTATACCGACGATGTCACAGCTTTCGATCGACGCCATCCGCACCGCCCATTCCGTCATCAGCCCGATCTTCACGCACACTCCGTATTTTCTAGCCGAGGGGATGAGCGAGCAGCTCGGGTGCGGGGTGATGCTCAAGATCGAGACGCTGAATCCCATCAAATGCTTCAAAGGCCGCGGCGCCGACAACTTCATGGCCACGCGTGAAGACGCCGGACCGTACGTCTGCGTGAGTGCCGGGAACTTCGCGCAGGGACTCGCCTTCGCCGCTCGTGAGCGCGGGCGCTCGGTCATCGCGTTCACGCCTGCGAACGCGCCGGTCGTGAAGCTGAATCGCCTCAAGAGCCTCGGCGCTGACGTTCGCGCGGTCGGTCGCGACTACGACGACGCGAAAGAGAAGGCGACGGCATTCGCGGAAGAAGCGGAATTGCCGTTCGTGCTCGATGGCCGCGACATCGCGATCTCCGAAGGCGCGGCGACGATCGGCCTCGAGATCGCGGAGAGCGGCTTCGCCATCGACTGCATCATCGTTCCCCTCGGCGGCGGCGCGCTCATCAGCGGCATCGCGCGCTGGCTCAAGCACGCGATGCCGAACGTCGAGATCATCGCCGCCGTCCCCACAGGCGCGCCGTCGATGGCGCTTTCATGGCGTGAAAGAAAAGCGGTCGACACCGACTCGGTCAACACGCGCGCCGACGGACTGGCCATTCGCTGCCCGATTCGCGAAGTGATCCCGGAGCTCGTCGAGAACGTCGACGACGTCCTTCTCTTCGACGACGCCAATCTCGCCACCGCATCGGAACTGATCCGCATCGACACGAGCCTTCTCGTCGAGCCGTCGGGCGCCGCCGCGATTGCCACGATCGTCCAGCATCGCGAGCGCTTCGCGAAGAAACGCGTCGCCACGATCATCACGGGAGCGAACGCCTGACGAAGTCGTCACCGAGTCGCCAGCGCGCGTACGACCGCATCCTCCGCGAGATTCTCAGCGGCAAGCTCGCACCCGGATCGCGCCTCGTCGAAGCCTCGGTCGCCGACCGGCACGGCGTCAGCCGCACGCCGGCGCGCGAAGCGCTTCTTCGACTCGAGCAACAAGGCTTCGTCGCCTCGATCGCCGGCAAAGGATTCTCCGTCGTGCCGCTCACCGAGCGCGAAGCACGAGAGGCGTACTCGATCCTCGCCGAGCTCGAATGCCTCGGCCTCGCGCAGAGCGGACGACTCATTCGCGCCGACGTCGTGAAGTTGAAGCAGGCGAACAAGGCATTCTGGGCCGCGCGCAAGAAGCCGCTCGACGCGATCGCCGCCGACAACGCGCTGCACATCCTGTTCGTCGAGCGCTCCGCGAACGACCTTCTCGTCCGCCTCGTGCGCAACCTTCATCGCATCGTCCTTCGCTACGAGTATCTCTACATGTCTGACACCCCGCTCATCGCCGAATCCGTCGCGCAGCACGACGCGATCATCGCCGCCATCGCCGCCGGCAACCTCGGCGCCGCCGCCGAAGCGCTGAGGGACAACTACTTGTCGGGAATGCAGGCGGTGATCGGCATGATTCGGCAGTAGGTGCTTCTCCTCCTCACACTCTTCTTCGCTACGGCGAAGCTGCCTCTCATCGAGGTTCCGGCGACGCACGGCAACTCCGACACGCTCGTCGTCTTCATCTCCGGCGACGGCGGATGGGCGAAGATCGACAAATCGATCGCGTCGATTCTCGCGTCGAACGGAATGCACGTCGTCGGACTGAATTCGCTGCAGTACTTCTGGACGAAGCGGACACCGGAAAGCGCATCGCGCGATCTCCAATCGATCATCGACACGCACCTCGGCGCACACAAGAACGTCGTGCTCGTCGGCTACTCGCGCGGCGCAGATGTTCTGCCGGGGATGATCGCGCGCTTGCCGGTGGAGACGCAGTCGAAGATCAAGCTCGTCGCGCTGCTCGCGCCCAGTCCGCGCGTCGAGTTCGAGTTTCATGTCGCCGACTGGATGCGCGACTCGAAGCGCGGCATCCCCACAAAGCCCGACCTCGAGAAAGTGAAGGCGAAGACGCTCTGCATCTGGGGCGAAGACGATCGCGACTCGCTCTGCACGGGACTCGCGCAATCGAACGTGCACGTCGTCACGCTGCGCGGTTCGCATCACTTCGAAGGCGACTACGCGCAGCTCGCGAAGATCATCCTCGAGGCGTTGAAGTGATCCTCGCCGCGATCATCGCCGCCGCGGCATGCAGCGCGCCGATTCGCAGCTTTCCCGTCGCGGAACCGGGGAACACGTTCGCGATCATGCTCACCGGCGACGGCGGATGGCGTCGCATCGACGACCAGATCGCGAAACAACTGCACATGCCGGTCGTCGGCTTCCTCGTTCCCGATTACTACCGCGACATGAGAACGCCGGACGAATCCGCGTGCGCGCTCGAGCAGACGATCCGCACGTACAGCGCGATGTGGAAACGCGATCGCGTCATCGTCATCGGCTACTCGCGCGGTGCCGATGTTCTGCCGTTCATGATCAACCGTCTCTCGCCCGACGCGCGCGCGATGATCGACGAAGTCGCGCTCCTCGGCCTCGAGTCGGAGATCGACTTCCGCTATCACGCGAGCTGGATTCCGTTCGTCCACTCGCACGAGCCGCAGTTCCCCGTGCTGCCGGAAGCGGAAAAGCTTCGCGGAATGCGCGTGCTCTGCGTGCACGGCGAGCGCGAGAAGGACTCACTCTGTCCCGCGCTCGCTTCGTTCGCGACGGTCGTGCGGATGAAAGGCGGACATCACTTCGGCGGACGCTATCGCGAGATTGCCGATACGATTCTCGCCACGGCAAAACGATGACGCTCTTTCTCGGACTCCTCTTCGGAGCCGTCGGCACGGTCTATCTGGCGCTGGCGAAGAAAGACCACGACGTCACGTATCTCCTGTGCGGCGTCGCGCTGATCGCGTATCCGTACTTCATCGAGAACGCGATCCTGATCATCGTGATCGGTGTCGCGATTGCGATGATCCCGGTCGCGCGTGCGAAGGGTTGGTTCTAGTGCGCCACGCTCGAATTGAAAATGTCGCGCACGATCTTCCCGTTTCGCCACACGACGACGTACTTGCCGTTGTCCCTGATCGGCGCGCCGCCTTTCGGCGTGATCGTCAGATCGAAGTGGCCCGACTCGACGGCGAGATCGCCTGAGTGGATCACGTCGTCCGTCGTCAGCGTCGCATCGATGGCGCCGAGGGACGCGAAGCCGGTCCAGAACTGACGGATGGCGGCTTTGCCGCGCATCACCGGCGCGCCGGGCGGCATCAGCATCGCGTCGTCGTCATAGAACGCGACCATGCCGTCGACGTTGCCGTGACTCGCCGCGTTCGCAAACTCATTCGCCTTCGCGCGGACATCGGCCTGCTGCGTCGTCGTTGTGCAGGCCGCGAACAGAAGGATCCCCAGGATCGCCACACGTTTCATCGCTTCACCTCAATGTGAGTAGATGTCGATGATACGTTCGATCGCCCTCCGGCAGATTTTGCAGAACCCGACTTCGTCGCGCGTGAACATGATGCAGTCGGTCTGCGGACGGAACAGACCCTTCGCTTCGTAGCCCGCACCTTCGAACGCGCCGACCTTGCCGGCGTACTTTTCGTCGACGTCGAGGAACTTCGTCTCCCACACCTGCTCCTCGCGGAACAGCGCGTCCATCTCCGTCTCCGGACGATTCTCCGCGCGCAGCTTGCGACGGCGCGCCTGAATGTCGCGCGAGTGCTTCTCGAATTCTTCCTTGTTCCACGGCGTCGGAAGCGGCACGCCGGCATCGACGAGCTCCGCCCACTTCGGATGCGCACCGTCCGCGGTGATGTTCGGCTCCCACGGCTCGGGATGCTCGACGCCGGTCGCGTATGCGACGTCGCTCGTGTAGTACTCGTCAGCGAGTCCCGCGAAGTGATGACCGAACTCGTGGACGAAAATGTACTCCGCGAATCCCGTGTCGACCGCGGCTGTCGCCTGATCGTTGAAGATTCCACCGCCGCCGTACGTCCGTTCGTTGACGAGGATCTCAAGGAAGTCGTATGGCGCAGCCGACGCGATGTCGCGCATCGCGCGGTTGTCCTTCGTCAGAACGTAGCGCTCGGAATCGAAGATGTTGTATTCGACCGACGTCGCGCTGCGGCGATCGTCATTCGTGCGCGGGCGATGCACGCCCGACTTCGTCGCCGGCAGATCGATCGCGCGCACGTTGAAGTCTTTCTTGCGCGACTTGAACGGCTCCGTGTCGAAAAGCTTCGCCACCATCCGCTGCGCGTCTTTGTGAAACTTCGGCAGCTCCGACTCGCTGTAGCCTTCGCCGATCACGAGCAGATCGACTTTCTCCGACGCCGGTCCGTTCTCGAAGATCGTCCACACTTTGCCGATCGGCGCGACGTCCGCCTTGTTGACGAAGCGCGAATTCGGATCGATGAGCGTCGACCAGATCTGCTGAAACGCATTCTCCTTGTCGCGCTTCTTCACGACGACCTGCACCGGCTTCTTCGGCCACGGAAATCGCACCGACTCGTGAAACGTGCCGGCGCGATCTTTCGGCTCATCCGTCGTCACCCACTCGCCGAAAATGGAGGAGAAGCCGCGCGAGTAGATGACCTGATTCGTGGCGCGGTCGATGACTTCGAACTCGTAATTGCCGAGGTTCGTCTGATCGACGAGGTAGGTGCGCGAGCCCGCCCACTTGCCATCGGAGACGACGCGGTCGAGCGCGACGATCTCCTCGCCGCGATTCCCGGTGTGGAAGTAGTCGACGCGCATCGTCTTGTCCGTGAAGAGATCGTCGAAGCGCGCCGCGTACGCGGAGGATGTCAGCAGAAGCGTTGCGAGAATGACTCTGATTCGCATAGGTGCGCGATTGTAAACTCGCGGCATGTTGTGCGCGCTCGCACTCCTCCTCGCCCTCCCCCTTGTCGCCGAGGACAAGCCGCAAATGAAAGCGGGCGAGTCGATCACCGTCGAGCGCATCCTCATCGACGCGCGCGTCACCCTCGGCAACGGCGATCCCGTCATGAACCTCGGCGTCAACGACTTCAAAGTCCGCGTCGACGGCAAGCCGGCGAAGGTCGAGTCGGTCGAATGGATTCCGGACACGGCCGCCGGGCGCGAGATCGCGGACATCGACAAGCCGCAGCAGCGCGAGCCGGAAGGCGTCGAGATTCCCGAGCCGCAGGGACGCTTGATCGTCGTCTTCTTCCAAACCGACTTCGCGCGCGAAGCCGTTCGCATCCGCGGCCAGATGAAAATCCTCGGCTTCGCCGACGACTTCGTCGAATCGCTCGAGCCCGAGGATCGCGTGGCGGTGTTCTCGTACGACTCGCATCTGAAGTTCCGCCTCGACTTCACGAACCGCCCGAGCGACATCAAAGCCGCGTTCCGCGACGCGCTCCTGATCGATGAACCGCCGCCGCCGCAAGTCGTACCGATGCCGTCGCTGTCGCGGCGACTCGATCCGAGGGCGATGAAGGACGCGGGATCGCCGGAGAAGGGACTGCTGCTCGTCGGCAACGCGCTTCGTCCGATTCCCGGACCGAAGTCGCTCATCCTTTTCGGTTGGGGACTCGGACGTCTCGCCGGCGATCACATTCACTTCGGCAAAGACTTTCTCGTCGCGCTGCGCTCGCTCGAATCATCGCGCACGACGGTGTTCGCACTCGACCTCACGCAAGCCGACTGGCACTCGCTCGCCGGCGGACTCGCCGCGCCCGCGTACGCGACCGGCGGCTTCTACGCGGAGACGTTTCACTTCCCTTATCTCGCGATGGACCGTTTGAAGAAGACGCTTTCCGGACACTACGAGCTCGAAGTGCGCAAGCCGGAGCTGAAGACGGTCGGCGTGCACGAGATCGAAGTCGACGTGATCGGACATCGCGACGCCGAAGTGATGGCGCGCAAAACGTTCGTCGACAAAGAAGACTGATCGCGCACTCCTCTTGCACATTTCTGCCTGACACCAGGAGGTGCGCATGGCATCGAAATACGGCAAGAAAGCATCGGAAAAAGTCGAGAAGGCGATGAAAGAGCGCAAGCGCGGCACGCTCAAGAGCGGCAGCTCCGGTAAGAAAGTGAAGAGCCGCAAGCAGGCGATTGCCATCGGACTGTCGGAAGCGCGGCGCGCCGGCGGCAAGGTTCCGGCGAAGAAGAAGTCGTCGTCTTCGAAGAAGTCGTCTTCGAAGAAATCTTCGTCGCGCAAGTCATCATCGAAGAAGAAGTGACGTGCTACTGTCATCCTGAGGCGCGTAGACGCCGAAGGGTCCCCTTCGATTCGACGGATCCTTCGCCGCGCTGCGCCGGCTCAGGATGACAGTTCAGTGCTGAATCGCCTTCTTCTCGCCGCCTTCGTGGCGGTGCTCGTATGGTCGGCCATCCGGCCCCACGACTACTTCACCTGGTTCCTCGAGACCTTCCCTGCGCTGATCGGCATCGTCATCGTCATCGCGCTGCGGCGACGCTTTCCGCTCACGCCGCTGCTCCTCATCATGCTGACGATCCACGCGATGATCCTGATGGTCGGCGGCCACTACACGTACGCCGAAGTCCCGCTCGGATTCTGGATGCACACCGCGCGCAACGACTACGACCGCCTCGGCCACTTCGCGCAGGGCTTCGTCCCTGCACTCGTCGCGCGCGAAATTCTCATCCGACGCAACGTCGTGCGCGGACGCGGCTGGCTCTACTTCATCGTCGTCGCGATCTGTCTCGCCATCAGCGCGATGTACGAGCTGCTTGAGTGGCGCGTCAGCATCGCCACCGGCTCCAAAGGCGACGCATTCCTCGGCACGCAAGGCGACATCTGGGACACGCAGGAAGACATGGCCACGGCGCTCGCCGGCGCGCTCATCGCACCGTTGCTTCTGGGTCGGTTGCACGACCGGCAGATCGCCGCGATCGATAGTCGGTCAGAACCCAGATGACGAGAATCAGCACGCCGATGGCGATGAAGAAGTTGCGCGAGTTCGTGCCTGTCGAAAAATTCGCGATCCACGGCAGCACGACCAACAGCAGCCCGACGACGAATTCGATCGCTCCGTGCAACGGAAACGGCAGCGATTTGGAGACGCCGAGGGGGAAGCGGGTGATGAGGGTGAGCATGAGGTGGACGAGGGCGAGCGCGTAACAGATGATCGCCTGCTTCCCACGGAAGCCGGCCACCGACGGACCGACCGCGAGCATGATGACCATCGCGTAATCGATGATGCCGTGGGCGAAAGCGCCGATCACTCGCATGGCCGGAGTATAGTCTCGGCCCCATGAAACGCTCGATCCTTCTCGCTGCCGCCGCGCTCACTCTTCTCAATGCCGCGCCACCGAAAACAACGACGACTTCGCTCGCGGAACGAATCGGAAAAGACGGATTCATTCGCGTGCACGCGAACAGCTTCCGGGACCTCACGCCGAAGCAGAAGCAGCTCGCGTACTGGCTCAGCCAGGCGTCGATCGCCATCGATCCGATCTTCTACGATCAGCTGTCGCGCTTCGGTTTGCGCGAGAAGCGCATCCTTGAGTTGATCGCCGCGCATCCCGAAGGCATCGACAAGGCGTCGTACGCGAAGATCCTCGAGTTCACGAAGCTCTTCTGGGGCAACCACGGCAATCACAACGATCAGACCGGGCAGAAGTTCGTGCCGTCGTTCACGTACGAAGAGCTCGAGAAGGCCGCGCTCACCGCGTTCCATCACGCGAAGCTGAACTACAACGAAGACGTTCTGCAGAAGGATCTCATCGATACGAAGCAGGCGTTCTTCGATCCCGACTTCGAGCCGCTGCTCACCGCGAAGAATCCGCCGCCCGGCTCCGACATCATCCAGGCGAGCTCGAACAACTTCTACGCGCAAGGCGTGACGCTCAAAGACCTCGAGGGATTCAAGGAACAGTACCCGCTCAACTCGCGCGTCGGAAAACTCGAAGGCGGGAAGCTGGTCGAAGACGTCTATCGCGTCGGCGGCCGTTACTCCGTCTACCTCGAGAAAGCGAACGGCTATCTGCGCAAAGCGAAAGCGCTCGCCGATCCGAAGCAGGCCAAAGTCATCGATGCGCTCATCCACTACTTCGAGACCGGCGAGTCGCGCGCGTGGCTCGACTTCGGCGGGCTGTGGGTGCAGAACGACGCGCGCGTCGATTTCGCCAACGGATTCATCGAGGTCTACCGCGACGCGCGCGGCGCGAAGGGAACGGCACAGAGCTTCGTCTCCGTCAACGACGAGAAGATGACGAAGATCATGAAGTCGCTCGCCAACGCCGCGCAGTACTTCGAGAAGAAGGCGCCGTGGCCGGACGAGTTCAAGAATTCGCACGTCAATCCGCCGGTCGCAAAAGCGGTGGAGACGGTGATCGAGACCGGCGACTTCTCCGTGACGACGGTCGGCGACAACCTGCCGAACGAAGAAGAGATTCACCAGAAGTACGGCACGAAGAATTTCATGTTCAGCGGATCGCAGCGCGCCATCAACAACGCGCGCGGCACCGCGCGCACCGGCGAGTTCGCGTTCACCGAGGCGGAGAAACAGCGATCGCTGAAATACGGCGATGAGGCCGGCGATCTGCTCACCGGACTGCACGAGATCATCGGTCACGGCTCCGGCAAAGTCGGACCGAAGGTCACCGGCGATCCGGCGTCGTATCTGAAGGAGTATTACTCGACGCTCGAAGAAGGGCGCGCCGATCTGATGGCGCTCTGGAACATCTGGGATCCGAAGCTCAAAGAGCTCGGCGTCATCTCGAATCAGGAAGAAGTGGCGAAGGCGATGTACGACGGCGCCGCGCGCACGGCGCTCGTGCAGCTGTCATCGGTGCGCAAGGGCGACTCGATCGAAGAGGATCACGCGCGCGACCGACAGATGATCGCGCTCTACATCCTCGACAAAGTTCCCGGCTCGATCGAATGGACGAAGAAGGACGGCAAGTCGTACATCCACGTCCTCGACTACCAGAAGATGCGTCAGGGCGTCGGCATGCTGTTGACGGAGTTGATGCGCATCAAAGGGGAAGGCGACTACGAAGCGATCAAGGCGCTCGTCGACAAGTACGGCGTGCACTTCGACACGAAACTGCGCGACGAAGTCGTGGCCCGCTACGACAAGTTAAATCTGCCGACGTACTTTCACGGCATCAACGTCGACCTGCACATGGCGAAGGACGGCACGGTCACGATGACGGGACCGGGCGACTTCAAGACGCAGCGGTTGCACTACGCGGAAGTGAACGCGCCGAAGTGATTCGTCACTTCGGCCAGTGCTTCTCGAACCAATCGATCGACCGATCGATGAGATCGACTTGATGCTTCGGCTCGCGCACTCCGTGTCCTTCGCGCGGATAGCGCACCATCACCGTCTCCACGCCCACATCCTTTAACGCGATGTAGAACTGCTCCGCCTCGGTGATCGGCACGTCGTTGTCGTTCTCGCCGTGCACGAGCATCGTCGGCGTCGCGGCCTGCGCCACGTAGCGCAGCGCCGAGCGCTGCCACAGCGTGTCCATCAGCGTTCCCTGATGCGGGAAGATGCCGAACTCCATCTGCTCGTACTGGTTGTAGTACGTCGTGTAGTTGTA
>Ga0105245_10001214_pt1 | contig 23304 bp, 20 predicted proteins | sample KBSM54metaG_FD_81523 | JGI IMG/M metagenome (GOLD analysis project Ga0105245, IMG submission 81523) | Miscanthus rhizosphere microbial communities from Kellogg Biological Station, Michigan, USA - KBS M5-4 metaG | ecosystem: Host-associated > Plants > Roots > Rhizosphere > Soil | place...
AGATCTTGAGGAGCCGGGAGCGCAAAACGGCGCGAAGCGTACACTAACGCGCCATGCTCGCGCTCTTCCTTGCGGCGACGATCTCGGCCGCCAACATCAAATCGCACATCGACTTTCTCGCGTCCGATCTCCTCGAAGGACGCGAGACCGGCTCGCGCGGATTCGACGTCGCCGCGCAATACGTCGCCACGCAATTCGCATCACTCGGATTGGAGACGAGCTTTCAGCCGATCGAGTTCGTCACCGGACAGGTCGACGAGAAGCGCTCCTCGATCACGATCAACGGCAAGGCGCTCGTCAATCGCAAAGACGTGATCTTTCAGCCGATCTTCACGAGCGCGGATTCGAATGTCGACGCGAAGATCGTCTTCGCCGGCTTCGGCGCCGAAGACGACTACAAAGACATCGACACTAAAGACAAGATCGTGCTTCTCCTCAGCGGCGCGCGACCACAGTTGCCGAACGACGAGCGCGCGTATTTCTCCAGCCGCGACGTGAAGCGCGAGACCGCCGCGGCTCACGGCGCGATCGGCATCATCACGCTCAACACGATCACCGACGAGAAGCGCCGGCCATTCGCGAAAGCGGCCGCTCAGTCATCGATGAAATCGATGCGCATCAAAGGCGATCCCGGCGTCGCGACGATTCGCGCGTCCGTCGCCATTAGCAATGGATTCGCCGCGAAGCTTTTCGGCGAAGCGAGGCTGATGCAGATTCTCGCCGACGCCGAGAAAGGCATCGCTCATCCGTACGCGCTCGACGCGCACGCGAAGATCCACACCGTCTCCAATCTCGGCAACGCTTCGAGCCGCAACGTCGTTGCGCGACTCAAAGGCGCGACTGATGACAACGTCGTCATCAGCGCGCACCTCGATCACCTCGGCATGACCGCGACCGGCGACGATCGCATCTACAACGGCGCGCTCGACAACGCGTCGGGCAGCGCGGCGCTCATCGAGATCGCGCGCGCGTTCGCGTCATTGCCGCAGCGGCCGATGCGATCGGTCGTCTTCGTCGCCGTCACCGGCGAAGAGAAAGGCGAGCTCGGATCGGAGTACTTCGCGAAACACCCGACGTTCACGCCGCTCGTCGCGAACATCAACATGGATATGTTCACGATGCTCTTCCCCAACAAAGACGTCATCGCCCTCGGCGCCGAGCACACGACCCTCGGTCCGCAAGCGATCGACGCCGCGAAGCAAGCCGGCTTCGAAGTCTCGCCCGATCCGCAGCCCGAGGAAGTGCGCTTCATCCGCAGCGATCAGTATTCGTTCGTGAAGCAAGGCATCCCCGCGATCACGTTCAAAGCGGGCGTGAAGAGCAGCGATCCGTCGATCGATGGGGAGAAGGTGACGCGCGCGTGGCTGCGCGAGGTCTACCACACCGTTCACGACAATCCCGATCAGAAGCTCGACTACGCGTCCGGCGCGCGCTGGGCCGACGCGAATTTCATCCTCGCACTCGCCGTCGCGAACGCGCCGGAGAAGCCGGCGTGGACGAAAGGCGATTTCTTCGCGCAGCGGTTCGCGAAGTAGCCGCTACAATTCCGGCGGTGGCTCTTCCCGAACAACTAGGTCCCTACCGCATCTCCGGCATGCTCGGCGAAGGCGGGATGGGCGCGGTCTACCGCGCGCAGGACACGCGGCTCGGCCGCGACGTCGCCATCAAAGTCCTCACCGCGGTCACGCTGAGCGATCAGGAAAAGCTGCAGCGCTTCGAACAGGAAGCGCGCACGACCGGGATGCTCAACCATCCCAACCTCCTCACGGTCTACGACGTCGGCAATCACGATGGGACGCCGTATCTCGTCACCGAGCTGCTCGAAGGCGAGACGCTGCGCGACCGATTGAATCGCGGCGCGCTCACGCCGCGCAAAGCGACGGAGATCGCGTCGCAGATCGCGAACGGACTCGCGGCCGCGCACGAAAAGGGAATCGTGCATCGCGATCTGAAGCCGGAGAACATCTTCGGCACGCGCGACGGCCGCATCAAGATCCTCGACTTCGGCATCGCCAAGCTCACGCGCGCCGGCGCCGACGGCCCGACATTTCAAATGGCGGCGACGGAACCGGGCATGGTCCTCGGCACCGTCGGTTACATGTCGCCCGAACAAGTGCGCGGCGAAACGGTCGATCAGCGCTCCGACATCTTCGCCTTCGGCGCGATCCTCTACGAGATGCTCACGGGATCGCGCGCGTTCAAGCGCAACTCGTCGATCGAGACGCTGAGCGCGATCCTGAAGGAAGAGCCGCCGGAGCTCGCCGACGTCGCGCCGAATGTGCCGCAATCGCTCGATCGACTCGTGCGCCGCTGCCTCGAGAAAGATCGCGATCTCCGATTTCAGACTGCGCGCGATCTCGCCTTCAATCTCGAAACGATGTCGAGCTACTCGTCGGCGGGAACGATGTCAGGAACAGCGGCGCCGCGTCCGTCAACCGAAGCGCAGCCGACGATCCGACATACAGCGGCAAATGCGCCGACTGCCGCACTGCGAACGCCGACCACCGCGACGCAAGCATCGACCGCGATGCGTCCGCGCATGCCGACAGTTGCGCGTCCGCTGCCGAAGCGCCGCGTCTCACCTGCACTTCTCGCGTTGCTCTACATCGTCTCCGTCGCCGGCGCCGCGTTCGGCGCGTGGTACTTCGCGACGCACATGAAAGCGGACGGGCACGAGCCGCTCTTTCATCGCATGACGTTCCGACGCGGCGAAGTGCGCGCGGCGCGACTCTCGCCCGACGGCGAAACGGTCGTCTACAGCGCGGCGTGGGACGGCAGGCCGGCGGAGATCTACGTCGGGAATCGCCAGTCGCCGGAAGCGCGAACGCTCGGCATTCAGGATGCCGAGGTGATGAGCGTTTCGAAATCGGCGGAGCTGGCGATCCTGCTTCATCGCGATCGCATCACCAACCTCGGCACACTCGCGCGCGTGCCGCTCGCCGGCGGCGTGCCGCGCGAGATCGCCGACGGCGTCTCGTACGCGGACTGGTCGCCGGACGGCTCGCAGCTCGCGATCATTCATCTCGTCGGCGACAAGTATCGAATCGAATATCCGCCCGGCACCTCGCTGTACGAAACGCCGCACTACATTCGCGACGTGCGCGTCGCGCCGGACGGAAAGCGCATCGCGTTCATCGAGCCGCAAGGCGGACAGTTCGACATCGCCGTCGTCTCGGCGGGCGCGAAGCCGGTGACGATCGGACGCGGATGGCAGCGCGGCGCAGCGGGACTGGCGTGGCATCCCGACGGAAAAGAAATCTGGTTCACCGGCACCGACAGCTCGGCGCCTCCGGCGCTTTACGCGATCACGCTCGACGGCGACACGCGCCTAGTCGCGCGCCTGACGGGGTCGATGAAAGTGTGGGACACGGCGCCGAACGGCGCGACGCTCATCTCGAACGGCGCGTGGCGCGCGGCGTTGCAATGGCAAGCGCCGGGCGAGACGACGGATCGCGACATGTCGTGGTTCGACTGGTCGTCGCTCGCCGATCTTTCGCTCGATGGAAAGACGATTCTCTTCAACGAAACGCGCGAAGGCGGCGGCGCGAAGAGCGCGATCTATCTGCGACGCGCCGGCGAATCGGCCGCGGTGCGCATCGGTGACGGCTACGGCGACGCGATCTCGCCCGATGGACATTGGGTGCTGGCGCACAGCGGACCGAAGCTCGCGATTCTGCCGACGGGCACCGGCGAGCCGCGCGAGATGAAGATCAACGGCAACTTCGACATCGGCGCGGCGCAATGGTTTCCAGACTCGAAGCGCGTCGTCGTCGGCGGCGCCGTTCCGAATCACGGCTATCAGTTGTGGGTGATCGACACGCTCGACGAAACGTCGAAGGCGATCACGCCGGAGAACATCTGGGGCGGAACGATTCGCCCGCTCGCCGTTTCGGCGGACGCGCGTCTCGTCGCCGGCATGACCGCGCAGCAGACGATCGCGTTGTACGACGTGAACGGATCCGCGCCGCCGGTCGCGGTGACCGCCGCGGAAAAAGGCGAAGTGCCGATCACGTTCTCATCGGACGGCGCGGCGCTCTTCGTCTACAAACCGACCGCGCTTCCCGCGCAGGTGTATCGCATCGATCTCGCGACGGGCACGCGCACGTTGTGGAAAGAGTTCTCGCCCGCTGATCCTGCCGGCGTCTACAAGATCGCGCCGGTGATCGTGACGCCGGACGCGAACGCGTATGCGTACAACGCGATGAGGATGTTGAGCGACCTCTACGTTGCCGAAAACCTGCGGTAGGGAAACGCGCGCGGCGCGGCACTCCTTTGGATGAAGGAGCCAACGCCGATGAAAAAACTCTCTCTCGTTCTGCTCGTTGTGCCGCTGTTCCTGGCGTGTCCGAAGAAAGAAGCACCGCCGCCAACGACGACGAGCACACCGACAACCACGATCTCCACTGCGCCTCCTCCGCAGCTCACACCCAAACCGGATCACTACAAGTTCTGGACGACATCGCAAGTCCACTTCGAGCCTCAGACCTTCACTCTGCAGGGACAGTTCGATAACGAACCGTGGAAGACGACCGCTCACGCCGTTCTCTTCCTCGGCAATCCCGTCGACAAGAACAAGGGCGGCATCAACAACGCGACGCGTCACTACGTCGCCTATCAGATCGAGCCGCCGTTGAAAGCTCCGGCGATCGAAGTCGCGCTCTCGAATCAGCTCGAGAAGGAGACGAAGTGGCTCGTGACCGGACCGGTGCTTCTGCTTCTTCCGGCGAACAAGTCGCTGACGCAGGAAGTCCCGCCGAAGCCGGAAGGCGGCGATCACTACGCCTGCTATCGCGTGAATCCGATGGAGCCGATTCCCGTCGAGAAAACGCTACCCGGCAAGATTCAGCTCGTCGATCAATTCGACAAGAAGCGCGAAAAAGTCGAGACGATCAAGTCCGTACAGCCGAAGTATTTCTGCGTTCCCGTGCACAAGAACGGCGAGCGCATTTACGACGAGAAGACGCATCTCGCGCTCTACCAGATCAAGCCGGCGGACCACTTCCCGATCACGGTACTCACCACCGATCAGTGGGGAACGCGCAAGCACTCGATCAATGACAGCGCGATGCTCGCCGTGCCGTCGACGAAACTCGGATTCAAGAAACAGTAGGCTGTGATAAACCGCGCGAGTGATCGCGCATCTCATCATCGCCGCCGCCGCGCTCCTCGCGGGCATCATCAACGCGATCGCCGGCGGCGGCACGCTCCTCACCTTTCCTGCTCTCGTCTGGATCGGGCGAAATCCGATCATCGCCAATGCGACGAACACCGTCGCGATCTGGCCCGCCGGCGTTTCCGGCGCGTTGGGATTTCGCAAAGACGTCGCGTCGCTGCAACGCTGGCTTTGGCTTCTCACGATTCCGTCGCTCGCCGGCGGCATCCTCGGCGCCGTTCTGTTGCTGCACACGCCGGAGCGCGTGTTCGCGCGCATCGTGCCGCTGCTGATCGGCGGCGCGACGATTCTTCTCGCCGCGCAGGAAACGATCACGCGCCATCTGCCGCACGGCAAGATGACGATCTTCGCGTTCACGTTTCAATTCGCGGTCGGGATTTACGGCGGCTACTTCGGCGCCGGCATGGGCATCCTCATGCTCGCCGCCCTCGGCCTCATCGGGCTCACCGACCTCCATCAGATGAACGGACTGAAGAACGTTCTGGGACTCTGCATCAACGGAGTTGCGGCGATCTACTTCATCGCGCGCGGCGCAGTGGTGTGGAGCGACGTGCTGATCATGGCGGTGGCGTCGATCATCGGCGGCTACATCGGCGCGAAGCTCGCGCACAAGCTGGGACGCAAATTCGTGCGCGGCGCAGTCGTCGCGATCGGCGTGGTGATGACGATTGCGCTATTTCTGCGCCATTAGAACGAACGCGATCACGATCACTCCGACGGCGATGAGAATCGCCCACGGGAGATAACGAAATCGCGTTGCGTCCTCGAGCTCGCGCGTGCGCGTGCCGGCGTGCGTGCCGCCGCCCAAATGCGGACGATCGGCGGCGCCGTCGTCGACCATCGCCGCTGTGCGATCGCGGCACTCCCAGCAATGATCGAGATGCGCGGCCGAGGCGAGGATCTCGTCGGCGTCGCCTTTCCGCTCCACGTAACGGGAGAGCTGTGAATCGCTGAGATGATCGTTCACTTCGTCTGCGTCCCGACCCAATGCGTGAAGAACCCGACGTTGCGCCTTGCAACGTCGATGCGCAACTTCGGTTCGCGCGCGACATGCGGCGTGCGCGGATACGTCACCATCGTCACATCGTTGCCGAGCTCCTCGAGCATGCGATACAGCATCGTCCCCTGCGTCAGCGGCACGCGCTCATCCGCCTCACCTTGCTGAATGAGGATGTGCGCGTTCGTCTTCTTCAAATGCCACAGCGGACTGCGCTCGCGCAATAGATCGAGAGGAGTAGACGGAAAGTAGCTCGGGATGAACTCGCGCAGATCGCTCGTGCCGTGAAAGGTGAGCAGATCGACGACCGGCGCGCCGATGCTGATCGCTTTGAATCGATCGCTGTGGCCCGTCGCCCACGACGCGATGAACCCGCCGTAGCTCCATCCCATCAGTCCGAGTCGATCGGGATCGGCGATGCCTTGCGCGATGACGGCGTCGATGCCGGCGTTGATGTCGATCCAATCCATCCCCGCCCAATCGTTGCGATTCGCGGCGCGGAACTTCGACCCGTAACCGCCCGTGCCGCGCGGATTCGGACGCAGCACCGCGAATCCGTTCGCCGCGAGCGCCTGAGGCGCGTAGACGTGGCCGAGGTATCCGAGAAAACCCTGATCGAAGCGGGAAGCGGGACCGCCGTGCACGAACGTGAGCAGCGGAACGCGCGCGCCGCTCTTGTACCCGACGGGCAGCGTGAGCAGCCCTTCGATTTCCAATCCGTCTTTCGGATTCTTCCAGCGGATCAGGCGCGCGTCACCGAGCTCGCGCGCGCGATAGAGATCGCTGTGATGCGTGATCTGCCGCGGCGCGAACGCCTTCAGGTCGGCGACGAACAACTCCGGCGGCGACGTCATCGACTCATACACGAACGCCGCGCGATTGTTGCGAAAGTCGAAGTCGGCGTGCGAGATCACGGCGTCGGCATTCGACGTGTTGCGGAACCCGGTCGCGTCCGCGCTCACGGAAAAAAGTTGCGACGTCGTGTTCCACGGACCGTTGAACCAGATCGTCTTCGAATCGCTCGACCACGCGAAGTCGTCAGGCGTGCGGTCGTAGTCGCGAGACACGAGGCGCGTTTTGTGATCAGTGACGTCGACGACGTAGATCTGATGCTCGGCGAGCCAGTCGAATATTCCGCCGCTGCTCAGAAACGCGATCGACTTTCCGTCAGGAGAAAAGCGCGGCGCGCGATCGACGCCCGGCTGCACGACGACCGGCGTCATCATCGGACACGAGTTGTCGTCGCACGCGAGCGTCGCATCGATCGCGTAGATGTCGGAGTGATAGGAATCATCGAGCCCCGTGCCCGGCATCCGATCGAACGCGATCCTCTTTCCGTCGGGCGACCACGACATCGTGCCGATCGAGAACGCGCCGCGCGTGAGGCGACGCACGTCGCGCGACACGACGTCGATCACGTACAGATGTTTCTGTTTGCGGTTCTCGCCGACAACGTGCGCATCGTCGCGCTCGTGCATGCGCCTCTCTTCGTCCGCCGTCGTCGCATCCGTCATCGTGAACGCGATCGTCTTCCCGTTCGGCGACCACTGAAAATCGTGAATCGTGGACATCTCGTTCGTCAGCCGCACCGCTTCGCCGCCATTAGACGCCATCAGCCAGATCGCCTGCTCCCCCTCGCGATCGGAGAGGAACGCGATCCACGCGCCGTCGGGCGACCAGCGCGGCTCGAAGTCGGCGCCGAGGCTGCGGGTGAGCTGGATGTTGTTGTGGCCGTCGGCGTCGACGACCCACAGATCGGCGTCGTAGAAACTGCGGTTCATGTCCGCCCGCGTGACGACGTACGCGATGCGTTTGCCGTCCGGCGAAAAGCGCGGCGACGTGATTCCCGGCATCGTCGCGTAGTCCTCGACCGACAGCGCCGACGCGGCGACGAAAAGTGCGGCAATAAGGAACATTGCGCGAATCTTACTGGACGCCCTGCAACAACGCGCGTGTCGCAGCGTGCTGCGGATTCGTCAGCACCTCGCGAGGATTGCCCTCTTCGACGATCTCGCCCTCCGCGAGGATGACCACGCGCGTGGCGAAGTCGCGCGCGAAATCGTCGTCGTGCGTCGTGACGATCAGCGTTCGTCCGCCGCGCGTCAGCTCGACGAGCGTCTCACCGAGCTCGTGTCTGCGCGCAGGATCGAGCGACGCCGTCGGCTCGTCCATCAAGAGCAGCGGCGGATCCATCGCCATCGCGCGCGCGATGGCGACGCGTTGCGCTTCGCCGCCGGAAAGTTCGCGCGGAAATGCGTTGCGTCGATGTCCGACGCCGAGCGACTGCAGCAATTCGCCGGCGCGCTTCTCGGCATCGCCACGCGTCACGTGTGCGACGTGCAACGGCGCGAGCGTGATGTTGTCGGTCGCGCTCAAGTGCTCGAAGAGGTAGTGCATCTGAAACACCATGCCGACGCGGCGGCGCAGCTCGCGCAGCCGCGCGCGCGGAGTCGCGCCGCGGGGCTCGAGCGCGACGCCGTCGACTTCGATCGCGCCGGAGTCGAACGCTTCGAGCGCCGCGATCGCGCGCAGGATCGTCGTCTTCCCGCCGCCGGAGAGTCCCATCAGCGCGATGAGCTCACCGCGATCGGCGCTGAAGCTGACGCCGCGCAGCACCGCGCGGGCGCCGCGAGAGAGTTGCAGTCGATCGACGCGCAGGATCATTCGCTCGCCGCCCTCCACTTCTCTTCGAGATTGCGCGCCAGCCGCGACAACGGCAATGACAGCACGAGATACAGCGCCGCGCAGAGCGCGCCGGGAATCGCCCAGTTGCCGATGTTCGTGGCGAAGATCGACGTCTGTTTCGTCAACTCGACGACGGTGAGCACGGAAACGAGCGATGAGTCTTTCAGCAGCGCGACGAAGTCGTTCGTCATCGGCGCGAGCGCGAGTCGAAACGCCTGCGGTCCGCGCACGAGCGAAAAGATCTGCCGCTCGGTGAAGCCGAGCGTGCGCGCCGCTTCGAGCTGTCCGCGTGGAACGGCTTCGAGCGCGCCGCGATAGATCTCGCTTTTGTACGCGGCGTAGTTGAGGCCGAGGCCGAGAAGCGCGGCGACGAATGCGGGAAGGCGGATGACGGACGCGAGGCCGTAGTAGAGAACGAAGAGCTGGAGCAGCACAGGAGTGCCGCGCACGATCTCGACGTACGAAGTGAGGAGCAAGCGCGTGATCGCGCCGCCGTACACGCGTCCGCTCGCGATGAGGATGCCGCAGAAAACGGCGAGCGCCATCGCCGCGCACGAGAGAACGATCGTGACGATGGAGGCTTTGAGGAGCGATGGGATGTAGCTGATGATGAGTTGTGTGTGGGTTCTCTGTGGAGCACCGGCGCCCCCGCCGGTGCGCGCCGGCGAGGGCGCCGGCGCCCCACTGAGACCGCCACCCAGAATCCCACTGAAGAACGCGGGCTGATACGAATCCCAGATCCCCCATTTGCGATAAATCCGCTCGAGCGTTCCGTCGCGCATGCGGGCTTTCAGAATCTCGTTCACCTGATCGCGCAGGGCCGTGTTCTTCTTCGCGAGCACGCCGATGTAATGCCCCGTCGTCACGGGCACCGGCTGCGTGTACAACCCGGCGACGCGGCGCTCGGAACGCGCAGCGATGATGTTGTCGAGCAGCACGGCGTCGAGCCGCCCCTGGCGCACGTCGGTGTACGGATGCACGTCGTCGTCATACGACACGACTTCGATCCCGTATTCGCTCTGCGCCTCGAGCAGCTTGTCGTACGCAATCGTCCCGGCGAGCGTTCCGACCTTGTGCCCGCGCAAATCCGCGAACGTCCGATACCGATTCCGATCCTCGGCACGCACCGTGAGCACTTCATGAAACTCGAAGTACGGGATCGTCGTCGCATGCGCGCCGCGTCGCGGCGGCGTGTCTTCGACGCCGCTCATGCCGATCTCGAAGTCGCCGCGCTCGACGGATTGATCGATCGCCGTGAACGTGACCTGCACGAACTCCGCGCGGCGCCCGAGTCCCTTCGCGATCTCCTCCGCGACTTCGACATCGAATCCGCGAACGATCGCCGGATTGTTCGGATCCGCTTCGACGAACGGCGCGCCGCCTTCCGAGTCACCGCCCCAGCGGAAGGGCGCGTTCGCTGACGCGAACGCGAATGCAGAATGCAGAATGCAAAATGCAGAAACGAGGACGCGACGCTTCACTTCTGCATTCTGCCTCAATGATTCTGTTGCAGCGACTCGACCATTCGCGAAATCTCGGCAATCACCGCGTCCGGTTTCTCTAGCTGGACATAGTGTCCGCAGTCGACGGTGACGTGGTGTCCGAAGCTCCACTCCCTCGCCCACTTTGCGTGGCGCTCGCGCCACCACACACGCACACCCCAGCTGTGATCGGTCGAGTCGGCGGTGATGATTGTGACCGGCAGATCGCGCCGCGTCTTCGCTTCTGATGCTTCGCGCTCGGCGTCTGCGAGCGCGTCCCACTCCGCGCGACGGCCGGGCGACGCTTTCTCGCGATAAACGGCCATCTGCCGCGAGAGTGCGTCGAATTCCGACAACGGCATGATGACGCGCGCCTTCGGGAAGAAATCGACCGGCGTCGGATCGATGAGGATCATTCCCGCCACTTCGTCGTGATGATCGGCAGCGAACTGCAACACGTACCACGCGCCGGCCGAATGCGACACGAGGATGTACGGCGGCGCGACGTGCGCGCGCTCGAGCCGCTCGTGCAGCTCGCGCGCGATGTTCTTCGGCGTGCGCGGCGTCGTCGCCGGCGGCGAGGTGCCGAGGCCGGCGCGATCGTAGAGGAAGACCGGGGCGATTTTTTTGGCGCGTTCCGCGACGACGTGCCACGGAGTGCTCGGATCGCCGAGTCCCGATTCGAACACGAGGGTCGGCGGATGAGGCTTCGCGCGGCAGCTCGCAACGAGAAGCGCAGCAACGATGAGCCGCTTCATGAAAACCGATCCGCGCCGATCGCGACGACGATTCCGGCGAGCACGTCGATCGCGTAATGCTGCTTGATCGCGAGCGACGCGAACAACATCAACACAACCGACAAAGCGAGAAGAATCACCGCTTGCTTGGACAACACGCGCCGCGCAAAGAGAACCGCGTACGTTCCGAGGGCCGCATGCAGCGACGGAAAGGAGTTGAGGCTGCGGTCGTAGCGCACGAGCAAGTCATACGCGCGATTGTTCGCCATCACATCCGGCCGCGGACCTTGCACGGGAAAGACGAAGAACGCGATAAAGCAAACGACAAAGATGAACAGCAACGGTCTCCACAGCGCAACCGCGGAACCCAGCAACCACGCAACCGGAAAGACAACCGCCGCATACACGAACGTCCACCGCGGATCGAACGCAATCGCGTCATCGACACGCGTCGCCACGAACTGATGCGGCACGAACACGACGACACGCTGCAGCGTGAAGTAAAGAACGACGAAGAACACCGCGAGCGCGAGCCGCATGGACGCGGGCGATAATACCGCCCCATGAAGAAGGCCGTCGTCGCGCTCCTCCTCGCAACTCCGCTCTTTGCCGCAACGCACGTCGTCGATCAGAAAACGTTCGACGCCATCGCGCTCGAGTACTCGGGCGAGCACGCGCAGGAGCTCGATCGCCGCATCGTCGAGTATCACCGCATCCAGGGCAGTCCGATGATGGAGAGCGTCGCGAAGGACGTCATCCTTCCCGCGCTGAAAGCCGCCGGCGTCGAAGCATCGATCGAACAGTTCAAGTCCGACGGCGCGACGACGTATCAAACATACGTCTCACCGATGGGATGGACGATGCGCGGCGGCGAGCTGTGGATCGAAGGCGAGAAGCCGTTGCGCCTCTGCCGCTACTCCGACATTCCGATGTGCGTCTCGACGTATTCGAAAGGCGGCGAATGGAGCGGCGAGCTCGTCGACGTCGGCCGCGGCACGAGCGACAGCGACTACGCGAACAAAGACGTGCGCGGCAAAGTCGCTCTCGCTTCCGGCTACGCGCGCGACGTCGTGCGCAAAGCGGTGCTGAAGTTCGGCGCCGTCGGCACGGTGATTTATCCGGCGTCCAACGATCGTCCCGATCATCCCGACATGATTCGCTACAACGGCGTCTGGACGCGCGCCTCGGAGCTCGACAAGACCAGCGGCTCGTTTCAAATCTCCGCGAATCAGTACGCCCGATTGAAAACGATGATGGCCAACGGCCCCGTTCGCGTGCGCGGAAAGATCGACGCCGATCTCGCACCGTTCGTGCTCACGGTCGTGCACGCGTACATACGAGGGACCGAGTCGCCTGACGATGAAGTGATCGTCAGCGCGCATCTCGATCATCCGAAGTGGAGCGCGAACGACAACGCCAGCGGCTCGGCTGCGCTCGTGGAGATGGCGCGCACGCTGAAGAAACTCCCGCCGCCGCGCCGCACGATTCATTTCATGTGGGTGCCCGAGTACTTCGGCACGATCGCGTATCTCACTCAGCATCCCGAGAAGCGCGCGTGCACGAGCGCGGCGTCCGGATGTGTGGTCGCGAACATCAACATGGACATGGTCGGCGAAGACACGGTGAAGACGAACGGCCGCTTCTACATGACGCGCGCGCCGATGTCGGTGCCGTCGTTTCTCGACGCGCTGCTTCCCGACGTCCTCGAGCAGACGCGCGAAGCGAATCTCTTCGCGCCGAGCGGCACGCGCAACTACTGGCCCGCCTCCATGATCGATTACTCCCAAGGCTCCGACCACGACATGTTCCTCGGCACCGGCGTTCCGTCGACGATGTTCGGCCACGATCCCGACTGGACGCACCACACGAGCGAAGACACGCCCGACAAAACGGATGCGAGCGAGTTCCGCCGCGTCGGCGTGCTCGCGTCGGCAGCCGCGTATTGGATCGGCGCCGCCGACGCCGCGCAGTGGCAAAGCCTCGCACCCGCGATGGCGATGGAGATGCTGCGCACGGACGGCGAGCGGCTCGTGAGCCTGAAGCGTCGCGGCAACACGCGCCTCGCGTCCATCGTGCAAAAACAAATCGCGACTGAAGCAACAAACATCGACAACGCGAAACTGAACGTGCGTGGGCTGTTTTCCAGTGGAGGACAGGCGCCTCGCCTGTCCGGACAGGCGGGGGCGCCTGTCCTCCACCGGACCACCATCCCTCCGCTCTTCGGCGAAGTGAAAGACGAGTGGGACTCCGACATCAACGACATCGCGCTCTTCGAAGCGATGCGCTACATGGACGGCGCGCACACGAACGCCGAGATCGCGGATCTGCTCACGACGGAGCTCGACCACAGCTACGACACCGCGTGGGTCGATCGTGTCTCCGCATTCCTGAAGTCGCAAAAGCTCGCCGAATGAATCGCGATCTCGAACTGGCGCTCGAGCTCGCGCACGCCGCCGACGCGATCACGATGAAGCACTTCCTCTCGCCGTTTCTCAGCGTGCGCGCGAAGTCCGATCGCACGCCGGTATCCGAAGCGGATGAGGAAGTCGAGCGGATGATCCGCGACGTGCTCGCGAAGGAGCGGCCGGACGACGCTATCGTCGGCGAAGAATACGGAAGCGCCGAAGGCGAACGGCGCTGGATCATCGACCCGATCGACGCGACGAGCAACTACATCCGCGGCATTCCCGTCTTCGCGACACTGATCGCGCTCGAGAACGAAGTCGGCGTCGTCTCCGCGCCTGCGCTGCATCGACGATGGTGGGCCGCGCGCGGCGAAGGCGCGTTCTGCAACGCGCGGCGCATTCACGCGTCGAAGGTCGCCACGATCGAAGAAGCGTCGCTCGCGTTCGACGACGTCGGCGTCGGCGACGACATCATCAACTTCTTCCGCCGCTTTCCGCGCTCGCGCGGCTTCGGCGATTTCTGGGGACACATGCTCGTCGCCGAAGGAGCGGTCGACGTCTGCTTCGAGCCGAAGGTCGCGCTGTGGGACATCGCGCCAATGCAGGTGATCGTCGAAGAAGCGGGCGGACGTTTCACGTTCGATCCGCGCGGCATCTCGACGAACGCACTCCTGCACGACCAAGTGCTCGAGGCACTGTCGTGAAGCACGAAGACGTGATGGTGGTGAAGACGCAGGACCTGACGCCGCTCTTCAACGGCCGCGCGTTCGATCTGATCCGCGACACGGCATCGCAGGTCATCGACGTCATCGAGCGCTCGCACTTTTTCGTGCTTCGCGCCGACGCGGAAGTCTCGCCGCAATTTCGCCAGGTGATACCGTACGTCGTCGTCACGCACGGCGACGAAGTCTTCACCCTGCGCCGCACGCCGAAGCAGAGCGAGACGCGGTTGCATCACAAGGTGTCGATCGGCGTCGGAGGTCACATCAATCCGGGCCACGGCATCGTCGAAGGATTGCGCAAAGAGCTCGACGAAGAGATCGAGATCGCCGACGACTTCGATCTTCAATTCGCCGGCATCATCAACGACGAGTCCACCGACGTCGGCCGCGTCCACCTCGGCGTCGTCTATGTTCTGCGCGCGGCGGGCAAGAACGTGCGCGTGCGCGAGACGGAGAAGATGACCGGCGAGTGGCTGCCGCGCCGCGAGCTCGCGCCGTTGCGTGAAGCGATGGAGACGTGGTCGCAAATCGTCCACGACGCGATTCTTGTTTAACGCAATTCTCGCCGCCGTTCTCGAGGTCATCCTCATCGGCACCGGCTATCCGCGTCCCGATCCAGCGCACGCCGGCGCGTCGACGGTGATCGTCGCGGGCGACAAGTGGTTCGTCGTCGACGTCGGCCGCGGCGCGACGATGCGCATCGCCGCGACCGATCTGAAGTACGAGAACATGCGCGCCGTCTTTCTCACGCATCTCCACTCCGATCACACGGCGGGACTGCCGGATCTCTTCGACACGTCGTGGCAGTTCGGCCGCAAGAATCGCGCGCTCGAGCTTTATGGACCGAAGGGAACGAAACGCCTCGCCGGCGCGATGCTCGACTTCTTTCACGACGACATTCACTACCGCCGCGATCTTCTCGAGAAGCATCCGGCCGCCGGCGCGACGATCACGACGCACATCGTGAGTGAAGGCGTCGTGTACGACGACGGCGAGGTGCGCGTGATCGCATTCGTCGAAGATCACAAACCGGTCGAGCCGGCGTTCGGATATCGATTCGAATCGCACGGCAAGTCGGTCGTCGTGTCGGGGGACACGCGGCCGAACGAGAACCTGATCAAGTTCGCGAAGGGCGCCGACGTCCTGGTGATGGAGGCGTTTCTGCCCGAGCATTTTCTGCGCGTCGACACGCCCGAGGTCGCCGCGCGGCTGATGCGTTATCACACGCGCGCCGACGAAGCGGGCGAGATCGCGACGCGCGCGGGCGTGAAGACGCTCGTGCTCACGCATCTCATCCCCGCGAACGAGGAAGAGACGTTTCGCGAGCGCGCGGCGAAGACTTTCAAGGGAACGATCATCGTCGGGCGCGATCTGCTGCGCGTGCCCGTGAATTGACGGAGGCCGCCATGCACGAAATGTTCGCTTTGACCGTTCCGATCCTCGAGAAAATCGCGCGCCCGATCATCGTCTACATCGCGCTCGTCGTGCTGCTGCGCGTGTTCGGAAAACGCGAGCTCGCGCAGCTCAATCCGTTCGATCTCGTCGTGCTGCTATCGCTGTCCAACACGGTGCAGAACGCGATCATCGGCAACGACAACTCGGTGACCGGCGGCATCATCGGCGCGGTCACGCTGCTGGTGACGAACTATCTCGTCGTCCGATTTCTCTTCCGGCACCGGAACCTCAACCAGATGATCGAAGGGCAGCCGAGCGTGTTGATGCGCAACGGACAACTGCAGAAGCGCGAGCTCGCGCGGCAACTGATGACGCGTTCCGAGTTGGAAGTGGTGGTGCGCCGTCAGGGCTTTGACGGAATCGACAACGTCGAAGAAGTCGTGCTCGAGCCGGGCGGAGCGTTCGTGATCAAGGGAAAGCGCGGCCACGACGCGCTGATGGAAAAACTCGACGCCGTCCTCGCCGAATTGCGCGCGCTCAAGACCTAACGCGGCAGGCGCATCGTCTCGTCTTCATCCGCGGCGCGATCTTCATCGCTCACGATCGTCGGGCGCCGTTCGACGTGCATGCCGCCGCTGAACGTGCCGCCGCCGGTCGTGCCGAACACGCCGCCTTCCCCTTCGCGAACGCCGTACGCGCCGCCTTGATGCGCCGCCTCGTCGTAGCCCGCGTTGGTCGGATCGTTTTTCTCGTGCGGCGGTGTCGCCCCTTCGGCTGTGTAGTCGATGTCGTTCTCTCTGCTGTTCGCCATAATGCCGTTCGTGCTGCAAACGCCGCTCCCGGTCGACGAACACGTCGACGCCATCGTTCAACATGTGCGGCGCGAGCGGTTTGCGGTGATCGTCGCGCCGCCCGGCTCGGGAAAAACGACGCGCATCCCGCCGGCGCTTGCCTCGATCGGCAAGACGATTCTTCTCCAGCCGCGCCGGGTCGCCGCACGCGCGCTCGCGCGCCGCATCGCGTTCGAGCGCGGCTGGTCGATCGGCGACGAGATCGGATGGCAGATTCGATTCGAGCGCCGCTTCTCGAATCGCACGCAGCTCCTCGTCGCGACCGAAGGCATTCTCACCGCGCGACTGCAGTCCGATCCGCTCCTCTCCGATTTTCGCGTCGTCGTCCTCGACGAGTTTCACGAGCGGAGCATTCACGCCGATCTCGCACTCGCGCTGGCGAAAGAAGCGGCGCGGTCGCGCGACGATCTCGCGGTCATCGTGATGTCGGCGACGATCGACGCGAGCGCGGTGTCGCACTATCTGAACGATGCGCGGATCTTCGACATCGCCGCGTCGCGATTTCCCGTCGAGGTTCGCTATCGATCGGCGTCGATCGCAGACGCGGTTCGCGAAGCGAAAGGCGACACTCTCGTCTTCCTCCCCGGCGCGCGCGAGATCGAGCGCGCGCGCGTCGAGCTCGCGAACATGGACGCAGACGTGCTCCCGCTGCACGGACAGTTAGACGTGGACGCGCAGGAACGCGCGATCTCAGTGGGGCGGCGGCCCCCTCGCCGCCGCATCATCCTCGCGACGAACGTCGCCGAGACGTCGCTCACCGTCGAAGGAATCACCGACGTCATCGACAGCGGCCTTCACAAGGTGCTGCGCTTCGATCCGGAGAGCGGCGTCGATCATCTCGTCACGGAACGGATCTCGCTCGACTCCGCCGATCAACGCGCCGGCCGCGCCGGGCGCACGGCGCCGGGACGCGCGACGCGATTGTGGGACGCGCGCGACATCCTTCGTCCGCATCGCGAGCCGGAGATCCGCCGCGTCGATCTCGCGTCGACGGTGCTCGATCTCATCGCCTGGGGCGGCGATCCGAAGATGTTCGACTGGTTCGAAGCGCCGCCGCCCGATCGGCTCGATGCCGCCATCGAGTTGCTCCGCCTCCTCGGCGCGACCGATGAGTTGCGCGAGTATCCGCTGCATCCGCGGCTCGCGAAGTTGATCATCGCCGCGAATCGCGATCCGCGCGCAATCGCGATCGCCGCCGCAATCAGCGAAGGCGTGCGTCTCACTTCAAACGCGACAACGCTCTCGGACGCATTCGCACTCGCGGACGCTGCGCCGCGCGAAGTGATTCGCCAGTTGAGTGTGGGCCAGACACTCCTGTCTGGCCAGACAAGAATGTCTGGCCCACACGAAGAAACCCTCCTCAAAGCCATCCTCGCCGCATATCCCGATCGCGTCGCGCAGCGCCGCGAACCGAAATCCGATCGCCTGTTGCTCTCATCAGGAACCGGCGCGATCCTCGCGCGCGAGAGCGGCGTGCGCGAAGGCGAATTCCTCGTCGCGCTCGAAGTCGCGGGAAGCGGCACCGGCGAAGCACTCGTGCGCATGGCCAGCTACGTCGATCGCGATTGGCTCACGCCGACGCACTTCGATCGCGTGCACACATTCGCAAACGGTCGCGTGAAAGCAATCGAGCGAGCGTGGTACGGCGCGATCCTGCTCTTCGAACGTCCAACGGAAGCGGATCCGATCGAAGCGCAGCGACTCATGGACGCGAATCGCAGAGTCGATCCGCACCTTCAGCGTCGCATCGCCTTCGCCGGATCGGAGAAAAGCGTCGATCGCCTCGCGCCGCTCACGATTCCGCTGCCGAGCGGACGCAGCGCGCGTCTCGACTATCGCGAAGATGGCAGCGTCGTCGCCGCCGTCAAACTGCAAGAACTCTTCGGCCTCGCGGAAACGCCGCGCATCGGACCGCGCCAAACGCCGGTCACGTTCGAGCTGCTCGCGCCGAACGGACGTCCCGTGCAAACGACACGCGATCTCCGCAGCTTCTGGAACGGCACGTATCAGGAAGTTCGGAAGGAACTGCGCGCGCGTTACCCCCGCCATCCCTGGCCGGAAGACCCGTGGACGGCGGAGGCAACGCACAGAACGAAGAGGCGCTGATTACTTTTTCTTCGTCGCTTCGAGGTTGATCGCGATGTCGACGTTGTCACTCAGGAGCGCGCCGCCGTTGTCGAGCGCCTTGTTCCAGTTGATGCCGTAGTCCTTGCGATTGACCGTCGTCTGCAGCGAGAAGCCGGCCTTGTCATTGCCCCACGGATCTTTGATGAAGCCGAGGAAGGTGACGGGGATGGTGACGGACTTGGTGACGCCGCGCATCGTGAGATTGCCGGTCACGTCGTACACGTCTTTCTTGCCGCTCGGCTTGATCGCCGTCGACTGGAACGTGATCTCCGGATACTTCGCGGCGTCGAAGAAGTCGGGCGTGCGGAGGTGATTGTCGCGATCGGCGACGCCGGTGTTGATCGATGCCGCTTTGATCTTGAACGCGACCGACGACGCGGCCGGTTTGGCCGGATCGATGTTGATCGTTCCGTCGAAGTCTTCGAATTTGCCGCTCACCTTGCTCACGAGGTGGCGCACCTGAAAGGTCGCCTCCGAATGCTGCTTGTCGATCGTGTAGGTGTCGGCGAAGAGCGGCAGCGCCGCGAATGCGAGTGTGATGATGAGGACCGATTTGAACTTCACTTTGTTCTCCTTGATACAGCCAGTTGTTGGTTGAGTGCTTCGCGAGCGCGATCGAGCAGGTCGACCAGCTCCTCGAGCTCGCGTTTCTTGAGCCTTCCCAGCGCTTCCTCCTCGGCGGAGTTCAGCGGTTTGTCGAGTTGCGTGAGCACCTTCAGACCGGTTTTGGTGATGCGGCAGAAGACCTGCCGCCGATCGGTGAGGCATCGCTCGCGCGCGACGAGCTCTTTGGCCTCGAGGCGATCGATGAGCCGCGTGATGCCCGGCGTTTCTTCGATGAGCCGCTCGACGATCTCCAGCGTCGGCAGCCCTTTCTCCCCCGCGCCGCGCAGGATGCGCAGGACGTTGTACTGCTGCGCGGTGATGTCGTACGGCTCGAGGACGGCCGCGACGTTGCGGCGGATGAGGTCTGCCGTGCGAAGCAGCGCCACGGCCGCTTCCTGCGACTTCGACGCGAACGGTTTCGACTGCTTGATCTCCTTCTGAATACTGGTCACGACGATAGATTACAGAGCATTAGTTGACATGTCAACTAATTTCTCGCCGGCCAGTTTCCCGCTCGCCCATGCCCACTGAAAGTTGAAGCCGCCGATGCGGCCGTCGACGTCGAGGATCTCGCCGCAGAGCGAGAGCCCCTCGCACTTGCGTGAGCGCATCGTCGCGAGATCGATCTCATCCAACGGCACACCGCCCGCCGTCACCTCGGCGTAGTCGAAGCCGCGATCGCGGACGACCGGCAGCGGCAACTCGACGAGATTGCGCACGACGCGCCGCCGCTCGTCCTTCGTCAACTTCGACAGCACGTCGCTCGACAGCAATCGCTCCGGCAGCCGCCCGCGCAGAAAGCTCGCCACCGTTGCCCGTGGATTGCGACGCGCTTCGCCGAGGATTGCGGTCTCGAGCGACTCGAAGGTCTCGCCGGGAAGCAGACTCGCGGTGAGCGTCGCCGGCTGCGCCGCGATCCAATGCCGCGACACATCGAGCACGCCGGGACCGCTGATGCCGAAGTGCGTGAAGAGCATCGCGCCGCGGACGCGCGCGACGACTTTGCCGTTCGGCGAACGAACCGAAAGCTCCGCGTCGACACTCGTCCCGCTGAGCAATGTCAAAGGATGCCCATCGGGTAAGACGAGCGGCACGAGCGCAGGAAACACCGGCGTGACCGTGTGCCCAAGCGAGCGCGCCAACTCGTATCCGAATCCGTCCGATCCAGTCTTCGGAACACTGCGCCCACCAGTCGACAAAATGACGCGAGGCGCGTGGATTTCGCCGTGAGCAGTCCGAACGACAAACCCATCCCGCAACCCGCTAGCCGCCAGCCCAGTCACGCGATGATCGACGCGAATATCAACATCCCGAGCCGCGCCCAGCAAAGCCTCCAACACCGTGCGCGCGCGATCCGTCGTCGGAAACAGCTTCCCCGTTTCCTCGCGCTTCAACCGCACGCCGATCGACTCGAAGAACGCGATCGTCTCCGCAACGTCGAACGTTCGCAGCACTTTCGCGATGGCGTTGCGATTCCCGTTGAAGTCGTTCGCGGTCACCTCGTGATGAGTGACGTTGCAACGTCCGCCGCCGCTGATGAGGATCTTCGCGCCGATCTTCTTCGCGCCGTCGAGCAGCACGACCCGAGCGCCGGCGCGCGACGCGAAAATCGACGCCATCAGCCCCGCCGCCCCGCCGCCCACGACCACCACATCGGAATCTTGAATGTTCAATGTTAAATGTTGAATGTTCAATGCAGATTCACATTCAGCACTCAACATTGAACATTCACCATTTAACATTCCACCCCATGCTTCGCCGAATTGCGTCTGTTCTCTTCCTCGTCATCATCAGCGCGGGCGCCCTCGCCGCGCCGCGCACCACCGACGCCGCCGAGATCCAGCTCGCACTGAAGAAGCTCACGGTCGTCGGCAGCGCGCTGCAAATCGGAGCACACCCCGACGACGAGAACACCGCGCTCAACGCATGGCTCGCCAACGATCGCCTCGTGCGCACTGCGTATCTTTCCGTAACGCGCGGCGACGGCGGCCAGAATCTTCTCGGCGACGAAAAGGGCGAGCTCCTCGGCGTCATCCGCACGCAGGAGTTGCTCGCCGCGCGGCGCATCGACGGCGGCGAACAGTTCTTCACGCGCGCCATCGACTTCGGCTACACGAAGAGTCCCGACGAAGCGCTGCGAATCTGGGGACACGACACCGCGCTCGCCGACGTCGTGTGGGTGATCCGCAAGTTTCAACCCGATGTGATCGTGGCGCGCTTTCCGACGACCGGCGAAGGCGGACACGGACATCACACTGCCTCTGCGATTCTCGCCGGCGAAGCATTCGCCGCCGCAGGCGACGCGACGAAGTTCCCCGAGCAATTGAAGTACGTTCGTCCATGGCAGCCGAAGCGACTGCTCTGGAATCGCTTCGGATCGAACTTCCAGGCGCTCAAGCCCGACGATCCGCTCGTTGCCAACGACGTTCGCCTCGACCTCGGCTCCTTCAACTCGCTCCTCGGCCGCTCGTACGGCGAGATCGCCGCCGACAGCCGCAGCCAGCACAAGTCGCAAGGCTTCGGCGTCGCGCAGCGCCGCGGAACGTTCCTGAACTACTTTCATTTGATTGCGGGCGATCCGGCGAGCGGCGATCTCTTTTCCGGCATCGACACGTCGTGGTCGCGCTATCCCGGCGGCGATGCCGTCGGCAAACTCCTGCAGCAGGCATCCGATCAATTCGATCCGAAGCAGCCGTCGAAATCGATTCCGACTCTGATCCTCGCCTACGACCAGCTCGATCGCCTCGGCGCAATGAACGAGTGGCTACCGCTCGTGAATCCGTGGATCGAAGTGAAGCGGCAGGAACTGCTCGACGTGATCCGCGCGTGCGCCGGAATCGCCATCGACGTCAGCGCCGGTGATTCGTCCGTCGTGCCCGGCGCGGAGATTCCGATCAGCGTCACGGTGATCAATCGCAGCGACTATCCATTCATCCTCTCGACCGTCGCGACGCGTTACGCGAATCCCGGCAAAGCGCCGGGCGCGAAGCTCGCGAACAACGTGCCGGTCAAGACCGACATCACGATCAAGCTGCCGCCCGACTACGCGTACTCGCAGCCGTACTGGCTCGCATCGCCGCCATCGAAGGGATCGTTCACCGTCGCCGATCAGCAGCTCATCGGACTGCCGGAGAATCCGCCGTCGATTCCGATCACGGTGTCACTCACCGACACGACGATGCACACGCTGATCTTCACCGTGCCGGCGATCTTCCGATGGACCGACGCCGTGCGCGGCGAGCAAACGCGGCGCGTCGACGTCGTCCCCGAAGTCACGGCGAACGTCGGCTCGCACGTCTATCTTTTCCCCGACACGAGCTCGAAGCCGGTCACGCTCTTTCTTCGCAACTTCGGCGCAACCACGCCGGTGAGCGCACGCATCCTCGTGCCGTCCAGCTGGAAGGTCGACCCGATTTCGACCGCGGTCACGTTCAAGACGAAGGGCGAAGAGCAACGCGTCACGTTCCGCGTCACGCCGCCGAAAGAGGCCGCCAACGCGTATCTGACGGCCGAAATCGAAATGCCCGACGGCCGCAAACTGCACTACGGAGTCACCGACATCGACTATCCGCACATCCCCGCGCAGCGCGTGTTCGGCGACGCGCAGGCGAAGCTCGTGCGCGAAGACGTGAAGAAGCGCGGCACGCACGTCGGCTACATCATGGGCGCCGGCGACGAAGTGCCGGACGCGCTGCGGCAGATTGGATACGAAGTCGATCTCCTCACCGACGCCGATCTCGAGCGCGGCGATTTCGCGAAGTACGACGCGCTCGTCACCGGCGTGCGCGCGTATAACGCGCGGCCGGCGATGAAGGGCGCGCACGCGAAGCTGATGAAGTACGTCGAGAACGGCGGGACGCTCGTCGTGCAATACAACAGTCTCAGCCCGCAGCCGCTGCTCGTCGATCCGCCGGGCCCGTTCCCGTTCAAAGTGACGAACGAGCGCGTGACCGTCGAAGAAGCGCCGGTGAAGTTCGACGCGGCGAGCGCGCTGTTCACGACGCCGAACAAGATCGCGCAAAGCGACTTCGAAGGCTGGGTGCAGGAGCGCGGCCTCTACTTCACCGACAAATGGGACGCGAAGTACGCGACGCCGCTCGAGACACACGATCCGAACGAAGCGGA
>Ga0105245_10001216_pt1 | contig 23271 bp, 22 predicted proteins | sample KBSM54metaG_FD_81523 | JGI IMG/M metagenome (GOLD analysis project Ga0105245, IMG submission 81523) | Miscanthus rhizosphere microbial communities from Kellogg Biological Station, Michigan, USA - KBS M5-4 metaG | ecosystem: Host-associated > Plants > Roots > Rhizosphere > Soil | place...
ACCTAGGTCTGGATTTGAGACAATAATTCTTGCCCACACCGACGATCAGCCCATGCATATCGTTGAAAACCTGGGCCAGGGGCGCACGCTTAGCCAGGCTCAGGCGAGAGGGTGGGTGGCAAGTGCCCGTCGCTCCGCGAAGGCTGTCTCCCCGTTGCGAGAGTTGTTGTAACTCCTCGTGAGAGAGTGCATTTTCGCAAAGTTGACGAATTTCCTCGTAAGGAGCGTTGGGAGGCGAAATCCCATGGCGGCCGAGGATTCGACGAGTGTAAGCGTCGACTACAAACACGGGATGCTGGCCTGCATAGAGCAGGATTGAATCAGCGGTTTCGGGGCCGACACCATTTAACGAAAGTAGTTGTTCGCGTAGTTTTTCCGTGGGCTGGGAAAACATGCGGGTGAGGGAACCGCCATAGCACTGATCCACAAATACGACGAAAGTCTTAAGGCGCCCGGCCTTTTGCCGGAAATAGCCAGACGAGCGAATTAGAGATTCGAGTCTCGAGAGAGGCACCTTACGAATTTCATCCAGGCTCAAGACCTTCGCCGCGCGAAGCTGTTTGAGAGCCCGCTCCACGTTCGTCCAATTGGTGTTCTGAGTGAGAAATGCGCCGACTATGACTTCAAAGCGGCTGGCGGCGGGCCACCAGTGCTGGCAGCCCCAGGCTCGGTAGAGAGTGCGATGAAATTCGCGGAGCAGGTGCAATTTGGACGGACGCTGCATTGCTCTCAGTGTAAATGGCTTTTGTCGCTAAATGACCTTGCCTGCAGCCAGTTCGCGCACCAGTCCCAGGTCTGCTTCCAGAAAGTCGAAGGATGGCAATTCAGCGCGGGCAGCCCAGCGAACATCACGAAAGATTCGGTTCTCAAGTTCGCCCGAATACTGGCGGACGCTAAAGAAGCGTAGTTCGACGGATCCGCCGTTCGGGTATTCATGGACGATGCGTGAGACTTCGTCTCCGACCTCTGCCTGTATCCCCAACTCCTCCTCTAGTTCACGACGAAGCGCGTCGCGGGGCTGCTCGCCGTCTTCAATCTTGCCTCCGGGAAATTCCCACTTCAGCGGCATGGTCTGGTGCCGGGTGCGCTGGCAGACAAGGAGCTTTTCGGCATCGAGAATCAGGGCTGCGACCACTCTTTTCATGGGGGAGGATGGCTCCAAGCCGGGATGTGGTTAATGCGGCCTCATACTGAAAATCTTTCCAGACACTTACCCACTGCCGAGGCGCAGTACTCCACCAGCTCACGGTCCTTTTCCTTGAAGGCGGCAGGAAAGTGACTGTCAATGTCTAATTCCCCCACAACTTTTCCGCGCGCAAACACGGGGGCCACAATCTCAGACTTGGTTTCGATTGAGCAGGCAAGGTAGCGGGGATCTTTGCTGACGTCATCGACCACAACGGTCTTCCCGGTCGAGGCTGCCGCGCCGCAGATTCCCTGGTGAAGAGGGATTCGGGTATGAGGCGTCATGGCGCCCTGATAGGCTCCTAGTTGCAAGACGGGTGGGTTCACGGAATCATCGATCATATAAAAGCCCACCCAGTTGTACTTCAGCATGCGCGCGTGAAGTAGCTTAACGAGCTTTTCCATCAGGTCGCGAGCAGAGCCCGCTGAGCGGCAGAGGTCGTCGAATTCTTTTCTGACATCGTCTGCGGAAGCGGTAGTCATGGCGTGAATACTAGTCTATCGCGAATTAATATTCAGTTAACGAACTGGTTACTCGCTCATGAAGGAAAGACCGGGCGGTTGGGGAAAACGGTCAGGGTGAATGGCGGCGGCCAAGGCGTGCAATCCGGTGATCAGGCTGGGGGCCGGAGTGTTCAGAAACTCATCGCGAATGCAAACGACGCGGCGATTTTTCGCCGCACGCAGCTCAACCCAGGCTCTGTCCCGCACGATTTTCTGCAAAGGGACCCGGTCACCGGCTCCGCACCATGAGGCTACGATCAGGTCGGGGTCTTGCGCGGCAACAGCCGGAGCCGTGGTTTGGGCTCCCGGAGTCCCTATAAATTCTCCACCGGCAGCTTCCACCAGTTCCGCAACCCATTTTTGCGATGCGATCAAAGGTTTGCCCCATTCTTCGCAGTAAACTCTCGGGCGCGGTTCTGTTAGGGTGCGGCTTCGCACTTCTTCAATCGCGGTTCGCATCTGCTCGACCACTCTGAGTCCCCGCTCTGAAACGCCCATGATTCCTGCGATGGCAGCTATGTCGCGATAGATGTCGGCAAGAGTCTTGGGAGCAAATCCGAGGAAGGTCACGCCCGAGCGCAGAATTTCAATCACTGCACTTTCCTGGTATGGCACTGAGGCGATGACCAGATCAGGTTTGGCTGCCAGAATCTCGGCCGATTTTGCCGTCCAGGAATCGGCGACGATGGTCTTACCGTCGGTAGCGACTTCTGGGCACACATCAACGCAATATTTGGTGCAAGCCACGACGCGATCCAACATGCCAACTTCAGCGAGAATCAAGGTGGCACTGGGCTGCAAAGACACGATACGGTGAGGGCTGAAGTCGGCCATGCGTTTATGTTACAGGCCGGTCGGCTACAATTTCAGCCAATGTACTCGTCGCAGGTTCTCGATCATTTCGAAAATCCCCGTAATGCCGGCGAGGTACCGAATCCCGACGTTCGAGTTCGCCTGGAGAATCCTGCGTGTGGAGATATTCTGGAGTTGACCGCCAAGATTAAAGACGGTGTGGTCACAGAGATCCGTTTTCGCGCCAAAGGATGCGTTTCGGCCATGGCCTGCGGGTCCCTATTGACGGAAATGGTTGCGGGAAAGACCATACACGAAGCGGCGGCAATCCCCAGAGAATATCTAGTGAGTGAGATTGGTGGGCTACCGCAAGCGTCCGGGCACGCGGGACACTTAGCTATCGATACCCTAAAAGCTCTCCTGGCGAAAGCCGGTGGCTAGTTCTTGGGTTTACTGGCGGGAAAATAGACCGTCCAGTTGCGGGCCCGAGCCACTTCTTCCAGGTCGGGATTGGGATTCACAGCAAATGGATGGCGCGCCATGCTCAACATCGCAGCATCCCACCGCGAGTTACCGAAAGCCGCGTCGGGGTTGCGTTTGGCAACATCAAGAATAGCTTGAAGTTTGCCATCGCCGGAGGGAACACGAATTAAACGGTCGGAAATAACGCCGTGGTCGATCTTGACCGTCGCAGCCAGAATCTTGTTGGGAGGAATTCCGAAATATTTCATCCCGGCTTGAATAACCCATAAATTGGTGGATGATACCGCCCAAACATCGCTGCCCGCCTCAATCAATCGCTCCACCAGTTCCTGCATCTCCGGGAAGATGTTGGGCTTCACGTGCTGATTGAAATATTCGGCGGCAATCTGGTTTATGTCCGTTTCCTTCAGGCCTCGATGGATGGTGACCATCTCTCCACACATGTCGTCTTCGCTGACTTTGCCCGCGCGATAATCAGCGTAACGGGCGCGAATCGCATTTGCCACATCGTCGCTGACGACTCCGCGGCGCAGCTCCCAATCAAAAAAGCCTTCTCCGGCATCACCGGACCACAAGGTTCCATCACAGTCGAAAGTCGCAAAAGCTGGTTGAAGGTGTACTACTGAATTCACAAATTCTGATGCGGACAGGGAAGTTGGCATGGTGGAAAATTGACTACCAGTTTAGCTGGGCGGCCGCAGTGCGGCATAGTCCTCAGGCGTATTCACGTTGAGGGTCACAGCTGGGTCTTCCACGGAAACGTATTCGATCACCGATTGATATTGGTGTTGAATATCACGAGCAGTGGAGCCGGGAGGCGCTTTGAGGAATGCTTCTATCATTTCGCGGGCAATCAGGATCGGGTGACCATGACGTCCTTTGTGCTCGGGAATCACTGCCCACTTACCTCGCTCTAGAATCCTGAACTTCTCACAAAGCAGTCGAAGGGTAGAGCGCGAAACCGGGGGCCGGTCCACCAGCGTCATCATCGCCGCATCTCGGCCGCGGTTGAGGACTTCCCGCAGGCCAGTCAGCAATGAACTGAATTGGCCGCACTCCGGCGTGGGATTGCGCACCATCACGGCTCCGGACGAGTAAATCAAAGGCGTCAGGGAAGTTTCGTTGTTGCCCACTACCACGATCACAACATCATTGAAGTCTTGTAGCGAGGCGATCGCTGCGGCGAGAAATGTTTCGTTTGACGACGCATTGCCGGGCGGCCAGGGTAATAGAGCCTTATCGCGTCCCATGCGAGTCGATTGTCCAGCGGCCAGGATTACGGCGCAGAATGCGGGGTCGCGATTCATGGTAGGACGATAACAGAAACGGTTGGTGAAATTCGTCTGGGGATAAGAGCCCGCCAGACTTGCATGGACGTGGCGAGTCACCACACAACGCAGCTACGGTACGGTATCTACCTGCTTCTTATTATGAAACCAGCTCATGTGAGGCATGGGGCGTTCCGCATGGCGGCGGACGGCGATCAACTCGGCAGTGATGGAGATGGCAATTTCTTCTGGCGTGACCGCTCCAATATCCAAGCCAACCGGGGCATACACACGATCAAACAGATTCTCAGCCAACCCCTCGTTTACCAGTTCACGGAAAATCGCGATGGTCTTGCGCTTCGAGCCGATCATTCCGATATAGCGAGCCGGACCTTGCACCGCCCAGCGTAGCACGCGCATGTCGTCGCGATGTCCGCGGGTGACGATCACAATGTAGGATGAATCGGTGGGGGTCAACCGCGCCATCGCTTGTTCGAAGTCTTCGGCGATTACATCCTTCGCGTCGGCAAAGCGTTCACGATTCGCATAGGCGTCACGATCATCGATGACCGTCACATCGAATCCGGCGTTGTTAGCCATCTTGTACAGATTCAGCGCAACGTGTCCGGCGCCAAAGATGTAGAGGTTGGCTGCTGGCAGGATTGGCTCCAGAAAGATATCGAGCGTGCCGCCGCAAACCAGCCCGGTGTCATATTTCGGGTTCTGGTTCAGGTTGAAACTCAATGTTCGGGGTTTTTCGCTTTCCATCACTTCACGCGCTGCCTGCCAAACCTCAGCCTCCACACAACCACCGCCTATGGTGCCAACAAGGGAGCCGTCATCGCGTACCAGCATCTTGGCAGTTTTAAAGGACGGGATCGAACCCTGCGCGCTCACGATGGTCGCCACTGTACCGCGGCGACCTTCCTGGCGCAGCTTCACGATGTGCTGGTAAATATCCACGGCAACCCAGATTATTGAAGTTTGCTTACAGCAAGTCAAATTGCCTAGTGCGAGAGAGTTGAGGTCTGAGAAGGCTCCGAAACCGGAGAAAAGGAATCGGCAAAGGCGTCCGCAATGGTGTGATGGATTACTTCCTCGTAGTCTTGACCAAGAAATTTACGCAGGCGTGTGCTGCTTACCAGAGTCTCGCTCATCAGGTACGGGGTAAGGTCGGGCGGGATAGGCGAAATCCCGCGGTTCCATCGAAAGCGCGTCAGCATTTCCAATGCCGACTTCCCAGGAACCCCTAAGCGCTTCGTTTGTGCCGTGTCGATCACCTGCTGGTAGGAAATGGCGTCTCCTCGCCCAGTCACGTTGAGGAAGGTGAGGCGTTGCGGCTCCGGTTCTGACTTGTGAGCAATATAGGAAATCACCCGCGCCATGTCATCCACATGAACAAACTGGAGCCGGTTTTCAAGCGCCTGTTGCCCCCAGGGGAGAGCAAGCGACATGCGCTTTCCTCTTGCGTTTGGACGCAGAGCGCTGACTAGGTAATTGTTCGACCCGGCGCCGGCAAAAGTTGCCGCGCGAAGAATATAAATGCTGCAAGCCCGAAGGCCGGTGCCGCGCTTGCGAACAACCTTTTCCGCTTCCAGTTGATGCTTTACAAACAGGGGTAAATTAGTCCCCGGCTCAGTTTCCTCGGTCGCTTCGGTGGAGCGGTTGGGACCATAAACCAGGGTGCTGCTGGGAAAGATAAACTTTTTAACCAGCATTTCTTCACGGTTGGCTTCAGTAATCGATTCCAGAACGCGCGCCGTTCCGGCAACGTTGATCTGCCACATGCGTTCGGCATCCATCACTTCACCGCTATTACGCGGGTGCACCGAGGCAAGGTGAACGAAAGTAACGGTGCGGGTTTCGCGCAGCAGGAGCATCAACTCCCGGCAGCAGTCCTCCCGCTCCAGGTTCATGTGGATGAAGCGGAAAGGCGCTTTGGTTATAGGTTGTTTCCAGTCAAGGCCAACCACGTTGAAATCCCCCAATAACGGAACGAGGCGCGACCCGAGGTCGCCTGAAGCGCCGGTTATCACGACGGTTGGGCGCAGCGTTGCCATTACTTATTAATTGGCGGCGGTGCTTGAGAGGGAGCGGGCCGCATTGGCGGTTGATTTGGTCCTGGACCGGGCAGGCCCATCGGAGCAGCTTCCGGTCCAAAGTACTTGTCATCGAATTTTGGGGTCGCGGAGTGCTGCATGTTTTGAATTGCCGCCTGCATCTTTTGTGTCTTGATCGCGTTCTCGATATCAGCCCGAACGCGTTCCATGGGAACCGAATCTTTCTTATCGAGCTTGTAAATGAAATAGCCGGTGGGATCGGTGACCACTTTTGAAACCTCGCCCGGCTTTAATTCAAACACCACGGCGCGATTCGGAGTCAGAGTGCTACGCCGGAGATCCTTTACTTTGGTTTCAGGCGGCTTGGTTTTCAATCCTGAAAATGTGTATGCCTCAGCCTGCAATTTAGCGAAATCTTCGCCAGCAGCCGCGCGCTTGTACAGCGTCTCAACTTCCTTTCGGATGCTTTCCTCGGTGAGAGCCGCGGGCTTCGCCGCAGCCGTTGGGACCGGCTTGGTAGGGGGTTCCGTAGCTTTCGCGTGTGGAACGAAGATTTGCTGTAGGTCGGCCTGTTCGTAATTGCTGGCGTGTTGCTGAAAATAGTCGGTGACTTCTCCATCCGAAACCGTGCCGGCCTTCTCTTGCATTTGCTGGCCGAGAGCTCGGGCAGCAACTTCCATGCGGGTCAGCTTCATCTGCTCTTCGAATTTTGGACCTTTATCCACACCCTGTTTGTGAGCCTGGTCAGCGAAGATGACCAGCATTGCATAGCGGCTTGCAAACTGGCGTCGTTGTGCCGCCGGAGGAACAGTCGGCTGTAGCGCTTTGATCGCCTCTTCAAATTCGGATTTAGTAATAACCGTCTTGCAATCAGCCGCTGAGGATTTTTCGGCGGGCGGTTGGTCGCAAACCCCGTCAATAGTTATCACCGGAGCGTCGGGCGGAAGATTGGCCTCTGGTTCAGCGGGCGCCCTCTGAGGAGCCGGATTCCCCCCCTGGGGAGAGACCGGCGCAGGCGCGGCCGGTGCTACGGCTTGCCCCCAGGCTAAAGCGCCGAGTATGACAAAATTCAACCCACATCGGGCCATCACAATAGATTTCCTCCGGATGAAATCGCGTACCAGAATCGTAACATAGGGTTTCCGGGCCACTCGTTACTGATCGGTCGCATCCATCGGTGCTGCTCGTGGCTTGGCGGGATCGAATCTAGCAGTGATAATGCCAATATGTCGGTGACGTCGACGGTCTTCAGTCCGAAAGCGATGCGCGCGGAAAAGCGTGCGGTGGCCGGCAACTCCGTGCTCGCGGCACTTGCCATCACCGCGCTGAAGATCTTTGTCGGTGTTACCACCGGAAGCTTGGGAATTCTGTCGGAAGCGGCCCACTCCGCCCTGGACCTGATCGCGGCCATCGTGACGCTATTTTCCGTGCGAGTATCCGACAAACCTGCGGATGCCGAGCACCAGTATGGCCATGGCAAGGTGGAGAATTTCTCTGCCTTCATCGAAACCGGTTTGCTGCTGCTCACCTGTGTCTGGATCGTTTACGAAGCAATCATCCGGCTGTTTTTCCATCATGTAGATATTGAGCCGAATGTAAACGCCTTTGCCGTCATGGGTATTTCCATGGTCGTCGATTTCTGGAGATCACGAGCCTTAGGGCGAATCGCCACGAAATACGAAAGCCAGGCGCTGGAGGCGGACGCACTTCACTTTTCTACCGACATCTGGTCAAGCGGCGTTGTCATTTTGGGCCTGCTACTGGTAATGGCAGGGCGCAAACTTGGTATCGGTTGGTTGCGCGATGCTGATCCAATCGCGGCACTCTTTGTTGCCGGAGTTGTCGTTTACGTAAGTGGTCGCCTAGCTCGCCGTACGATTGACGGCTTGCTCGATGCGGCTCCTCCAGAAGTGCGCAGCAAGATCATCTCGGCCGTATCGAAAGTCGAGGGTCTGCTCGAGATTGACCGGGTGCGCATTCGCCGCGCCGGCAACCGCTATTTTGCCGATCTTTCCGTTGGCTTGGCGCGGAATGTAACTTTCCAACGCTCGGAACAAATGGTGTCGGCAGTTACGACCGCGGTGCAGAGTATTCTTCCCGGCGCAGACGTGGTTGTCCACCCTATCCCGAGAGTCGGACGCGCCGAGAATATATTCGATCGAGTGCGGGCGGTGGCCACGCGCAATAATGTAAATGTGCACGACGTCAGCGTGCAGGATCTCCGCGGCCGTTTGCACGTCGAACAGCACCTGGAACTCGATGAGAACCTGAGTCTCAAAGAGGCACACGACCGGGTCACTCTCCTGGAATCCGAGATCCGTGACGAGGTACCAGAAATTCAATCGATCCTTACCCATATTGAAAGCGAGCCTTCTACGATCGAGCCTGGGGACGAAGTGGTGAGCGATGCGACATTAGAGAAACGGCTAAAAGCCACCGCCGCGGACTTTCCTGAGATCCTGGATATGCATGATATCGAGATCAAACGGGTTCGTGGGCGGCTCTATGTTTCCTGCCATTGCACCATGTCCGACACGCTTCCACTGTCGAGCGTGCATGACATTTCCACGGAACTGGAAATCCGCTTCAAGCAAGAAGCACCGGACCTCTTCCGGGTGCTGATCCATCCCGAACCTAGTACCGATAATGAAAGATAGGGTTAGAACTTTTGGCTAGCCACTGTTTCGTTCCGCAGACTCTCAAGTGCACGCTCTACTCCAGCAATCGTGCGAGCTACATCCTCGCTCGAGGTCTGCCAGTTTGAAACGCTGATCCGCATGGCGCGGCGTCCATTCCAGGTTGTGCCTGAAAAGAAGGAAGTGCCCTCGACGTCGATCTCCGCAATTACCCGGTCATTCCATTCGTCCGATGGGTGTCCGTCTGGACCCCGGAATGCAACCAGTCCCTGATTGATGATTGGTTCGCTGAGCACCTCGACATTCTTCAGGCGAGAGAGTCCAGCCACGATCTGCTTCGCGCATTCGCAATTTCGCTCGACCAGTTCGCGGACGCCGTTGCGCCCTAACTCGCGGAGAGCGGCATAGCTGGCGAAACCGCGGGCCCGGCGCGAGAATTCCGGATTCCAGTCGAGTGGATCGCGCGCCGCACTCTGGTGGGAAAGATAGCTGGCCTGATAGCTCATCGAATCCCGATGCGCTTGTGCTTCGGCAACAAAAGCGTACCCACAGTCGTAGGGAACGTTGAGCCATTTGTGTCCGTCCGTCGCCCAGGAATGCGCCAATTCCATTCCGCGGGCCAAGTGTTCGTATTGCGGGCTTGCCATCACCCACATTCCGAAGGCGCCATCAACGTGGGCCCACGCAGCGTGTTCTCTCGCTATTGGAATCAGCTCCGCGAGGTTATCGAAGCCGCCGGTATTAACGTCGCCTGCCTGCAAAAGAACCAGCGCTGGCTTTCCTCTTAACTCACTCAATGCATTTTCAAGCGTCTTCGCATCAAGTCCCGTCACCGGATTTGAGGGCAGCACTTCCAGAGAGGTGTCGCCGAAGCCGAGCAGCCGCAGAGTGCGGTCGATGGTGGCGTGCCGCACCCCACAAAGAACTGGGATTTGGGGTGAACCGGCCATTCCTTGTCGCTCCACATCCCAGCCCTGATTTTTTAGTAGCCATGAACGCGCTGCGGCCAGGCACGTCGCATGAGCCATCTGGCAGCCGGTCACCAACGCAAACGAAGTGTGACCGGGCAGCCGGAACAGCTCTTTAAGCCATGCGCCCACCGCTTCCTCCACAATGGCACTTGCCGGGCTTACGGCATACATGCCGGCATTCTGGTCCCACGTTGACGTCAGCCAGTCGGCGGCGAGTGCGGATGGAAGGGATCCTCCAATGACCCATGCATAGAAGCGCGCGTTGGGGGAGTTGTTTAACCCTCCTTCCACGGACTGAACCAAATCAGTGATGACGTCCTCGCCGGCGATCCCTTCGGCTTTCCACTCTTTACAGAGTTTGGCGCGCAGCTCGTCGAGAGAAGCGGTCGGGCCTACCGGCCGATCATCCAGCCCCTTTAAGTATTCCAGGGCGTTCCGAAGCGCGGTCTGCAATACAGGAGCGAAGTCTTTGCGCATGCACTTTCCTTGGGCAGAAACCAAGTCTACGGAAATCCGTTCAGCTTTGTCATTTCCTGACCAACGTTATCGGCGACAATGGACAATAATCGTTCGTTTACAACTATGCGGCTATCCACGATTTTTCGGCAGGCATTTCGATCACTGGGGCGCCATTGGATACAAAGTGTGCTCTCGGTCCTGGGGATCGCAGTTGGCGTGGCAGCCTTTATCTGTGTGGTCGCGATCGGCAATGCTGGAACCGGCGCAGTGGAGTCGCAGCTTCAGAATCTCGGAGATAATTTTGTCTGGATAGAGGCAGGCAGCCGGAGCCGTAACGGTATGCGCATGGGCGCCCGGGGGACACGATCCCTCGTCCTGGGTGACGCGGACGCGATCCTGGAGCAGGTACCTCTCATCAAGAGCGTGACGCCCAACGTCGATGGGCGAATCCAGGTGATTTATGGCAATCAAAACTGGGCGACCCAATATCGCGGAGTGACTCCGAACTATTTGCAGGTTCGGCGCTGGGATCTGCAGGAGGGAGAATTCTTTAACAACACTGATGTCGCCACCGATACGCCGGTCTGCGTCATTGGCCAAACGGTGGTGGACAATCTGTTCAGCGTTGAGAGCCCAGTGGGCAAAACGATTCGCGTACAGAGCCTGCCGTGCCGCGTAGTTGGCACGCTACGGGCTAAGGGGTTCTCAGCTACCGGTGGAGACCAGGACGACTTCGTCCTCATGCCCTATACAACGGTTCAAAAGCGCATCACCGGGACGTTCTGGCTGGACGACATTTTCTGCTCTGCCGTTACGCAGACGTCGATGGCGGAAGCGACCAAGCAGATTACTGCGTTGCTCCGGGAACGCCACCACCTGAACGCAGCAGAAGACGATGATTTCAACGTTCGGCGTCCGGAGGATTTGATCAACGCCCAGCTGGCGGCCAGCAAGATGATGCGCCTGCTGCTGGCAAGCATTGCGTCACTGTCGCTCTTGGTTGGCGGAATCGGAATCATGAATATCATGCTGGTATCGGTCACCCAGCGAACCCGAGAAATTGGAGTGCACCTGGCAATCGGCGCGACTGAACGCGATGTTCAACTTCAATTCCTAAGCGAGGCTACTTTTATTGCCGCATTAGGAGCCGCGATCGGACTACTTCTGGGATTCGCAAGTGCAAGCGTTGTACCTGAACTGTTTGGTTTTCCTACCAAGCTGACCAATACGATTTTCGGCATTGGGGCGGCATTTGCCGCGGGGGTAGGGATCTTATTTGGTTTCTATCCCGCCCGAAAGGCTTCGCAACTTGATCCGATTCAGGCATTGCGGTACGAACAATAGAAATCGCTCATGGTTCTCTGTTTATCTGTGGTCCAGGCAATTTTCCCCGTAGAGTGCAGATGAAGACAGGGCACAAGCGCTTAGAACAATCAGGAGTAAATAATATTGCAATAGTGAAAGATCGACAGGTCTAGGCTCTAGCCGGAGCAGCTCTCTTGGGAAGCATTTCCCCTATGCGGCGAATCTGGGCGCCCACCCCGCGCAGCTTTTCCTCGATGTGCTCGTAGCCGCGGTCGATATGGTAAACGCGGTCGATGATGCTCTCGCCGTCGGCGACCAGGGCCGCCAATACCAATGAAGCGGAAGCCCGCAGATCGGAGGCGAGCACAGCAGCGGCGCTTAGCGGAGTGCGTCCGCGAACCGTTGCCCGGCTACCCTCAATGCGGATATTTGCACCCATGCGAACCAGTTCCTGGGCATGCATGAAGCGGTTTTCAAATATGTTTTCCGTGATGATGGAAGTACCTTCCGCCTGGGTCGCCAGCGCCATATACTGGGCCTGCATATCGGTGGGAAAGCCGGGATACTCTTCGGTGTTGATATCAGCGGCTTTTATAGGACTGTCTCCCATGACTCGCACCGAGTCCGTCGTGACACTGGTCTTCACGCCTGTTTCTTCCAGCTTCTGCATCAACGAACCTAAATGTTGAGGGTCGCACCCCGCGACATTGAGATCTCCGCCGGTGAGTGCGCCGCCAATGATGAAGGTCGCTGCCTCGATGCGGTCGGGAATGATGCGGTGCTTTGCCCCATGCAACTTGGTCACTCCCAGCACTCGGATCGTGGACGTACCCGCTCCTTCAATCCGGGCTCCCATCTTGTTGAGAAGGTCGGCCAAGTCCTCAACTTCAGGCTCGCGCGCGCAGTTCTGCATGATGGTCTCGCCCTCAGCCAGGCTTGCGGCCATCAAGAGGTCTTCAGTTCCGGTGACAGTGATCTTGTCGAACATAATTTCCGCACCCTTCAATCGGGTGGCGCTGGCTTCGACATAGCCGTGTTCCTGGGTAATGGTTGCACCCAGCTTTTCCAAACCACGGATGTGGAGATCAATTGGGCGCGCTCCAATCGCGCAGCCACCCGGCAGGGAAACGCGGGCGGTGCCATAGCGGGCGACCAGCGGTCCCAATACTAGAGTCGATGCCCGCATGGTCTTAACCAACTCATAGGAGGCCTCGGGCGATACCAGGTTGCGGCAGCAGATGGTAGTACGATGGTGGGCCCTTCCATAGCCCAGTTCGACCTCCGCACCCATGGCGGCCAGCAAACGGCGTGTAGTCTCGATATCGCGGACCTGGGGGATGTTCTCTAGAATGACGGGTTCATCGGTAAGCAGGGCCGCCGCCATTGCCGGGAGTGCGGCGTTCTTCGCGCCGCTCACGCGAATGGTTCCCAGCAGCGGATTGCCGCCGCGAATCACTAGTTTTTCCATATCCCAGCTGTCCCTTAGGTGAGGCCGGTATGCGCGAAACAGTCGAGGCGCTGTGGTCATTTTAGCGGCTACCTTTCACCCTAAGGAGCGAAATTATTAACCCAACAGTCCAAGCACTTTCAGGGACAGCAGCAAATGTTCGCGAACCGTAAATACTGGCATGCAGAGATGCGAAGGGGCATCTTCGAGATGTCTTGGGTATGTTTTTGGTTGGGGGAAAGTCCGCTGGCCATGGCTTGCGGGCATTCGCGTATAGGGTTGTTAAATGCGCTCGCTTGTTGCGCTGTTACTTTCTTCCGGGACTCTTTTCTAGAAGGGGTTCGAAAGGCTCAGCCTGCAGTTTGCCACCTTGTTTGAGCAAAATTTCCACTTTGCCCTCGGCCTCGTCGAGTTCCTTGCGGCAGGCGGCGGAAAGTTGCATGCCTTCTTCAAAGAGGGTCAAGGACTTCTCCAAGGGAACTTCCCCCTTTTCGAGTTCCTCGACTATCTTCTCCAAACGTTGCAGACAATCTTCAAACTTAGCCAAAGCAAACTCCTCCCGGCATTCTAGACCAGTTCCACGAAGGACGTTGATTGTGGAAAAACTCGGCAGGCCCGGCCCGAGGCTTCCGGGTCCAGTCATTTGAATCCGAAGGGAGCAAACCGGTGGAGGCGAACGCCACAAAACCCGCAGGTCTCAGAGACTGCGCCCGGCAGGTGCCTGCCTCCGATCGCAATGGCAAGAAAATGACGCGATGGGCGACAGCAATTACGACGCGCAGGTGGCGGCGCCACCGCCCAATGCTTCCAGCACATCGGCGGCGGAAGTGTAGCGGCCCTGGGGAGCGCTGATCTGTGCGCCCTGAACCATACCGCGGACCGACACCAGCATCTCACGGGCAATCATGATACCTTCTTCCCTCGCGTGTTCGGGCGTCTTCGCTTTCGTCATCCGCAGCAGGATTGAATCGGGTACCGAGACGCGAAGCTCATTCTTCATGAACTCGGCATTGCGGGCGCTGACCAATGGCCAAATTCCGGCCACGACCGGAATGCGGCAGTGTTCGATGCGCCGCAGAAATGCTTCCAGCAGGGCAAGATCAAAGACGGGTTGGGTGACGGCATACTCAGCCCCCGCCTGGACCTTATATTCAAAGCGCTTTACTTCTTCGTCGATATTCGGCACACCGGGGTTTGCGCCTACCCCTATTACGAAGGCCGTCCCCGTACCGATCGGATTACCACCGATGTCCAAACCCCGATTTAGATTGTGGACGATGTTCACCAGGCCAATCGCATCGACATCGAATACCGCCGTGGCGTCGGGATAGTTTCCCATCTTCGGCGGATCGCCGGTTATGCAGATGAGATTGCGAATCCCCGTTGCCGCGGCTCCAAGCAAATCTGACTGAATCCCCAAGACGTTCCGGTCGCGGCAAGTGTAGTGGAGGATGGCCTCGATTCCCACCTGCTGCTGGACCAGCAGCGAAAGCGCCTGGTTACTCATGCGGGCTGAGGCACGCGGGCTGTCCGGAATGTTGATTCCGTCAACGCCGACCGACTTTAGAAACTTGGAGCCTTCAATCTCTTTGCGTATATCCGTACCCTTGGGAGGAACGATCTCAACCATGGTGACGAACTGCGAAAAAGCAATCTTCGCGCCTAGCTTCGAACGTTCATGAATGGGCACGGCTGGAGCTGCAACCGGCGCGGCCTTGCCGGCTACGTGGGCAGTGGCGGTTTTGGAGCGGGCTTCACCGACGCGAAGCGCCGATTTCATGGTTCGAATATGTTCAGGGGTAGTTCCGCAACAGCCCCCGACAAGGCGCACGCCCGCCGCAACGAACTTACGCGCGTAGCTCGCCATATATTCCGGCGAGCATAAGTAGATGTTCCTACCCTCGACCGAGCGGGGAATTCCGGCATTCGGCTGGGCGGCTAGCGGAAGCGTGGTTGCCGCGCGCACCCGCTCCATGGCGTCGAGCATGGCTACCGGGCCGACGCTGCAATTGCACCCGATTACGTCTGCGCCCCACTCCCCTAACCTTGGAGCGAAGGTTTCAGGCGTAGAGCCGTCCAGGCAATTAGCGTCTTCATCGATAGTCACCTGGGCCACGATCGGAATTTTGGGGTCAACATCCCGCGCCGCGAGGATTGCTTGATGGAGCTCCTCGAGGTAGCCGAAGGTCTCCATAACGATTACATTGACCCCGCCTTCGACCAGGGCTGCAATCTGCTCTCGAAAGGAATCGCGGGCTTCTTCGAACGAAGTCTTTCCCAAGGGCTCAATGCGGACCCCTAGTGGCCCAACTGCCCCACCTACCCAAACGTCAAAACTCTTGGCGGCCTCGCGGGCCACATGCGCACCGGCGAGATTTATATCCCGGACTTTGTCGGCGATGCTATGCCGCCCCAGTCGAAAAGAATTAGCCCCAAAAGTATTGGTTTCAATAATCTCTGCGCCAGCCTGTAAATAGTCATGATGTACGGCGCGAATCAACTCCGGTTGCGACAGGTTTAGCTCGTCATAGCAGCGGTTGATAAAGATCCCTTTGGCGTACAACAGCGTGCCCATAGCGCCGTCACACAGAACCGACGATTCCTTCAGTCGTTCAAGTAGATTCCCAGCCATAAGTAGAATCTCTGAGAATACAAGATCGTAACCGGTTTTGCATTAAGCCTAGCTCGCGGACTCCCCCCCAGAGGGCTTCAGAATTGCTCTGTTATAATCCCGTTTTCTTGCATCTAAATCTTTGTCCCTCACACTGTTTGGAGTCCCCGGTTTGAGAAGAGTTCTAGCGGCTATAGCCTTGTTCGTCGTTGCCTGTCTGGTTCTAGGTTCCTGTGGGAACAACTACTCCGGAGGTTCAAGCGGCGGGGGAACCGGTAGCAATACAAGCGGCGTCGCGTTCCGTGTTTTTGTGTCAAATCCTCTGTTCCCCAGCGGAACCGGCAATGCTCCCGTTCTGAACATTGTGAACGCCACCACCGACCTTCTGGTGCCAGCCGTCGTAGGCTTGGGCGGCACGATTTCCAATCCCGGGTTGATGGCCATAACTCCCGACAAAACGAAGACTCTGGTCTTCAGCAGTGCGGAAAATAGGATCGCGGTAATCGGTAATGCGAGCGAAGCCTCCGCGGGGTCGATCAGCCTGCCTGGTGCAACCAAAAGCATGGCGACTGCTCCCGATAACGTCACGGCATACGTGGCCGTCCCAACTGCGGCAATCGCGGCCTCGTCTCCCGGGGCCGTGGAAGTGTTGGATGTATCTAGCGGAAAGATCAAGTCCACCATTCCGGTTCCGAACGCTCAGACCGTAGTTATGAGCCAAAAAGGTGGGTTTGTCCTGGCATTCGGTGATGCAAGCAATGCCACAATCGTCACCACTGCGAACGTCGGGACCAATGCGCCGGCGGTCAACATGGTCGGCGGATTTGATCACCCGGTCTACGCAGTGTTCAGTCCGGATGACACCAAGGCTTACGTGCTGGAATGCGGGGCAGAGTGTGGCGGAACAACCGCAGCTGTCACGGTTTTAGATTTGACCACAATGACGGCGGGAACCCGCATTCCTGTTCCCGCCGCGACGGTAGGATTTCTGGATGGCACCACCATCTTCGTCGTGGGAACGCCTCCAGGTACGTCGTGCAGTGGAACTGCGGCAACAACTTGCGGGGAACTAACGGCGATCTCTACCCAGTCATTGACCGTAAACGGTGCCTCAGCCCTGGTCAGCGATGGTTACCACGACCGAATGGTGCTAACCGGTGACGGCCAAATCTACATCGGAGCCAATCACTGCACCAACATTAGTAATCCCGCTAGTGGCGGCAGTCCTGGCGAAGTGCGGGGATGCCTTTCCATTTTCAATACCGCGGACGGTACAGTGACAATGCCTCCTGACAATGGCGACGTTACCGGCATTCAGTCGATCGTGAGCCGTAAAGTTGTCTACGTCGTCGAGGGAAATCAGGTCCGGGTCTACAGCACAACCACCAACACGCTTCAGACCACTCAAGTCGACATCGTTGGGCCTGTTGTGGATGTGAAATTAGTCGATTAGGTTCTTTGGGGCTAGCCTCGTCATCCTGAAGCGTGCTCTTTGCGCTGAAGGATCCCGACCGGCTCAACGGCACTCTCGCACCGCAGGCCTCGGACGCCTTACGAAATTCCCAAACTCCGATGGCCATGCTAAGTTCTATGGAATTTTTCAGCGCTGAGAGCGCGCGGGATTGGATTACCAGTGGAGAAACTGGTTCTCTCTTTACTTCGGTGTCATAACTAACTCATGCACCTTTGCTCTCTCTACCGCGCTCGCGGAAAAGGGGAGTGGAAACGTGGAGCCTTCATACCAAGCCTGCCATTGGTCCAAATAATTGGAACTCAGAAAATTCCCAGACTCTCCCGTCACCAGGTTCAACAGAGAAAGATCGAGATCCGAGAGATCCACTGTCATTCGCTCAGACGGCCCGTGCAAACGGGTAACGGCCTTAACCGTGTACCCACTGCCCGACTGCGGCAACACTCCGGGGCCTGTCCACCGGCGCAGGAGCGGAATCTCCCCGAGAATGGGATGTTGAATCTCCAGTGGATGTTCTGTCCCCCAATTCCAAGCACTTGACTCACTATGGCCCTTAACCGCCGCTTCCAGCGCGGCTACCAGCAGCTCGTCATAGTTTCCGTAAGAGGGAGGAAGCCAACGCTTGGGCTCTTCTTCTAACACGTTAGTCAGCCACACGGTTTGCATGCCCCAGTGATATCTCTTCCAATCCAAGCCTCCGAGCGGCGCTTTGGAATCGACAGCTCCCAATTTGGGTTCGAGCAGAAGGCGCATTAACTCCGACCGCGCTTCAAACTCGATTGCTGCGGCGGTGGAGTCTGCCGTCATGCGGCCGTCCCATGCACGAAGGGTTTCGGCCGCTTCCTTTGCCCTTGCGCTTGGCTTGCTGAAGTGATCGACCGCTCGGGCGAGACGCTCTGCCACCAGATGATCGAAGTCGGAATAGATATCGTTTTGCAGAGCCACCATGTCGGGCGGAGAAAACTTGCGGCCCGATTCGAGGACCTGGTAGATTCTGGCGGACCGCCACGGAGCTTCCCATCCGGTACTTATAGATGGCTTATATCCGGTAGGAGTAATTCGGCTGTTTGCCGTGGCGATGACTCCACTAGGCGGATTGTAGACGCGCGGCAAAGCATCGTAAGCGATGAACCCGGTCCAATCGCCGGATGCATCCCCTCCTCCATTGATCGGTAAGCTTCCGTCGCCAGTCGCTCGGATCGGAATCTTTCCAGTCGCCTGATAGCCGATGTTGCCGTCAACATCTGCGTACACGACATTCTGGCCGGGCGCGTCCAGGTGGGAAAGCGCCGCTCGAAACTGGTCCCAGTTCTGTGCCGAGTCCAGATCAAAAAATGGATTTCGTGTGCCGTCGTAAAGAGTCCAGCGCAGAGCAATCTTGCGGGTCTCTCCAGGTATGAGTTCCGCGATGATCGGACCATGGCGAGTAGCAACTACATCAAGAACAACATTCGGCTTATCCAGTACGTGGATGACCTCGCGCCGATGTTCTGCCGGCTTCCACCCATCCGGGGTAAGAAATTCGCCATCACCGCTTTGCTTTTCGATGACAACATCCTCAACCGTAGGACCGATGTTGGTGAAGCCCCACGCGATCCGCTGGTTGTGCCCAACGATCACGTAAGGCATACCGGGCAGCGTAACGCCAGCCACATCGAATTTGCCGAAGCGCAGGTGGGCTTCGTACCAAAGATTAGGAACCTGATGCCCCAGATGCATGTCGTTCGACAGTAGTGGCTTGCCGGAAACCGTGTGTGCACCCGAAACCACCCAGTTGTTGGAGCCGATAACGCGGGGCTCGTCGATGCCCGGCTGGGGCGCAGGAGACTTGGTCATATGCGGCACGATGGAATCGTCGATATCATCGCCGGCGCCATCATCGTCGTCGCTATCACCGCGCTTAAACGGACTCCCGGCCCGTGCAATGGTGGGGGGGCGGTCCCTGGTCGAGGAATTCACATACAAATCTGCAGTCAACTCAGGACCGAGTTTGGCCAGAATCTTTTCCCGGGTCAGAGCTTCCAAATAGTGGTAGTGGTTCAGGTCTTTCACCATCTGTGCAGCGATCAGCGTGCAATCCTCGTCCGTCCACGGCTTCGGCGTGTAATGCAGTAGCCGAAATTCGATGGGCAGCCGATCGCGGTGATTCTCCATAAAAGCATTGATGCCCTCGCTATAGGCACGCAGGTTGGCGCGATCTTGATCACTGGAAATTGCCAGCGACCGTTGGGCGGCCACGCGCAGACTGAGAATGCGCTGCTCGCGATCGTGGGCAACGAACTTCTCGCCCAGGATTTCGGCCAGGTCGCCTCCTGCAAAACGGCGCATGCTGTCCAGTTGCCATAAGCGGTCTTGCGCCGTGACGTAACCCTGCGCGAAGAACAGATCGTGAAAGTTCTGGGCGTCAATAGTCGGTAATCCGCGGACATCCCATTTAACCGTAACCTTTGCAGTTAACCCGCGGACAGCAAGCGATCCGTCAATCTGAGGAAGGGCGGAACGGGCGATGAAATAAAGCCGGACGACGAAAGCCAGACACGCGGCCAACAGCAGCGCTATGATGAGAGCGGCAATTTTCCACGGGCGTCTGCGCCTCGGGGTGGATGCAACTGCTGCCGGCGTAGTGGCCATGGATGGTCTGATTCTAGGGTGCTGCGGTACGGAAATCCAGATTTCTCTCTGGAACAGGGTTGGCGTCTAACCGTAAGCTCGGTATTATTCTCCTACGGGTAAGGAGCCATCCTGAGCCGGGGCTTGTTCCTTTCACAATATGCTGCAGAAGCGAATTGACGATCAGCCTTCGATCTCGCGCGAAATGATGCGCGAAGCCGAGGAGATGCTCCTCCGCCACCTGAAGCGAGTTGGCCTGAAACATACCGAGCAGCGCGACACAATTCTTCGGACTTTTCTCGAGACCCGGGACCATCTCTCCATTGACGAACTGGCGCAGTTGGTAAAGAAGCAAGACCCCAAGATCGGGATTACGACCGTCTACCGCACTTTGAAGCTGCTAACCGAATGCGGCCTGGCCAGCGAGGTTGCATTCCACGACGGAGTCGCCCGCTACGAGCATCAATACAACCGGCGAAGCCATCACCACATGGTCTGCACCGAATGCGGCAGTTCCGTTGAGTTCTTTTCCCCAGAAGTCGACAAGCTGGAGGAAGAGATTGGCCGCAAGCATCATTATTCGACCACCCGCCACACCTTCCAGATTTATGGCCTTTGCGAAGACTGCCGCAAAGAGGGCGAGCGCCGACAGCTAGTCTAGAACTTCACTCCCAGCATCACCCCCGGAGCCAATAAGCTAAGCGGATACACCGGGAGGTTTCGCGCTACTCCGAATGCAACGATAGCCACTGCCATGATCCAAATCCATCTCCCTGGAATGAAAACGCCAGGCAAGTAGCGACCGCGAATTTCAAAACACGCGTGCGACGCCATGCCATAGCTGAGGAAGGGAAGGGCGATGACCGCGAATGGATTCATCGCCAAGGCGGCGCCGACATTCCCATTGAGCAGTTGATGCATTGCCCGCAGTGAGCCGCAGCCCGGGCAATACCAGCCAGTCAAAGCACGTAGAGGGCAAGGTGGAAAAAACCCGGGCAGAGCGGGATCAAACATCTGCAGGGCAACCAGCGCCGCAAATCCGAGGGAGATCGCTCCCCGAAAAAGAAATCGATCGTAGGGCGATCGCATCATGCTAACGATGGCTCATCGACATCACCACGATGAACAGGATGTAGGCACAAGTAAGCAGCAGTCCCGCGCCGACCGAGATTAGCACCCACATCTTGGCGTTTTTAGATGCTTGTTGTGCTCCGGCAATATCACCGGCTTGCAACTTGGTGTTGACCTGTGCGGCATAAATGATCGCGGCAATGCCAGTGGGAAGGCAACAGAACACCGTCACCAAGATTGCGAATACGAGGTAGTTTGGCACCGTTGCGGCGGGTACCATCGCGTTCAAAGTACGGCCACACTGCACACAGACGGCCGCGTTGTCTGCGTTGTTCGCTCCACAAGTTGGACAGTACACGCGCTTGCCTTTCGCCCCTTAGGTTAACGGCGCCCCGAACTCGAAGCAGTTTTGTGCTGAACCCCGGCCGGACCTGATTACGGCGGACTCGTCCGAGCAGAAGACCCGAACTCCCGATTGATTGTACATATCAGGAACCGCGAATATCTGATATTTGGTGTTAGCGCCGCCTCCGGCATCCGGGGCACACTCCCGAATTTGAAACGTGTATCCGTACCTGTGCCCAGCCGATAGGTTATCGTCAATCAGGTCCGCACCGAGCAGGGCTCCCAGCGAGCATGTGTAACCCATTTCCCGATTGGCCTGAGCATAGCTCACTTCCGCAACGTTCAAAGTGCGTAGAACTGAAACAGCGCTGGATTCATTGGCTGCAATTCTAGCGCGCAACAAATTAGGAATCGCGATCGCGGCAATGATAATTAGCGGTATAAATGCGAGTCCCGCGTAGCCAAGCACCACGCCGGTTATGGCCAGGCCTCGTCCGGCGATGCGCCCTGCGCTCTTCCGAATTTCGGAAAGAGATAGATGTCCGAGAATCACGGCCACTGCCGAAAGCGGGAAAAAAAATATGAATAGCCCGCAGATCAGGCTGGCGATAGCCTTTCCACTGGTGGTTGCCTGGCCGAATGGCGACCCCTGCGGCGGCGTGACCGGAACGTTCCCAGTAGTGCCGCTTATGTCCTTTCCGCATACGGGGCAGAAATAGGCTCCCTCGGCGACTGCGCCGCCACAATATTTGCAGAACACCGGTATTCCTTTCGCCGTCCAATTTTCTTAACGAGCGAAACTACGCCGGTCACCGGACAGCGTCAAGCGCTTTAAACATAGGATCTTAGACACCTCGATCCGCGAGGAAAAACCGCGACAATCTCGAAATCTGTTTGCCTTGTGTCCGCGATTCTGTTAACTTGCGGCCCGGTGCAAAAAGCGGCTGAACTGTGCTCAGGCGTCAGTGAGCCGCTGTCACAAACAGGTAAGTGGAGGGGGACCCATGGCATTTTGCAGCTCGTGCGGCACTCAGGTCGCGGATGGAACAACATTATGCCCTGCCTGCAGTTCGCGGGCGCCGGTCTCGCCGGCAGCAGCGGGCGGCGGTTTGACTGACAACGTGGCAGGAATGCTGGCCTACGTGACCATCATCCCGGCCATCATCTTTCTGGTTATGGCCCCGTACAACCGCAGCCGGTTCGTTCGCTTCCACGCATTTCAAAGCATCTTCTTTGCTGTCGCCTGGACGGTGTTATGGATTGCGCTCACTATCGTGGGAATGATGCCAGTTTTGGGATGGGCTACCATCATCGTCTGGCCGCTGCTCGGTCTTGGCGGATTGATTGTCTGGATTATTCTCCTGCTCAAAGCCAACCAGGGACAGATGTTCAAACTACCCATCATTGGCGACATGGCCGAAAAGCAGGCAAATACTGCCGTCTAAGCATTTTCATGGTTTCGGCACGACCCTTTTCCTTGGTGAATCCGGTCTGTAGTTTTGTCTCGCGGCAGACCGGCTACGCTTGCTCTGCTTGACAGATACCTCCGGTAATGGCATTCCTAGTCTCTTGTGCATTTCCATGCGGTTCTTAAAGGGGTGGGGTTGAAAGTTCACGTTTACTACCACGACAAATGTTTTGACGGCGCATCTTCTGCTGCAATCTTTTCCCGTTTCTACAGCGAGCGTATTCGTGACGACGTTGAATTTGTCTTCTCGGGCCTCCTGCACCGAGCCGGTGCATTGTTTGACGACGTTAAATTCGACGGCGACGAAAATGCCATCGTCGACTTTAAATATTGCAGCTCGCCGCGTATCACCTGGTGGTTTGATCATCACGAGAGCGCGTTTCTAAGCCCGGACGACGCTGCCCACTTCGAGCAGCAGCAAAGCAACCGCAAGTTTTACGATCCCGACTTCAAGTCGTGCACTAGTTTCATCGCCATGGTCGCGAAAGAAAGATTCGGATTCGATCCCACACCCGTTTCTGATTTGGTGTACTGGACAGACATCATCGATGGTGCCCTCTATGCCGATGCCAAAACTGCGGTGGA
>Ga0105245_10001218_pt1 | contig 23256 bp, 25 predicted proteins | sample KBSM54metaG_FD_81523 | JGI IMG/M metagenome (GOLD analysis project Ga0105245, IMG submission 81523) | Miscanthus rhizosphere microbial communities from Kellogg Biological Station, Michigan, USA - KBS M5-4 metaG | ecosystem: Host-associated > Plants > Roots > Rhizosphere > Soil | place...
GAGTCGACGCGGTCGCCCTGACCCAGTCGGTCTTCGGCGATGCCGAGCGCGGCAACCTGGAGGTGGTGGCCCGCCGCGCCGGCGACCTGCACGTCTTGTGGCGGGACTCGACCATGACCTGGCAAGGGCCCTACCCCTTGGTCGCCCAGGGCAGCCCTGTGACCGGGGCGACCGGCACACCCGCGCTGTTGCAGTCGCGCTACGGCCTGGGCGGCAACGATTTCCAGCTCGTCACCCCCTGGCAGGGCGGCGGTCTGGCCTGGTTCTGGCGCGACAACAGCGCCGCCGACCCCACGCAGTGGCAGTGGCACGGCCCCGCGGTGATGGACCCGCACACCGACTACCTCGCCGCGTCCCTGGTCGCGGGCCCGTTCGGCCCATCCCCGGGAAATCTCGAGCTCGTCGCCACCGCCGCCGACGGCACGGTCCGGCATTTCTACCGCGAGTCCACCCGGCCGGCCTGGTATGACGCGGGAACGATCCCGGTGTGATGCCGTGACGAATGCCTTCATCTCTCGCCACCTGCTCTGGCCGACGTTTCGCGGCTGGCGCAGCAAACACGGCCAGACCGGCGACGAGTTCTGGGCCCGGCTCAGGGAGCTCGAGGTTCAGGGGTTCCGCATGACCGACCTCAGCGGCTGCTGGGACGGGAGCACCGAGCGGTACACCGACGTCTGGGAGGAGTCCGACGGGCTCGGATGGCGCGTCCACTGGGGCCTGCCCATCGGCAGTTACCAGGATGTCTTCGACGACATGAAGGCCCAGGGTTTCCGGCCGGTTCGGCTGTCGTTCTTCACGACCCCGTTCGGGGTGAAGGTCTGCGCGCTGTGGATCGCGGCTGCGGGTGGTCCGGACTGGGAGGCGCACCACGACCTCACCCGCGGTGGGTACCAGGACACCCTGATCCGGCTGAAGGACGCCGGCTACCGCCCGGTCGACATCACCGGCTACGAGGACGGCGGCCAGGAGCGCTACGCGGCCGTCTGGGAGCACCGGCCGGGCGGCCCGGCCTGGCAGGGCCGCCATCACCTGACCGACGCGCAATACCAGGCCGAGTTCCTCGCCCTCTCCCGGGACGGCTTCGTGGTCGACAAGGTGGTCGGCTACACCATCGCCGGCGAGGTGCTGTACGCCGCCATCTGGACCCAGCGGCCGGTGCCGGCGACCTTCAGCGCCCACCGCATCCCGGCCAGCGACTACCAGCGCGTCTTCGACGACCGCCTCTACCAGGGCTACCAGCCCACCCAGGTCGCGGGCTACGCGGCGCCGGACGGCGTTCGCTACTCGGCTGCCTGGGAGAGCGTGTGGTTCGACTGGGGAACGCTTTCCGCCGTCGACACGCTGATCGACACCTTCATGACGGCGTACAACGTCCCTGGCCTGTCCTTGGCGATCTCCCAGCACGGGCGTCTGGTCTTCGCCCGCGCCCGGGGCTTGGCCGACAAGGGCGCACAGACCCCGCTCTCCGTGCGCCATCGGATGCGGGTGGCCAGCGTGAGCAAGCCGATCACCGCGGCGGCGGTGATGTTGCTCGTCCAGCAGGGATCGCTCGCCCTCGGCGACATCGTGTTCGGCGCCGCCGGCCGGCTGGCCAAGACCTACGGGACCATGAGCTACAGCGCCAAGGAGGTGTCGATCACCATCGATCACCTGCTGACGCACAGCTCCGGCTTCCAGAACACGCCGACCGACCCGATGTTCGACCAGACCGCCCTCAGCCAGTCGGACCTCATCGGGTGGGTGCTCGACAACCGTGACCCGGTCACCACACCCGGCACCACGTATCTGTACCTGAACTTCGGCTACTGCCTGCTGGGGCGGGTGATCGAGAAGGTCACCGGCCAGACCTACGAGACGTACGTGCAGTCGGCCCTGCTCACCCCCGCAGGCGCCACGTCGATGCAGATCGCGGGCGACACCAAGGCCGCCCGCGCCACCGACGAGGTGGTCTATGACGGCCAGAGCGGCGAGGATCCCTACGGCATGAAGGTGGCGCGCATGGACGCCCACGGCGGCTGGATCGCCACGCCCATCGACTTGCTTCGCGTCCTGCGGACGATCGACGGGGGCGACGGCGGCGACGTGCTGAGCGCGTCCACGGTGACCACGATGACGACCGTCCCCGCCGGCGTGACCGACGCCGCCGGAAACCCGACCGGCTACGCCCGCGGCTGGGGCATCACCGCCGCCGACGACTGGGACCACAACGGCGCCCTGCCCGGCACCCTCGCGCTCCTCCGCCGCCGGCCCAACGGCGTCTCCCACGCGGCCGCCATCAACACCCGCCAACCGCCACCCGCCCAGAACGGGATGATGAGCGCCTTCTACAAGCTGCTGGACGACGTCGTCGCCCAACTGGGAGCGCTGCCCGCCTTCGACCTGTTCTGAACGGCAGAACGGGTGCGCCCGGAGAGATTCGAACTCCCAACCTTCCGATCCGTAGGTCTCCTCCCCAGGTTATCCACAGGTCGCCGAAAGTGTCCGCTTCAGAAGGCGTTGCGATGATCGCTGATGGCTCTGCCGGGGCTACGTGAGCATCGGGGGCACAGCCTGGCCGAGGTGATCGAGCGCACCCGTGGAGCCTGGGTGCGCTCGCCCGGGCAGGTCACACGGGCGTGCGCCGGAGGGCGGCATCGACGAGCTCCATCGGATGCCGGGTCATGACACCCGCTGCCGCCAGGTGCATGGAGCACCCGGGGTTCGCGCTGGCGACGACGTCGGCCTGGGCCGACTCGATGAAGCCCAGCTTGCGCGATCGGATCGCCGTCGCCAGCCCGGGATTGAACACCGCATAGGCGCCCCCGGCGCCACAGCACAGACCGTCGTCGTCGATCTCGACGAGCTCGCGGACAAGCGGCCGGAGCACGCTGCGGGTCGAGTGGTGGACGCCCTGGACGTGGCGGAGGTGGCAAGGATCCTGGATGGCGACGCGCAGGTCCAGTGGCGGCACCGCGGGCAACCGATCGAGGTGCGCCGCGACCCACTCCTGGATGTCGTAGACGCGACGAGCGAAGCGGGCGGCCTCCTCGGTGCCGAGGAGGCCGCCGTACTCCTTGAGGGCAGCACCGCAGCCGGCGGAATCGACGAGCACCGGAGCGTCTCCGGGGAGGCTGGCGATCACCTGGCGGGCCAGGCGGCGGGCGGTGTCGCGCTGGCCGAGGTGGGCATGCAGGGCGCCACAACACGGTGCCGCGTCGCCGGTCGGCTCGACGCCGAAGCCCATGGCCTCGAGAACCCGCTGGCCGGCGAGATGCGTCTCACGGGACCAGGCATCCATGACGCAACCGGTGAAGAGCGCAACGTCGGCCCCCGACGCCCGCAGGGCCGGGCGCCGCAGTCGGAGGCGGGGCAGACCGAGCCGGCGCGGCACCAGCCCCGCTCGCTGGGCGAGCGCCAACAGGGTGCTGCACCCCCGGAGGAGCCGAGGGTGCGCCAACGGTGCGAGAAGAAGGCCTTGCCACGCCGAGGTCGTGGGAGCCAGGTCGGCCATTGCCTCGCGGGTGCCATCGATGAGCCGCCCGTAGGGCACGCCGCTCGGGCATGCCGTCTCGCACCCCCGGCACTGAACGCAGGTGGTGAAGGCGTCGGCCACCTCGGCGGTGAGGGGCGCTTCGGAGCTCTGGACGGCGCGCATGAGGGCGATGCGACCCCGCGGTGACATCGTCTCGTCACCCGTCACCCGGAAGGTGGGGCAGTGCGGCAGGCAGAGGCTGCACTGGACGCACTTGGCCAGATCGTCGGGTTGGAGGCGAAGGTCCACCGTCAGCGTCGCCCGGGGTCGCGGCCCGGGTTCAGCCGGCCCGTCGGGTCGAAGAGCTGCTTGGCCCGGTCTGCGATACGGCGCGCACCGGTGTCGAGCAGGCGGGTCGGCTGGGCCTGTGACGCGTGGACGGTACCGACACCCACCGAGGCCACGAACGATCGGGGGCCGTCGACGGGCAGCGATCGAAGCTCCGACGGTGCCAGGGACCAGCGGAACGGCGGCAGGGGGGGAGGGCTCTCGACCTCCTCCCAGCTCCCGGAGAGCGCCCGCCGAAGGCTGGTGACGTCCACCCGATGGCCCTCCAGGTGGGCCCAGGTGCGGCACCCGTCCCACAACACGGTCGCCCTGCGGAGCAGGCAGGCCGCCACCCGGAACGGGTCGGAGTCGTCGCTCGCCAGCCACTGGTCGGCCTCGGGACGGGGCATCGTCCGCAGCACCACCTCGGCCAGCAGGCCGAGCGTCCCCAGGGCGCCGACCATCAGGCGGGGCAGATCGAAGCCGCTGACGTTCTTGACCGTCGGAGCGCCACCCTTCACGACCCTACCGTCGTGGGAGACGTAGCGCAGCTGGAGAACCGACGCCCGCAGCGGTCCCCGCGACAGAACGTCGAGGTGGTTCTCGCCTACCGCCAGGGCACCGCCCACGGTGCCGCCACGCGACGGCAACGCACTGCGCTGGCCGCACGGCGCGAGTGCCTCCTCCATGTCCTCTACCGGTGTGCCGGCGAGGACGCGAACGGTCATCTCCTCGGGCCGGCACTCGATCACGCCTGCCGGAGCCACGACCAGGCGCGTGGTCGAGGGCAGCGGCCCGCCGAGGTCCCAGCGGGTGCGGCCGCCCGAGACCGCCACCGGTCCGGTCGCGCCGACTTCAGCCGCGAACGCCGCGACGGCGTCGCTCACCCCCATACCTCCGAGGGCACCGACCGTAGCGCCTGGATGTCGGCGCAGCTGTGCGGCGACGGGAGCACCTTGCCGGGGTTCAGCCGGCAGTCCGGGTCAAAGGCCCGGCGCAGGAGCTGCTGGTGCGACAGGTCGACATCGCTGAACATCCGCGCCATGAACTCCCTCTTCTCCACGCCGATGCCGTGCTCACCGGACAGGGCGCCACCCGCATCGAGCGACGCCTGCACGATCCGAGCGCCGGCCGCGTGAACGCGCTCCATCTCGCCGGGTCGCCCGGGGTCGAACAGCAGGAGCGGGTGCAGGTTGCCGTCGCCGGCATGGAAGACGTTCATGACCACCAGGCCCTCGGACTCGGCGATCTCGTAGACGGCTTCGAGCACGTCGGCCAGCACGGCCCGAGGCACGACCGTGTCGTGGAGGTAGTACGCCGGCGCCAGTTGCGCCACCGCGCCGAATGCCGTCTTGCGGCCCTTCCACAGCAACGCCCGCTCGTGCTCGTCCGCCGCGACCCGCACGCTGTTCGCTCCCCGCGCCCGGCCGATGGCGGCGACTCGGTCGGCGTCGACCTCGACTCCCCCCTCGAAGCCGTCGACCTCGACCAGCAGGACGGCGGCGGCATCGGTGGGGTAGCCAGCGGCCGCGTACCGCTCGACGGCGATGGTGATGCGCTGGTCCATCACCTCGAGCGCGGCGGGGACGATCCCGGCCGAGATGATGGCGCTCACCGCTTCTGCCGCGGCCCGGATGCTCGGGAACCCGAGCAGGAGCGTCCGTACCGTCGGCGGGTTGGGCGTGATGCGGACCGCGATGCGGGTGGCGATGCCGAGCGTTCCCTCGCCGCCCACGAACGCGCCCCGCAGGTCGAGCCCCAGCGGCTCCGCGTCGAGCCCGCCGAGAAGCGCCAGCTCGCCCGTCGACGTGACGATTTCGACCGCGAGGACGTGTTGGTTGGTGACGCCGTAGGCGAGGCAGTGGGGACCGCCGGCGTTCGTGGCGACGTTCCCACCGATCGTGCACGCCTGCTGGCTGGATGGGTCGGGGGCGAAGTGGTAGCCGAGGGGGCGCAGGTGCCTGGTCAGGTCGAGGTTGACCACGCCGGGCTCCACCCAGGCGACGGCGCTGTCGACATCGACCTCCAGGATGCGGTTCATCCGGGTGAGGACGACGACGACGGGGGCGCCGAGCGGTATGGCGCCACCCGCCAGGCCCGAGCCGGCGCCACGGGGCACCACGGCCCGTCCGTGGGCGGCGGCGATGCGCATGATCGCCTCGACCTCCGCCGCCGACACGGGGTAGCAGACCGGCCCCGAGACGCCGCCGGCGAACACGGAGGAGTCATGAGCGTGCAGGGCCCGAGACGCGCTGTCGTCGCGCACGCGATCGGGAGCGAGGGCCGTGACCAGGTCGCAGGCCAGGGGTGAGAGCCGCCGCCTCCGGCGAGCGCGGCGCACGGCTACCCCGTCTCGGGGAGGAACCCGGCGGCCTCGATGCCGGCGACGGCCGCTGCCTCGTCGTTGTCCGACGTGTCGCCGCTGACCCCTACCGCACCGATCAGCGCGCCGGCGCGGTCGCGCACCAGGACACCGCCCGGGACGGGGACCAGTCCTCCGCCGAAGACGCCGCTGAGCGCGGTGACGAAGGCGGGCTGCTGCTCCGCTCGGGCCATGAGCGCCCGCGAGCCGACCCCGAGCCCGAGGGCGCCATTCGCCTTCCCGAACGCCACCTCGAACCGGAGGTTCGATGAGCCGTCGGCGCGCTCGAATGCCTTCAGATGGCCGCCACGGTCGAGAATGGCGACGGCGAGCGGAGCCAGCCCAGCCGCCTCGGCGTAGCCCAGGGCCCCGGCGATGATCGTGCGGGCCATGTCGAGGCTGATGTCGCTCACGAGCTCATCTCCTGCTTCTGCCGGCGCCGGCGCCGGTGGAGGATCGGTTCGGTGTAGCCCGAGGGCGACGCGGTGCCGTCGAGCACCAGCTCGGTTGCCGCGGCGAAGGCGTTGCCTCCGAACCCGGGGCTCATGGGCTGGTACGAGGGGTCACCTGCGTTCTGGCCGTCGACCACCTCGGCCATGCGCCGTAGTGCTGCGAGGGCCTCGTCGCGGGAGATCACCCCGTGGCGTAGCCAGTTGGCGATGTGCTGCGAGGAGATGCGGCAGGTGGCACGGTCCTCCATGAGCGCGACGTCGTGGATGTCGGGCACCTTCGAGCACCCCACGCCCTGGTCGACCCACCGCACGACGTAGCCGAGGATCCCCTGGGCGTTGTTCTCCAGCTCGTCTCGGCGGGCCTCGGCCGTGAGCGTCGACGGGTCGCCGAGCGGGATGCGCAGGAGGTCGTCGAGGCCCGACGGGGCTGCGCCGGCCAGGACCTTCTGGCGGGCGGCAACGTCGACCCGGTGGTAATGCGTCGCGTGCAGGGTGGCGGCCGTCGGCGACGGCACCCACGCACACGTCGCGCCCGCGTTCGGATGGCCGATCTTCTCGGCGAGCATCTCCGCCATGCGATCGGGCGCCGCCCACATCCCCTTGCCGATCTGCGCCCTCCCACCGAGCCCGCAGGCGAGGCCGACGGCCACGTTGCGGGTCTCGTACGCCGTGAGCCATGGCTGCGCCTTCATGGCGCCCTTGCGGACGACCGGTCCGGCCTCCATCGACGTGTGGATCTCGTCGCCCGTGCGGTCGAGGAACCCGGTGTTGATGAACACCACGCGGGCCGCGATGCGCCGGATGCACTCGGCGAGATTGGCGCTGGTTCGTCGCTCCTCGTCCATGAGGCCGAGCTTCACCGTGTTGGGCGCCAGTCCGAGCAGCGACTCGACACGGCCGAAGAGCTGATCGGCGAAAGCGACCTCCTCGGGACCGTGCATCTTCGGCTTGACCACGTAGACAGCGCCGCTGCGGGAGTTCAGCGGCCGGTCCCTGACCAGGTCGTGCATGGCGCAAAGCACGGTGACGACCGCGTCGAGGAAGCCCTCCGGAACCTCGTTGCCGTCGGTGTCGAGCACGGCGTCGGTGGTCATCAGATGGCCGACGTTGCGCACGAACAGGAGGGCTCGACCCGGCAACGTGAGGGCTCCGCCACCGGGAGCCCGGTAGGTCCGGTCGTCGGCCAGCCGGCGGACGATGGTCTGCTCTCCTTTGGGCACCTCCGCGCAGAGGTCGCCCCGCATGAGCCCGAGCCAGTTCCGGTAGACCGCCACCTTGTCCTGCGAATCGACCGCGGCGACGGAATCCTCGCAGTCCGCGATCGCGGTGACCGCGGCCTCGAGGACCACGTCGGCCAATCCGGCGGCGTCGGCGCGTCCGACCGGGTGTGAGCGGTCGATGCGCAACTCGATGTGGAGCCCGTTGTTGCTGAGCAGCACCGTGGACGGAGCCGCGTGGTCGCCCGTGTAGCCGGCGAACGACGAGGGGCGCCCGAGCCCCGTCCCGGCCCCGTCGCCGAGGGCCACGGTGAGGTGCCCGCCCTCGACGAGGTACCCGGTCGCATCGGCGTGCGAGGCACCGGCGAGGGGGACGACGTCGTCCAGGAAGCGCCGCACCCAGGCGACGACCTCGGCCCCCCGGGCCCGGTCGTAGGGGCCCGGCGAGGGTGGGGTGCCGAGCGCATCGGTGCCGTAGAGGGCGTCGTAGAGGGAACCCCATCGGGCGTTCGCCGCGTTCAAGGCGTAGCGGGCGTTGTTGACGGGCACGACCAGCTGCGGACCGGCAACGGTCGTCACCTCGCCGTCCAGCCCGGACGTGGAGATGGTGAACGGACTGCCCTCGGGAACGAGGTAGCCGATCTGGCGCAGGAAGGTCTCGTACTTGTTGGCGTCGTGCGGCCGCCCGGCGCGGGCGCGGTGCCATTCGTCGATGGCCGACTGCAGGCGATCGCGCTCGGCGAGGAGATCGCGGTTGCGGGGCGCCAGGTCGTGCACCAGAGCAGCGAAACCTGACCAGAAGGCGTCGGGGGTGATGCCCGTGCCCGGCAGCGCCTCGTCCGCGATGAACCCGTAGAGCTCTGGGCGGACGCGAAGGCCGCCAGCAGCCTTTCTGGCCTCTGGCATCTATGTCGTATCTAAGCACCAGGGCGACGATCCGGCAAGGGGCGCCAGACGGACGGCCAGCGCAGTGGAGCGGATGTGGGCTCCGACGGCGTCGGCGGCGTCCTCGGGTCGCCCGGCCGTGATGGCGCTCGAGATGGCCCGGTGCTCCTCGACGATCGTCGCCGCCCGCCCCTCGGAGGCGGCGAGGGCGACTGCGCCGACCCGTAGCTGGCGGTCCCGAAGGCTGCGGTAGAAATCCGTGAGCAGCCGGTTGTCGGTGGCCTCGACGATGGCCAGGTGAAACGCCCGATCCGCCTCCTGGTAACCGGCGGCATCCCGGCCCCGCCTCGCGTCGACGAGGGCGTCGACGTGCTGTGAGAGCCGATCAGCGAGGGCGCCGCGATCGTGACGCCGAGCGGCCTCCGATGCCGCCCACGGCTCGATCACCAGGCGCGCCTGCAGCACGTCCCGGACATCGGACTCGGTCACCGGAACGACGACCGCGCCACGCTTCGGATAGAGGCGAAGGAATCCCTCGCCCTCCAGACGCAGGAAGGCCTCTCGGACGGGTGTACGCGAGAGGCCCACCCGCTCCGCAACTTCGCGCTCGCTGATGATGTCGCTCGGCCCGAAGGTGGCGTCGAGGATGCGCTCGCGCGTCCACCGGTAGGCATGGTCACTGGCTGACCTCTCCATTCGTCCCCATGATGCCGGAGTGGGTGGCCTCCAGCTCGTTATCGGCGGGGTCGCTACGCCCGAGAGCGGCAGCCGCTTGGGTTCCTAGGCCAGCTGCGCTCAATGTCGGACGAGTTCGAGAACGTGCTTCGATCGGGATGATGTGCAGGCCAGGAGCGCCGCGACCCGACACCGGGCTGGGGGTACGGGGGCGCCAGCCCCCCACAGGTGAGGAAGGCGCCAGCCGACCGACACCCTTCGCCACGGGAACTTCTACCGAGCGAGGTTCAAGCCTGCCGTCCGCGCGGCGGGGCTCCCCGACGGCCTCCGATTCCACGATCTTCGGCACACCTACGCGGCCTTCTGCATCGCCTCGACGGCTGATCCGTACGCCGTCATGCGTCGCATGGGCCACTCGTCAATCACGGTTACCTACGACACATACGGCCACATGTTCCCGGAGCGCGACGCCGAGATTACGAATCGGCTTGAGGACCTGTTCCGCCGGACTGTGGGATTCCTGGTGAACATGACCGAGGACGGTTGATGGCCACAAATAGCCTCTGACCTGCTGTTTCTTACGTGCGCCCGGAGAGATTCGAACTCCCGACCTTCTGATCCGTAGTTCGCACCGAGGGGTTATCCACAGGATGCCATCAGTGTCCACAAGACCCATTTATGCCCTCTGAGCTGGGCTTTTGCGTGTTGGCTTGGACCCGCAGTTGACCGTGGTTGACCGTCCGTTTCAAGTTTTCGCCGACGTTTGGTTCTCACGGCGGTTCTCACGGAACCGGCTCAGAGTCAGCTTTTAGCAAGGGGCCGGCAAAGCAGCTGTAAGCGCATCCGCGAGTAGACGGTGCGAGCGACGGATCTTCTCGACGCCCTCATCCAGCAGTTCTTGAGCACCAGCTGAGGTACGTAGCCACTCTGCCAGGAGTTCGGCTGGAAGGGGTCGGCCACCATGAAACTCCGTGGCATCAATGACGTCCGAGAACTTGGCCAGTTCCTCCGCCCGCCTGGCGTCGACCTCCTCCCTCCGGACCTGGAGCGGATCGGTGCCCGTAATCGCGACGAGTTCGTCGGCCTTGATCAGGAGTCGGACACTCGCGGTTGTCTTCCCCATCCGACGGGCAGCTTGTGCGACTGTGTAACCGTCAGACATGCAAGTTCTAGCCTAGATTTTGTGTCGGGGGGGCGCAACAGGGTGGACAAGTAGCAATTTCATGACTAGAATTACACACGTGTCGTTCCCCCCGACTTGGACATCGTGGCCAAGAGTCCCGACCTCCTCTCGCCAGCGATCGACCCTTCGTCTATCGTCGTTCTCGGCCCTTCCCCAGACCAGAGCCCTTCTGAGGTCTGCTCCTTGCTAGGCGAGGCCAGTCATGCGAACATGTGTTCGACTGTGAAGGGGGTAGCCATGAGCATGGCGGGACAGGGGCCCGACTCCGGCGGAGCCAGTTGGGAACGAACGACAGCCGACGAGAACCGCCGCTACAGAGAAGCAGTCCTCGGAACCCGACTCTCACGTGCCGCGACAGCCGCCGATGTGCTCGCCTCTCGCCTTGTCGAGGGACAAACCGACGACATGGTGCGTCGCATAGCCGCTATACGAGACCATGTACTCGCACATATTGACTCCCTTCTCAATTGGACCGAACCCCAGTTCGGAGCTTACTTGATGAGTGTCACCTGGCCTGGTGTAGAACGAGGCCAGGAACTCGTGAAAACACTGGAGAGTCTCATAGCAGCAGCTGGTGCGAACAATATTCAACTGCTCCGTGACGAGGCAGCGGCGGTTACCAAGGTCGCTCGACTTCTCTCGGAGGAGAGTTAGTCGACGAAGTGTGCAGACCTCGTTAGGGGGTTTGGTCTGGTGGTCTCTACGCGACCTGCGGGACCGCTACCTTCGATTGATCCAATCCTTCGAAGAACTCTCTGGCCCTGCTAGCCGTGCAGGCAAGAGGGTATTTGGGGCCGCTGGAGAGACACTCCGCCAGGACCTTCTGAACTTTGAGCGTGAAGTTCTCTCTTTCCAACAGGCGAGCCTTGAGATCGCGCTTGAAGAATCCAAGTACGACAAGGCACTAGCAATATCCCGGGATTACCGCCGGGAGTATCTGGCGACAGCGGGCGCAATCTTTCCATACCTTCCCTTAGGTGCACACCCGCCAGACGATTTGCGGTTCTTTCTTATGCGGTCGCTTGGCCTGTCTCTAGTCACCCCGAGTGACGACGAGGTTTTCTCGCTAGCGTACAGTGGTAAACCCTATTGGGAGATGCGAATGCTCCCTCCAAATTCTAGCGAGCCGTTCGTTGCGGCAATACCGGTACCCTTTCCCGAGTCTCTCACACCTCTCAGATGGCCACTTCTGGTGCACGAATTGGGCCACGTGGTCGATGGATCTGGACGAAAGGTCTCCGAAGCGCTACTCAATGAGGTTGCACAGTTGCTCACAGGTTTCACGACGAATGACGAGTCCGCTCAGCTAATTTCAAAGGAACTCGTGGCGGATGCCGTCGCTGCAGCACAATGCGGCGAGGCATACGTGTGGGCATTCGCCACGGAAGCCCTATTCCAAGATCAACTAATGCCTTGGGCGGCCCACCTCACCCGACCAGCCACTATCGACGCTCGGACCCGCATTGCCATTCTCACACCAGACACAGATCTGGATGCCGTTCTCGCCACTGCCGCGACCACGACCAAGGCAACACCCTCGCTTGATAAGGATGCCATCGCGCTCATTCGAGATGCATTGGCGACGGCGCTCCGAGCCGCTCAATTGGATTTTATATCGTCGTCAAAGCTAGCGACTCGGGCAATTTCGGAGATTGGTGCTTCAATCGGCCGTCCTCATCGGGAGGCGCTCGCCATGACCCTCCTGGAAGATCGGACAACCGCAACCATACTCGGACAAGCCGTACGCTCCGCGATCTTCGGAACTCCAGCATTGACCCTGCCCGACAGTTCTGTTGTCGCCGCTCTTCGCGCGGAGCTGACCGGGACAACTGAGTATCCCGGTATACCTGCTCCGGGGCTCCTGAAGTCCGACGCGTCGGGTGTATACCATGAGCCAGCATCCGATGCCGCAATTCTCACTGCTGCGTGGGAATTGTATGCAGGAGGAGATGTCACCGCTCAGCACCAAGCCTTCGTGGAAGAGAGCCTGTTGGGCGCCGCCGACACTTTGGACAGCGCCAAACTCGACCATGCGATGGACCGAGTCGTTCGCTTTGACACAAACGTCGCACGCGCATTGGAGTCTGCGGCCGTTCACCGCTGGCTAATGGAATATATGCCGTGAGCGAACGACTCCCCCACAATCCTGAAAGCGCTCCTCTGACAGACATACATATTCGTAGCCGGCTTGAGAGGACGGACGATAGGCGGCTCATCGTGACTCCGATTATTGACGCCGGTCAAATCGGATCCACGACGCTAGACCTTAGACTTGGAACGCGTTGGCAGACAATGAAAACTGCGCGTTTTAGGGAAATCGATCCGGCAAAGCTCTCCAGCGAAACAGAACACCTTTTTCGCACCTCATCGGAAGAATTCCGTGTGACCTCTGGACAGGCGGATGCGCTCGTCCTGCATCCCGGGGAGTTGCTGCTTGCCTTGAGCCTAGAGTTCCTTCGGCTTCCGAGGGACCTCTGGGGTCAGCTAGAGGGTAGGTCTACTTGGGCGCGCGTAGGACTACAGGTGCACGCTACGGCAGGGATGATTGACCCTGGATTTTCTGGATATTTGACCTTTGAGCTACAAAATATGGGGCGAATCCCCCTTAGCCTCTACCCTGGTCTGCGTGTCGGCCAACTTGCATTTTTCCCACTTGGCGACGTAAAACGGCCATATCACCTCAAGGGTCAGGCATCCTATAGTGCCCAGTACAGCGTAAATACAAAGTTCGCGTCCCAAGTGGAGCATCGGGCTATGGCTGAGTACCGCCGTAGAGAAGCTCTGCGGCCTGGGTACCCAGGCGAGGACGCTAATGTCAATGACGGTCGGACCCAAAGACGAGAGCTTGCGAAAGAAGAGTAGCAAGAACCTTCAGTTGCTGCGCCGAGTTGTTGGCGGTGTCATCATCACTGCGGGTTCGCTTCTGGTTCTCGTGAGTCAATATGTTGATGCGCTCCAGAGCTGCAGTTCCACCCCACAAGGCTCACTATGCGAGCCTCTTGAGCTCGGTGATCTCGCGCCCCTGCTGGTCCTAGGTATTCTTTTGCTCGTGCCAGCCTGGACCGAGCTGACTGTAGCGGGCGTCAGTCTCAGACGGAAGGTCGAGGAGACACAGAGACAACAGGACGATCTCCGCCAGGTCATCGAGCTGCGGGTAGCCGTTGAGCAGTTGAAGGCACCGGACGGTAAAGACAAGTCTGACGACGGCAGCGGGGAGGCCTCGGTACCAGAGAAGGATGAGTTGTTTCAAGAGCTTCGGCAACTCCTGTCACAGGTCCAGCGACAAAGCACCAAGGGTCGCGCCTCCATGTCTTCGCTGCGTAGGCTTGAGGAGATTGAGAGCATCGTAACTCTCGCTTTGCGACACCCCGAGGCAATAACGATTGAGGAACTACGCACCGTGATAGAGACAGCAAAATCACTGCTGTCATCATTGAGTTAGGTTAACCGTTTGTAGCTCGCCAGCATGATGGGACCACGTCTTCGCCAGTGGCATCGGACAGGGTCGGGCACTCAATCAGCGTCGGCGAAGTGACGATCGCGGGGCGGGCGGCGGTGGGTCAAGGTGACTGAGCCCAGGGCGTAGGCGGTCGCTCCGAGGGGCAGGTCAGCGGGGTCGGTGGTGCGGCCGCCAGGAGTGGTCCGGGGGTGGACCTTGACGAGTTGGCCCCGGAAGGACACATTGACCAATGCCCGGGCTGCCCGGACCTCGACGTAGTGGCCGATCAGGTTGCCGGGCACCGAGTAGAGGGCTTTGCAGGCGCCCGGACCGGACGCTGAAGAGTGCCCCTTGAGCAGCCAGTTTGTGTCAGGCGCCGCCTGCGGGTGACACGAGCAGGACACGCGACCTGCAATGGCCGGGGCTGACGGCCTATCCGGGGCTAGACCGCGCGTCGAGCCAGTGCTCGGGGTCCAAGCCGACGTCTGGTTCGTACGGGGTTGTCACCGAAGAGCTTCAGAGTTGGAAGCACCCGGGATGCCAAGTGCATCTCTCGCGGGATCAGGTCTCCGGAGTGGAAGACGGTGTCGTCGACGGCGGTTCCGCATCCGAGTATCGCGGTGAAGATTCGGAGGCTGACCACCTCGGATCAAGAGGGGTGGTTCGACTTTGTGCGGCGGGCAGCCAGGATGGCATCGGTCACCCGGGGGCCAAAATCGCCGGATGACCCCTGAAGAAGCTGTGCTGCTCGATCGTGATCGAGAATCAAGAGGAAAATGAGAATCTCCAAAGGTTCCGCAGCCGGCCCCTCCGTAATCCCACGGGCAATTGTCTCGTCCCGAATCCGAATGAGGTCGTCACCGCGTTTTGCGACTGATCGCGCTAGTTGACGGACATCCTTTATCGTTGAGAAGCCGGATTCTATTGCGTACTTGACGAACATCGCGATGTTGCCCGGGGGCGGAACTCCACCACTGTCGTCGTATTCCAGCGAGCGAATGGACTGGAGTACCTCAGTCAAGGGGTTCAGTTCGAGGTAGATCTCAAGCGAATCTAGATTCAGGTCAATCTTGCCGTACGCGCCGCGCCGCACGAGTCTGTAGTAATCGGCCCTAAGCCGCTGGATATCCCCGCGTAGCCCCAGCAGTTCATGATCCGCCATCTCAACCAACGCGGCCAGTCGAGCTAGTCTTCGCTCGATTTCAACCGGCCGGATGCCTGGTGTGCGGTAATGGAACGAGTGGCTATGCTCGGCCCAGGCATGCTGAAGGAGCGTGCGCAGCTGGATCTCGCCACGCTTTTCGCAGTGTTCTCGGAGCTCCGTCGCTGAAGCACGCTTCGGGTCGAGGGATACTGTCAGCTGCCAGGTCGAATATCCGAATTGCCTCGGGTCTAAATGATCCCTGTAGCCGTAGGCTTGATCCGCATGGATTTGAAACTCAGGGCGGAGTACCTCGGCGGCTCTCTCAACTTCATCTCGATAGCGAAAGACGGCGCGAACACCAGCGAGGTCGCCCATAGCATGAAGCTCGGGCCAACTATCGACACTCGTCCCACGCTCGCGAATCTTTTCTTCAACCCGCTTGCAATCTTTCACCCGCTCATCCAGTAAGCGGGGATCTAGTGACGCCTGCCGGAACAGGTCCGCAACTAGGAGCTTGAGCTTCTCACAGAAATGCACATAGGAATCCCTCTGACTTTCGAATTCATTCCAAGGTACGAATTCCTCGCTGATGATTCTCCGCCCTCTGTGAATGCAACCTATTTACAACGGTTACCGCAGTTGGGACATCGAGCCGCACCGCTGCGGGCCCAGAGGTCAGCTGGGGGCATGCCGAAATGCAACTCGTATAGTTCCAGCGTGAAGTCGTACGCGTCGCCCAACGCAGCCGCATCGTCGGGTCCACGCATGCCGAAGTATGGGTAATGGTGGAGGAAGGAGCCGAATACGCTCTCGCAATCGGGCGCGTAGGCCTGGGTGTCAAGGATGTGCCCATGCCAGAACCTGTCGACGATCTTGGACGGGACGACGGGCAGCTCGGGGTAGATGCCTGTCAGGAAGAGGTAGCGCCGGTATTCGACATCCACCCGGTCGCAGTACGCAGCTGACCAACCAGCCCCTTCATCTGAGTCCTGAAGCTTGGTCTTGACCATCGTCAGGTCGAGCGCTTCGATGCGCTCTGCCAGGTGCTGTCTGGCCATCGTGGCCGTCGTCACAGCCACCTCCTTCTGGGACGCCACCCCGTCGTAGTGAAGCTCTACCAGTGAACCAGGAGAATTACAGCCTTGCAATCCGGAATCGGGCGGCTGTCGGCGGACCCTGATGTAGCGGCATCCACCCGCCCTATTGTTTCGGTTCAGGATACGGGACCGACACGCAGCGGGAGGCGACCATGAGCCGGCGGAAGGGCTTCGTTGCCACAATGGTGCAGGTCCAGCGAGAGGCCGAACGCGCCCAACGCGCTCGACTCGTCGCGCAGCAGCGAGCTGTGCGTGAGGCTGATCGGGCGAGCCGGGCGAACGCGAGAGCCGAGGCACAGGAGGATCGAGAGCGGAAGCGGCTCTACGCGGAGGCTCGTCAAGCTGAGGTTGACCTCCAGAACATCGACCTTGATGAGGCCGTTGCCGAACTCGAGAGTGTTTTGGCTAGGACGCTGACCGTTGATGACTTCATCGACTTCGAGACACTGAAAGCCAGGCCGCGGCTCGGCGCATTCGCTCCTGGCGCCCTGGCGGACCCTGAGCCGCCACCGGAACCGCCGACTCGGCCACCCGAGCCATCGGGGATCGCGAAGCTGAGTCGAAAGGCGAAAGAGCACTGGTCGGCCCAGGTCGTAACTTTGGCGGAAGCCTATCGGGATGCGATGTCCGCTCACGCTCTCCGAGAGACACAACGCGAGCAGCGGCTCGTAGACGCTCAGGCGCCACACAACAGGCGCAGGCACGAGGAGCGCACTCGGATCCTGGCGCAACACGCTGAGGTCGATGCGTTCCGGTCCGAGTTCGACGCCGGGCTACCCGATGCGATCGTGGAGTACTACGCCTTGGTCTTGCAGGCCAGCGCTTATCCGGAGGGCTTTCCCCGTGGGTCGAAGGTCGCATTCGTACCGGAATCGCGACAGCTTGTTGTCGAACTGGACCTTCCCAGCGCTGAGGTAGTGCCGACGATCGCCCAGTACAGGTATATCAAGGCGAAGGACGATGTCTCGGGCAGCCGCCGACCCGAGAACCAGCGTCGACAACTCTACGGCGCCGTAATAGCTCAGATGATCCTACGAACATTGCACGAACTGTTTGAAGCTGATCGAGGCCGATATGTCGACACGATAGTCCTTAACGGGTACGTGGACGCCATTGACCCGGGCACGGGTCGTGAGATCCGCCCGTGCCTGGTGACTGTGCGCACGACCCGTGACGCGTTTCTGCCGCTCGACTTGGCACGGGTCGACCCAGTCTCCTGTCTTAGGGCACTCAATGCATCCCTATCACGGAATCCAACGGAGCTCTCGCCGGTGCGGCCGGTGCTTGAGTTTTCGATGGTCGACGCGCGATTCGTCGAGGAAAGCGACATCATGTCGGATCTCGACCAGCGCCCGAACCTGATGGAGTTGACGCCTAGCGAGTTCGAGTCTCTCATCACCAACCTTTTCGAGAAGATGGGGCTGGAGACCCGCCTAACCCGCCCATCGCGGGACGGTGGCGTCGACTGTGTCGCCTTCGACCCGCGGCCGGTCTTTGGTGGCAAGGTCATCATCCAAGCCAAGCGCTACAAGAACACCGTGGGAGTTAGTGCCGTGCGTGATCTGTTTGGCACTGTCCACAACGAAGGTGCGTCCAAAGGTATCCTCGTCACGACAAGCGGCTATGGGAAAGCGTCATTCCAGTTTGCCGAAAACAAGCCTCTCGAATTACTAAGCGGCTCCAACCTCCTGTACTTGCTTGCAGAATACTCCGAGATCGAGGCGAAGATTGAACCGCCCGAAGGGTGGACGGACCCACAGCTTGACAGTTAGCGTCGGACTCTTCAGCGACCTCGAAGGGAGACGAGGTCCTCGGGCGTCAGGTAGTGGACGGCGATCCGCCGAATCGCCGTGCCCGGCACCACGACCCTAAAAGGCGGGGGCCGTTTCGCGAACATGGAGACACCGTCGAGTTCATGCACGATCGGTTCGGCGAGGACGATCTCGCGGTCAACAAGTTCGTGGTCGGGGGTGTACTCCTCGACAATCCCGCGGAGGACAGAACCATCCTCAAGCAGGAGATCGACGGACGCTGCCCAGGTGGCATCGGGCTTCGCGTCGCGGAGGACACTCGTCCAGCCGCTAACTCTTCGAAGTTCGAGGTGACCAAGAAGCCTGCTGCCGTACCGACGGAACACGAACCAAGTCATGAGGAGTGCTAGCACCAACTCCAGCAGCACCAGGGTCGTGTAGCCGATGGCGGCCTCTCCAGAGAGCGAGGAGCTGCCGATCCAAGCCTCCAGGCTGCTCAGGTCCCGGTCAACTCCCCATACGAGCAAGCCAACGGCCACCAGCGCTGGGGTACTGAAGGCAGCACTTGCCAGGGCGACCAGGCCAGCCTCGACGACTCCCGAGCGCGGCACTGCTGCTTGTCGCCGTTCGGCCATCCAGGCCCAGAGGGCTCCTGGGGCAAGGAAGATCACGAAGGCGATGGCACCAGGTATGCCGTCAATGAGCACGGGGCTCAGTCGTCCCTGGCTGTCGCTTCAGGAACGGTAGGTTCGGTCGGCGCGAACAAGAGCTCCACCTGGTCGCCCGGCATGGCGCGGGGAGGGGGTGCATGGCCAACCCGATCGAGGCTCTTGCCTCCCAGCACCCGATCGCCAGACAGAGGGTGTTCGAGTGGTTCGTCCTCCATCCCTGATCAGTCCTTCTTCGGTTGTGATTGCTCCGGCTTGGTTGGGGCGAACAGCAGCTCAACCTGGCTGGCGGTCAACGCCTGCGGCGCCGGTGCACGCCCGACCTGATCCAGGCTCCGACCCTCCGTAGCCCGTTGAAGCCCCACACGATCCTCGGCTTGCTCGTCATCCATGCCCAAATTGTACCGGAACACGTGTTCGCTCGGTGTGACTCGGCCGGCTTAACGCTGGCCCCTTCGATCGGCCTACTCCGGGGGAGTCCGCGGCAGCACCTGCCGCGGACGCTCGTCTCCGGGCCTCATCCCACGCATCGTCGGCGACGAAGCCGTTCACTGTAGAGAGTCCATCCTCACAGGAATTCGCTGCCCGACGCGAGATTCCTACCGGTTCATCGGCCTAGCTGTACATCGACCCCCATGACGCACAGACGAGTGCATTGCGGCCCGCGGGACGGCGGCCGTGATGCGGGCCACCACCCTCAAGGCCGGCGGTACCGGCGTGGCGGGGCTGGTGGGGTACTACGCCGGACTGGCCGAGGACCAGCTCCGGCGGGATGGGCGGAGCCGGGGGCCGATCGACTACTACCTCGACCCCAACGAACCGCCGGGGCGGTGGTGGGGCGGTGGCTCCGCGGCCGTCGAGCTGTCCATCGACGTCAGGCCCGAGCATCTGGAGGCGATGCTCCACGGCCGCCATCCGGACAATGGGCAGCAGTTGGGACGGGGCTTCGGGGCCAAGTCGGCCCGCGCCTTCGACGCCACCTTTTCCGCGCCCAAGAGCGTGTCGGTGCTGTGGGCGCTGAGCCCAGATGCCTCGGTGCGGGCAGAGGTCCTCGCCGCCCATGACGCGGCCGTCGTAGCCGCTCTGGACTGGCTGGAGCAGCATGGGGGAGTCACTCGCCGGGGCAGGAACGGGGTCCACCAGGTCGACACCAGGGGATTGGTGGCGGCATTGTTCCGACAGCACACCAGCCGGGACGTCGACCCGCAGCTGCATACCCACGCCGTCATCTGGGCCAAGGTCCAGGACCCCGCCGGCAAGTGGCTGTCGCTCGACGCCCGGTTCCTCAAACAGCAGCAGCGCTCGATCGGCTGGGTCTACGCCGCCGCCCTGCGCTCGGAGCTTTCGGCTCGCCTCGGAGTGTCCTGGGGCCCGGTAAGCGAGGGCCACGTCGATATCGACGGTGTACCCCCGGGGATGCTCAGGCTCTTCTCACAGCGCAACGCCGAGGTCGACGCCAGGATGGCCGAGGCGGTTGCCGCCTGGGTCGACGACCACGACGGCGCTGAGCCCGACTCCCGGACCCTCTACCGCCTGGAGCGAAACGCTGTCCTCGACAGTCGACCGGACAAGTCCGAGCCGGTCCCGGCCGACGAACTCCGACGCGAGTGGATGGTCCGGGCCCAGGAGGCCGGTTTCGAAGCGCTCGCCTTGCCACGCTGCCCAGTCCAACCGACCCAGGGCGCGTTCTTGGATGACCAAGCAGTCATCGCCCACGCCCTGGACATGGTGGCCTCGTCGTCGTCGACCTGGCTGCGGGCCGACCTGGCCCGGGAGATCGCTGCATGCCTCCCGGCCGAGGTAGCCAAGTCGGCCGCTGACCTGGTGCGGATCGTCGACGAACTGGCCGAGCGGGCTTGTCAGCGGTGCGTCGAGCTCCACCCGCCAGCGAGGAACAATGCGGCCCGCAGGCGCGACGGCCGGCCTGTTACCGAGCACGTGGTGGAGCGGAGGCTCAGCACGCCGGCGATGCTGGAGCAGGAGGCACGTCTATTGCGCTGGGCCCGGGCCAATATCGGGCCCCGCCGAGCAACAGCACCCGCCGACGACGCGTACGCCGTCGCCGCCCGAGACGTAGCCGGCGATCACCGTCTCGTCCTGGTCGTCGGCCCTGCCGGTGCCGGCAAGACGACGATGCTGGCGACAGCAGTCGCCGAGCTGGCGGTTCAGGGACGAGTAGTCGTCGGCCTGGCACCGTCGGGCAAAGCCGCCGACGTGCTCGGCCGGGAGACCGGATCGACAGCCACCACGCTGGCCAAGCTGCTCTATGAATACGGCCGAGGTGACGGGCCGCAGCCCGAGTGGCGCCTGGGGCGAGGGGCCACGATCATCCTCGACGAGGCCGGGATGGCCTCGACCGAGGACCTCGATCGCTTGGTCGCCTTGGCCGACCGCCACCGCTGGCGATTGGTGTGCGTCGGGGACCCGGCCCAGCTACCGGCAGTCGGCCCAGGTGGCATGTTCGCCCATTGGTGCTCAGTCCTTCCCGCCCGCCATCTCGACGAGGTGCGGCGCTTCGCCGAGCCGTGGCAGGCGGAGGCCAGCCTGCTCCTACGCGAGGGCGATCCTGCCGCGGCCACGATCTACGCCCAGCACGGACGGTTGCGCACAGTCCATCCCGCCCTCGTCGCCGACCGGGTCGCCCGCCAGTACGAACGACAGGCCGCAGGAGACGCCATCGTCGCCATCACCACCGCCTCCACCGGCACCGCCCGAGCCATCAACATCGAGATCCAGCGGCGTCGCAACCCCCGCCAGGTCGGACAGTCGGTGATGCTGGCCGACGGGACGAGAGTCTTAGTCGGGGATCGGGCCGCCACCCGCCGCAACGATCCCGGCCTCGTCACTACCGGCGGCGGCGCCGTTCGCAACCGCCAGACGTGGACGGTGACCGGCATCGGCGACGACGGCTCGCTCGCCGTGGCCGACGCCGAGAGTGGTTCGGTGCGCCTGCCTGCGGAGTATGTCGCCCGCCACGTCGAGCTTGGATGGGCCGTCACCGGCTACGGCAACCAGGGGACAACCGTCGACCACGGCATCTGTGTGATCGAGCCGGCGAGCACCCGGGCCGGCACCTACGTGGCCATGACCCGAGGCCGGGGCCGCAACGTCGCCTTGATCGTCGACCGCACCGGCAGCGCCGACGCCGAGGTGTCCTTCGCTGCCGCCATCGCCCGGCCACCCAATGCCGGTACCGCCCACGCCGTCCGAGACAGGCTCTACCGAGCTGCCGGCGTCGCACCGCCGGAGCCGGTCATCCCGGCATCGGCGGACGACGACCCGGCCCGGCGTATGGCCGAGCATCTCAGCCGACTGCCGGCGCGACGACCGCCGAGTCTGAGCCGATGAGCGGCAACCGCGAGATCTGGCGGGGCTCAGCGGCCTAGTTGAGGTGATGACTGCCAAAGGAGGACACACCATGGCGACAACCTCTTCCGACCGTCTGCCCCTGATGGACCTAGCCGCCGTCGCCGAACGCCTCGGCGTCAACCAGCGCCACGTCCGGCGCCTCGTCGCCGAGCGCCGGATTCCGTTCGTCAAGTGGGGACACCTGCTCCGGTTTGACCCGCCGGAGATCGAGGAGTGGCTGGATCAGGCCCGTATCAAGTCCGAATTGTGATCAGGCAAGTTGGGGACCCCGGCGGGCGTGGAACTCGCTGTGCCCATCAGGCTCTCCCGGCAAGATCCGAAGGCGAAGGGTGCCATCGGGGTCCCGGCTGACGACCAGCGCCAGCGCCGGCGGAATCTCGTCATCACCGACCACGAGATAGTCGCCGGGGTGCGGGTCGAGCGGCAGGCGGGCATGACGCAGGTTCCCCGTGACGATGCCGGGCTCGTATTCCTGGTGGTCGTCCACCCAAAGTTCGACGACCGGCGCCACGTCAGCCCGCGTAGAGGGCCGGGCGGTACCGAGGTTCGGGGACCGATCGACCTGTGTCGCGAGCCGCCGCCAGCCAAGCCGTCTTGGCCAACGCCACCTCTGCCAGCGCCTGCTCGGGCGTCTCGCCGAACGCGGAGCAACCCTCGAGATCCGGAATGTCGGCGATGTAGCCCTCGTCCTCGTCGCTCCAGAAGACGTTGATGTGGTAATCGCTCACGGCTCCTCCAGTGACAAACCGTACCGCTCGACCAGCCTGAGGAACTGCCGCACCTGGTAGGGCTTCGCCTGGCCCTTCACCTCCTGGAGGTTGACCAGCTCGCGCACCCCGGGCCGGGCATAGACGTGGTGGCTCGCCGAGACCCGGGCTAGCCGAAACCCGAACGCCTCAACCAGCGTCTGCATCTCTCGGAAGGGGACATTGGCAAGGTCGCCGCGGGCGAGCCGCTTCAAGAGCTTGGCCGGATCCATCTACGAGAACAGCGCCTTGCCCAGACGGTCAGCCGCGTCCCGCTGCATCGTGGGCGTGACGTGGCTGTAGAGGTTGGTGAAGAGGGTGGCGTCGGCGTGACCCAAGCGTTCGGCCGCGACCTTGGGCGGGACGCCGTTCGCCAGCATCAGGGTGGCGCTCGTGTGACGCAGGCCATGGGCCGTGAGTCGGGGCAGGTTGGCCTCGACCGATAGCACAGCCAGCTGCCTCGACAGCGACTGGGGGTGGTAGGGCCCGC
>Ga0105245_10001220_pt1 | contig 23219 bp, 23 predicted proteins | sample KBSM54metaG_FD_81523 | JGI IMG/M metagenome (GOLD analysis project Ga0105245, IMG submission 81523) | Miscanthus rhizosphere microbial communities from Kellogg Biological Station, Michigan, USA - KBS M5-4 metaG | ecosystem: Host-associated > Plants > Roots > Rhizosphere > Soil | place...
GCACCCTCACTCAACCCTGAGACCAGTGGCCCGGTACTCCGGACACGATGACCGATCAGCAAGCACGCGAGTTCGCCGAGAGGCTGGCCGTCCCGGACTCGACCAATCCCCCGCCATGCCCGATTTGCGGAGGAAGCCACAGGCTTGAGACTCGATGCATGCCGCCGAGTCGGCATGGTCAGGCGTTTTTCGTAACCCTCGCCTCCCCGTTTGCGGCGATCCCGCCCGGAAAGCGGGTTAGCTAGATGGATGCGGCGGAAGTGAGCCTGATCGCGGTTGGCGTTTCGGTGATGAGCTTGCTCTCTGCTCTGATCCTTGGCCTCTGGCTCGCAACGGCGAGGCGCGGGGCAGATGTAGGAGTCCAGCGGGCTACCGTGCGGTGGCGTGTGCTCAAAACCGATCGGCAGGGCCGCTTCTCGGCAAAAGCGGCAGTCCACGGCGCTGCGGCTAGGCCGCGGGCCTACTCCCGCAGCCCGGCGGCTTCGAGGGCCTGCGCTCGTTCGGAAAGTTCTCGATCCGGATCACCTTGCGACCGCGAAAGGACCAGAGCGTTGAAGTAATGCCCTTCAGTCGGAACGCCGCTGATCCGTGCGACGCCGCGCTGGCGCACACTTACGAGCACCGTGTTTCCAGCGGCGATCAGCTCCTCCGCATCCACCGTGAGATCTGCCCAAGTCTCAAGAAGCGCCGCGTCGCCGTCGCGACCGCTTCGACCCCGACATAATCCTCGGCTTCGGGAGCGTCCGGCATCATCAAGTAGAGGACATGCCGGTCGAGCAGATCGACGCTGGCGCGGAAGGCTCCCTCGCTGAACCGCGCGTAGACCGCCCGAATGGCCTCCACGTTCTCCTGCGACATCGCCTACTCGGAAAGCCCGGCGGCTTCGAGGGCCTCCTGCTTCGTCTGGAAGAGCGTGAGCGAGGTGTGTTGACCGTCCCGAATCGTGATCAACCACGCGCTTCGCGCCTGAACTTCGATGCCGTCGCGTCCTCGCATGTAGGTGACGTTCTCGGCGATCAAGAGGCCGTCCTCGACCTCTATTGGGCCGTAAACCAGCGCTATTCGAACTTCGCCCCAACTCGCGAAGAACTCCTCCATGAACGCCCGGATCTCCGCGTGCCCCCGATAGACGCCTGCGTCGAACGAGCGAGCGTTGGACCAGTCAAGAACCGCGTCCTTAGCCCAGTTCTCCAACATCCCGTCGACGTTCCGGCGGTTGTACGCGTCGGTACTTCGACGCACGATCTCCGCGTTCTCCCCCGACATCGTCTACGCAGTATTTCGCGCCTACCAGTCACGTCTCTCAACCGCGCTTTTGGTCCAGCTCGCGGAGTCGTTGGATTTCAGCGCCTTGCCGCCTGACCTCAGCCTGAAGCCGGCTCACGGTCTGGGCCTTGGCTGGCGCCGGTGTCGTTCCCAGCCGCCCGTTCTGGGTCACGACCACTGTCTGACCCTTGAGCGAATTGCCGTAGACGCCCGCGAGGAAGGCCTTCGTCTGCTTGGCGGCGGTCCCGATCCGGATCGTTCCCGATTCCCCGGCGACGCCGGGGTGAGCGATGTCGACGTTGTTGGAGCCGGTGGTGAGGTTGAACCCGGCGTTAGCGCCGAGCGCAACGTTAGAGCTGCCGGTGGTGTTCTGGCCCAGTGCGTTGCGGCCGAGCGCAACGTTGCTGTTTCCCCCAGTGTTCGCATAGAGCGCCTGAAACCCACTCGCAAGATTGCCGGAGCCGCCGGTGTTCTCCTGAAGTGCGTGGGAGCCGCTCGCGATGTTCTCGTTGCCGGTGGTGTTATTCGCGAGCGCCAACGTGCCCGTTCCGACGTTGTCGGCCCCGGCTGTGTTCTCCTGAAGTGCCTGGCCACCGCTGGCGACGTTGTCGTCCCCGGTCGTGTTTGCGCCCAGCGCATCGATCCCGCTCGCGACGTTGCTATGCCCGGTTGTGTTGGCGTAGAGCGCGTTGGTGCCGCTCCCGAGGTTGTCGTAGCCGGTGGTATTGGAGTGCAGCGCGTGGGAGCCAGCGGCAAGGTTGTTGTCGCCGCTCGTGTTCGACTGCAGTGCGCCGTAGCCCGTCGCCAGGTTGTCGCTGCCGAGGTTGTTGTCGATCAGCGCATTCGTGCCGCTGGCGATGTTGCGGTTGCCAGCCGTGTTCGAGGTAAGCGCCAGGTATCCGCTCGCGACGTTGTCGGTGCCCGTGGTATTGGAGGCGAGCGCGTTGATGCCGCTGGCGACGTTGAAGCTACCGGTCGTGTTCGCATAGAGCGCGTCGGCTCCAGTGCCGAGGTTGTAGCTCCCGCCGGTGTTGTTAGCGAGTGCGTTGGTGCCGATCCCGATGTTGGAGTTGCCGTCGGTCTCGGAGTTCAGGGCCTGAAAACCGAGTGCGATGTTGTTGGACCCAGTGGTCAACGCCGGCATCACCGAGTCTCCGAGGCCGACGTTGTCATTGCCGGACATGGAACCGTTGAACAGAGTTCCCCCTGCGGCGGCGTTGCCGTTCGTGTCGTAGTAGACGCTGCCGGTGGTGGCATGCGCCGGCGTCGCCGCGAGTGCAAGCACGAGCGCCAGCGTGGTAGTGCTGGCAAAGAGACAGCGGGATCGAAGCCGATGACGCATCAGGGACCTCCCTGTAATTCGGGGCGGAGGCCAAGCGCGTCGGCGAGTCCGTTCGGGCTGGTCGGCGATCGGCGATCCGCCGATGTCGGCGCACCCTCGTCAGGTGGGGTAAACGGCTACTAAAGCCCCTCCTCCCGCAGCCCGGCGGCTTCGAGGGCCATCCCCTGATCGTAGAATTCCTGGTAACGCAGAATCTTGCCGTCGCGAAACGTCATCACGATGTAGTTGCGCGCCGAGACGGTCGCACCGCTGGCGCTGCCGCGGGCCTCCTCGCGAATCGTCGCGAGGACTCTGTCGCCGCAGTCGCGGACCTCCTCGACTTCGTACCCCCACTCGTCGAAGTTCTCAAGCCATTGGCGCCATGACTCGATCACGCCCTCGTGCCCGCGGTACGTGCGCGCGTCGGCGCGGCTCGGGTCCTCGATCCATTCGACCTCGGGGTCGCATGTGCTCTCGACCAGCTGCGGGAGTGCGACGAGAAGCTCGTCCTTGTCCATGTCGGGCACCCCGGACCAGAGGCCCCGCACGAAGTCGATGTTCTCCTGCGACATCGCCTAGGCAGTATCTCGCGGGAGGGGGAGGGTTCGCACAGAAATCCGAGTGTCGAAATACGCCTGCTGGAGGAGGAGGCCAAAAGGGGCGAACCGGCGAGGTTGACTCAGCCCGCACCTGGTGAGAGCCCGGCGGGAGTATCTTCGTGACGAGGTGAGCTATGGCCACAGCACTGCCCAACGCTGAGTACCTGCCGGAGGTGCCGGTTCGAGAGCGCATCGCGCGCGGCAAGGAGCTCGCGCGTCAGGTGCCTCACGAGCTCCACGCATCCTGGGAGGAAGAAGGGAGTCGCGAGGAGACCGTCGCCATCCTCGAGCGGCAGGCCGCGGTGCGGGTTCCGGAGCTCGTGCCGATCCGCCATGCCCGGATGGCGAGCTCGGCCTTCGCTCACTTCAGGGGAGCCGCCGCCGTCATGGCCGCCGACCTCGCCACGACGTCCACAGCGGGCCTGGAGGCTCAGCTCTGTGGCGACGCACATCTACTGAACTTCGGGATCTTCGCGACTCCTGAGCGCGGACTGGTCTTCGGGCTGAACGACTTCGACGAGACCCTGCTCGGCCCGATCGAATGGGACGTCAAGCGCCTGGCGACGAGCGTGGAGGTCGCGGCGAGAGACCTCGGCTTCACGGATCGCGAGCGAAAAACGGCCGTCGTCGCCACGGTACGCGCCTACCGGGAGGCGATGGCCGAGTTCGCTGACGAGGGAGAGCTCGATCTCTGGCACAACCGACTTCCTTCGCAGGCCCTCCAGGAGAGACTCGGAGCGGCAGCCAAGGCGGCCGGGAAGGAAGTCGACCGGAAGGTGCGCAAGGCGCTCCACAAGGACCACCTCCACGCGTTCGATCGGCTGATCGACTGCGAAGACGGCGAGAGCTGCTTCATCAGCCAGCCGCCCCTGATCGTCCCGGTCGAGGAGTTGCTGGACGGGGAGCAACGTGGGCGCTATGTGGAGGTCGTCCAGGAGTTCCTGAGGCAGTACCGCAACTGTCTACAGCCGCACACCCGCACGATGATCGAGCGGTACCGGTTTATGCACATCGCCCGCAAGGTCGTCGGCGTCGGCAGCGTCGGAACCCGCTGCTGGGTGATCCTGATGCTCGGGCGGGACGAGAGCGATCCGCTGATTCTCCAGCTCAAGGAGGCGATGCCCTCGGTCCTCGAGCCATACCTCGCACCCACGCCGTACGAGTGTCAGGGCCGCCGTGTCGTCGAGGGGCAGCGATTGATGCAGACGAGCGCCGATCATCTGCTCGGCTGGTACGAGCTCACCGAGTGGGACGGACTCGAGCACGACTTCTACATTCGCCAGCTTTGGGACGGGAAGGCGTCGGTTGACGTCAGCCGTCTCTCAGCCGTAGGCCTGCGCTCGTATGGTGAGGCGTGCGGCTGGACGCTAGCCCGCGGCCACGCACGCTCCGGGGACCGGTTTGCGATGGCGGCGTACCTCGGCGACAGCGACTTCTTCGACCACGCCATCGCCGAGTTCGCTGACCGATACGCCAACACGAACGCCGACGACCACTCCTCTCTGGTCCGTGCGATTTCCGAGGGTCGTATCGCCGCATCTGAGACCGACGCCTAGGTCGGTCGCAGCGGGGAGCGGTGGCTGCAGGCTGGTTGAAACATCGGTCGGCGGGAACCCACTAGGTTCGGGCCATAGCTATCGCTTTGACTCGAGAAGGAGCGCCGTCAGCGGCCGACGTCGCTCCTGCTCGTCAACTCCCTACTCCCGCAGCCCGGCGGCTTCGAGGGCAGCGTCCCTCGTTCCCTCGAGATACACGCCGATTACTTCGTTCTCCCGGAACTTCCAGACGACGAAGATCGGGTAGTCCACCTCAGCGCCGCTGAGCTTTCCCGTGCCTCGCTGACGACCAACCACGAGGACGCTGTCTTCGCCAAGGTCCTCCAGTTCCTCTGCCTCGATCCGATAGTCGCTCCAGTGAGCGAGGACATCGAGCATCTGTCGAGCGGTCTCCTCGAGCCCGTGAGCAACGAAGTTGGCTGGCGGCGCAGCCCGGAACGTGACGTCCGGTGCCATCAGCTCGGCCCCTCCCCAGAAGTTTCCCTCCGCCCACCCGGCGAGGACGGGTCGCAACAACTCGCGCTTCTCCTGCGACATCGCCTACGCAGTATCTCGCAGCCTCCACGGGGGCGCATTCGTGCATTGGGGCGCGGCGATTTCAAGCTGCCGTGCCCAGTCGCCCACGAAAATTCGCCCCAGAAGAATCGGCCTGAAAAATGATTCCACTGCCGTGAACCTAACGAGAGCACTGTCCGTATTACTCGCCGAGAGCACCTCCGCCTGGGGAGGGGAGGCATGTGCTCCGTTGTTCCACAGCCGAGCTATAGGAGGAGACCATGGAACAGCAATCGATCCAGGCGAAAGGTACGACCCGACGCTCGCTCTTGGTCAGAGGAGCGGTGGCGGGGGCAGCGATCGGCGCGGGGGGGCTGTTGGCCGAGGCTTCACCGGCCTTTGCAAGCCACGGCCTGACGCGCAAAGACGCGGACATTCTCCGCTTCCTGGCTGCGGCCGAACTGATCGAAACCGATCTGTGGCAGCAGTACAACGAGCTGGCCGGCATCCAGGACAAAGAGGTCCCCGGCGGAACCGGAAACCCGGCCTACCACGATGCTGTCGCGGTGCTGGACGAGGACATGGACCAGTACATCCACGACAACACCGACGACGAGATCAGCCACCACACGTTCCTCAACGCCTACCTGAAGGCGCACGGCGCGGAAACGGTCAACCTGGACCAATTCCGCACCCTGCCGAGCAGCAAGGCGACCGGCGCGCAGCAGATCGGACGGCTCACCAACCTGATGCAGCTGACCGTCAACACCAGCTTCTGGACGCGTTACCGCAGCGATTCGCAGAACCCCGATTTCGGCGACACCCTGCCGCAGGCCGTCCCGGATCTCGCCGTCGGTCAGCATCCGGCGATTCCCCGAGACGACGGCGACCTGACGCCGAAGAAGCACCTGCAAGCGATCGCCAACACGGCGGGGTTTCATTTTGCCTGGGTCGAGCAGGGGGGCACCAGCCTCTATGCGGCACTCGCGCAGCGGGTCACCCACAAAGAAGTGCTGCGCATCCTGCTCAGCATCGGCGGCAGCGAGATCATGCACTTCCAGACCTGGCAGGACAAGGCCGGCAACGCGCCGGCGCTGACCGACCCCACGACCGGGTTGGAGTTCCCCGACCTGAACGCTGACGGCGAACTGCTCCAGACCAACCTGATCATGCCCGAGCCGACGATCTTCCTCGATCGCAAGTTCCCGATCGTTTCGATCATCCGCCCCACCGAGACCAAGGGGGCGGCGATGGGCACGGTCAAGGCCTTTACCGCCGATGGGCTGTTCATCGGCCAATCGCCGGAGTTCTTCGCCGTCCTACAGGATCTGGCGAAGGCGGCAGACGCTGCCCGACACGGGGGTCACGGCCACTAGCGAGGTGTTGAGGAACGCGGGGGCGGAACCTAGGGAACGCCCTTGCGCCAACCGCCGCACCCTCGGGCGTGGTCCCGTCCGGGGCCTCCGGCGCAGTTGTCGCGCTTGCGGCCGCCGATGAGGTGGTCGTTGCCCGGCCCGCCGGTCAGCAGATCGCTTCCGCCGCCGCGGACCCGACCCTTCCGGTTGCTGGCAAGGCTGTCTCCATAGAGCACGTCGGCGCCGGTCAGTCCCTGGACACGATCCCTGCCAGACCCCTTTGCCATACCGGTACGGGTAAGGCTGTCGCCGACGATCAGATCCGATTTGGGCCCCCCGGACAGCTTGTCGTTTCCCCCGCCGATCGCCCTCCCCCGTGGAGAGAAGCTATCGCCGACGACGAGGTCGTTGCCGCCGGCGCCGGTGAGCTTGTCTGGCGCCCCGCCCCGCGCCTTCCCTGCTCCGATCACCGCACTGTCGCCGATCAGCCGGTCGTGCCCGCCCAGGCCGAGAATACGATCGCGGCTGGCTCCCTTCGCTGACGAGCGCCCGTAGTTGTCCCCGATCATGAAGTCGTTGCCCAATCCGCCGTTGATGTAGTCGGTCCCGGTTGGGCCGGTTGCCTTGCCGGAGGGGCTGGCGTTGTCGCCGACGATTAGGTCGTTGCCCCCCTTGCCCCAGATGTGGTCATTACCGCGTCCCGCCTCGAGGCGATCAGCTCCGTTTGCGCCGTCGATCCTATCGTTGCCCGGGCCGGCGCAGATCTTGTCGTTGCCGCCTGCCCCGTCGATGGAGTCGTTGCCGCCCTTGGCCACGATCACATCGCGGTGCGGCGTGCCATTGATGTGATTGGAGTGCTTCGTTCCCACGATCGTGGCGGGCGAGCCGAGGCACTTGGGCCGCCCGGCAGCGGCGGTGGGTCGAGCGCTCGCGATCAGCAGGATCGCAGCAAGGGCCGCAATCGCAGCCGCAGGGACAATGGTCGTCATGCGCTTGGGCGCCGTTGCGCCCGCGAACAGGTTCACGTTAATACCGCTCTTTCGTCGCTTACGGGGTTAGCTGACGGGCTCGCGCCGAAGAGCTGGCACTACGCGGCCATCAGGCCGCGATTCGCCCCAACAACATTGGGTCCCCCGTTGCCCGCGAATATGTGGCGGGCGTTCAGCAGGTCGCGGCAGGCTAGCAGGCGGCGATGACGGCTTCGCGGGTACTCAGCCGGTGGGAGGGGCGACGCCGACTCTAGGATCGACGAGCCCGCCGCCGCGCCCGCCGTGCAACTCGTCCTTTCGCGTGAAAGCAGAAATCCCGCTGCTCTTCGCGCAATGCTGAAGCGCGAGGATCTCGCGGCGGGGTACGCGCGACGGCCGGCAGCCCGGCGGGGCGGCGCGTGCCTTGGCGACGCGAGACAGCGAGCCGCCCACATGGCCGGAATGTCGATAGCGCGACCTGGCGCCCCTTAAAGGCCCTCGCAGCCCTGCCGATATAGGGGAGAACTCGACGAGAGCTCCCCCGGTTCATGAGCCCAAGCGCGCCCAGATTCGACGTCGCCATATACATGCCGCTTGCGGCCGGCCACTATCGGCGATCCGGCCCCGTGGGCGGAGGGGCGGAGCTCCAAACCGTGCTGCTGGCACGAGCCCTCGCAGCCCGCGGCGTGAAAGTTGCGCACATCGTCTTTCCGGTCGAGGACTTGGCCCCCGCCGTACCGCCCGCACCCAGCTTGATCGAGCGTGCGTCCGACCGCGGCGATGTTCCGCTGATCGGGAGCGCAGCCGAGGCCGTCAACATCTGGCGAAGCATGGCCGACGCCGATGCGGCGGTCTACCTGTTCAGGACGGGTCGCTCTCGTTTGCTCGTCGGGGCAATGTTCTGCCAGGCGCATCGACGCAAGCTGGTCTTCGCGGGCGCGAACGACCTGGACTTCGCCTTCGACGAGAAGCGGAGCATCCATTCGCCGACCAGGGGCTACCGCGCAGCGCTTCGCAGAACCGATGCGATCGTCGCGCAGACGGAGCACCAGCTGGGCCTCGTCCGGCAGGGACTGGGCAAGGACCATCGAGCCACGAGGATTCCCAGCTTCGTCGAGCCCTCCTCCCCTGCGACGCGGGAGCCCGATGGCTTCATCTGGATCGGCAGGTTGATGCCGTACAAGCAGCCACTCGAGTACGTGAGGCTCGCCGAGGCGCTTCCGGATAGGCGCTTCCGAATGGTCTTTGAGGAGGGCGAGGACGATCCAGAGGAGGACCGGGCAGTTTCGAGGCGGATGGTCGCGGAGCTCCGGAGTGCCGCGCGGCGACTCCCCAACCTGGAGCTGATCGGACAGGTGCGGCGGGATCGCGTCCTGCACCTGATCGAGCGATCGTTCGCGGTCGTCTCGACCTCGACCCACGAGGGGATGCCGAACGTGTTCCTCGAGGCCTGGGCGCGCGCGGTTCCGGTGCTGTCTTTTCAATGCGACCCAGGCGGACAGATCAAGGCGCGAGCCGCCGGCCGCACGGCCGGCGGCTCTCATCGAGAGCTGGTCCGGATCGCCGACCTGGTCTCGCGCGACCAGTCGCTACGCCGGCAGCTTGGCGAAAACGGCCGCCGCTACGTGAACCAGGTGCACGACCCCGTGGCGGTGGGCAACCAGTGGATGACGCTGTTCGACGAGCTGCTGGAGTCGTCGGAGAGTCGGCTGGGGGTCCCCGCTGCGCAACGGACGCAGGGTGAGGCGGCCAGCGTAGCCACCGGATAGCTCGGGGGTGTACTTGGTCTGCCCACGCGGCTTGGGAAGGACTATCGCCACGTGGTACGAAAGCCCACCCACTAGGCCGAGCCGATGTTTCGTCCACTCCTACGCATCGGCTTGACTGTGGCGTTCGATGTCGACTGAGCACCCATGAGCGCGATTCAGCGATACCCCGTTGTGTTCGCTGTCGTCGTGTTGTCGCTGCTCGCCGTTCCCGCGAGCGCACTGGCGGCGCTAACGCCGGCTCCCGCCTCCTACGACTGGGGGAACGTCAATCGCTACGGAACGTCCCCGTCGCAGACGTTCACGTTCACGAACAACGAGGGCTCCCCTGTCAACGTGTCGTCCGTCTCGCTGAGTGGCACCGACGCCTCCCAGTTCTCGACCTTCAACAACAACTGCCCGGGTGCGAACCTCAACGACGGCGACTCGTGCTCGGTCGCGGTCCAGGTCCAGCCGACGAGCGCAGGGGCGAAGAGCGCGTCGCTGGATGTCGACGACGGAGTCGGGACGGCATCGGTGGCGCTGAGCGCCAATGCGCAGGCCGGCACCCTCAGCGTGAGCCCGAACCCGATCGCCTTCAACCCCCAGCCCTGGTACTTCGGCGGGGAGTTCCAGAACGCGAACGTTCAGACCTCGAGCTTCGGGACGGCGATCTCGAGCGTCACGATCACGGGGCCGGACGCCGGGCTCTTCTCGATCAACGGCGGCAACTGCGCCGGGACGACGCTGTTCTCGTTCAACACCTGCGGGATTGGCCTCAACTTCAACCCGACCGGCCCCACCGGCCCGGCCAGCGCGAACCTCGTGATCACCTCCGACAGTCCATCCAGCCCGACCACGACGCCCATCACGGCGGTCGCCCTCAGCGGACCCGACCCGAACGCGTCGCCCTCGAGCGAGGACTACGGCGCGGTGAAGGTGGGCTCCTCGTCGAGCTCGAGGACCATCCACATCACCAACAAAGGCGACTTCGACCTCCAGGTACAACAGCTGCTGGTGGTCTCGGGAACACCCCAAGGGTTCCCGGTCGCGAACGACAACTGCTCGGGGCAAATCGTGCACGCGGGGAACAGCTGCACCTTCCGCGTGGCGTTCGCGCCCACCACACCAGGCCTCAAGGAGGCGTCGATCTTCCTCATCTCGAACACCCCGGGCCCGGTGACGCAGATCCCGCTGAGCGGCCGCGCCTACCCGGCTCCCTCGGCGGCGGCCGTCGTCTCCGGCACGCCCGCGGTGGGCTCCACGCTCACCTGCAAGACGTCTCACGTCAGCGGGGCCCTCAGGTTCCGTTGGCTGCGGGCGGGAAACCCGATCCCGGGTGCGAGAAGTTCGCGCCGCGTGGCGACCAACGCCGACTACGGGAAGCGGCTCGCGTGCCAGGTGACCGCCCATAACTCGGTTGGATCCGTCACGGTCAAGTCACCCCCGACCGTGCCGCTCGGTCCGCGCAACCTCGCCAACGAGCCACACTCGCTGGTCGGGGAGGGCTCCTGCCGCGTCGTATCGGTACCGCCGGTGGCCGGCGTCAACGTCACCGGCAGGAATCCGGCCACCCCTGAGTCGCCGCTCACCTTCTCGTCGTCGAGGCCAGTACGGGTCCAGCTCGGTTCGATCGACATGCGCGGCAAGGTGGTCCGCATAACGCCGCGCCAACTCTCTTCCCTCGGCGACGGGTCGCACCCGCTGAAGGTCAAGGGCAAGTCGACCTCGCTCGTCCTGGCGCCGTGCTTGCTGAGTGCCAGCGTGGCCGGCTCCGGCGACAGCCAGGTCCGCTACTCAGTCTCCGGAGCGATCGCCATCAGGAAAAGCTCCATCAAGACTCGAAAACTCGCGATCGCCGCCGGGCGCGGCGTCCTCGGAGAGGTGGCCGTGTTCGCGCACGGCGATCCCCAGATCCAGTTCCCCCTCACCGGACCGAGGACGTCCTACAACGGAATCAAGGTCCGCCTCCTCCGCCACACCATCGGGTTCCGGCACCTCCCCGAGGACACCGGCACCGTTGAGGTGGATCTGAAGCATGGCCTCGTCCAGGGCACCGGCGGCAAGGCGAAGGCGGCCGCGACCCTGAAGGGCGGGCTAGCTGCTCGCGCAGGCGTGCGGACGCTCTGGAAATAGCGCGCCGCGCCAGGATGCCTTGAGGGCGTCGGCTCTCTCTGTAGCCGAGTATCACGCGGTCGCTTCCCTGCCAGATCAGGATCCACAGCGGCAGCTCGATCCCGATCCGCCGGTCCGCCTGCATCAGCGGCGTCCCGCCTTCGGATTGCCGAACAGGATGACCTCCTCGTCCGGGAGGTCCAGGCCCGCCTCACGCGCACCTCACGCGTGATCGACGCGGGCGAAAACCGTGAGCTGACGCTACTCGAGGGCGTCGCTCAGCCGCTGCACGATCTCCGCATATCCGGACGAGCTGGGCTTGACGACCCTGGCGACGACGATATTCAGATTCCGTAGGGTTCGCGTGAGGTGAACGCCGCCGAGCCGCAAGCCGTTCTCAGCCCGCTGACAGAGGCGGCGATCTTCCTGGTCTTGACCGTCGATCCCGGGCGCGAGAACGCCGTTCGCAGCCTGCTGGAGGACGCCAGCGGGCTGAGGCGCTCGGTCGGCTTTCGCATACCCGAGGGCGAGCTCAGCTGCGTGGTCGGTCTGGGCTCTGGGCTCTGGGACCGTCTCTTCGGCGAGCCCCGCCCGGCGGGCCTTCACCCCTTTGCCGAGCTCGAGGGGTCCAAGCACACCGCCGTGGCGACGCCGGGCGACCTGCTCTTCCACATCCGGGCCCATCGATTCGATCTGTGCTTCGAGCTCGCCCAGCGGCTCACGGATCGGCTGCGAGGGCACGCGCCGGTGATCGACGAGGTGCATGGCTTCAGGTCCTTCGACGAGCGGGACCTGCTCGGGTTCGTCGACGGCACCGAGAACCCCGAGGGCGCCTCGGCCGCAGCCGCAGCGCTGATCGGCGATGAGGACCCTGGCTTCGCCGGGGGCAGCTATGTCGTGGTGCAGAAGTACCTCCACGACCTCGAGGCCTGGGACGCCCTCCCGGTCGCGGAGCAAGAGCGCGCCATTGGCCGGCAGAAGCTGAGCGACGTAGAGATCCCGGACGAGGAGAAAGCGGCCAACGCGCACGTCGCGCTCAACACGATCACCGACGCGGACGGCGAGGAGCGCCAGATCCTGCGCTTGAACATGCCCTTCGGCAAGGTCGGCGACGGAGAGTTCGGGACCTACTTCATCGGCTACGCCCGCACGCCGGAAGTGATCGAGGAGATGCTGCGGAACATGTTCATCGGAAAGCCCGCAGGAACGTACGACCGGATCCTCGATTTCTCGACTGCGGTAACCGGCAGTCTCTTCTTCGTGCCAACCGTCGACTTTCTCGACGACCTCTCAGGCACAGACTGAGGGCGATGGAGTGGGCGCATGACAACTATCAACCCAAGGGCGGCCTGCGGATGAGCGGGGACAGGCTCGTTCGCGGTTCCAGCCCGGGCTGGGAGGTCCGCGCGGCAATCACCTCGGAACCGGAAGGAGTGCCAGTGAAATGAGTGCGGCACAGGCGAAGGACAGGACAATCGGCTTCATCGGCCTCGGGCATATGGGGGGCGCCATGGCCGCCCGCCTGCTGGCCGCCGGCTACCCGGTCTCCGGGGAGTCGCGGCATAGAGGCGCCGCAGATGATCTCGTGGAGCACGGCCTGAGTTGGCGCGACACCCCGCGCGAGATCGCCGAGACCGTCGAGATCGTCTTCACGTCGATCCCGAACGACGACGCGCTTCGTGATGTCGCCTCCGGCCCCGATGGGATCGTCGCCGGCCTCGAAGCCGGTAAGACCTGGGTCGACGTGAGCACGGTGAGCCCGCGCGCCAGCCGCGAGGCCGCTGAGCGAACGCGGGCAACCGGAGCCGCCATGATCGACGCGCCGGTCTCCGGAAGCGTTCCCCAAGTGCAGTCGGGAACGCTGACAATCATGGTTGGTGGCGACAAGAGCGCCTACGAGCGCGTCGAGCCGGTGCTGCGCGAGCTCGGGACCCCCACCCGTGTCGGCGAGAACGGCCAGGGCCTCGTCCTCAAGCTCGCGATCAATATCAGCCTCGGCGTGCAGGTGCTGGCCCTCTCCGAGGGTCTTCTGATCGCCGAGCGCGACGGGGTCGACCGCGAGCTCGCCCTCGATGTGATGACCGAGAGCCCGATCGGCTCGCCCATGCTGAAGGCGCGCGCTCCGCTCATTTTCCACCTTCCCAAGGAGGCATGGTTCGACGTCGCGATGATGCACAAGGACATCCGCCTCGCTCTGGAGACCGCCCGTGAGCTGAACGTGGCGGTGCCCTCGGCCCAGGCCGCCGACGAGGTGCTGGCCAAGGCAGAGGGGCTCGGGTATGAGCACCGGGACATCGCCGGCCTGTACGAGGTACTGGGTCGGATGGAGACGGTGCAAACCGAGGCAGGAGCCTGAGCCACGCCCTCAGTCGGTCGTCGGCGGCGGCCTCGACGGCTTCAACACTTCACGAGGCGACTCTCGCCGCTACCCGCGGCGGCCATCGTCATCCCGTCGGCGGCCGTCGCAGCTGGGAAGAATCGCGGGCCCTCCGGCATCGCGGTCGACGCCCACGGCCACGTCACCTCAGCGCGCGGTCCAACCGCCGTCGACGACCAACGTGTGACCGGTCACATAGCTCGAGGCATCCGAAGCCAAGAACAGAAGGGCGCCGTCGAGCTCATCGGTTCGCCCGGCTCGCCCAAGTGGCGTGCGCTGGTTTACGAACTCTTGACCAGCCTCGGTCGCAAGAGTCTCGGCTGTCATCTCGGACGGAAACCATCCCGGGGCGAGCGAGTTGACGCGGACTCCGCGACCCGCCCACTTCACGGCGAGCTCGCGCGTGAGATTGACTACCGCTCCCTTTGAGGCGGCGTAGGAGGGAGTGTCGGTTCCGTCACCCGCGACGAGCCCACTGATCGACGCAACATTGACGATCGATCCCGCCCCGCGATCCAGCATCACCTTGGCCGCTGCGCGCGCGCACGTATAGAGGCCTACGGTGTTGACCTCCAGCACCCGACGAAAGAGATCCGGTGACTCGATCTCCTCGTCCTCCGGTGGGGCGATCCCGGCGGCGTTCACGAGCACGTCGACGCGCCCGGTTAGCTCGATCCCGGCCGCGATCAATCTCCCGGCGTCGGCATCAACGGTGACATCGCACTCCACGGCCTCGGCCTCGGCGCCGCCCGCTTTCAATTCCCCGACGAGCACCTCAAGTCGCTCGTACCGTCGCGCACCGACGACGACGGTGGCGCCCGCCGCGGCGAGGACGCGCGCGAACCGCGCGCCGAGCCCTGACGATGCGCCGGTAACGATCACCGTCTGATCGTCGAGACGGAATTGCTGGGTGGGATTGGCCGACGGGCTCACTGCAGCGGCAGCGTACGCGGCCGTGCCGTTTCAACGACGCTTCACACAGAGCAAGAGTGGGCAGTCGACCGCTCAGGCCCGGCTTCACCCTCGTTGGCGTCGAGTACCGGGTGGTTACTCGTTTGCGGGAAAGGAGCAGCGCGGACGGTGCCCCACGCTCGCTAACAAGCGAGACGTTCGACGCCCGCCGGACCCGACAATGCGGGTCGGGCTCATCGGTGGCGACCCGCCCGGTTTTGGCCGTCGCTCGCCGGTTAGGGTTGCGGCTGATGAAGGCTGAAGATGGCGGTCAGACGGTCTTGGTCACCGGGGGCTCCGGCTTCCTCGGCGGCTGGTGCGTGATCGAGCTCCTGCGCCGGGGCTACACGGTGAGGACGACCGTTCGCAGCCTCTCCCGGGAGCCCCAGGTGCGCGCCACGGTGGGTTCCGAGGTGGATCCCGGCGATCGGTTGACCGTGCTCGCCGCCGACCTCACCAGCGACGAGGGCTGGCCCGAGGCGGTTGGGGGCTGCGACTACGTCCTCCATGTGGCGTCCCCCTTCCCGCCGAAGCAGCCGAAGGATCCTGACGAGCTGATCTTGCCCGCGCGCGAGGGAACCCTCCGGGTCCTGCGCGCGAGCCTGGACGCCGGGGTTAAGCGGGTCGTCGTCACCTCCTCGGTCGCGGCGATCAGGCTCAGCGAGGGTGCGGCCGCCAGGCCGCTCGACGAGCGGGACTGGACGGACCCCGACAGCCCTGGACTGACGCCCTACGCTCGCTCGAAGACCATCGCCGAGCAGGCGGCCTGGGCCCTGGTGCGCGAACGGGGCGAGGAAGACCGCCTCTCGGTGGTCAACCCGGGCGCCATCATCGGGCCGGTGCTGAGCGATGACCTCTCGTACTCCCTGCAGGCCGTCCAGCGACTGTTGGCGGGCATGCCCGGTATGCCGAGGCTCGGCTTCAGCCTGGTCGACGTGCGAGATGTCGCCGATCTGGAGATCAGAGCGATGACAGCGCCCGACGCCGGCGGCGAGCGCTTCATCGCGGCCACCCGATTCCTGTGGATGGCCGAGATCGGGAGCGTCCTGCGCGAGCGCCTCGGGGAGTCCGCCTCGAAGGTGCCTACCCGCAACATTCCGAACTTCGTGGTGCGGGGCATGGCCCTCTTCGACCCCGGCATTCGCTCCGTCGTCGGCGGACTCGGGAAACGCACCGAGTTGTCGTCGGAGAAGGCGAGAGGCTCCCTCGCGTGGGCGCCCCGCCCGATCGAGGACACGATCGCCGAGACGGGCGAGAGCCTGATCCGCCACGGCGTGGCGGCCACCCCGGCCGTCGCTTAGCCCGTTGGCGGGCGCCGGTAGCCGAGTAGACGACTGTCGCTTTCACGCGAAAGACGCCAGGCATCCTTGCCGCTTGTCAGTATGAGGAGCCGCTCGTCGTGGAGCCGCTGCCGCTCGAGCCGCCTACTGGAGCGTTTGAGCCATTCGGTTGGACGGCGTACCAGAGGGCCCCGTACAAGTTGACGCCGTTGCCAGTCGTGTCCCCCGGGCTCGTGTCGGCGGTGTAGGTGTAGAGGGGGCGGCCGTCGTAGGTGACCTGGGTCGATCCGTCGCTGCGCTTGGTCGTTCCCAGCTTTGAGGCATCGACGCCTGTGCCGGCCTTCGGGCTCCCGCTCGTCGGTACGGGCGGCCACACACCGGCGCACGGTCCGCTGCATTCGGACTTCCCATTGGTGTCCTTGGCGAACACGTAGACGGTCTCGCCCTTGCTATCGGTGAGGATCTGGCCGAGCTGCGGGTTGTTGGCGACGTCGATTGTCGCCGCACCGCCGCTCGTCGTGCCCGCCGCGCTCGTGCTGGCGCTGGTGCTGCTGCTGCTGCCTCCTCCGCAACCAGCAATCGCAACGAGGGTGATGAGGCTGACGGGAAGCACTGGGAGGGCTTTAATCATGTTCTGTCTCCTCGCTGGATCGCATGAAGGTGTTTGAACGACTCCTCGGCCAGTCCTCGGTCTCCAGGATCGCTTGGTAACCCTTGATACTCCTCCTTAGCTTGTCGAGTTCAAGCTTCGCGCTCGTGTACGCACCGCGCTGCGCGGCGCACTCACCCAGGAGTTGACCGACTTGGCTTTCCCTCTAAGCAGCTGCTTTAGCTCTCAAGCAGCTGCTTTAGATTCGTGAGCGATCGCGCCGCCTCCCTGCGAATGCGAGCAGAACCTACAAGCCCTCCGGCCGCCCTGCCGAGCAAGCCGCCGGGAAGTTCGAACTCGTTCTGGTAGCCGAACCGAGTTCTCTTGCCGTCAAGCGGTTCGAGCTTGTACGTGACGCGGGCCCGCGAGCCGCGAGGCCCCTCTCCTCTCCATTCGGCGAAGCGTGGCTCCTTCGCCGCCACCACGGTCCAGCGAACATCGAACGACTTCCCCGCCAACCGCAGCGTCTGCTCGAACGACGAGCCCGAAGACAATCGCTCGGGAGCGCGAGACGCTTTCTCGTGCGTCGTCACCCAACTCTCGAGGCGGCGAGGATCCATTACCACGTCCCACACTTTCTGGGGGGAAGCATCAATGTCGACTGACGTGTGGACGGCCAGGCTCATCTCACTGGTGGTGCCGGAGCTCGAGTCCGCGCGAGCGAGCGCAAGAACGCGTTGCAGACGAGAATGTGAATTCGTAGCTGGGTCTGGCTATACAGCCAGGCGCCGAAGCGAGCGAACCGACCTCTGCCCCGAAGCCAGGGATAGAAGTTCCGGACCTCGACCCGTACCAGCACAGCAGCCGTATCCGCGGCGGTCTCCCGATCAAGGCGCTCGACGCCGAGACGCAGGAAGCCACGGCCTCGGCCTCGCTTGGCGACGAGGAGCCCGCGCTCGATCCACCAGGTGGCACGCCCACGCCTCTCCTCGGTCTCGTACTCCGGTGCCCGAAAGTGCAGCAGCGGGAAGTGCCGCCAGAGCAGGACGATGGTCGGCGAGTCCGACACGTGGATCACGCGAATCAGGCCAAAGAAGATGCGGGCGAGAAAGCCCCAGTAGCTTCGTGCAAGCCATTCCAGGGATTCGGCTCGCCAGAGCCGTTCCAGTTGGGGCCGCGGTAGCAGAACCTCGGCCTCTTGAACGGATCGGGCGGCGCCGCTCTCGGAGACTTCCTCGATCTCGCGCCCGGGGAGCAAGTGAACGACCGCGCGGGGTCCGCTTTCCCACCACCCGCCGCTAGACAGACGTCTTCGCCGTCGTCCTAGCGCTCGCAGAGGGAGCCCTCTACCTGATCGTCCTCATGGCCGGCTGCAGCGGACTCCGGCTCCATCGCCCTACGAATCCCGCGCATCATCGCGCCGAAGACCCGGTGGTGCACTGGATACAGCAGGTACCAGTAGGCGCGCCCTACGTACCCTGCGGGATCGAAGACGGTCGTCTGGCGGACGAGCGAATCACCCTCTCCGGGATCGACTTCGAACTGCAACCAGAGGCGACCGGGGATCTTCATCTCCGCCGCGAGGCGAATCAGACGCCCCTTCTCGAGGCGTTCGACGCGCCAGAAGTCGACGGTGTCGCCAACGCGCAGGTCTTGTGGGTCGCGCCGGCCGCGGCGTAGCCCGACACCGCCCCTGAGCGTGTCGAGCAAGCCACGAAGTCGCCAGAACCAGTTGGCGGCGTACCAGCCGGTGCTCCCGCCTATGCGCTGGATCGGCGTAAACGCCTCCTCGGGTTCCAGGGAAACGCGCATGACGCGTGAAGTGACGAGTCGTCGGCCGAACATCAGGCCCCCCCAGCGCAATGGCCGTGGTTGGGGCAGCGCATCAGACCAGCGCGTCTCGGCAAACTCTCGGTCCTCGTTGACGAGCGCCCGTTCGATCGCCGCCGACAGACCACGCGGACGGATCGCGAAGGCCGTATGGGCCGTCGGGATCCTCACGATCGTTTGGTTTCGAAGGCTTTCGACCATTGCGGCCGCAACGCGCCCATAGACGGGCGTAACCAATCCAAGCAGCAGCCGAGACGCTCGCGGTGTGATCAGCGGCGTCGCGATCACGCGCCTGCGCAAGTCGCGCTGGCGAGCGTACTCGCGAATGAGGTCGGCGTACGTGACCTGATCGTCACCGCCGACCTCGTAGATCGCGTTCGTCGGCCGCTCCAGCTCGACCACGGCCAGGAGGTAGTCGACGATATCCTCGACCGCTATCGGTTGGGCGAGCGTCTGAACCCAGCGTGGCGCGACAATGAGCGGCAGATGCTCGACCAGCGCGCGCACGGTCTCGAACGAGGCGCTGCCCGAGCCGATGACAATCGACGCACGCAGCTCGACGGTTGGTATCCGCGAAGTGCGCAGCGTGCGACCGACCTCGTGGCGGCTCGCCAGGTGCGGCGAGAGATCGTCGCCGCTACCGAGACCTCCGAGGTACACGATCTGCCTCACCCCGGCGAGTCTGGCGACGTCGGCGAAGTTCGCGGCCGCGCGGCGGTCGAGAACCTCGAAGTCACCTCGGCCACCCATTGAGTGGACGAGGTAATAGGCGATCTGCACGCCCTCGAAGGCGGTGTCGAGCGAGGCCCGATTCAGGAGATCCCCTTCGACGACCTCGGTCGGCGGATGAACTCGGCCCTGCATGACCTCCGGCCGGCGCGTCAGGCAGCGCACGGGGCGGCCCGAAGATTCGAGGCGATGCAGCAGCCGACCTCCGATGTAACCGGACGCGCCGGTAAGCAGGATGATTTGGTCGCAGCTCTTTGTCATAGGCCGCGCACGAAGAAGGCTTCGCGCTTCAAGGTCCAGCTATGACTTACCACTGAGAGTAGGGGCCCTGGGGGCCGCGCTACGTCCGCCGGCCCCTCTCATCGCAGGCTTGGTGGGTCAAGGCGATGAGGCCGTTACTCCCGCAGCTCGACGGCTTCGAGGGCTAGCGCTCTTGGTAGAAGCAGATGTGCGCGATGGCCGCCCCATCCCGGATCGTCCAGACAAAAGCCGTCCGAGTCCGCACTTCCATCCCGACGGTTGATCGCCTCGGAGGCAGCGCGAACTATCTCCACGTTCTCCTGCGACATCGCCCACGCAGTATCTCGCTACTCTCGCAGCCCGGCGCTCGCGCCCCAGCTGGGCCGCCGACCCAGTTGGGAATGCGGTGTTCCGGAACGGCCAAACGCAGTAACTCAGATCGGGGATTTGCGCCAAATCCCCTTGAACAAGGCCGCAGTTTGCGGAAACGTCACAATGGAATGGCGGTGCTCGAGCTTCCCTCACCTGGCTGGTACGAGGATCCGCAAGGCACGGGCCTGCGATGGTGGGACGGGTCGCAGTGGGCCGAGTTCCCTCCATCCGGCTGGTACCAGGATCCGCAAGGCAAGGGCTGGCGATGGTGGGACGGTTCGCAGTGGACTGAGCACTGGGAGGGCCAGGCCAGAGCCACCAAGACGCCACCCTCGCAAGCTGCCGCATCCCGTGACCGACTCGGGCTGGCGCTGGTCGGGATGCTCGCGCTGATTGGGGTTTCCCTGATCGTGATCGCGGCGCTCAAGTTCTGACCTCGCCGATACCGCGTGGCCCGGGTTTTCGTCGTTGCATCGCCGCGACTTGACTCCCCGAGCCGAGGATGAGAAGGTCGCACTCCGCGTCGCAGTCAAGGACGACTACCAACGACAAGGGAGTGGAACGTTTCATGAGTCCAGTTAAGGCAGGGGTCAGCCTCGCCACGCTTGCAATTCTGACCGCCGCGTTCATCGCCTCCCCGGCCACCGCCAACGCCGCCCCGAAGCCTGGTGTCTACCACGGGGTGGTCAAGAACACGCCGACGAGCAGCGGCCACAACGAGGGCGAGGGTTACATCAGACTGAAGAAGACCAGCAATGGACTGCGGATCGTGGCGCCGGGGAACTTCACGTGCCCGGGCGGCCCGTGCTCCGTCCAGTACATCACGGCGCCGTCCTGGTTCGGCAACACGACCTATAAGACCTGCAACAACGCCAAGAACGCGTCGTATGTCACCGGTACCACGATCCCGGTCAAAGCCGGGAGCTTCGATTACACCGGCAGGTCCGCCTTCGACACCAACCGCAAGATCCGCATCGTGGGAACGTGGGCGACGAGTACAACGATCACCGGCTATACGCGGTTCACCACCACCGGCGGTTGCGTCAGCCAGAAGCTGCCCTGGAAGATGACCTGGATCGCAAACTAGCCGCCGGCAGGGACGTCGAGAAGCGTCGCGCTTCTGCTTTCGCGTGAAAGCAAAAGCCCTCGGTTGACCTTCGGAGCCTCCCGTGAGAGGGTCGCCCCACATCGGCGGATCGGCCCACTGCCCAGGTGCGCGAACGGGCTCGCCTACGCACTGGTCTCCGCCCACACCGACAGGGAGGTCCGTGATGCGTGAATGGATTCGTTCCCATCTGACCTACGCGAACGTGATGGCGACGATGGCCGTATTCCTCGTCCTCGGCAGCGGCACCGCGCTCGCCTCCTACGTGATCTCCTCCAACAGCCAGGTGGGGCCGAACACGATCTCGGGACACCACGTCTCGGGCGGCGCTCACCCGAATCTGATCGCCGGCTCGGTCGGGAGTAAGGACGTCGCAGACAACGGGCTCACCGGAGGCGACATCAAGGAGGGCACGCTCACCAACGGCCAGGTGCGCGACTTCAGCCGCAGCATCGCCGCTGCGGGCGCCGGACCACCTCCGAGGGACATGTTGACCTTCAAGGGACTGACGCTTTCATCTCTTGGCTTCATCGGTCAGAACCCACTCGAGCTGGGCTGCATTCTGCAGGCAACCACAACCGATGCCGGCCGGATCGACAGCTCGCTGATCGACCACGAGACCAACCGCAACACCGAGGCGTTTAGCAACTCCGATGCGACCCCGGTCGACCATAAGCAGCTCGCGATCGCCTTCGGAGGCGGGTCGCGCCTCGTCGGGCAGTTCGTATTCCACGACAAGGCGACCGGCCGCACGCTCACCGGCACCTACTCGGTCGACGTCCTCGGCGGCTCCGACGACATCAACAGCCAGGGCTGCACCTGGCAGGGAACGGTCACGGCGGCGGGGTAGGGATCCCCGAGCGGTCAATTGGGAGGAGGCGACTCGAAGTCGCCGGGCTTCGGGAGTAGCCGACCCAGCCCGTCCTCAGTCGGAGGGATAGCTAACGCAGCGGTAGGGGACCTTGAGCGTCGGATCCTCGCCGTTGAGCTCAATCACCCGAGAATCGTTTTCGTTCAGCATGCCGCCGACCGGATCGCTGCTGGTGCCAAAGAACCAGTAGTCCGCGACCCATTGGTTGGTCTGGGGGACGCCGAGATTGTCGAACGCCACCGCAAGCTCCCCGGGATTAGGGAGGTGCCCTCCGGCTCCGGCGCAAGTGCTGAGGGCGTTGACGTAGGTGGCGCCTGGGCGCAAATTGAACTCAAAGCAAAGGTCAGCGTGGGCCGCGTGCGTGTAGCCACTCGGGCAGTGGGCGGTGAGCGATGAGGTCAGCCCCGCCGAGAGGTCATTTGCGGCGATCGACCCTCCGATGATGTTCGGATGATCGCCGGAGGGCGGATGGTGGCCCGAGATCGTCCCCCTGTCGACCTGGCTGTTGTTGGTGATGATGACGCTCGCGAGCGCGGTCCCTCCGAGCGCGATGAAGACGGCGAGTGTGGCCATCACGTTGGCGTAGCTCAGGTGACGGCGGATGCGGATCATGTTGTCCCTCCTCGGGCGACCGGATTGGCTCAGCCCTCCCTGTCGAGGAACCTATCCCGCCCGGATCCTCAGAGCAAGCTTCCGGACGTTCTCCCGCGACATCGCCTACTCCGGCAGCCCGGCGGCTTCGAGGGCGTCGTTGCGATCGAGGTAGTTCCTGACCTGGATTACGCGACCCTCGTTGAGGGTGTTGATCGCCGCGGTGTCCGTCTCCATGACTATGCCGCTCTCACGGCCCCGAGCGACCTCGTGGACGAAGACGATCAGCTCATCACCGGTGTCGATGATCTCCTCCGGCCTGAGTTCAAGTCGCTCCCAGGTGTCGTAGTAGTCCCGGAACCCTTCAACGACCTCCGTGAGGCCCCGGGCGACGCGTCCCTCGTCCAGTCCCCCGGCCGCTCCGTGCCACTCGACATCGGGGTCGTAGTTCCCCAGGGCCGCCTCGAAGTCACCCCGCTGCAGAGCCGCGAACCCGCTACAGACCGCCCGCGCCAAGACCCGCTGTCGTAGCTTTGAACTCGGGGGAAGGCGGGATATCCGCGCCGTCAGCGAGCTGGCGAAGGCCGGGAAGCGAGTCGCGATCCGCTCGTCGAGGCTGCGGCGCGGGCGTTCGCGGCACCTGAGGCGCTGGCGGTAGGCGCTCGGCTCCACGTTCTCCTGTGACATGGCCCGGCGCAGTATCTCGCTACCCGCGCAGCCCGGCGGCTTCGAGGGCCCTGACCCGGTCGGCATAGACGCGGGCGTGCGAGATGCAGCCGTCATCGACGGTGTAGATCGTCGCCGCTTCCTGCTCGACGCGGACGCCGCTCGACTTGCCCACACCCCCGTCACGCCAGAGGAGGA
>Ga0105245_10001221_pt1 | contig 23216 bp, 13 predicted proteins | sample KBSM54metaG_FD_81523 | JGI IMG/M metagenome (GOLD analysis project Ga0105245, IMG submission 81523) | Miscanthus rhizosphere microbial communities from Kellogg Biological Station, Michigan, USA - KBS M5-4 metaG | ecosystem: Host-associated > Plants > Roots > Rhizosphere > Soil | place...
TCGGTCGTCGGCGTCACCGGCAGCGGTTCGTCGTACGTCGTCACCGCGAGCACGGGCACCGGCGCGACCGGCACGCTTCGTCTCGACGTCAACAACGGCGCGTCCATTCAGGACGCCGCCGGCAACGCGCTCGCCTCCGGCTTCACGGGCGGTCAGACGTATACGATCGATCGCAACGCGCCGGCCGTGCAATCGGTCACGCGCAACAACGGCAATCCGACGCGCTTCGCCAGCGTCGACTTCACCGTCACCTTCACGCAGGCGGTGACCGGCGTCGACTCCACCGACTTCGCGCTCACCACCACCGGCGTCGGCGGCCCGAGCATCAGCGGCGTCAGTGGCGCGAGTGGAAGCACCTCCTACGTCGTGACCGTGAATACCGGAAGCGGCGACGGCACGATCCGCCTCGATGTTCTCAACAACGGCTCCATCCAAAGCAACACGAATGTGCCGCTGTCCGCCGGCTTCACCGCCGGTGAGGTCTACACGGTCGACAAGACGCCTCCGACGGTGCAGTCGATCGTTCGCGCGAATGCGAACCCGACGGGTGCTCCGTCGGTCGCCTTCACCGTTACGTATTCGGAGCCGGTGAGCGGAGTCTCCGCGCAGGATTGGGCGCTCACCACGACCGGCGTGACCGGCGCGTCGGTCGGCGCCTTGTCCGGCAGCGGAACCACTTACACGGTCAACGTGAACACGGGATCGGGCGACGGCACGATCCGCCTCGACGTCGTCACCGGCGGCACGGTCATCGACATGGCCGGCAACCTCCTCGCCACCGGATTCACTTCCGGTGAGGTGTACACGATCGACAAACTCCCGCCGCTCGTGCAGTCCATCACGCGCGCGAATGCAAGTCCGACTGGCGCGGCGAGCGTCGACTTCACCGTCACGTTCACGGAACCGGTCACGGGTGTCGACGCCAGCGACTTTGCTCTCACGACAACAGGCGTGAGCGGCACATCGGTCAGCGGCGTCTCCGGCACCGGCGCGACGTACACGGTTTCGGTGAACACCGGCACCGGCGACGGGTCGATCCGGCTCGACCTCGCCGACAACGACTCGATCCTCGATCCGGCGGCGAACCCGCTCGGCGGACCCGGCGCCGGCAACGGCAACTTCACCACCGGCGAGGTCTACACGATCGCGCACCCGCCGCTGCCGCCCACGAACGTCATCGCGACGCCGTCGAACGGCCAGGTCTCAGTGACATGGAATGCATCCGCCGGCGCGAGCGGCTACAACGTCAAACGTTCCACCGTGAGCGGCGGACCGTACACGACGATCTCGCCGAACCAGGCGGCCACGAACTACACCGACAACGCGGTTACCAACGGCACCACTTACTTCTACGTCATCAGCGCGCTCAACGCGAACGGTGAGTCGGCAGACACGCCGCAGGTCCCGGCCACGCCGAACCCGCAGCCGAACCAGATCGGTGTCGTGATCAGCCAGCTCTTCGGCGGCAACGGCGGCGCGTACAACCAGGACTACGTCGAGCTCTACAACCCGACCGCCGGGACGGTGAACATCGGCGGCTACTCGGTGCAATACGGCTCCGCGACCGGCCAGTTCGGCTCCGTCGCGACGAACATCTACACGTTCGCGAATCCGACGAACATGGGCCCGGGCCGCTACCTCACGGTGAGTTTCGGCGCGCCGTCGGGCACGGGCGCGCCGGTCTCATCGGACATCAACGTTCCGACGGGCCTCAACATGTCGGGCGCCAGCGGCAAGGTCGCTTTCGTCATCAACGGCACCGCCCTCGGCTGCGGCGCGACCGCCACGCCGTGCACGCTGCCCGACGCGCGCATCGTCGACGTCGTTGCCTACGGCGCCGCGAATGATGGCGAAGGCGGAACGAGCGTCAAGAACGGCTCCGCGTTCTCTACGAGCGAAGGCGCACTTCGCAAACAGAACGGCTGCCAGGACACGCAGAACAACAACAACGACTTCACCGCGGCCACGATCGGAACGGGTCTCGTGCCGCGCACGGCCGCGGTGCAGAACACATGCGGCCCGCAGAACAACGCTCCGTCGATCAATGCGGTCGCCGATCCGTACACTACCGTCGCGGAAAACGCCGCGCCGTTCGCGGTCAATCTCAGCGGCTTCGATGACGGCGGCATCTACACCTGGGCGGCGACGGCAGGCGCCGGCATTCAGAACGTCGTCGTCAGCGGTGGCCAGGGCACGCCGAACGTGACGTACACCGTCACGCTGCAGACGAACTTCTACGGCACCGCCACGTTCACCGCGCTCTTGAGCGATGGCGTGTTCCCGTCGGCGACGCGCACGGTCAACATCACCGTCACGCGCGACCTCGGCATCAACCACGTGCCGACGATCACGACGCCGCCGAACCCGTACACCACCGTGGGCCAGAACGCGGCGCCGTTCAACGTCAACCTCACCGGCAACGACGACAACAACATCTACACGTGGGGCGCGACGGCGGGCACCGGCGTGCAGAGCGTCAACGTGACCGCGGGACAAGGCACCGCGAACATCACTTACAACGTCGCGATCCAGGCCGCCTTCATCGGCACCGCCACCTTCACCGCCACGCTGTCCGACGGCGTGAATCCGCCGACGCAGCAGGTGGTCAACATCGGCGTCTCGCCGACCGGCTCGACGGTCAATCACCTCGTCATCAGCCAGCTCTACGGCGCTGGCGGCAACGCCAGCGCGACGTGGTCGAACGACTACATCGAGATCTACAACCCGACCGGCAATCCGGTGAACCTCGTCGGCTGGACGCTGCAGTACTCCTCGGCCACGAACACGGGCAACTTCAGCGGCATCGCCCCGCTCGGCGGCACGATCGGACCGGGCGAGTACTTCCTCGTGCAGCTCGCGTCGAACGACACGTCGGTCGGTGCGCCTCTCGTCGCTCCGACTCTGACTGGCGACATCAACATGTCGGGCTCCAACGGCAAGATCGCGCTCGTCAACGACAGCAACGCGATCAGCGGCTCGTGCGGCACGCTGCTCACCGATCCGAACATCGTCGACTTCATCGGCTACGGCAGCACTGCGAACTGCAGCGAAGGCAACAATCCGCCGACGACGAACGCGCCGCAGCCGCCGAACAATCAGTCCGCGCTCTTCCGCGCGTCGAACGGCGACGTCGACACGAACAACAACTTCAACGACTTCACCGCCGCTGCGGCGAGTCCGCATGCGCACGTGGCGCCGGTCGAGGTCGGGCCGTTCGTCGTGACGACCGACCCCGCGTCGAACGACAACATCGCGCCGCGCGACGCGAACCTCGTCATCACGTTCAATGAGCCGGTCGACGTCACCGGCGCGTGGTACGACATCACCTGCGTCACCAGCGGCAACCACAACTCGGCGACGTTCGCCCGCAGCGGATCGCGAGGCTGGACGATCGTGCCGAACGCGAACTTCACGCCCGGCGAGTCGTGCACGGCGACGCTCTTCGCATCGCAGATTTCCGACAGCGACACGGACGACAGCGCGCCCGGCACGAACTTCCTCGCCTCGAACTACAGCTGGAGCTTCTCGATCTCGACCGGCACCGCGCCGCCGTATGCGTCGTCGGTGCATCTCACGTTCGGCAATCCGAGCAACGCGGTCGCCGACCTCAACTTCCCGAACAATTACCTGATGCAGAAGCCCGAGTTCGCGATCTCGTACAACCGCGACAAGGGCACACCGAACTGGGTGAGCTGGCACCTGACGGACGAGTGGATCGGGACGCTGCCGCGCAACGACACGTTCCGCGCCGATCCCGCCGTCGACCCGACCTGGTACCGCGTCCTCGGCAGCGATTACTCCGGCTCCGGCTTCGATCGCGGCCACATGACGCCGAACGCAGACCGCGACAAAGAGACGTCGATTCCGATCAACCAGGCGACGTTCCTCATGTCGAACATGGTCCCGCAGGCTCCGGACAACAACCAGGGGCCGTGGGCGAACCTCGAGAACCACCTCCGCACGCTGCTGCCGGCGGACGAGCTGTACATCGTCGCCGGTCCGGTAGGCATCGGCGGCACGGGCTCGAACGGCTTCGCCACGACGATCGCGAATGGTCACGTCACCGTTCCTCAGAGCACTTGGAAGGTCGTTCTCATCCTGCCGAAGGCCAGCGGCGACGACGTCGCACGCGTGACGGCGCAAACGTGCACGATGGCCGTGCTCATGCCGAACGTGCAGGGCATTCGCACCAACGATCCGAACGACTGGATGCAGTACCTCACCACCGTCGACAACATCGAGCAGCAAACAGGCTACGACTTCTTCAAGAATGTTCCGGACGCGATCCAGGCATCCATCGAAGCGGGCACGAACTGCGTGAACCCGCCGGGCGCTGCGAATGAGAGCGTGACGACGAGCGAAGACAATCCGGCGAACATCACGCTGCAGGCCGTCAGCCCGTCCAACGGCACGCTCACGTACACCATTCTGACGAATCCATCGCACGGCCAGCTGAGTGGATCCGGCGCGTCGCAAACGTACACGCCCGCTCCCGACTTCAACGGCAGCGACTCCTTCACCTATCGCGCGAATGACGGCACGGGCAACACGAACACTGCGACGGTGACGATCACCGTGACGGAAGTGAACGATGTGCCGACGGCATCGAGCGACTCGCAGACCGCAACGGAGAATGCGCAACTCAGCTTCAGCGCCAGCGACCTCACTGCGAACGACACCGCGGGTCCGTCGAACGAGTCGGCACAAACGCTCACCGTCACGACGGTGACGCCGACCGGCACGACTCATGGCAACGTCAGCCTCAGTAACGGTCAGATCACCTACACACCCGACGCCGGCTACACCGGCCCCGCAAGCTTCAGTTACACGGTTTGCGACAACGGCACGACCAACGGTTCGCCGGACATCCTCTGCGCGACGGGAACGGTCAATGTCACCGTGAACGCGTGCACGCTGCCGACGGTGCCGTCGATCTCCGCCGACACCAATGGAACCGGCACGCAGGATCAGGCGTGTCCCGAGCAGCCGCTCACGCTCCACGCGACCTCAACGGGTGCGGTGTCGTATCAGTGGTACCAGAACAACGACACGCTGCAGGGCGAGACCGGTCCGACCACCGTCGTCACCGGCGCCGCGAACTACTACGTCACCGCGACGAACGCGTGCGGCACGACCGTCAACTCCGCGGCGTACCTCGTGCAGAATCCGACGCCGCACCAGGCGTTCCTCGACGCGGCAGGGCCAACGACATTCTGTCAGGGTGGCAGCGTGACGCTGAGATCCAACAGCGCTACCGGCATTCAGTGGTACCGAGACAACGTCGCGCTTCCGGACGGCGTCCATCAAAACTATGTCGCCACTTTGGCCGGCACCTACACCGTCCAACTCAACGCCCTCGGTTGCCACAACACGTTCTCGAATCCGATCGTCGTAACGGTGAATCCGTTGCCGGAGACGCCTGCGATCACTCCCAATGGCCCGACGACGTTCTGCGCCGGCGGCAGCGTGACGCTGACGTCGAACACCGCAAGTGGCAATCAGTGGTACTTGAACGGATCACCGATCGGCGGCCAGACGGCACAAACGCTCGTCGCCACCACGTCCGGCGACTACTCGGTCGCGGTCACCAACGGCAATGGCTGCACCAGCGCTCGATCCGCGGTCACGACGGTCACGGTGAATCCGATTCCGAACGCGACGATCAGCGCTCCTGCGTCGGTGACCACCGGTTCCACCGGCAACATTGCTTCCGTCGCCAACGCGGGCGCCGGCTCCACGTACAACTGGTCGATCACGAACGGCACCATCACCGCCGGAACAGGAACCAACAGCGTCACGTTCACCGCGGGCGCGGTCGGTACGCTGACGCTGCAGGTGACCGTTACGTCGAACGGTTGCTCCGACACGAAGTCGGTGAACGTCAACGTGACGTTACAAGCGACTCCGCTGACGATCACGAACGTCACGCCGTCAGCCGGCAAGACGACCGGCGGAAAGCCGGTCACCATTTCCGGCACGGGCTTCCAAAGCGGCGCGACGGTGACCTTCGGCGGCGCTGCGGCCACGAACGTGGTCGTCGTCAACTCCACCACCATCACGGCGAAGACTCCGGCGCACGCCGGTGGCGCAGTGAACGTCGTCGTGACGAATCCGAACACCGCCACCGCGACTCTCACCAACGGCTACACCTTCGTGCCGGTGCAGTTCGATGCGAACGGCGATCACGTCATCGATCCGTCCGACATCTTCTTCCTCGTCAACTATCTCTTCATGGGCGGAGCCGCGCCGGAGGGTGACGCCGGCATGCTGTCGGGTGACGCGAACAACGACGGCGTCGTCGATCCGTCGGACATCTTCTATCTCATCTCGTATCTCTATATGCATGGCCCATCACCGGCTTCGCTTCCGCGCGCGACGCCTCACGCGATGCCACAGACGATCTCCGGCGAGCTCTCGCTCGGTATGCCGCAGCGCAACGGCAATCGCGTCATCGTTCCGGTGACGCTCAAGCTCACGCCTGGCTCCGAGCTGCCGCACGCACTTTCGCTGAGCGTTCGCTTCTCCGGTACGCCGGCCGCCGCGACGATCCACCGCGCGGGCGCTGCCGCCGCGTCGCAGGCGACGTTCGAGATCAGCCGCAGCAAGGACAACGCACTGTCGTACCTGGTGTCATTCGACGAGGGAGCGCCTGGCTTCGCTTCCGGCGTCATCGCGCAGATCGAGCTCGACACGCAGTCCGTCTCGCGCGGTACGATTGAGATCGATCCGGCGTTGACGCTGTTGAGCAGCGCGGACGGAACTCGCAAAGCCACCGTTGCCGGCGGTACGCTGCGCGTCAGTGGTAGAAATATCGATCACGACGAACGCGCGCCGGGCAAGGGAGTGAATTGATGAAGCAGCAGCTGTACGGGATTTTGCTTTTCGGTCTTCTGGCTGCCTTGCCTCTCGCAGGGCAGCCAGCGGATGTCGTCACGGTAGGCACTGTCATTGGCGCCGCTGGCGGCACGATCGACGTGCCCGTGTATATCCGCGACACCGCCGGCACACCGCTGGGGATCGATCAACCTTCAGGCTCCCGCATCCAGTCCTACGGCATCACGGTCAACTATTCGCCGGCGGCTTCGGTGCAGGCGATCACGTTCACGCGCGCCGGAATCACGGCGCCGCTGACGCCTGCGTTCGAGTCGTCGCCGGCCACTCCGGGCACTATCTCGTTGCTCGACTCTTTTCAGGAAGCGACGAACCTCATTCCATTCACCAGCAATGCGGCGCTACCGGGCAATCAGATCGGCGTCCTTCACATCACCATCGCGCCCGGAACCGCGATCGGCAGCACCATCACGCTCACGCTCGATCCGACGCTCACGCAGTTATCGAATCAGGCTGGCTCGACGACCGAAACGCTCACGAATGGCCAGCTGCTTCTCGTCAACGGCGTAGTGAACGTTGCCACCTCTGTGCCGGCGCTCGCGCCGTGGCTGCTCGCGCTGTTGGCAATCTCGTTCGCTTTGATCGCGGTGCCGATGTTGCGGCGCATGTAGACGATCACTCGTGCATGTCGAGCGGCAGCACGATTCCGATCGCCCACTGTCCGTTTTTCTGACCGAGCGGAATCCAGTACCACTGCGAGTTTTGGCCGCCGAGGGACATGCGAGCGAGGACGCCGGCTTCGTTGCGCGCGAACGGATTCGCAATCGGCGCCGAAATCTCCACGATCATGCGGTCGTGGTAGCGGACAGGATCGAGCTTCGCGATCGGATGCCACGCGCAGCGCGCCTCTTTCACGGCAAGCGGAATGGACGGCGTCGACGACGTGATGACTTGCGCGAGCGCGCCCACTTCGGCGTCCTTGCCGTAGTTGTGCGCGACGGATCGCAACGATGCTCCGGTGACGAGCGGCTGCGTCGTCTGCACGATGCCGATGTTGTCCGGCGTGATCCCTTCGTTCTGCAGCTTCGCGCACAACGAGTCGAGCAGCGCGCCGGGAATCTGCGTCCAGGTCGGCGGCTCCACGGGCGGCGCCGACGACTTACACGCGCACAACAAAATCAACAATCCTGCTAGTTTTTTCAAAACAACATCCTCAGTTGTGGAGTGCTCTTCGCTTCGAAGAATGCTCGAATCTCGCTCGCCGCTTTTCGCGTCACGAGCTCGCGCGGCGATTCTTCGTACCAGTCCGACGGAAAGTAGCGCGTGTACGATTCCTGCGTGAAGCGGCGGCACAGCAGGGCGATCACTCCGATGTCGCTCTCGCTGCGGATCACGCGTCCGGCCGACTGCACGACGCGTGTCATGCCCGGGATCAGATACGCGAACTCGAATCCGGCGCCGTACTGATCGTCGTAATAGCGCTTGAGCAATTCCTGCTCGAAGCTCACCTGCGGAAGCGCGGGGCCGACGACCATGACGCCGCTGAGCATGTCGCCCTGATAGTCGACGCCTTCCGCGTACATGCCGCCGGAGACGGCCATGATGAGATTCCCGCCGCGCGCCGATCGCGTGCGCAGGATGTCGAGGAACGCGTTGCGCTCGTAGTCGGTCATGTCGGTGCGCTGCACGAGCGTGTTCTTGTGCATCGACGGCATGCGCTCCGCGACTTCGCGCAAAAACGCGTAGCTCGGGAAGAGCGCGAGGAAGTTTCCTTCGTTCGCTTCCGCGATCTCCGCGACGGTGACGGCGATGCGGTCGTAGTGATTCGCGCGTTGCTTGTACGTCGTCTCCACGTCGGCGACGATGACGATCTTGCGGTTGTCGCGCGGGAACGGAGAGGGAAGCGAGAGCTCGGTCGTGCGATCGTCGGGAAAGCCGAGGGTCTTGCGATAGAACTCGAACGGTTCGAGGGTTGCGGAGAGCGCGATCGTGGCGTGCGCGGAGTCGAAGATCCTGCCGAGGAATCGCGAGGGATCCTTGCAGAAGATTTTCAATTTGTAGCCGTCATTCGTCTTCTCGATGATCGGCGCCAGATCCTCGGATTCTTCACCGAGTAGATTCGCGAACTTCATCAACTTGAAGTAGAAGTCGATCAGCGGATCGTCTTCCTCGACGATGCGGTTCTCGATCTTCCACCCGATGTAGGCGATCACAATGCGCTCCCACTCGGTGCGCTGCTCGATGAAGAGATCGCGGTCGGGCTCGCAAAGTGCCTGCTTCGAATCGTCTTCCAGCGATTCCCCGAGCACGTGCATGTGGTCGCGCAGCAGTTCGATCAGCTCTTCCCATCCGTCGATCCAGCAATTGCGGCCGCGGAGATGGCGCGTGATGTCGTCGAACGATTTCTCGCTGATCTCCGGGGAGTAGTACGAGCGGCCGCGGTCGACGAGGTTGTGCGCTTCGTCGACGATGAGCACGCAGTCGCCGTAGTCGCTCTCCTGCTGGTAGGCCTTGAGACCGACGTACGGATCGAAGATGTAGTTGTAGTCGCAGACGATGACGTCGGCCTGCTCGATCAGCTCGAGCGAGACTTCGAAAGGACAGACTTCCGTCGACTTCGACATCTCGAACGTGATGTCGGGATCGAAGTACGACATCTCGGTCGTGATGCGGTTGAGCAATCCGCTGCGATCCATCTTTTCGGAGTAGCGCGCCGCGTACGGACAGAAGTCTTCGTGGCAGATCATCTCCGTGTGCGCGCACATCTTCTGTTTCGCGCGAATGCGAAGAACGCGAAACGCGCCGTCGTTCAGCATCGCCAGCGCCTTCACGGCCGCGTCCTGCTGCAACGTCTTCGATGTCAGAAAGAAGAGCTTTTTCCCAGCGCGCAGCGACTCGCGCACCGCCGGATAGAGCGCCGCGATCGTCTTGCCGATGCCGGTCGGGGCGGAGACGAGCAACGCTTCGCGCTCGTGCACCGCGCGCGCGACGGCGTCGATGATCTCGTCCTGATGCGGACGGATGGCGTCGTACGGAAACGTCAGCGATTCGGCGAATGCTTTCTTCGCCTCGATCAGCGCGCCGTCGGATTCGATCTGCTCGACGAGCGCGTCGAGGCTCGCCTCGAGCGTGCTCGTGACGGAGCGACGATCGAATTCGGCGTCGATGACTTTCGTGTCGCCGGAGATGAGATCGATGAGCACCAGCTGCGGCGAGAATTCGAAGTCGTCGAACTCCGGCTGCGACGAAAGGAACAGCGCGTAGAGCAGCAGCTGATAGAGATGCCGGTGGAGTTTGTCCGATCGTTGCAGCGCCTCGAGCTCGAGGTCGAAGTGAATCGACTTCACTTCCTCGATCGTGACGCGCTTCTCGGCTCGATCGATCGACAGTCCATCGACGCGGCCGGTGACGGTGACGTTCCACCCCCGGCACTCCGTCCGATGAACGACATGCACTTCGGCTCGATAGTTCGGGTCTTCGTTCGCGCGCACTTCCGCGCGGCGAGAGTGGATGTCCTGCCCCAGCCACATCCGCCGGAAGCCGTCGCCGCGCTCCACGCCGATCCGGCGATAGGTATTTTCGTAGACGAGGTCACCGACGGAGCAGATGAGGGACCGCGCTTCGCGATCGATGCGCATCGAGAATGATGGTAGCCGATCAGCGCGATTGTTTTGCGAATACCGCCGCGAGCGCGCGATCGAACGTTTGGATCAAGTGCGCGAGGAGCCGCGATCGCGCGACTCGCTGATGACGCGCAGAACCGAGTCGATCAGGCTGAAGAAAAGCGCCACAGACATCCTCCGCGAAGATAGATGCGTTCAGTCGATTCTGCGCTGACGCTACAACTTCTCCACCACGTCCCCCAGCACGAACGTTTCATACGCCGTGCTGCGGAACGTCCCCAGCGGCACGGCGTCGGATGACGTGTGCTCGCTGAGGCGGTGGTACATGTCCTTTACGCTCGCCTTGCGCGACGCCAGCATGTCCGTCGTCAGGTCGCCTTTCAGGGAAAACAGGCGGACGAAGTCGTTGCAGGGCATGCGGAGTGGGCGGACCAGGTCGTCCGACGTCGGGTCCCATTCGCCGATGAGCACTTCGTCGTCGCCGTTCGGATTCGGCGGGACGCAGATCACCAGCTCGGGCTCGACGAGGCGCTCGCTCGTTGTCGTGTCGTGCACCTCGCTGCGCTGTGTGCCGCGTGAACCGACGGCGGCCGCGTCGTCGTCGCGCTCGAGATGGAACTCCTGGCGCAGCAGCGCGGCTAGGGACTCGCCGGGATCGAGCGCGGTGGCTTCGAGCACTTCGCCCGGCGCGAACGGCGCGATCTCGCCGATCTCGACGTTGTCGAGTCCTTTCAGCGAGACCATACCGAGGATGCGGATGCCGGCGTATTCGATGCCGGTGAGCGCGGGACTGAATCCGATGTAGCTGCCCCACGGCGCGCGCAGCCTGAACAGCTTCTGTCCCTCGGACATCAGCTCGAGCGACAGCTCCTGCAGGAACGCAAACGACGCCACGATCCCTTCATTGATCATGTGGCCGTTCGCATTGATGTATGCGTAGTACTCGCGCGAGTGCTGCGTCTTGTCGACCGTGTCCACACCGCGCGCGAGCGGCGCGAAGAACTGCTGCACGCTCTGTTGATCGTAGCCGTGCGCGATGAGGAAGGAGGCCAGCTCGTCGATCTCCTTCGTCGCCTTGCCTGTCGTGAGTCGCGACAGCTCGACGATGCCGGGACCGTAGAACTCCGTGATTTTTTCCGAACCGCCGCCGGTCGCCTTCATCGGCAGCAATCGGTAGTAACCGTAGTTGACGGCGATGCGCAGTCCTTTGTTGAACGCGAATCCCTTGCGCCGCATCTCCGCGTAGAAACGCTGGATCTCGACGGCGGCGCGCACGAGCCGCAGCGCGCGGCGCGTCGTGTAGAAGGCGCCGTCGCCGAGGAACTTTTCGAACACGAGGCTTTGCCGCTCGGCGATCGAGTCGAGCTTGCGTTGGAAGAGCACCATCTGGCGATACGAGCTGACTTCGCTCTTCTGTCCGCCGCGGCGAAGATTGCCGAGCGTTTCGGAGAACGCGGAGATGTCGTAGATCAAGCCGAAGCGATGCACCATCGGATCGACGACGCCGGGACGTCCGAAGTCGAGCGGCCGCGTCGATCGCGAATACGAAGCGCCGCTGCGTCGATCGGAGGAAATGATCTGGCCGTCGGGCGCCGTCGACATCCACACGATTCCGCGGCGCAGTTGATTGAGCACCGCGAACTCGCGCAGCCGCCGCGCGATCAATTGAAACTGCTCGCGGTCTTCGCGATTGACCGCGTTCAACACCTGCGGCGTTTCGAAGAGCACCGATTGGAATCGGCCGTCGAGGAGAAGCGAGAGCGTGATGCCTTGATCGGGATTCACGCCGAACACCGGCAGCGCGGCGCGGAACGTCTTGTCGCGATTGAGCAGATCGATCGCGATCTCCCGCAGGCGCTCCATCGCGTCGCGAAATTGCTGGAAGTCGCGGCGTAAATGTCCGGTGATGAACGATCGCAGCTCCCGCAAATCCGGTCCGATGAACTCCTCGGTGAAGATCAGAACGTCGTCCTGCAGCAGACGGAAGAACTGAAGTCCGCGCTGCTCTTCGCCGTCGAGCACGTTCGCGGCGCGCGCGGCGAGCTGCGTCATCTGCTCGCGCGTCTCCGCCGCCCATCGCGAGAAGACGCGGTACTTCAGCGAATCGCCCTGCGTGCGTCCGGCTTGCGAGTCGATCGCGCTGACGCGGCGCGGCATCGCGCAAAACTGTTTCGCCAGATCGAACGAGTGGGCGAGCCAGAAGATGGCGTGATAGTCGTTGAGGAGGTTCGACATCATCGCGTTCTCGGCCGCCTTCATGAGTAGCGCGAGATACGAGGTGAACGACGCCTGCGCCTTTTCCTTCGACGTCTGATCGCGGCGGAGCTGCCACGTCGTCTCGTCGGTGAGCCAGCGATCGAGGCGGACATCGAGGTCCTTCATCGTCTGCGACTCGGCGACGGGGAAGCCGAGGGTGGCGGCCTGAGTCTCGTCGGCAGGGAAGATGCGGTAAGGCTCGGGCAGCAGTTTGGCGGTGCGGGGGAAGATTTCGTCGAGCGAACGTTCGATTTCCGGCGTCACGAGAAACGTGGCGGAATCCGGGCGTCCGGCAAGGTAAGACGCGATGATATTGGGCATCGAGCGGGCGGCAAGTATAGCGCGGTGCGAGTGCTAAACTCGGCGTCGATGCCCGCCACCGCCGAGACCTCCACTTGCCCGCGCTGCAACGGATCGGGATGGATTCCCGTGCCCGGCGACACGCTGCGCGTCGAGCCGTGCGGATGTCAGGGCGATCTGCGCCGCCGGCAGCGGGTCGCGAGTGCGAACATCCCGAAGCGTTACTCGCATTGCACGCTCGACACGTTCAAAGAAAAGTCGCCGATGCTGAAGAACGCGAAGGCGCGCGTGCAGGAGTTCGTCGATCTGTGGCCTGCGGCCGATGAAGGACGCGGACTCTTGATGATGGGACCGTGCGGCGCGGGGAAGACGCATCTCGCCGTCGCGGCGCTGATCGAGATCGTGAACAGCGGCAAGCCCGGGCGCGTGCTCTTCTGCAATTTCCAGGATCTGATTCAGGAGATTCAGGCGTCATTCGACTCGGATGAAGTGCCGAGCAAGTCGGAGATCCTTCGCCCGCTGCTCGAATGCGATCTCCTCGTGCTCGACGAACTGGGATCGCAGAAGCCGACGACGTTCGTGCAGGACATTCTTTATTACGTGATCAACAGCCGCTACAACGAAGAGCGCACGACGATCTTCACGACGAACTACACCGACGCGGCTCCTGATTCGAAGGACGAGCCGCTCGCCGCGCGCATCGGCACGCGGCTGCGAAGCCGGCTGTACGAGATGACGTCGCTCGTGCCGTTCACGGGAGCGTCGGATTACCGGCGTCAGGTCATTTGAAGCGCCCTGTCACCGACGTCATCCGCCGCGGGTTCGAAAACGCGCTCGCGAACTGGCCGCTGCTGCTCTTCCGTTTCGGCGAGGCGGTGCTCTTCGCGATTCTCGCGGTCGGCTCAGTGATCGCGATCATCGTTCCCGTCGCCGTCTCCGCGGGCCTCTCGAAATACAGCCCGGCGAATTATTCGGACCTCAACGACGCACTTCTCGGATTTCTCCACGCGTACGGCACGCTGCTTTTGTACGTCTTCGTTTTGATCACGGTGATGGGATTCGTCTTCATCGCCGTGCACTCGTTCGTCGTCGGCGGAATGGCGCGGATTCTTGTCGACGCCGAGCGCAGCGCCGCGCCGAGCGGTCCGCGCGAACGCTTTCGCCGCTTCAACATCGATCGCTGGCTCGAAGGCGGACGCGAAACCTGGTGGCCGATTTTCTGGATCTACAACATCGCGTACGGCGTCGCGGCGTTGGTCGTATGCATCCCGATCATGCTGTTCTCCACGATCGCGATCGCGGCGATTCTGCGCGAGTTCCCGCCGGTGGCCGTCGGCGCGGGTTGCATCGGATTGCCGCTCGTCATCTTTCTCGCGTTCGCGACGAGCATCCTCGCCGCGGTCTGGTCGCAGAAGGCGATCGTCGTTTGCGTCGAGCAGCGCCGAGGGGCGAATGACTCGTTGCGCGTCGGCTGGCGCGAAGCGCGCGCGGACATGAGCCGCCACTTCGCCGTCGCGTTCATCATGTTCGTGATTGCGATCGGCGGCAGCGGCGTGATCAGCATGTTCTCGCTGATGTTCAGCGTTCCGTCGATGCCGCATGGCGGCGGCCCAAACGCGATGATCGCCCTCGTGCTGTTGCCGGCGCGGCTCATCGTTACCGCGATCAGCAGCTTGTTCAGCAGCGCGGTCGCGCTGTGGTCGCTCGCTTCGTTCGCCGCGCTTTCGGAGAAGAAGTGACTTCATTCGAGCCGTTCTTCTCGCGCGACGCGAACGCGTTTCGCCCGTCGGCGATTCGCGCATTCGCGAAGCTGGTCAACGATCCGAGGGTCATTTCGTTCGCGGGCGGCTCGCCCAATCCCGACACGTTCCCCGCCGAGCGCATCGGAGTCATCGCGGAGAAAGTGATTCGCGAGCGCCGCAACGTCGCGCTGCAGTACGGACCGACGCGCGGATTACCGCGGTTGTGCGAATTCATCGCGAACCTCTGCCGGTCGCGCACGATCGAATGCACCGCAGACGACGTGATCGTCACGACCGGATCGCAGCAGGCGCTCGACCTCGTCGCGCACACGCTGCTCGATCCGGGCGACGTCGTTCTCGTTGAGCTGCCGACGTACATCGGCGGCACGTCGTCGTTCTTTGCGCGCAGCGCGAAGGTCGTCGGCGTTGCGCAGGATGACGACGGCATCGTCCCCGAGTCGCTCGCCGAAGTCGCCGCGCGTGTGAAGCCGAAGCTGCTCTACACGATCGCGAATTTTCAGAATCCGTCGGGACGATTGATGACGCAACCGCGCCGCGATCGCGTGATGGAGATCGCGCGCGAGCACGACTTCCTCGTGATCGAAGACGACCCGTACGGTGAGCTCGTCTACGTCGAGAACGCCGACACGACTCCGCTCAAGTCACGCGATCGCGACTCCCGCGTCATCTACCTCGGCTCCTTCTCCAAAGTCCTCGCGCCCGGTTTGCGATGCGGCTTCATCGTCGCGTCGCCGGCGCTTCAGCAGCGCATCGAGATCGCGAAGCAAGCCGCCGACTTGTGCTCCGGCATGCTCGATCAGTCGATCGTCGACGAGTTCTGCGCCGCCGGCGAGCTCGCGCCGCAAATCGAGAAGGTGCGCGACTTCTATCGCGGCAAACGCGCCACGTTGCTCGACGCGCTCGAACAACATTTCGCGACGAAGGCGAAGTGGACGCACGCCGACGGCGGTCTGTTCACGTTCTTGACGTTCAACGACGTCGACATCGACACCTCAACGCGCGTCGAAGAAGCGGTGAAGCGCGGCGTCGCCTTCATACCCGGTGCGCCGTTCTTCGTCGATGGCAGCGGCCGCAACACGATGCGACTGACGTTCGCGAAAGAGTCGGACGAACGGATGCGCGACGGCGTCGCGAAGCTCGCGAGCGTTTTCTAGAACGCCTGTCCGCTGCCGAACGTGATCAGCAACCCGCGACGCTCGCGCGGATCGCGATTGAGCGCGTAGCCGACGTCGATGCGCAGCAGGTTTTTCGGCGTGCGCGGAAGTCCGATACGGAGCCCGATGCCGACGTCCGTCTTCAGCGCGAGGAGATTGCCGCGGCTCGTGGCGTTGCCGGTGTCGATGAACGCGACGATGCCGGGCGACGCGAGCTGTGCGATCTCGCGGCCGAGGTAGAGACGATGCTCGAAGTTGGCGATGAAGGCGCGATTGCCCGCGAAGCTGTGAAGGCGATACGCGCGCAAACCGGTCATGCCGTCGGCGAAGAACTGCAGCTCGGGATCGAGACGCCAGCCGCGATTGACGACGACGCGCGCGACGGTCGCCTGCGGATGATTCGTGTCGAAGCGATGCACGTACGTCGCGCTCGCGGAGACGATCGTGTTCTGCGGCCCGCCGTCGAATCGCGACTCCATCGCGATCACCGGCATCACGAACGACGACTCGTCGAGGCGTTTGCCGTCGGCCGCGGCGATGCGCGCGTAAGCGCTGTTCGTCTTCGCGCCGATCGCGCGCGGCGATACCGCAGTTTCGAGCGAGAGCTGGCGGCCGAGGTTGAAGTCCTCGTAGCGGAGGTCCTTGTTGACGAAGTTCAGCTTGATGAAGTCGTTGTCGACGTGGTCGTAGCGCGCGAAGACATATCGATACTCGTGCTGCGGCAGCGTGTCGAAGGTGTCGTTGACGAAGCGCACGCCGCCGGTGAATCGATTCGCGACGTCGTCGTTCGGATTCACGGCCAGACCGTAGCTCGCGGTGAGCAGGTGATGGGTGTGACGGAATCGCGCAACGGTGAGTCCCTGGTCGAATAGGCGGTCGTTCTGGCGATATCCGATGAATGAAAAGTCGGCGGACCACGGCGTCGAGAACGAATAGAACGGGCGGCGAACCTGAATGCGTTGATCGTTGCCGTCGGACGTCGAGCCGTACGCGAGATGGGCGCTCCAGAACTGCGCGTTGAGCGCGGGATCCTGGTAGTCGATGCCGGCGCGCGTGCGATCGACGCTCTTGTCCCATTGCACCGAGACTTCTTTGCCGAGGCCGAGGAGATTGGTGTCGGTGATGTTGGCGCCGTAGGTCGTCTCGCCGCCTTTGTTGCCGGCGTTCGTCTCCGGCGCGATCGACCACGCGTCCTGCGTCGCCACCGTGATGTCGACGACGCCGTCGTGCGGCTCCGACGCCGTCACGCTCGCGGACTTGATGAAATGCAGCGCGCGGAGATTCCGCTCCGTCTCCGCGAGGCGCTCCGGACGATAGACGTCGCCTTCGCGAAAGAGAACGAACTTGCGGATGATCGACGGCCGCGTCTCGATGTGCAGCTTGTCCGCGAGCCGGTAAAACGCGCCGTGTCCCGCCTCGGCGTCCGAGTAGACGTCAAGGGGATTGATGATGACTTTTCCGACCCGGGTCTCAGCGAGGAGGAAGGGAGAGAGAGCAACGGCGACGATGAGGGAGATGAATTTCAAATGTGAACTCAGAGTAGCAAACTTCTTTGTTATCCTTTCCGCATCATCACCACATCGGAGGCCAATCCCTTGGACGGACATCGCGGCGGCTGGATCGAGATCATCGCCGGAGGCATGTTCTCCGGAAAAAGCGAGGAGCTGATCCGTCGCTTGCGCCGCGCGCTTCTGGCGCGCCAACGCGTACAGGTTTTCAAGCCAGTGCTCGACGACCGCTTCAGCGTCGACGAAGTCGTTTCGCGCGACGATCGCCGTCTCAAAGCGACGCCGGTGCGGACGAGTGCGGAGATGCTCGCGCGCATCGAGATCGGCGCCCAGGTCGTCGGCATCGACGAGGTGCAGTTCTTCGACGACGGTGTCGTCGAGGTCTGCATGCAGCTCGCCGACGCCGGCATTCGCGTCATCGCGGCTGGACTCGATCAGGATTACATGCGGCGTCCGTTCGGCCCGATGCCGGCGCTGCTCGCGGTCGCCGAAGACGTGTCGAAGATGCACGCCGTCTGCGTGCGTTGCCGCGGCGCGGCGCACTACTCGCAGCGCGTCGCGGGCGGAGACTCGCAGGTGGAAGTTGGCGACTCGTCGTACGAAGCGCGATGCCGTCCGTGCTATGAGCTTTACAAAGCGGAAATGGCTGCCGCCGAGGAGCCGGCGGTGCAGTTGACGATGCCGCAGCCGCAGCCGGTCGTCTGACACTCTTTGTCAGCTCGGTGACATAAACGCGTCACTCAGGAGTGACGGCGGGGTCGTAATCGGGTCATAAGTTACTGATCGATATCGTTTTATCGCACGGTCACTCTTGGTATCTCGTTTGCCGAACGTCACTCGGGTTCCAGGAGGCAGGATGGGTAGGCGAATACAGCGAGGCTTTACCCTCATCGAGCTGCTGATCGTCGTCGCGATCATCGGCATTCTTGCGGCAATCGCGATCCCGAATCTCATCAACGCCCTTCAGCGTGCGAAGCAGAAACGTACGATGGTCAACATCCGCAATCTCGCCACGGCGTGGGAAGCGCGCGCCGGAGATCTCTCGAAATACAACGCTGCCGGAGTCGCCGGCGCATCGGTTCCCATCCCGCTCACGACTCTCGCGGCGGAGCTCGCGCCGACGTACATCCGAACGGTGCCGGTCACGGACGGATGGGATCGCGACATCAACTGCTTCGCCGAGTTCGCATGGGGTGACACGGCGAACGTCGCGAAGGGCTACGCGATCGAATCGTCGGGACGTGACGGCATATACGAGACGTCGCCGGTGAATGGTTCGTTCACGGATTTCGACTGCGACATCATTTACGCGAACGGGCAATTCGTCACGTTCCCGATCGGATCAGGCGGGTAGGCTGTCTATACTCGCGCCGTGCGCCGTGCGCTGATCGTCGCGATTCTTCTCGTCATCGTTGCGCCGTTCGAATGCCGCCGTGCGGGCGGCGTCGACGAAGATCCGCGGGATGCCGAGGCGCAGAAGAACTTCGTCGAGTATCTGAAAATCGATACTTCGAATCCGCCAGGCAACGAAGGCAACGGCGCGGTGTATCTGCAACGCCTCCTCTTGAAAGAAGGCATCCGCGCCGAGCTCCTCGGCACCGACGTCCATCGATTCTCTGTCTACGCGCGATTGGAGTCGGGGACGAAAGAGAAGGCGCTGCTCCTTCTGAATCACATCGACGTCGTTCCCGTCGTCGCGAACGAATGGACGAAGCCACCGTTCGGTGGAGCGGTCGACGGCGGTTACATCTGGGGGCGCGGCGCGCTCGACATGAAGTCCGTCGGCGTCGCTCAGCTGATGGCGCTCATCGACTTGAAGCGCCGCAACGTTCCGCTCACGCGTGACGTGATCTTCGTCGGCGTCGCCGACGAAGAGATGGGCGGGAAGAACGGCATGGAGAAGCTGCTCGCGCTTTTTCCGGAGCGCTTCGCGAACGTCGGCTATGTGATCAACGAAGGCGGCTTCAACGAGACCATCGTCGATCGTGTTTCGTTCTGGGGAGTCGAAGTGCAGCAGAAGCTGCCGCTCTGGATTCGCCTTCATGCGAAGGGAACGGCGGGCCACTCCGCATCGCCGCCGGATGACGGCGGCACGCTCGTGCATCTCGTGCGAGCGGTCGATGCGGTGTCGCGCATCGCCACGCCGTATCGCATCACGCCGGACGTCGAGCGCTTTCTTCACGAGGACGGCGCGATCCGCAACGACGAGCGCGGCGCCGTGCTGCGCAACATCGAGAACGAGCTGGCGTCGCCGCGGCTCGAGCATGTGTTGTCGCCGTCGTACCGATCGCTGTTGCGCGACACGATCGCGGTGACGCGCATCAACGGCGGCACGTCGATCAACTCGATTCCCGCGAATGCGAGCGCCGACGTCGACATCCGCCTGCTTCCCGATGAGACGCATGATGCGATGCTGCAGCGCGTGAAGGACGCTTGCGGCAAAGACGCAGAGGTCGAAGTGCTGCTGACCGCCGATCCGTTGCCAGCGTCGAGCAGCGACACCGATCTCTTTCGCCTCCTCGAGCGCGATCTGAAAGCGGAGTCGCCGGGATCGCGCGTCGCGGCGGTGGTCAGTCCCGGCGCGAGCGACAGCCGTTTCTTCCGCGCGCGCGGCGTCGTCGCTTACGGCTTCTCGCCGTTCAAAGTGAACTACTACGACGCCGGAACGGCGCACGCGAACGACGAGCGGATTCGTTCGCGCTTCTTTCTCGACGGAGTGCGGCTGATGCGCAGGATCGTGAGCGACTTCTGCGCGCGCGAGAAATGAAGCATGCCGTCGCATACGCGCTGATCGTCGCGGCGGCGCTGGCGGTGTTCGGCCCCGCGTTCGCGAAGCGCGAGGTGTTCGTGCTGCGCGATCACTCCGACTACTTCCAGCCGATGCGCATGTACACCGCGCAGCATCTGCGCGTGTGGCGTCTGCCGTTGTGGAATCCATACAACGGATCGGGCGAGCCGTGGATGGCGAATCCGCAGACCGCGGTCTTCTATCCGCCGGCGTGGTTGTTCGTCGTGCTGCCGTTCGCGACGGCGTACACCGCCTATCTCTTCATCCACGCGCTCCTCCTCGGCTGCGGCGCGTTTCGATTGTTTTCGCGCGATGCACCGCCGCTCGTTGCGACCGGCGGCGCGATCGCGCTGATGTTGAGCGGGCCGGTGTTGTCGCTGCTCGACGTGTCGAACAACTACACCGCGTTCGCCTGGCTGCCGCTCGTGATTCTCTTCGCGCGCGACCGCAGGCCGATCGCCGGCGGCGTCGTGCTGACGATGTCGTTTCTCGGCGGCGAGCCGTTTTTCGCCGCGATCGCCGCGCTGATCTACGTGATCGTCGCGCGTGAGGTGAAGATCGCGGCGCCGGTTGCGATCGGCGTTTCGGCGATTCAACTCTTTCCGTTTCTGGCGGCGATCGCGCGCAGCAATCGCGTGAACGTCTTCAGCGCCGAAGAAGTGCTGCATTCGTCGATGACGCTGCGCGATTGGCTGCGCGTGTTCGTGCCGTCGCGATTCGCGCCGCATGCGCAGCAGGAGTTCATCGTCGTCGCGTACGCGAGCGCGCTCGTCGTCGTGCTCGCGATCGCCGGCGGCGTCGTCCAGTGGCGGCAGAAAAAGTTCGGGTGGATCGCGTTGCTTCTCGTTGCGATCCTCATCGCGTCGGGTCCGCAATGGCTCGCGCGCATTCCGCTCGAAGTCGTTCGCTATCCGGCGCGCTTGCTCGCGTACGTCGCGTTTGCGCTCGTCGCGCTCGCCGTCGCCGCGTGGCCGCGCAACGCTGCGATCTCGGCCGTGCTCGCGATCGCGATCGCGTGCGATCTCTTCATCGCCGCGCGTCCACTGCTCGTCACCGCGCCGTTCACGCGCTCGCGCGTTCCATATCCGTCGGCGATCGGCCACGCGACAAAGATTCTGCAGTTGTACGGAGCGCGGCTCACCGGCGGATCGCGCGCGTCGTGGATCGCCGGTTACACGAATCTCTTCGAACTTCGCTTCGCGGCGACGACAGCGGCGCCGTACGCGCCGCGCCGCTACGACGAATTGCTCGCGCAGGGAAAACTGCGCGAGATCAGCGTCGGCTACGTGCTCTCGACGTCGCCGCTCGCGGCTCCGTTCGAGCGCGTCGCACAGTCGCAGAGCGTCGTCGTGTACCGCTTGCCGCACGCGTTGCCGATGGCGTACGTCGTCACGCCGCGCGGCGAGAAGTTGCCGCCGCTCGCAGTCGGACTCGATGCATCATCCGCGCGCGTGATCGTCGACACGCACGACGGCGGCACCGTCGTTCTCACGCAGAACGACGAGCCCGGATGGCGCGTCGCAGTCGACGGCATCGATGCAGAAAAGAAACTCGCGTTTGGTGCGTTTCGGGCCGTGAACATTGGTCCGGGACGACATGAGATCGTTTGGAAATATCGTCCGCTTTCGCTTCTGATCGGAGCGCTTGTGACGTTCTTCACGAGCGTTGCAATCGTCTTCGCATTGCTCCGATCAAGATGAAATGTCAAGCATCACGCCACGAAAAAATTTCTTTCGTGTCCCTCAAAAAAGTTGTGGCAACTTCGAAGACGGCGAGGTGTAGAATCCACCACCTCACCGAAACGCTGAGGTCTGAAATCGAATGGTAAGCATTGACGACCGTCTGAACGCGATCATCCGAGAATTGATCGGCAATGGCATCACGCTCGAGCAGGCAGTCGAGGCTTTTGAAGGCAAATACATCGTCGCTGCGATGACGGCGAGCCGCGGAAATGTGACGCAGGCGTCGAAGAAACTCGGCGTGCACCGCAACACGCTTCACAACAAGCTGCGCAGCCAGACGATGCTCAACGGATTCGCGGAATCGATCCGTCCGCAGCGCCGTCACGTGTCGCACAAGCGCGTCTCCGCGCCTTCGGCGAAGTCCATGTCGAAGAGCGCGCGCTCGCAGAGATAAACTCGCGCGGTGCGTGACCCGCAGCTCGAACAAGACATCGTCAATCTCCTCCGCCAGCGTGGCAATCGCCTGCTTCCCATCAGCGACATCCACGAGCGGCTTCACAACTCCGACGTGACGCGCGACGACGTCGCGTACGTCGTCGAGGATCTCGAGCGCGACGGCGTTCTTCTCGCCGTCCGCGGCAAGCGCTACTCGCTTCTCGAGTTCACGCCGTATCACGCCGGCCGCGTGAAAGTGCATCCCGACGGATACGGCACCGTGTTCGGTGGCGACGATCCCGACGTCTACATCGATCGCAAGGCGATGAAGGGCGCGATGAACGGCGATCTCGTCGTCGTGCGCGCCGATCGTCACAATCCGAAGTTCAAGCGGCTGCACAACCGCGATCTCATCGTCGGCGAAGTGATTCGCATCCTTCGCCGCGCGCATCTCACCGTCGTCGGCCGCTTTCATGCGGACGAAGCAGAGCCGTGGGTCGTGCCGTTCGACTTTCGTCTCGATCACGACATCCTCATCGATCCGAGCGCGGCGATGAACGCGCGCGACGGCGAGATGGTGAACGTCGAGATCGACCGTTATCCCGACCGCTCGCGCAGTTACGCGACCGGCCGGATCGTCGAGACGCTCGGCTTCATCGGCGAGCCGGGCGTCGACATCGAAGTCGTCATCCGCAAGTTCCACATCCCGCACTCTTTCCCGGACGAGGTGATCGCGCACGCGGAGTCGATTCCGACCGAAGTGCCGGCCGCCGAGATCGCGAATCGCTCCGACTATCGCGAGCACAACATCGTCACGATCGACGGCGAGACGGCGAAGGATTTCGACGACGCGGTCGAGGTTGCGCGCCTGCCGAA
>Ga0105245_10001224_pt1 | contig 23180 bp, 22 predicted proteins | sample KBSM54metaG_FD_81523 | JGI IMG/M metagenome (GOLD analysis project Ga0105245, IMG submission 81523) | Miscanthus rhizosphere microbial communities from Kellogg Biological Station, Michigan, USA - KBS M5-4 metaG | ecosystem: Host-associated > Plants > Roots > Rhizosphere > Soil | place...
GGCTACCAGGCGCCGTCGACGTTCGTGGAGCTCGACCTGCATGGCCCCGCCACCGACGTGCGCGGCGGCACCGCGCCGGGCGTGCCGATCATGGGCCCGGGCCACAACGCGCACGTCGCCTGGGGCTTTACCAGCGGGCTGTCGGACGACAACGACCTCTACGCCGAGCGACTGGCCGGACCGGGGTCGCGGCGCTACCGGTTCCGCGGGCGCGAGCAGACGATGTCGTGCCGGCGCGAGGTCTTCCGCTACCGCGACGGCGACGCCACCCGCGCGGTGCCGAAGACCCTGTGCCGCACCGTGCACGGCCCCGTCCAGGCCCAGTCGGGCCGCGTCGCCTACGCCCGCCGCTACGCGCTGTGGAAGCGCGAGGGCGAGACCATCACCGGGCTGACAGCGCTCAACGACGCGAGCAACCTCCAGGACGTCGACCGCGCCCTGCGGCAGGTGAGCTGGAACGAGAACATCGTCGCCGCCGACGACCGCGGCGACATCGGCTACTGGCACCCCGGCCTGCACCCGCTGCGCCCGCTCGGCTGGGACGAGCGGCTGCCGTACCCGGGCACCGGCGAGGCCGAGTGGCGCGGCCTGCTGCCCCGCGTGCGCGACCCGCACGTGATCAACCCGCGCGGGCGCAACTGGGTCGCCAACTGGAACAACGTGCCGTCCGCGGACTGGACCTCGGGTGACGCCCCGGCGCGCGAGCGCCTCAACGGCCCCTTCCACCGCATCGCCGAGCTCCAAGCTCTGGTCGAGGCCGCAGCGCAGGATCCGACCTTCGACAGCGTCGGCGCCGGCGTCGTCCATCCCAACGCGGTCACCGCGACGCAGTTCCCCACCGCGCTTCCGCGCGTGCGCGCCGCGGCCCAGGGCGCGGCCGGCGGCGCGACCACGGTGCTGACCACCCTGCTGGCCTGGGACGGCAACTACGACCGCACCGCTCCCGACGGCACCGTCGACCCCGGCGTGGCCACCTGGGAGGCGTTCAAGGCGGCCGCCCAGCGCGTCGCGGTCGGCGCCACCACGCCGGGCAAGCGGGCGCTCGTCGGCACGCCCGGTGACGAGGGCTTCGTGGAGTCGACGCTGGGCGAGACCTACGCCCTGCGCACGCTCGACGCAGCGGGGCTGCGCCGTGCCGCCGCGCAGGCGGCAAGCGCACTGACCGCCCGCTTCGGAAACGCCGACCCGTCCGCGTGGCGGGAGCCGCGCAGCATGGTCACCGCCACCGCCCAGGGCCTTGCCAGCCCGCCCCCGATCCCGCTCATCAACCGCGGGTCGTACGAGCAGATCGTCGAGCTCGCACCGTAAAGTTGATTCTGGCGCACGCACCAGTGATGCGGGTCGCCACGTGGAGCGCGGTCGCAATCGCGGCCGCGGTCGTCGCGGCCTGCGGTGGGAGCGGGGGCGGCTCGAGCACGAGCGCCGGCGCCGGTACCAGCACGGCCGCGTCCGCGTCCGCGAACCAGCCGAGCGGCTCCGGGCCGAGCATCGCGCAGACCGTGCGCGCCGCGAAGCAGAATCAGGGGCTGAAGACGTGCAAGAAGGTGTCGTACGGCACGCTCGACAACACGCCCGACACGCCGACCGACCCGCGGCTGATCCTCTCGATCACCTGCGACGACCTCACGGTGGGCGTGTGGGAGCGCTACAAGACGGCGGAGGACCGCGCCCGCGGCGACCGCCTCGAGCACCGGCCCTTCCTGGTCAACGGCCCGATCCGGGTGGGCACCGGCGAGGCGCTCCTCGCGCACATCGACGCCGACGCCTGGGCCTCGATGCCGGCCGAGCTGAAGGCCGCCTGTCACTGCGGGCAGCTGCGCCAGCCGACGAAGTAGCCTCCCGGCGAAAAGGGAGCCGTCCATGCCGGAGGAACGCCCGCCGTTCCCGCCCTTCACCGCCGAGACCGCAGCCAAGAAGGTCCAAGCCGCCGAGGACGCGTGGAACACCCGTGACCCCGAGCGGGTCGCGGGCGCGTACAGCGTCGACTCGGCCTGGCGCAACCGCGACCAGTTCTTCACCGGCCGCGAGAAGATCGTCGCCTTCCTGACCCAGAAGTGGGAGCGCGAGCTCGACTACGCCCTGCGCAAGAACCTGTGGGCCTTCGCGGGCAACCGCATCGGCGTGCGGTTCCAGTACGAGTCCCACGACGCGGACGGCACCTGGTGGCGCTCCTACGGCAACGAGCTGTGGGAGTTCAACGAGGCCGGCCTGATGGTGCGCCGCGAGGCCTCGATCAACGACGTGCGCATCGAGGAGCGCGAGCGCCGCATCTTCGGTCCGCGCGGCGACGACGAGCGCGGGGTCGAGTTCCCGCTGCAGTGAGTCGTCGGGCTGCTGGTACGGTCGGCGGCGTGAGGAGCGTGCGCATATTCGGCGCCGGGGCCGCGGCCGTCGCGGTCCTCCTGTTCGCCGGGTGTGGAGCGAGCGACAACACGTCCACCAAGTCCCCGGCGGAGACGCTGCGTGCGTGGCTGGACGCGACCGCGTCCGGCGACGGGCAGACGGCGTGCGCGCTGATGATCAAGGGCCTGCAGCAGCAGACGGCCGCGGTCGCCGGAGGCAGCGACTGTGCGGTGGGCATCAAGCGGGCCGGCGAGCTCAATCCGGCGGTCGCGCAGTTCAACCAGGTGAAGGTCAACCACGTCGAGGTCAACGGCGACCGGGCCAGCGTCACCGGCGCCGTTCCCAGCATCAAGAAGAACGCCACCTTCCAGCTTCAGCGCGTCAACGGCAAGTGGCTGGTGTCGAGCACGGGCGGTTGAGGCCGCGCGCGACGCCAGGAGTCGCAATCATGGCGAGCCATGGACGCGTCGATTGCTCCCTCGCCGCGGAAGACGCACGCGCTGGCGCTGTTCGCCGGCCTGCCGGCCCACTACGACGCGATGGGCGCGGCGCTGAGCTTCGGACAGGACCCGCGCTGGCGCCGGGCGCTCGTCGCCGCGGTCGACCCGCGCCCGCAGCACACGGTGCTCGACGTCGCCACCGGGACCGGCCTGGTCGCCGCGGCGCTCGTGCGCCGCTCCGACTGCCGCGTGGTGGGACTCGACCAGAGCCCGGAGATGCTCGCGCGGGCACGGGCCCGCTTCGCCGCCGACCCCGAGCTGCGCGAGCGCGTCGAGCTGGTCGAGGGGACGGCCGAGCGGCTGCCGTTCCCCGACCAGGCCTTCGACGCGCTCACCTTCACCTACCTCCTGCGCTACGTCGACGACCCCGGCGCGACGCTGCGCGAGCTGGCCCGCGTGGTCAAGCCCGGCGGCCCCATCGCCGCCATCGAGTTCGGCGTACCCGGCGGCCTGGCCCGCCACGCCTGGCGGCTCTACACGCGCATCGGCCTGCCGCTGCTCGGGCGCCTTGTCTCGCGCGACTGGTACGAGGTCGGGCGCTTCCTGGGGCCGAGCATCGACGGCTTCTACGCCCGCCACCCGCTGCACGAGCTCACGCAGCGCTGGCGCGAGGCGGGCATCGCGTCGGTGCGCGTGCGGCGCATGAGCCTGGGCGGCGGCGTCCTCACCTGGGGAGTCCGAGATGGCGGCGGATCCCAGGCGGATTGAGAAGCCCGCCTTCTACGCGCTGCGGCCCGGCGGCTGGCGCGACCTGATCACGATCCTGCACTTGCCGTACACGGCATGGCACCTCAGCTACGTCGCCCTCGGCGCGGCCGCCGCGCCCGTCCTGCATCTCGACCGCCTCGCCGCGGCGCTGGGCGCGTTCTTCCTCGCCGTCGGCATCGGCGCCCACGCGCTCGACGAGCTCAACGGCCGGCCGCTGCGAACCCGGCTGTCGGACCGCGTCCTGATCGGGCTGGCGGCCGTGTCGATCGTGGGCGCTGTGGCCATCGGGATCGTCGGGGCGGTGACGGTCTCGGTCAGCCTCGTGCCGCTGGTCGCCGTCGGCGCCTTCCTGGTCGTGGCCTACAACCTGGAGCTGTTCGGGGGCAGGCTCCACAGCGACGTCTGGTTCGCGCTGGCCTGGGGCGCCTTCCCCGCCTTTACGGGCTTCTGGTGCAACGCGCTCGAGCTCACCGTCCCCGGCGTCGCGGTCACGGCGGGCTGTTACGTGCTCAGCGTGGCGCAGCGCCGCCTGAGCACGCCGGTGCGCGAGCTGCGCCGGCGCACGGTGGCGGTCAGCGGTGTCCAGGAGCTGCGCGACGGGCGGCGCATCGCGCTGACCTCGGCCCGGCTCTCGGCGCCGCTGGACGGCGCCCTGTCCGCGCTGTCACTCGCCGTCGTCTTGCTCGCGTGTTCGCTGGTGGTCGCGCGGCTGTGAACGACCGCCCGCCCGTGAGCCGGCCTATCCGGCCGGCTCACGCTCGCGGTCGCGCAGCTCGCGGCGCAGGATCTTGCCCGTGACCGTCTTGGGCAGCTCCGCCAGCACCTCGACCTGGCGCGGGTACTTGTACGCGGCCATGCGCTCCTTGCAGAACGCGACGAGCTCGTCGGGCTCGGCGCTCGCGTCCTCCTTGAAGCTCACGAACGCCTTGACCGTTTCGCCCCGGTACTCGTCGGGCACGCCGACCACGGCCGCCTCGCGGACGGCCGGGTGCTCGTAGAGCACGTCCTCGACCTCGCGCGGCCACACCTTGTAGCCGGCGGCGTTGATCTGGTCCTTCTTGCGGTCGACGAGGTAGAACCAGCCGCGGTCGTCCATGAACCCGACGTCGCCGGTGCGCAGCTCGCCCGCGGAGAAGGCGTGCTCGGTCTCCTCCGGCTTGTCCCAGTACCCCGGTACGACCTGCGGGCCCGAGGTGGCGAGCTCGCCGACCTCGCCGGTCGGCAGCTCCTCGCCGTCCTCGCCGAGGATGCGCACGACGGTGTTGAACACCGGCACCCCGATCGAGAGCGCGCCGCTGTTGGGATCCACCGGGCTGCGGTTGTGCAGCGGGGTGAAATGCGAAGGCGAGTTCGTCTCGGTCAGGCCGTAGGCGATGAGGATGGGCGAGCCGAAACGCTCCTCCCACGCCTGCGCCACGCTGGGCGCCACGGGCGCGCCCCCGCTGTAGACCTTGGTCAGCGTGGCGAGCTTGTCCGGCGTCACCGAGCGGTCGTTCATCAGCGCGATGAACACCGTGATCGACGCGACGGTGAACGTCGCCTTCCAGCGCTGAACGAGGTCGGCGGTCGTCCCCGGGTCGAACCGGTACGACAGGACCAGCGGCAGCGGCGTGAGCAGCCCCACCCCGATGTGCCCGATGAGCCCGGTGATGTGGAACAGCGGCGCCACCGCCAGGCACACGTCGCCTTCGCCGAGCTCGCACCAGTCGCGGTAGGTCTGCGAGTTGAACACCACGTTGCCGTGCGTGTTCATCGCCCCCTTGGGCGGGCCGGTGGTGCCCGACGTGTAGGTGAGGAAGGCCACGTCGTCGGGGCGGAACGCGACCGGGTCGGGCCGCTGGCCCTCGTGCTCGCGCACGAGCTCGAGCAGGTCGTGCGTGCCCTCGGCACGCGTGCGCTGCACGCCCTCCAGCAGCGCCGGGACGTCGTCGAGGTAGTCGAGCTCGGACGTCGTGATGACGATGTCGACGTCGGTGTCCGGGACCACGCCGGCCGCGACCTCGCCGTAGAGCGCCTCGTGCGTGATCAGCGCGCGGGCCCCCGAGTCCTCGAGCAGGAGCCGCAGCTCCCGGTCCTTGTTCATCGGGTTGATCGAGACCATGATCCCGCCGGCCTTCCACGTCGCGACCATCGCGATCACGAACTGGGGCACGTTCTGCAGGTAGACGGCCAGCCGGTCGCCGGTCCCGAAGCCGCGCTCGAGCAGCGCGGCCGCGAGCGCGTCGCTCTGCCGGTCGACGTCGGCGACGCTCAGCGTCGCGTCGAAGTAGTGGATCAGCGGGCGGTCGGGGGCCCGGTCCGCGGTCGCCTGCCACATGGCCAGAGCGCTGTCGTGCTCGTGCTCGATGTCGGGGTCCTTGCCGTCGTCGTACTCGGCAAGCCAGATCCGCTCCGCGTACGCGCTCACTTGATCGCCACCGGGTTCACCGGCGCCCCCGTGCCGCCGACGATGTTCAGCGGGGCGGCGACGTAGAAGAACGTCCAGCGGTTGTCGGCGGCACAGCTCTCGGCCAGCTCGTCCAGCCAGCAGATCTCGCTGAACAGCACGCCGAGGTTGCGCATGAGCGCCGCGTGCAGCGGCAGCACCACACCGGACTCGGCATGGGACGTGACCTCGTTGGCGATGGTGTCGGTCGACAGCGAGGCGATCTCGCGGTCGTGGAACCACTCCACGAGCTCGGGGCTGTAGGTCAGGCCGGGCTCGACGAACGTGTCGCCGTAGAACGCCTCGGCGCCGTGCTCGTAGAACACGCGCAGCCAGCCGGTGCGGATGACGAGGTTGTCGTGGGCCTCGATCGTGCAGCCCTGCGCCTTGGCCGCCTCCTCGAGGTCGTTGTGGTCGAACGTCTCGCCGGACTCGAGCGAGTCCTTGCCGCGGTGGCGGGCCATGTCGATCAGCACGCCGCGGCCGACGACGCCGTGCTTGGCGATCTTCTCCACCCCGCACTTGGCCATGCCGCCGGTGGTGCTGTCGGCGTCGTGGCCGTTGTAGATCTCGTCGCCGTACCAGGTGTGCCCGAGGGCGTCGAACTGCGTCGAGCCCTGCAGGAACGCGGTGATGTAGTCGTCGGCGTACTCGAGGCCGCCGGGCAGCGGCTGGAGCTTGCCCGCCCGGTAGTGGCTCTTGTCCTGCGTCATGAGCTTCACGGCGCCCGAGCGCCCGGGCCATACCGGGTCGCCCTCCGGCGCCCCTATCGGCGCGCCGAGCGTGAACACCTCCCCGCTGCTCACCTCCTTGACCCCGCGGAGCACCTCCGCGCTGGTCAGGAAGTTCAGGGCGCCGATCTCGTCGTCGCTGCCCCACCGGCCCCAGTTGCGCGGGGCGTCGGCCAGCATGTCCTGAAGCGTCGCGGTCTGCGTCGCGTCGGCCATGGTCCTGCTCCTCTCCTCGGGGGTTCTGCTCCGAACCTCCCCACCGGTCGTCTACCACTGTGCGGCGGGCGGGAAACCGGCCCGCCTCAGCCCGGCGGCGCCACCAGGCGGTCACGCAGGCGCTCCAGCGTCGCTTCCGGCAGCCCCTGCGCCACCAGCCACGTCGCGGCCCCGCCCTGGTCCTCGAGCGCGTCCAGGAACGCCTCGATGGCCGCGGCGGGCGCGTCGACCAGGTCGGGCCGCTCGTCGAGGATGCGCCGGACCGCCTCGGCCTCGTCCTCGAAGCCGGGCGCGGCCTCGATCCGGCCCAGTACGGCGGGCATGCGTGCGCGGGTAGCCGTGTAGTCGGCGATCACGGCCTCGCGCGGCGCGCCCACGGCGGAGAGCAGCACCGCCACGACCATCCCCGTCCGGTCCTTGCCCGCCGTGCAGTGCACCAGCGTCGGCCCGTCGCTGTCGGCCACCGCCGCGGCGATCGCGGCGAAGCTCCCGCCGGCCCCGTCCAGCGTCGTGCGATACAGCTCCTCGAGGCCGCCGTCGATGTCGCGGACGCGGGCGACGAGGCCCGGCACGCTCGCGGCCGCCCGGAGCGGGAGCGCGCAGACGTCCGCGCCCCGGGCCGCGAGGGGGTGGGCCTCGTCGGCCTCGCCCGCGGAGCGCAGGTCGATCACCGTGCGCGGCGGCCAGGCGACGCCGGCGGGCGACGCGTCGCCGCTGCGTGGGGCGTCGGACCGGTACAGCGCCCCCGCCTGGATGCGGCTCCCGTTCGCCACGGGGATGCCGCCGACGTCGCGGAAGTTCTCCACGCCCTCCTACTGCCCGGGCCCGCGCGGGGCGCACTTGCCCGCGATCTTGAAGATGATCGTCTGCACGTTTTGGGGAACGTGGCCGCTCCCGTACAGCTTGTCGAACTCGGCCCTCCCGATCTTGGCCACGACGCCCTTCGCGATGCAGGCCGCCTGGGCTTCGGTGAAGCCGCGGTCGCTGACCAGGCTCTCACGGAAGCGCTCGGGCTTGCTCGCCGTCGAGGTCGGGGTGGACGCCACCGACGTCGACGCGGGCGGGTTGTCCGTCGACGACGATGAACCCCCGCCGCAGGCCGCAAGTGCCACGGCCGTGAGGAGGACTGCAGGAACCGCAATGAACTTCATGTTGTCAACCTCCACTGTCATGAATTCCCCGAGTCGCCGCGCCGGTCCTCCTACGCTCGATTGGGGCGTCGGTCACTACGAGCACACCGCCGCCCGGTTCCTGCCCATCGCGGAGCGCGTCGTCGACCGCGCCGTGCTCGCCTCCGGCGAGCGCGTGGTCGACGTGGGCACCGGCACCGGCAACGCGGCGCTGCTGGCGGCGGCGCGCGGCGCCACGGTCACCGGCGTGGACCCCGCCGAGCGCCTGCTGGACGTCGCGCGCGCCCACGCCGCCGAGCGTGACCTCGATGCGACGTTCGTGGCCGGCGAGGCGGCGGCGCTGCCCCTGCCCGACGCCGGCGCCGACGTCGTGCTGTCGGTGTTCGGCGTCATCTTCGCCCCCGACGCCCCCGCCGCCGCGGCCGAGCTCGCACGGGTGACGGCCCCCGACGGGCGCATCGTCGTGACCGCATGGATCCCTACCGGCGCGATCAGCACCATGTACCGCATCGCCCGCGAGACCGTACAGGGCGCCCTCGGCGCACCGGCCGGCCCGCCGCCCTTCGCGTGGCACGACCGCGGCGCCCTCGCCGGCCTGCTCGAGCCCCACGGGTTCACGGTCACGGCCGAGGAGCACGAGATCGCCTTCACCGACGCCTCGCCCGCCGCGTTCCTGGAGACCGAGCAGGCCCACCATCCGCTCGCCATAGCGGGCCGCGCGGTGCTCGAGCCGCGCGGCGAGCATCCGGCCCTGGCCGAGCGCATGCTCGCCGTCCTCGAGGCCGCCAACGAGGATCCCGATGCGTTCCGCGTCACCAGCCGCTACATCGTCGCGGAGGCGCGCAGGTAGCACCGGGAACACAGTGGCGCGGTAGGTTCCCCCCATGGCGCGCCTGCCCTACGTCGACCCCGCGACCGCCTCGCCCCCGGTGCGCGAGGCGCTCGAGGCCGTCCCCCCGCTCAACGTCTTCCGAACCATGGCCCACGCCGAGACGGCGTTCCGGGCGTGGCTGCGCTGGGGCGGCACGTTGCTGGGCGAGCTCGAGCTCGACCCCGCGCTGCGCGAGCTCGCGATCCTCTACGTCTCGCGGCTGACGCCGCACGCGGAGTACGAGTGGGTCCAGCACGTGCCCATCGCCCGTGCGGTCGGGGTCACCGACGCGCAGATATCGGCGCTCGAGCATGGCGACCCGGTGGCCGCAAGCTTCGGCCCGCTCGAGCACGCGGTGCTGCGCTTCACGCGCGAGGTCGTCCGCGACGCGCGCGCCTCCGACGAGGCCTTCGTCGCCGTGCGCGAGGCGCTCTCCCCCCGCGAGATCGTCGAGCTGCTGATGGTGATCGGCCAGTACATGATGCTCGCGCGGGTCATGGCCACCGTGGAGATGGAGCTGGACGAGCCCGCCGGCACCGCGGTCCTCGACTCCTCAGACCGACGGGGCTGACGGTGGAGGCGGGCGACTCCGAGCTCGCAACCGGGACGGTCATCGGGCCCTACCGCATCGAGGCTCTCGTGGGGGAGGGCGGCATGGGCAAGGTGTTCCGCGCCGTGCGCCAGGGCGAGACCGAGCCGGTGGCGCTGAAGGTCATGCGCAGCCGGCTGTCCGGCGAGGAGGAGCCGCGCCGCCGCTTCCTGCGCGAGGCGCGCGCCGCCGGCGCGGTGCGCCACAAGCACCTGGTGCCGGTGCTGGACGCCGGCGAGGCCGGCGACCGCCGCTACCTGGTCATGCCCTACGTCCCCGGCCGCAACCTCGACAACCGCCTGGCCGACGGGCCGCTGCCCGTGTCCGAGCTCGTGCAGATCCTGGCCGAGGTCGCGTCGGGCCTGGACGCCCTGCACCGTGCCGGCCTGGTCCACCGGGACGTCAAGGCCTCCAACGTCCTGCTCGACGAGCAGGGCTCGGCGGCGCTGACCGACTTCGGCCTGGCCAAGCGCGACGACTGGTCGCGCCTGACCAAGATGGGCCAGGTCATGGGCACGGTGGACTACATCGCGCCCGAACTGCTGCGCGGCGAGCAGGCCACCCCGGCCAGCGACCTCTACGCGCTCGGCTGCGTGACCTACGAGATGGTTGCCGGCCGCCCGCCGTTCGAGGGTGGGATGTTCGAGGTCGGGATGGCGCACCTCGAGAAGCAGCCGCCCGACCCCACCGCCGGCCGCCCGGACGCGCCGCGGAGCCTCGGGCAGGCGGTGCAGCTGGCGCTGGAGAAGGACCCGCGGCGGCGCCCGCCCACCGCAACGGCGTTCGCGAACCTGGTCAGCGCGGCGGCCGCCGGCCGGTAGGGTCCCGGCCGTGGGCGCGCGGATCGGGACGGCGGTGTTCTGGCTCGTGGCCGGGACCATGCACTTCGTCGTGCCGCGGGCCTACGAGGCGATCGTGCCGCCGCCCCTGCGGCCCTACAAGCGCGAGGTCGTGCAGCTCAGCGGCGCGGCCGAGCTCGTGGGTGGGCTCGGCGTCATTCCAGCGCGCACGCGCCGCGCCGCGCGCTGGTGGCTGCTGGCCACCCTCTTGGCCGTGTACCCGGCCAACATCTGGATGGCGCTGCGGCCCGAGCGCTTTCGCAACATCCCCGCCCCGGCGCTGTGGGCGCGCCTGCCGGTGCAGTTCCTCTTCGCCTGGCTGACCTGGCGCGGGACCGAGTGAGCGGCGAGCTCGAGATCGTCACCGGGCCGCTCGCGGGTCGCCGCCTCCCGCTGCGCGGCGAGGTCACGATCGGGCGCGCCGACACCGACCTCGAGCTCAACGACGCCGAGGTCTCGCGCGCCCACGCCGTGCTGCGAGCACAGCCCGACGGCACGGTGGAGGTGGAGGACCTCGGCTCGACCAACGGCACCTACATCGACGACGTGCCGGTCATCGGCCCGGCTCTCCTCGGCCCCGGCCAGCAGCTGCGCATCGGCTCCACCGTGCTGCGCCTGGGCGGGGCGGCGGTCACGGCCGCGCACGCCGCCCCGCCGACGGTCGAGGAGCCCGCGGCGGCGCCCGCCGCGGACCCGCCGCGCCAGGCCTTCGCTGTTCCCACCGTGCGCCGGCGCCACGGCGAGCGCTCGGCGGCGCTGCTGATGGGCCCCACCGTCCTGACCTTCGTGACGATCGCGCTGACCGCGATCGCGCTGCTCGTCTACTTCGTGGCCAGGTAGATGAGCACCGCGAAGAGCACGAGGACGACGATGGCCAGCGGCGCCAGCCGGGCCTGCGCCTTGACCCGGGTGTCCGAGTAGCGGCCGAGCAGCTGCTGGGCCTGCGGCCGGGGCGGCGCGACGTACGTGGGCTCGCGCTGCGGCACGGCCAGCGCCGGCGGGACCGGGCGCACGACCGATGGGCGGGTGGCAAGCTCGGCGTCGGTGCGCAGCTCGAGCACGGTGGTGCCCAGGAGCACGTCGTCGCCGGGCAGGGCGGTGACCGGCGAGTGGATCTCCTCGCGGTTGACGAAGGTGCCGTTGCGCGAGTCGAGGTCCTCGACCACGGCCCCGCCGGCCTGCGGGGTGATGCGGGCGTGCTGGCGCGAGACGCGCTCGTCGTCCAGCACCACGTCGGCCGCCGCGTCGCGGCCCACGACCACGGGGCGCTCGAGCGGCAGTTGGCGCCCGGCGCCCGGCCCCTCCACGATCTCGAGCAGCAGCCGCGCCATCAGCCCGCCTGGATCGCGATCGCGTCGATCTTCAGCTGCTGGCCCACGCGGCTCATGTGGAAGCCGATCGAGCCCTCGCTCGGGGAGGCCCCGGCGTTGTCGATCGTGTACGTGGCCGAGGCCGAGGCGTCGTCGCTGCCGGGCTTGATGTCGAGGACGTTCAGGTGGTACACCGAGTTGGGGAACTGGTTGAACTGCTGGCGATACTCGGCCAGCGCGGCGTCGAGGCTCTTGGTCGGGGCGTTGCCGTTCTTGCGCGTGAAGGTGGGCGCGAACAGCCGGCGCAGTTGGGCGGTGTCGTGGTCGGTGTAGGCGGTCTCGTAGGTGCGCAGCAGCGTCCGCGCCTCAGTGCTGGAGACGCGCGTGGGCCCGGCGTCGGTGCTGGGCGGGTTCGTGTCGACCGTGCTCGGCGGGCCCAGGCCGCCCACGTCGGTCTTGGCGCTCGTCGTCGACGAGCCCGCCGAGAAGGCGCCGGTGGCGGCCAGGACGCCGGCAACGATGCCGAGCAGGAGGATCGCGCCGACGACGGCGACCACGCCCACCAGGCCGCCGCGGCCCTTCTTGGCCGGGTGCGCTGCCGGCGGGGGCTGTTGGGGCGGCGGCATCGGCGCCCGCGGCGCAGGCTGCTGCGGCGGCGGCGGCGGCGCGTCCAGGGGCGCCGTCCGCGCCGGCGTGGTCGCGGCGTCGCCCGGCACCTCCTGCGGCGTGGGCAGCGTCGGCGCGGGCGGCCCGCCCTCGGGCGCCGCCGCCCCTACGGCCACCATGCGCTCGGGCGCGTCGGGCCGGCGGCCGCGAACGGCGGCGTAGGCGGCGCGGCCGAGGTCGCCGGCGGACTGAAAGCGCTCGGCGGGGTCCTTGGCCATGGCGCGCAGCACGACCGCGTCGAGCTCGGGCGTCAGGCCCGGCACCACGGTCGAGGGCGCGGGCGGCGGGTCGTTGATGTGGCCCCACATCTTTGCGACGTCGGAGTCGCGCTCGAACGGCACGTGGCCGGTGAGCGCGTGCGCGAGCACGCCGCCGAGCGCGTACACGTCCGAGCGCGCGTCGACCTTCTCGCCGCGGATCTGCTCGGGGGCGATGTAGTCGAGCGTGCCCACCCACTGGCCGGTCTGGGTCAGGCCGCCGGCGCTCTCCACCCGCTTGGTCAGGCCGAAGTCGGTCAGGTAGGCGTGCTCGCGCCCGCGGCGCTCGCCGAGCAGGATGTTCGCCGGCTTGACGTCGCGGTGGACCAACCCCATGGCGTGGGCGGCGTCGAGCGCGTCGGCGACCTGGGCGATGATCTCGGCCGCGCGGACCGGGTCCAGGCGGCCGTGACTCTCGATCTCCTGGCGCAGGTCCGAGCCCTCGACCCAGCGCATCGTGATGTAGAGCCGGCCGTCGTCCTCGCCCGCCTCGTAGACGTCGACCACGTTGGGGTGGTCGATGTTCGCGGCCAGGCGCGACTCCTGCTGGAACCGGGCCCGGAATCCGGGGTCGGAGGCCAGCGCCGGCGTCAGCAGCTTGAGGGCCACGCGGCGGTCCAGGGCGATCTGGTTGGCCCGATAGACCACGCCCATGCCGCCGCGGCCTGCTTCCTCTTCGATGCGGTAGCCGGCGAAGACCGTCCCCGGATCCATGGCGCAAGGTATACCTACGCGCGCCGTGCCCGCGCAGCCGCCACGTGACTCGACCATCGCCGTCGTGGGCGACGGCTTCGGGTCCCTGATCGTCTATGCGACCGCTGTCTACCTGGGGTTTCGGCCCGAGGAGATCACGATCTACGGCCCCAGCCCGAGCCCGGTCGGCACCTACCAGCAGTTCGCCTACAACCTCGGCCAGACCGTCCTGCGGTCCGAATCGGAGTCGCACTTCCTGCCCGCGGACTGGCCCACGTTCGCGCAGCTGGACGCCTGGTCGCACCGCCATCTCGGGCCGCTCCTGCGCTCCATCCGCCGCCGCTACAACCCCGGCGTGGCCGAGATCCTCACCGAGGCGGTCACGGTCGCCCACGACCTGGGCTGGGACGACCAGCGCGTGCCGCTGCGGGTGGGCTGGCTGCAGCGCGAGGACGGGCCGCCCGCCCACTTCGTGCTCTACGACGCCGACGCCGGCTACCTGGGGCGGGCCAAGCACGTCATGCTCGCGCTCGGGCACGGGCCGCTGCAGTTCCCGCCGCCGCTGGCGGCCGCGCGCGAGCGCGACCCGACCATGCGCGAGCGCATCGTGCAGGCCTACGAGCCCAAGGTCTACGACGGCTCCGGGCGCTACCTGGTCATCGGGACCGGGATCGCGTCGGTCAACGAGTGGGCCAACGCCCTGGACGCGGGGGCCAAGGTCATCGCCCTGCGCCGCAACCCGCAGCCCGACGAGCAGGACCTCAACGTGCCCCGCTGCCTGTTCGAGTCCCAGGGCGTCGACGCCTTCCAGGAGCTGTCGCTGGACGAGCGCATCGACTTCCTCGGGCGCACGCTGCGGGGAACGGCGCCCAGCCGCCGGAGCTGGCGCGAGCGGGTGCAGCGCGGCCGCCAGGAGGGGCGCTTCGACGAGCTCCTGGGCGAGATCGACGCCGTGCGCCCCGGCCCCGCCGGCCTGCGCGTGCACATCAAGAGCGACCACGGCCCCGACCCGGGCTGGCTCGACGTCACCGGCGTCGTCTGCGGCACGGGGTTCGTGAAGTCGGTGCTGGCGCTGCCGGTGATCCGGCGCCTGATCGACACCTACGGACTGCCGGTGGAGGGGGCGCGCATCCCGCTCGCGCCCAACTGCGGCGTGCCGGGGCTGGACCGACCCGACTCGCGCCTGGCCGCCATGGGCCTGCTCGCCAACAACGTGATCCCGCACGGCGACACGATCGCCGGGCTCAAGTACGTGGGCCGGCGCTTCGTGGCCGACTGCGCCCGCGCCGAGCGGCTGCGCGAGCGGCCGTTCTTCGGGCGCCTGGGCATGCAGCTGTCGCTGGCCGGCCGCAGCGCCGACGCCATCCGCCGGGTGCGCATGACGGAGCAGCTGGCCTAGCCATGTGCCCGACCGTCCTCGGCCGCATCCAGACCCGCACGGTGATCCTCATCGGGCCGGCGATCCTGGGCCTCGTTCTCTCGCTCGCCACCGGCAAGGCGGGCTGGATCGTGCTCATCGGCGTCTACCTGCTGCTCGGCGTGGCGCTGGACACCGGCTTCTACCCCTTCGTCATCCGCTGGCAGCCGCCGTGGCTGACCTTCGTGCTGGCGCTGGCCGAGTTCGTCCTCCTCTACGTGCTCTCCCAGGTGCTCGAGATCGGCCTGTCGCCGGTGCAGGCGATCGTCTTCTACTGGGTCAGCTGGGTCATCGCGATCACCACGAAGATCGTCGTGCTGCCGATCCTCTCGCTGAGCTGGATCGAGAACGCGGGCGAGTTCCGCGCCACCGGCTGGGCCGTGGTGGCCCAGAGTGCGCCGGTCTCCGCCGTCGCATTGGCGGCCGTGCCGGCCGAGCCGTCGGCGCTGGCGCGCGAGTTCGCTGCCGAGGGCGACGTGCCCCGCGCGGTGCGCAACGCCGCCTCGCCGTCGACGCTGGACGCGATCCCGGAGGAGCTGCGCGTGGCGGCCCAGCGGGTGCCGCCGTCCTGACGTCGCTAGGCGGAGACCGTCGCCGGCGTCGTCGCCGCCGGGTCCTCGGCGGGCAGGAGCGGGCGCCCGAGCATGAGGTCGGCGGCACGCTCGGCCACCATGACGACCGGCGCATGGGTGTTGCCCGAGGTGATCGAGGGCAGCGACGAGGCGTCGACCACGCGCAGGCCGTCGACGCCGCGCACGCGCAGCTCGGGGTCGAGCACGCCGTCGCCCTCGGCGCCCATCCGGCACGTGCACGCCGGGTGGTAGGTGTGTTGGCACTCGGCGCGGATCCATGCCTCGAGCTGCTCGTCGCTGGCCACGCCCGGGCCGGGGTCGAGGTTGCGCTTGGCGGCGGCGCCCAGCGGCCCCGTGGCGGCGAGCTCGCGGGCGAACCGGCACGCGGCCACCATCGCCGCCATCTCGGCGGGGTCGGCGAGCCAGTTGAGGCTGATCGCGGGCGACGCCGACGGGTCGGCGGACCGCAGGCGCACCGCGCCCTCGCTGCGCGGGCCCACGTAGGACGGCGCCAGCGTGAACGCGCTGCCCGGGAAGGTGCGGAAGCCGTTGTCGTAGTAGTAGGCGCCGCCGAACAGGATCTGGAAGTCGGGCGCCGGGCCGTCGGTGGCGATGCGGGTGTGGATGGCCGCCTCGCCGACGTTGGAGGTCAGCTTGCCGCGGCCGCGCCCGAGCACGTACTCGGCGAGATAGCGCGGGTGGGTGGCGTCGAAGAGGGTGTCGGTCTCGTCGGTCTCCCAGGTCAGGGTCGCCATCGGGTGGTCGATCAGGTGCCGGCCCACGTGGGGAGCGTTCAGCCGCGGCTCGATCCCCACCGCCCGCAGGTCCTCGGCCGGCCCGATGCCCGAGAGCATGAGCAGCTGCGGGGAGTTGTAGGCGCCCGCGCACAGGATCACCTCGCCCTCGGCCCGCGCCGTGTCGCGCCGCCCGTCGCCGCGGTCGTACTCGACCCCGACCGCGCGGTCGCCCTCGAACAGGATCCGGCTGGCCTGGGCGCCGGTGACCACGTCGAGGTTGTCGCGCTCCTTGCGCACCGGGTGCAGGAACGCGTCGGCCGCGCTCCAACGCCGCCCGCGCTTCTGGGTCACCTGGACGACGCCGGCGCCCTCCTGCTCGGCGCCGTTGAAGTCGTCGGTGGCGGGCACGCCGAGCTGTCCGGCGGAGGCGACGAAGCGGTCGGCCAGGCCCGAGACCCACACCGGGTCGACGACGCTCAGCGGCCCGGCGCTGTTGTGGTAGGGCGCGCCCAGGCGGCCGTTGCCCTCCGACCGCTTGAAGTACGGCAGCACCTCGGGGTAGGACCAGCCCGGGGCCCCGCGCTCGCTGGCCCAGGCGTCGAACACCGAGCGGTGCCCGCGCATGTAGATCATCGCGTTCATCGAGCTCGACCCGCCCAGCGAGCGCCCGCGGGGCAGGAAGATCGAGCGCCCGATCAGCGACGGCTCGGGCTCGGAGACGTACTGCCAGTCCAGGTCGGTGCGGAACTGCTTGGCGAACCCGACCGGGATGCGGATGTTGACCTTGCGGTCCGACCCGCCCGCCTCGAGCAGCAGCACGCGGTGAGACGGGTCCTCGCTCAGGCGGTTGGCCAGCGTGCACCCGGCCGACCCGGCTCCGACGATCACGTAGCGGTGGCTGGCCATCGCTGTCGGCGACCGTACCAGGGACGCGTGGCTAGAGTACGTTGATGTCCTCAAAGCACCGATTTTCGGGATGAGGCACGGCTGGGAGGGCGCCCCGCTTCCGCGTGGCCGCCACAACCTCAGCGCTCAGGCCGTGCGCTCGTCGCAGCGCGACCGGCTGCTGCGCGCGATGATCGGGCTCGTCGGCGAGCACGGCTATGCCGACACCTCCGTGCCCATGGTCGTGTCCGCCGCGCGCGTCTCGCGCTCGAGCTTCTACGCCCTCTTCGCCGACAAGACCGACTGCTTCATCGCTGCCTGCGACGAGGAGTCCAGCGGCATGCTGAAGCTGATGCTCGAGGCCGGGGCCGAGGAGGACTGGGTGCGGGCAACGCGGCTGGGGATGGAGCGCTACCTGACGTGGTGGCAGCGCCACCCGGCGTTCTCACGCGCGTACTTCGTCGAGCTCCCGGCCGCGGGCAGCCGCGCCGTGCGCCAGCGCGACCGCCAGTACGCCCGCTACCGCAAGCTGTTCGCGGCGCTCGGCGAGCGCGCCCGCGAGGAGCAGCCCGAGCTGCCGCCGCTGTCGCCGCTGGCCACGCGGCTGATCGTCGCCGGCATCACCGAGGTGGTGGCCGAGGAGGTCCGCGCCGGGCGCATCGGCGGCCTCGACGCCTTGGCCGACGCCCTGCTGTACCTGGTGCTGCGGCTGCTGGCCGACGACGCCACCGCCGAGCGGGCGGTGTCGAAGCGCCGGCTGCGCGTCGCCACTTCCTAGGCCATAGCTCGCTGTTGCTGGCGCGGGACGCAGGGGTGAAGGCGTGCTCGGCACGGCGAACCCCGAGGACCCCGCCAGGAGCAGCGAGAATGGCCTAGCGCGCGCTGAGGGCTGGGGAGCTCCAAGCGAAGCGCGTCACGTCGGTCCGCGGCGCCAGGGCGCCCGGGCGCGTCCCGCGACGCACGAACACGATCGGCGCCGGGGCCGTTCGCGCGATGTCCGAGCGCGTGGGGCCGAGGCCCTCCTGACGCCAGCGCTCGGAGAGCCCGACCACGAGCAGGCCCGCGCCCTTGGCCGCGTCCTCCACGCCGGCCTCGCCGGGCTCGGCCAGCACCGGCTCGGCGGTGACGCCCGCGAAGCGCTGCACGAGCAGCGACGCGTTGGCCAGCGAGCGCTGGCCCTCGGCCGTGCCGAGCAGCTGCAGCGGCGCCTTGGTCGCCGCCGCCAGCCACGCGCCCAGCTCCAGCGCGGCCCAGTCGTGCTCGGCCCCGCCGAAGGGCACGAGCACCGGCTTGTCGGGCCCGGGCAGCACCACGCCCTGCTCGCGCGCCACGAGCACCGCGACGTCGGCGGGTGACTCGCGCAGCAGGGCACCGACGTCGCCCCGCGGCACGCCCACGCCGAGCAGCGGGCGACGCCCGTCGGTGAGCACGAGGTCGACCTCCTCGGCCGCCGAGAGCTTGACCAGGTCCTGCCCCGGCCGCGCTGAGGTCAGCGCCACCGAGCGCGCCGCCACACCGCGCTGCAGCAGGTCGAGCCGCGCCTTCGCGGCCGCATTGGAGGCGTCGGTGAGCAGCCGCTGCTCGGTCTGCAGGCCGCCGCGTACGCCGGCGCTGCGCGGCGGGCGCAGCACGCGGGCGATGATGAGCTCGCGCCGGGGCTCGGACTGGGCCAGGGGCTCGGCCAGGGCCAGGAGCTGCGCCAGCGCGCTCTCGGTCTGGGGCGCGATGAGGATCGAGTGCTCGGGCACCGGCACGGGCGAGTCGGCGTGGGACTCGCGCTTGGCCACCTCGAGCTCCTCCTCCACCGGCGCCCCGAACTCGTTGCGCGGGTCGAGGAGGCGCAGCGCAGGCCCGGCCATGAACGTCGTGATCAGCGCCATGATCACCAGGGCCGCGAACAGCGCGGGCGAGATCACGCCCTTCTCCAGCGCCAGGTTGAGCACGATGAGCTCGGTCAGCCCGCGCGTGTTCATCAGCGCTCCGAGCACGCCCGACTCCTTCCAGCTCAGCCCGGTCACCCGCGCGGCCAGGACCGTCCCGCCAAACTTGCCCGCGATGGCGACGACGAGCAGCCCGGCCGTGAGCGCCACCAGCGGCCACGAGTCCAGCAGCAGCATGTTCGTGCGCAGCCCGGTGTAGGTGAAGAAGAGGGGCAGCAGGAGGATGACGACGAAGTCCTCCACGCGGCGGGTGACGTCCTCGGTCAGGCCGGCGTGGCGGGGCATGACCGCGCCCATCACGAAGGCGCCGAAGATCACCGCGACGCCGATCTCCTCGGTCAGGTAGGCGGAGATGAGCACGCCCGCGAAGATGGCCATGATCCAGCCGACGGGCACGCGGCCGGCCTCGTCATAGGCGGTGGCCGCACGGGCGAGCAGGCGCCGGGCGCCGAACACCATGAGCAGCAGGAACGCCGCGGCCAGGCCGATGGTCTTGGCCACGTCGCCGAACGAGCCGCTGGCCGCGGCGACCGCGGAGGCCAGGGCGATCAGGAACCAGGCCGAGATGTCGTCGATGGCCGCGCTGGCCAGCGCGAGGGCTCCCATCGGGCGCTTGAGCATCCGGCGCTCGACGATGATCCGCGCCAGCACCGGGAAGGCCGTGATCGACATCGAGACGCCCATGAACAGGGCGAAGGCGACGAACGGCTTGTCCGGGCCCACGAGGGCGAAGATCGGCAGCGCCGCCAGCAGTCCCAGCGCCATGGGCACGAACACGCCGGTGTTCGACACGGCCACCGCTTGCGTGACCCGGCCGCGCAGCTGGCTCGGGTCGAGCTCGAGCCCGACAAGGAACACGTAGAAGATCAGCCCGAGGTTGGCGACGATGCCGATGATCGGGACGATGTCGCTGGGGAAGATCGCCGCCTCGACGCTGGGGAACAGCGCGCCCAGCAGCGTGGGCCCGAGGGCGATCCCGGCCACCACCTCGCCCATGACCCGCGGCTGGCGCAGGCGGACGGCCAGCCAGCCGAATGCGCGCGCCACCAGCATCACCACCGCGATGGCGAGGAAGAACGCCGCCACGGCGTTGGCGGCCTCGCGCGTGCGTGTGGCGGTGACGGTCTGGGGGCCGATCGCGAGCGTCAGCGTGCGGTCCGTGGCCGTGCCCGCCACCGGCGCCGACCCGCCGCGTATGCACTGCACGCGCCCCGCCAGGTTGCCGTCCTTGTAGACGAGCGTCCCGCGCTTCGCGCCCCCGGCCGTCACGACGACCGCCGAGCCGCCGTCCAGCGTGATGGCGTTGCCCAGGCAGGTCGAGCGCGGGGAGATCGTGTAGCCGTAGGCCACGCTTCCGGGCGCGCGCGGCTTGGGCGCGCCCGGCGTGGGCGGCTCGCGCTTGAGCGTCCCCGCCACCGGCGCCCCGGCGACCGTGCCGGCCAGGCGGCCGGAGGTGGCGCGGGCGTCGAGCTGGCCCGAGGCCCCGTTCTGGCAGCTCACGCCGCCGGTCAGGCGTCCGTCCTTGAAGCGCAGGTTCCCGCCCGCCGAGCCCTGCACCGCCTCGAGGTCGACGAACTGCCCGGACTGGCTCAGGTTGACCTGCTTGCCCAGGCAGCCGTTCGCGGGGACGAGGTCGTAGCCGCCGGCGATGCTGGGCTGCGCCTTGGGCTTGGGCACGACCGCGAGCACGATCACCGCTACCGCGCCGACGGCCAGCGCGAGCAGGCTGTAGTACGCGATCAGGCGCCCACGGGGGACAGCGCGCGGGGGAGCCTCGTCCATGGGCGGAAGAACGTACCGGGGGTTGCCGACAACCGTCGCGGGACGCGATGATCGTCCCATGGCGGACCTGGGCGCCGGCACGGAATTCGCCGGACACCGCATAGAGGAGGTGATCGGGCGGGGCGGGATGGGCGTCGTCTACCGGGCGATCGACCTCAACCTGGACCGCGAGGTGGCGGTCAAGGTCATCGCCCCGCAGCTGGCCGGGGACGAGGACTTCCGCGCCCGGTTCCGGCGCGAGTGGCGCCTGGCCGCCTCGATCCGCCACCCGCACGTGGTGATGATCTACCGCGCCGGCGACGAGGACGGCCAGATGTATGTCTCGATGGACTACATCCGCGGCACCGACCTGCGGGCGATGATCGACCACCAGGGCGCGCTGGAGCCGCGGCAGGCGGCCGGGATCATCGAGCAGGTCGCGGGCGCGTTGGACGCCGCCCACGCCGCCGGGCTCGTCCACCGCGACATCAAGCCGGCCAACATCCTCATCGCCCAGCGCGACGGCTACGCGGATGCCTACCTGACCGACTTCGGGCTCAGCAAGCAGCTGCGCTCCGGCACGACGGCGCTGACGAAGACCGGCATGTTCGTCGGCACGGTCGACTACGTGGCGCCCGAGCAGCTGCGCGGCGACCCCGTCGACGCGCGCGCCGACATCTACTCGCTGGGCTGCGTGCTCTACGAGGCGCTGACCGGCCACATCCCGTTCCCGCGCGATTCCGAGCCGGCCAAGATGTGGGCCCACGTCTCGGAGCCGCCGCCGTCGGTGCGTGCGCGCCGCCCTGACCTGTCCCCGGAGCTCGACGACGTTCTCCGCCGGGCGATGGCCAAGGACCCTGATGATCGCTTCCCGTCGGCCGGCGATCTCGGCCGCGCGGCGGTCGCCGCGGTCGCCGGGCGCGCGCTGCCGGCGGTGGAGCGCAGCGTGGCCACCGGCGACGCTGCGCCGGACACCAGCGTGAGCCCGCAGCAGCGGCCGGTCGAGAGCCCGCCGGCGCCGGCGCCGCCGACCGTGATCCCGACGCCCGCGGCGGCCGCCGCGCCGCCTCCGCCGCCCGCGCCGCCTCCGGCCGTCCCGTACCAGGCCGCGGCGGCGAGCGCGCCGCCCCCGGACGCACGCAGCGGCGGCGGCAACCGGCGCATCCTGCTCATCCTCGGCGGCGCCGCCGTCGGCGTGATCGTGCTCGTGGCGATCGTGCTCGCGGTCAGCAGCGGCGGCGGTTCGACCACGACGACCGGCGCCACGAAGTCCACTCCGAAGAAGCCGCCCCCCACCGCCGACCTTGCCGCGACGTACAGCGCCACCATCGACACCGGCGGCACGCTGAAGCTCAACCTCAGCGGCACGCGCTCCGAGCTCGTCCACCTCGCCATCAACATGCCGCTGAGCTGCGCCGACGGCACCGACGACACGTTCCGCACGACGTTCCTCTCCCCCACCGACACCCAGGCCATCGACCCCGACGGGACCTTCACCTTCAAGGGCACGGCCGACGCGGACTCGTTCATCACCGGCGGGAGGGTCACGGTGAGCGGGCGGCTGGAGACCAACGGCGCCGGCACGGGCAACGCGCGCATGGTCGAGAACAGCCGCAAGCACGGGCGCTGCGACTCGAGCATCGGCCGCTGGACGGCCAACGGCAGTTAGCTAGCTCTGCTGGTGGGGGACGAGCACCAGCCCGAGCGGGTTGGTGTTCAGCGGCACCGGGAGCGGCACCGGGGAGGAGTCGAGCTCGGCGAGCTTGCCGCTCGGCCCGACGGCCAGGACGTGGATGAGGTTGCCCGAGCCCTTGGGCACGATCGCCGCCACCTGGCGCGGCGTGATCACGAACAGGAACTTCCCGTCCTGCGAGAGGTGCAGGTTCCACGGGTTTCCGCCGCCGGGCAGCTTGACCGTCTGCATCAGGCGCGGGTTGCGCGGGTCCGACCCGACGTCCCACACCGAGAGGTTGTCCGAGCCCGCGTTGGCGAAGTACAGCCGGCGGCCGTCGCGGCTGACCACGCTCCAGCACGGCAGCACCGCGTCGGGGTCGCGCGTGTGCGACGCGAAGCTCAGCGCGCCGTTGGGCGCGTAGGTGTAGACCCCGATCGACTGCAGGTTGGGGAAGCCGGTGTAGAGCACGCCGGGCGTGCGCGGGTTGGCCGCCAGCCCGGCCGGCCACACCGGGCTGAAACGCTCGCCGTGCGGGAAGGCCGCGGTGGGGACGTTCTGGGGCGAGTTGGGCGCCTCGGTCAGGGAGCCGTTGGACCCGAGCGCGAACGCCCGCAGCAGCCCCGACTCCTCGGTGGTGAAGACGAGCTTGCCCCCGGGGGCCACATAGACCTGGGTGGGGGACGAGCGCGGCGGCTCGGTGACCGTCGTGCCGGTGGGCTCGAGCGATCCGTCGTCCTGGATACGGAACGTCGTGTAGTTGGGCTCGACCTTTTCCAGATCGCGGACGCCGTCGTGGGCCTTGTTGGCGACGATGAGGATGTCGCCGCTGACGCCGACCGAGCCCGGGGCCTTGCCGCCGCTGGGAAACGGCGAGCCCTTGACGGGCTGCAGGCTGCCGTCGGTGGCGATGTGGAA
>Ga0105245_10001225_pt1 | contig 23172 bp, 22 predicted proteins | sample KBSM54metaG_FD_81523 | JGI IMG/M metagenome (GOLD analysis project Ga0105245, IMG submission 81523) | Miscanthus rhizosphere microbial communities from Kellogg Biological Station, Michigan, USA - KBS M5-4 metaG | ecosystem: Host-associated > Plants > Roots > Rhizosphere > Soil | place...
CGGGCGTCAATGCTAAAGTAGTTTCAGTCCTTCCTATCAGGTCCCCATCGTCTAGTCGGCCTAGGACATCGCCCTTTCACGGCGGTAACGAGGGTTCGAATCCCTCTGGGGACGCCAAATGCGCGGTAACCCATAGCTTCAAACTGGGTATCGAACGCGAATTGAATGGCAAGCTAATTCGCTGCGCACTATTGGTAGAGGGGTCGATTAATCCTAGAGGGTTGGGGACAGCATCCCAACAAAAGGTATAGGATGGCTGCTGAATGCAGACCGCGATTTGCTGGATCATCGCCATGATGATGACCACGGGCGTCATCGTTGGACAACAGAGATCGAACGGTCAAGTAAAGGTGCTCACCGTCTGCGAAGTACTCGGCAACGTGACCCGCTATGCCAATACTGCTGTTGCCGTCGTCGGACGCATAGAGGCCAGTGTCAGCCTCACGGATCACTATGAGTTCTTGTCGCAGGATCGGTGTGAACATCCGGTCATCACCCACCGACACCTTTGGTCGGACAAGATTCAGATCTGGGCTGCTTGGGAAGCGGGGATGCCTAAACCACCGAGCGACAGGCCGAAGCTCGAACGGTCAGTTGTCGCTCCGAAGCTATCCATCGTCCGGAAGACCACAACGGTAGATTTTCACCAAGAGCCACAGTTCAAGGCAGATGGGTACCCGACTGTGTATACCCATACTGCAGACGTGCCGAATGAGCGGGTGATTGTGCACGGGCGCATAGTGAAAGTGCCGAATCTTAACGAAGATTGTGGTGCTGGAGGCTGCGGTGGAGACAACGTGCCACTAGTGATAATCGCCGAGCCATACAATGTTCAGGGACTTAGCGAGGTTGCGACGCCGTTACCTCAGAACAAGTGACCACCGACCCCCGTCAAACGGGATGACTAAACAATAGTCCAGAGTTTTTCCAGAGAGCTAATGCTTGGGCCGATACCCAGCATCATGTCCACATGACGGAACAGTCTTGAAAAGCATCTGTTGAATACACAGTCCTTCGGGTTCAAGCAGGCTATTCCGAGCAATTACTGGCTTCGGAAGACCGCCGATCGCCGTCAGATCGCTCAGACGCTATACGTATCCGTCATTCGCTATAATACGTATGTGACTACAAAGCTTACCCTGAGCCTGGACCCTGCGGTGATCACGCGGGCCAAACGTTACGCCAGGCAACGGGGCGTCTCGGTGTCGGCCATGGTGGAGACTTACCTGGCCGCCGTCTCACAGCCCGCGGATGAAGCGAAAGCGCCGCAGGTCCGGGGGCGATTGCAGGGCATCCTCAAGGGCGCCAACGCCTCCGATTACCGGCGTCATCTCGAACGCAAGTATAAATGAAGCGCGTCCTGATTGACACCAACGTGGTGCTGGATGTGCTCCTGGAACGCAAACCGCACTTGGCCGCGAGCGCGGCGATTTGGGATGCCGTCGAATCCGGCAGCTGCGAGGGCTTCTTGGCGGCGCACGCAATCACCACCATTCACTACCTGGCTCAAAAGCAATTGGGCGCCCGGCGCGCAAAGCGAGTGATCGCAAGCCTGCTGCAGGTGTTTGGAGTGGCCGCTGTGGATGGAAATGTCCTGAGAGACGCCCTGCAGTTCGAAACTCAGGATTTCGAGGATGCCGTGTCGGAGGCGGCGGCGCGGGCCACCACTTGCGAAGCAATCGTGACGCGCGACCCTAAGGGATTCCACGCGGCGGGACTGGCAGTGCTGACTCCCGAAGCTGCCGCTCCGCTGCTCATCATCCGGTGACTAGGGCACTTGTCTCGAAATTGTAAGCTAGCAATATTGAGCTGCACGGGAGGCAATGCATGAATCGAGAACGGGCGCTGAAGGTTGTGTTGGCGGTGGTGGGATTGCTCTTTTCGGCTTTAGTTTATCCATTGGCGATATTTGCACGGCAAGAGCCCGCGTTGTCGATGATGTTTAGCGTTTAGGTCACGCTCCGGCATTTCTTGCTTCTGGCAGTCCGCAATCCATCGGCGAGCGGCAGTCTGATCGCCTTCACAGCTTGGTCCAGCTTGGCTCACGCCGCGGTTATGGGAGTGCAGGCCTTTCGGAATATGATTTCACATGGCGAACTGGGAGGCGTGGCTATCCTCGCGGTCATCGGCATCGCGTTGATCGCGCTCGCGCCAACCAAGCAGACCACGGAGCGGGTTTCAGCAGCGGGGCGGTAGCTCGGCGTAGGGTGACGCGAGGATTCTAATCGAGGCGGTCCGGGTATATGATTACTGGAAACTGAGTTCCAAAAGGAGGTGAAATGAACGTGCGCATTATCACTGGCGCTGCCGTCACGGCGCTCGGAATGGTTTTGACGGCGACGCTGGCATTCTCGCAAGCGCCGCAATCACCTGGATGGTTCCTGCAGGGAACCGCTCCCGACCCAGGTGGACGATTGGCGGTCGGCCCCGGTGGACGAGTCATTCCAGCCGCTCTCGGAAATCGCGGGGGACTGCTCGCCGCCTGCGTCGAGGACACTGCAAAATTCTGCAACGGACAAACCGGTCTTGGGGCGCGGGCGTGCCTCGCGCAGAATACGGAGAAGCTTGCGGCGGGGTGCAAGACCGCAGTCGCCGCGCTTCCGCCCTTAGCCGACAGCTGCTATCGTTCACCGGTTTGCGATAGTCCGGTGGGCGGGACGCGCGTGGCGTTGCAGCGCGTCGAATGGAAGCAGACCATGGGTTTCACCTTTACTTACCCGGTTGATTTGCCGCAGGGGGGCGGCGGCGCTTCAGCGGTCCAAATCGATTCGAAGGGGAACATGTGGGTCTTTCAGCGCAACGCTGTGGGAAAGCCGCAGATGTTTGAGTTCGGCCCGGACCGCAATCTGATCCGTACGGTTGGCGATGATGTGATCGGCCATCAGGAGAAGGCACACGGCATGGCAATCGACTCGGAAGACAACGTGTGGATCTGCGACGCAAATGGCGCGACTGTCATGAAACTCAGTCGCGAGGGGAAACTTCTCTTGACCCTCGGTGTGAAAGGCAAAAGAGGCGATTGGAATGAAGCCAAGGGTCAAAGGCTTCTCTGGCAGCCGCTGGACCTCGCCTTCGCTCCGAATGGCGATATCTATATCGGTGAAGGCCATGCGAATGAGAGTCCCAATGACACCGATTCAGGCGACCCCACTAACAACTTGGGCGCAGCGCGTGTGATTCACCTCGACAAGACCGGCAAATTCATCAATCAATGGTATGGCAACAGTATCGGACAAGGAAAGTTCAGCATGGTCCATGGAATCGCGGTCGATCCCAAGAACGGCAATGTTTGGCTGTGCGATCGCGAGGAATATCGCCTGGTGGTCTATACCGGCGATGGCAAGTTCGTCAAAACGGTTCAGATGCGAAACCTGATGTGCACCGTCGCGTTCGATCCGCATGGCGACCTCTGGGTTTCAAGCGGTCAGGACGGCCAGCTTTTGAAGATAGACCAGAACGGCAACGTGCTCGGTGCAGTGGGCAACGGATCGGGTTTGGGGGAAGGCCAGTTCATCGAATCCAACTACATGGCCTGGGATAAGCAAGGCAACCTGTATACCGGCGACACTAGCGTTGGGCGGGTCACGGAAATGATCGCCCCTGCGAAGAAGTGATCTGTAATTGGCGGACGCACCCTGGCTGTCGCGCGCTGCGCGTCCTTGAGGCAGGTAGCAGGGCTCAACTTGAAAACATTACCGCGGGCCAAACATGGCATCGGCGAGGGCAGTGAGTCCGGTCAAAGTGTGCTCGATGCGAATACCCGCAATCCAAGAGGTTTCCTCCTGCTGGCAATACATCACTTCGCCCAGGAGAAGATTGTTGTCGTAGTCGATCTTCAATAGCGAGCCAACTCCGAGCGGCTGGTCGAGCTGGAGCTGGGTCCCGCCTTTGCTGACGTTTCGGATTTCACCTGTAAGAACCTGGTCCGCTCCCAGTACGCTCACGATCGCCGGGTGACTGAGTAGGTGGCGCTCGGCCTGCCTTTGATCCGGTTGTTGGCCGAGCGCGCCTGGCGCTTCGATGACGACGGTTTGCGGGCGCATAATAATCATGTTCCGCGTTCCTGGGAACAATTGCGATAGATCGTGAGCCCTATGTGGCCTCGGGTCTCTGCCCTAGAACCTAGTACTGTAACTCCCCCAGTTTGTGGAACACAGCGAACACTGAATGTTTTTGGCCGCCTCACGGGATTCCGGGACGGCTGTTGCGAGCAGACGCTCCTGCCCGCCGCGTGCGGATATTACTTCCCTGCCCGGTCGGGCCCTTGCGACAGCATCTTGAGTTTGTACAGACCTTCGCGCGCTGTGATGTAAAGCGTGTGCTTATCCGTCCCCGAAAACGCGAGGTTGGAAGGCGTACGTGGTACTTTAATGGTCCCGAGGGACTTGCCCTTCCTGTCGAACACCTGGACGCCTGCATCGGTGGCTACATAAACCCGCCCATCACGGTCAACGGCCATGCCGTCCGCACCGCTGATGCCATCCTTCAGCTCCGGAATTTTGGCGAAGGCGCTCTTCTGAATGCCCTTGCCTTTGTTTTTCGCCTTGGGGGCCAGATCGATTGCCCAGATCGTGTCACCCTGAGTATCGTCCAGCAGCAAAGCCTTTCCATCCGGTGTTATCGCCAGACCATTGGGAAAGGCAATTTTATCGTCAACCAGAAGCGGCTCCCTTCCGCCGTTGCTCGCCACGTAGTACACCTTCCCGTGGCGGTTCGGATCTAAGGGGCGCAACGGGGCAGTCCCCGGGTCAGTGAAATAAAAGCCGCCGCGGGAATCGAAAATAATGTCGTTGGGTGCGCCCAGAGGCACGGCATCCGTGCTTTCGAGAACCGTCGCGACCCGGCCGTTTTGATTGCCGCGACTGATCAGTTTACCGGCGCCTTCGGCGGCATACAACTCGCTCGCATTCAGCGCCAGTCCGTTCGCTCCCAGCGTGTTTCCGCGAGCAATCGTGATCTTTTCCTCGGGATCCATATGGTAGATCGTCTTGGATCCGATATCGCTAAAGAAGAGTCCGCCATCGTAGGTAGCCACCGGCCCTTCGGTAAAAACGAAGCCTTCCTTGACCAGTTCCGGCTTCACACCGGCTGCGACGACACCGGGAATCCCAGCCGGTGTTTGCGCCGGCAGCGGGAGCGTGAGCGCGGCTAGAGCAATGGCCAGTGGCAGGGCAGATCTCATGCTTCTACTTTAACGTGCCCGCCGCAGGGCGATCCTCAGGGCACGATGCGCGGCAGATCCGGGCTGCTCGATTCCTTGCGCCATTGCCATACGCGAATCACCGCATACCATAGCAGCCACACCGCAGCGCTCGCGATGCTTCCCTGCACTGTACCCGGCGTGTCGATCAGGATTCCCAGCAGCGCGTTGCCGATTGTCGCTTGAAGAAGATTGACGCCGAAGAATGCGATGGTTAACGGATCGCGCACAAATCCCAGCCAGCCACTGGCGCCTGGGAATGACGACGACCATAGCATGAACCAGCTCCAGGCGAGCATGGCAGTGGGCCACCAGTAACGCAGGATCGTGCGGCGGGTGGCGGCTTCGCGGGCTACCAGATGCGCCAGCCAGCGCCAGCAGCCGTAACAGGCTAGAGCTCCCGTAAAAGCGCTCGCAATCTGACCTGGACCCATCGGCTACGGTCCCGGACGGCGGCAGCTAGCGCTTGCCATCGTGCGATGAAATGTTCCGAGATCGGCGATCAAGGGGCGACCGGCCATGGGCCGGTCCCACGTAAGCCCCTTTGCTATTCTGGATTCCAGCCCATGAACATCAAGAAGCAGCGGCTGCTGACGCCGGGCCCCACACCGCTTTATCCGAAGGCGTTGCAGGCCATGCTGGGCGCTGACATTCATCACCGCACCAAGGATTTCCGCGAGCTGTATTCGACGGTTCTGGCGGACCTGAAATCGGTGCTGGGCACGGCGCATGATGTCCTGATTTTAGCTGCCTCGGGAACCGGTGCGATGGAGGCATCCGTCACCAATTGCTTTTCGCCGGGCGATCGCGTCATCGTGTGTAGTGCTGGCGTTTTTGGCGAGCGTTGGGTGGCGATGGTCCGCGCGTTCGGCCTGGAGCCGTTTATTCTGTCCGCGCGTTACGGATCGGTTGTGGAGCCTGCCGCAGTGGGGGCGGCGCTGGCCGCGAATCCCGATGTCAAGGGCGTCTTTATCCAGGCGTCTGAGAGTTCCACGGGAGCGGCTCACGATGTTCGCGCCATGGGTGAGATCATAAAAGCCACGCCGGCGCTGTTTATTGTCGATGCCATTACAGGTGTCGGCACCATGCAGCTGGACATCGACGCGTGGGGTCTGGATTTTGTCATCAGCGGATCACAAAAGGCGTTCATGCTGCCGCCTGGGTTGGCGCTGCTCGCCATCAGCCCCAAGGCTTGGGAGCGGATGGAATCGGCGAAGTTGCCGCGCTACTATTTCGACTTGCGGCGCGAGCGGAAGGCGTCGGTCAAAGGCGAATCGGCGTGGACCCCCGCCATCTCTTTGATCCTGGGCTTGGCCGAGGTCCTGAAATACATCAAGACATTGGGTATGGAGCAACTTGTCGAAAACGCGCAGCATCTGGCGGCCGCGACGCGTGCGGCCTGCATCGCTCTGGGCCTCGAATTGTTCGCGCCGGCCAGCCCGAGCGGAGCAGTTACCGCCGTCAAGTCGCCGCCGGGATTGACTTCTACGACTATCGTCAAGGAATTCCGCGACGGATTTGGCTCCATCATCGCCGACGGCCAGGCGGAAATGGCGGGCAAAATCTTCCGCATCGCTCATCTGGGATATTTCGATATCGTGGATCTTTTCGGTCTGGTGGCCGAATTGGAGTTGATTCTGGAAGCGAATGGTGTTGCTGTAAAGCTGGGCACGGGAGTCGCCGCCGTCGAGCAATATTACGCCGCGCACAAAGCCTCTCGGAAACAGCCGGTAACAGTTTAGGGAGCCATGAAGATCGTAATAGCAGAGCCGTTGCGCGCAGCTGGAATCGACATCTTGAAAGCTCAGGCCGACTGGGAGATCGTTTCCTCCAGTCCAGCCGAGTATACAAAGCATCTGGCCGACGCGGACGTGTTGATCGCATCCCGGCTCGCGAAAGTTACGGCGGCGCAGATCGCTGCCGCGAAAAAACTACGGGTCATCGCTTTCGCGGGCGTAGGCACGGATTTTGTGGACCTGGATGCGGCCACGGCTGCCGGCGTTCTGGTCATGAACATGCCTGGCGAGAGCGCAGTAGCGGTGGCGGAGCACACGCTCGGCCTAATGCTCGCGATGGCGCGCCAGATTCCGCAAGCCATCATTTCGACGCGCGGCGGCAAGTGGGACGGCAAACGCTTTCTGGGAACCGAACTGCGCCGCAAGACCCTGGGCGTGATGGGCCTTGGCAGCATTGGGCGTGAAGTGGTGCGGCGCGCGCGCGGTTTTGAAATGAAGATCGTGGCGAACGATCCCTACGTCAACTCCGAAACGGCCGCCGATCTCGGCGTCACTCTGGTGAGCCGCGAAGAGCTTTACCGCCAGGCCGACTACATCAGCTTGCACGTGGCATTGACCACCGAGACGCTGGGCATGCTGAACGACGAAGCCTTCGCCACCATGAAGACTGGCACGCGCATCGTGAACTGCGCTCGTGGCGAACTGGTGGACGTAGCGGCACTGCGCAGGGCCATTGAAACGGGCAAAATTGCCGGCGCCGCGCTGGATGTTTTGCAGACCGAGCCGCCCGACGCGGGCGAGCCGCTGCTGGCGCTGGATCAGGTATTCGCCACCCCGCACATCGGCGGCTCCACTGAGGAAGCCGCAGAGCTGATTGCAGTGCGTTTGGCCGAGCATTTGATCGAATATTTCAACGAGGGTGTCGCGGTAAATGCGGTGAACGTGCCCGCCATGACGGAAGAAGCGTATCGCGCGGTGGCTCCTTATGCGGCTCTCGCCGAACGCTTGGGAACGTTCGCAGCATACGTAACGACCGCGAATCCAAAGCTGGTTCGGCTGGTGTATCACGGCAATTTCAGCCATGAAAACGCCCGCCTGATTCGCAACGCGGGACTGGCGGGCGTGCTCAGCCGCTCTCTGGAGCGCAAGGCCAACGTAGTGAATTCGCTGAAGCTCGCAGCCGATCGCGGCCTCAGCTATGCCGAGCGATTCGAGCGCCGCACGCGGCATCTGGATACGCTGCGCATTGAACTTGAAACGGATAAGGGACTTACCACGGTGGAAGGCGCCATCGTAATGGACCGGCCACGGCTGCTGGCGGTGGACGGCATCCGCTGTGAAGCTAAGCTGGCGGGACATTTGCTTTACTTGACCAACACGGACGTGCCCGGCGTACTGGGTTACATCGGGTCCATCACCGGCAAAAACAATGTCAACATCGCGACGCTTTCACTTGGACGCCAGGAGAAACCGGACAACCCCGGCGAGCCGCTTACCGCAGTTACCTTAATTGAAACGGATCAGCAGGTGCCCGATTCGGTGATTGCGCAATTGCTCGAGAATAAGGCGATTCGTGCGGTCCGCTCAGTGGAGTTCCGCCCATGATCAAAGTTATCGTTTCGCTAATCGCTCTGCTGTTCACGGTACAGGTGTTGTGGGGGCAAGACACGCCGCTGTATTCCCTGCCCTACAGCCCGAGTCTGGATCTTACATCGATGGACCGTGCGGTCGATCCCTGCACCGATTTCTACCGTTATTCGTGCGGATCGTGGATCAAGAATAATCCCATCCCCCCGGATCAGGCACGTTGGAGCGTGTATTCGAAACTCACCCTGGAAAATCAGCGCTTCCTATGGGGCATCTTGCAGCAAGCCGCGCAGCCGTCTGCTTCGCGCGGCAAAGTGGAAGCGCAAATCGGCGATTATTTTGCGGCCTGCATGGACGACGGGTCGCGCGAGAAGGCCGGTGCGGCTCCTCTGCGCGTCGATTTGGACAAGATCGCAGCGCTAAAGTCCCTGCGCGATTTGGCCACGTTCCTGGGCGAAGCCGGTCTCAACACCGTTGGGAATGAACTGTTGTTTGGCTTCGGCTCCAGCCAGGACTACGCGGATTCATCGCGCGTAATCGGGTTCCTCACTGCCGGAGGGTTGGGCCTGCCCGACCGCGATTACTATGTGAAGACCGACGCCAAGTCGATAGAGATTCGGCAGCACTACGTCGAGCACGTGCAGCAGATGTTGGAGCTGGCCGGAGAGCCGGCAGCCCAGGCGAAGACCGATGCACGGACCGTCATGGATATTGAAACGGCTCTGGCCAAGGCATCGCTGACGCGAGTGGATCAACGCGACCCGCACAAATTATTCCATCCGTATACGCTCGCCAAGTTGCAAAAACTTACGCCAGCATTTCCGTGGAAAGCTTATTTCACGGCATCGCAGATCAGTGTTCCGCCCCTCAATGTCACCGAGCCCGGCTTCTTTGTCGAAATGCAGGTACTGCTCAAGTCGCGCAGCCTGGACGATTGGAAAACTTATTTGCGCTGGCACATGGCAAAGTTACGCGCGCCTTTGCTGTCAACCGCATTCGTGACTGCCAATTTCGATTTCTATAGCAAGTATCTGCGCGGCGTTCAACAGATGCAGCCGCTGTGGAAACGCTGCGTGCGGCGCGTGGATCAGGACCTGGGTGAAGCATTGGGCCAGGTATTCGTCGATAAAACCTTCGGCGGCGACACCAAAACCCGCGCGGTCAAGATGACCAAGGAAATCGAAACGGCAATGCAATCCGAAATCGAGCAATTGCCCTGGATGGGACCTGCCACCAAGAAGAGCGCGCTTGAAAAGCTGCATGCCGTCGCCAACAAGATCGGCTATCCCGATCACTGGCGCGATTACAGCTCGATCAAAATCGTGCGCGACGATTATTTCGGTAACGTCGCACGAGCGACCGAGTTTGAAAACCGGCGGCAACTGGCGAAAATCGGCAAGCCACTCGACCGCAGCGAGTGGCAGATGACTCCGCCGACCGTTAACGCGTACTACGATCCGCAGATGAACGATATCAACTTCCCGGCGGGCGTGCTGCAGCCCCCGCTCTACGATCCGAAAATAGATGACGCGCCCAACTATGGCAACACCGGCGCGACCATCGGCCATGAGCTGACTCATGGCTTCGATGACGAAGGCCGCCAGTTCGACGCCAAGGGCAATTTGAAGGACTGGTGGACCATGCAGGACGCGCTCGAATTCGGTAAGCGAGCGTCTTGCGTCTCGGATGAGTATTCGGGCTTCACCGTGATCGACGACATCAAGATCAACGGCAAACTGACGCTGGGCGAGGACGCCGCCGACCTGGGCGGCACTTTTCTCGCGTATCTCGCCTGGAAGGAAGCCACCAAGGGTCAGACTTTACGGCCCATCGACGGGCTGACGCCGGATCAGCGCTTCTTCGTCGGCATGGCACAGTGGGCCTGCGGCGACGAGCGCACCGAAAGCAAACGCGCCAACGCTATCACCAATCCGCATTCGCCGGAAGAATACCGCATCAACGGCGTGGTCTCCAACATGCCGGAGTTCGGCAAGGCATTCGCGTGCCGCGCCGGGCAGCCGATGGTCCGCGCGCAGCAGTGTAAGATCTGGTAGCGCGCGGCAGTTGAATCACGCCTCTTCTGCTAGAATCGAAGTTAATCCCCCCATTTAAGGAGAGCGCGTGGCCGCGCCGCCATCGTCGAGAATAGTCGCAATCTATCCGGGCTCGTTCGATCCGATCACCAACGGACACCTGGACATGATTTCTCGCGGCAGCAAGCTGGCGGATCGCCTTATCGTCGCGGTCCTGCAGAACCAGCGCAAGACCAGCCTGTTCACCGTGGAAGAGCGCGTCGAAATGCTCACCGAAGTGGTTAAGCCGTACGCCAACGTCGAGGTTGGTTCCTTTCACGGCCTGCTGGTCGACTACGTGGCCAGCCGCGGAGCGAATTTTATTTTGCGCGGTATCCGCGCTATTTCAGATTACGAATATGAATTGCAGATCGCGCACATGAACCGGCTTCTCAGCCCCGGCGTCGAGACCGTGTTCCTGATGGCGGCCGACGCGTATTCTTTCGTCAGTTCGCAACTGGTGAAGGAAGTGGCGTCGCTCGGAGGCAACGTCTCCGCATTGGTGCCGCCACTGATCGAAGAGCGCCTGCGCAGCCGCGTCGCGAAGTAGAATTAGAAGGAGAGCAGCCAAGCAATGCCAACAACCCAAGCACTAGCCGACAGAATCTCGCTGATCAGCGCGTCGTCCACCATGAAAGTTGCCGCCGATGCCGACCGTCTGCGCCGCGAAGGCAATGACGTGGTCGATTTCGGAGCCGGTGAGCCGGATTTCCCGACGCCGCAGAACATCAAGCAGGCGGCCATCGAGGCCCTCAATCAGAACTTCACCAAGTACACCAATACCGGTGGCACGGAAGAGCTGAAGCAGACGATCTGCGACAGCCACAAAGCTGACTACGGCACCTCCTACAATACCAAGGAGTGCATCGCCACCGTCGGCGGAAAGCACGCGATCTTCAATCTGACGCAGGCATTGGTCGATCCCGGCGATGAAGTGATCATCCCGGTGCCGTATTGGGTCACTTATAAGGATGTGGTGAACTACGCCGGCGGCAAGTGCGTGTTCGTCGACACTAACGAGCAGGAAGGCTTCACGCTGACCGCTTCGATGGTTGAGCGCGCGATCACGCCCAAGACCAAGATGATCATCCTGAACTCGCCGTCGAATCCCAGCGGCGCGGTTTTCGATCGCGGCGAGATGGAACGCATCGTCGCCATCGCAAAAGACCGCGGCATCTGGGTGATGACCGATGAGTGCTATCATCGCTTCCTCTATGAGGGCGCGCCGCATTCACTCGCTGCAATCCCCGGCGCGAAGGACACAGTGCTGGTCGCCGGATCGCTTTCAAAGACATACTCCATGACCGGCTGGCGCATCGGCTTCGTGCTGGGGCCCGCGCCGGTGGTCGGCGGGATCGGGAAACTGCAAAGCCACGCGACGTCCAATCCGACTTCGTTCGCGCAGAAGGGCGCGATCGAGGCCTTGCGCGGTCCGCAGGAATCGGTCGGCATCATGCTGGCGGAATACAAGAAGCGCCGGGATTACGTCATCGGCCGCCTGCGCGCCATACCGGGCGTAACCGCGCAGATGCCGCAGGGCGCGTTCTATGCCTATCCGAACGTGAGCGCCGCGTTTAAGAACGGTATTGCCAACTCACTGCAGTTCTCCGAAAAACTGCTGGCGGAGGAATTCGTCGCCGTCGTTCCGGGCGAAGCCTTCGGCACCAATGACCACGTTCGCATCTCGTACGCGACTTCGATGAAGGAGTTGGAGCGCGGCCTCGACCGCCTGCAGCGCTTCATCGCGGCCCGCGTCTAAGGCGGCCACGCGATCCATGCCGCTCCGCAAGCTGGAGCCAGCTTTTCATGGACGAGTGTGGGGAACCACGAGTTTAGACCCGTGGTTCCCTGACGCTCCCGCGCAGGAATCCGGTCTTCCCATCGGGGAAGTTTGGTTTGAAACTCCAGAAGTCCCCTTGCTGGTTAAGTTTTTGTTTACCGAGAAAGACCTCTCGGTGCAGGTGCATCCCGGCGACGATTACGCTCAGCTGCATCACAATTCGCCGGGCAAGACCGAAATGTGGCAGGTCTTAGCGGCGGAAAAGGGCGCGAAAATAGCCGCTGGTTTCCGCGCACCAGTGACCCGCGAGCAGGTTCGCGCCGCCGCACTCGATGGCACGATCATGAGCCTGCTCGAGTGGTTCGAAGCCCGGCCCGGCGATACCTTTTTCATCCCTGCCGGGACAGTGCACGCGATTGGCGCCGGGCTGACGATCTGCGAAATCCAGCAGCGTTCCGACGTAACTTATCGCCTTTACGACTATGGACGCGGGCGCGAGTTGCATCTGGATCAGGCCTTGGCAGTGAGCCGGCTGGGCCCCGATACGGCGCGGGGCGGGGTAAATGTCGTCTGTCCCTATTTCATTAGCGAGCCGTTGGAAGTCGCCGGGAGGGTGTCCCTTCGGCCGCTATCCCAAAATGAACTCCTAATTTGCGTTGCAGGCGAAGGAGAAATCGACGGAAAGCGAATTCACGGCGGTGACGTGTTCCTGATTACGGTAAACCTGGATATGATAGAAATCACAGGATCGTTACGTATAGTACGAACTTTCTCACCGGGATCGTGAGACCAAAGTCCCTTTTTCAGCACTATAGCTAAAGGCTAGTTGGTACGAATAGTTCTTAGGACACAATGACTACTTCAATGATTCCTCGCTTTGTTGCACCTCTGCTTCGCGGTCGTATCGCCTTTTTTGCGGGTTTCTTCCTGGTAGGTGCGCTTCTGCAAGGCCAGGGAATTGACAGCACGCTCATGGGGACAGTGACGGATTCTTCCGGCGCAGCCGTGTCCGGGTCCCGTGTTACCGCCACCAATCGGGATACCGGCGTCGTGACCTCCGCCTCCACCAACGGCGTGGGGCAGTACCGCATGGAGCACCTTCCCGTGGGTTCATACGATGTGGCCGCCGGCGCGCCCAGTTTTGCCACGCGCACCAGCACCAACGTGATGCTGCAACTGAATCATACGGTCCAGGTGGATTTGCCGCTAGAACTGGAGACCGCTTCGACCATCGTGCAGGTAATCGGCGCGGCCGCGCCTATTGATACGGGTTCGTCGTATCTGCAAACTACGATCGACGCCCGGTCGCTGATCACCCTCCCGGCGGCTTTATCGGGAGTAGGAAGCGGATTTCTGAATCTGAGTCTACTGGGCGGAGGTGTCGCGTCGTCTGGCGGCGTGGGTCAGGGCACCGGACCCAGCGTGGGGGGAATGCGCCCTTCCGGGAATCGGTTCTATATCGAAGGAGCGGATAACAACAGCTACTTCACTACCGGGCCGCTCGGGACGGTTTCGATTGAATCGCTCACCGAGTTTACGCTGCTGCAAAATTATTACGGCAGCCAATTTGGCGGCGCCAATGGCGGGATTTTTAACGCAATCGTGAAGAGCGGCGGGAATCAAATACACGGCTCCCTGTATGAATATCTACAAAACCGCAATCTGAAGGCTCTGGATGCCTCGTTCGCGCGTAACGGCGCCACCTCGCCGCCGCGCTTCGACTCGAATCAACTGGGCGGGACCTTCGGAGGACCGATCGTTAAGAATAAATTGTTCTACTTCGGCAGTTTTGAATACAGTCCGACGGGCTATGCGTTTTCGCCGGTTTCGACCGTGAATGCGCCAACTGCAGCGGGCTTTCAGACACTGAATTCGCTCCCTGGCCTCAACAAGGTTAACTTGGGCATTTTATCCAAGTACACCCCGTCCGCACCCGTGGCGAGCGGCACTCCTATCCAGGTCTTAGGCGCCTCGATTCCGGTGGGTCCGTTATCTGTCATCGCCCCTAGCTATCAGAATTGGTACCGCGCCGTCGGAAGCATGGACTGGGATATCAGCGATCGTGACCGGGTGCGGGGCCGCTATCTCTACAGCCGATTCTCCGGAATCGATACGACCTCGGTTGCACTGCCAGCCTTTTTCGCGATTCTTCCCAGCAATACCCATCTGGTTTCGCTTTCCGAATATCATTCCCTTTCCGCCACGACCCAAAACGAATTTCGGGCCGCTTATAGCCGAAACTATAACCGGAGATCCGCACCTGATCTGACGTATCCCGGACTCGATAGCTTCCCCACCCTGGCATTCGACGACATCATCGGCCTCCAACTAGGCGCCAACCCGGCGAATCCAAATGGGCAGATTCAGGACGAGTTGCAGCTCTCCGACTCCATCACTACCACCAGAGGCCGCCATACCCTGAAAATCGGCTACGACTTCCGAGACATTATTCTGTCGACTTCGTTTGTCTCAAACCCGCGCGGCTACTACGACTACCTGACCCTCCAACATTTCTTGCTTGACTTGAGCCCGGATTCGGGTGGCGTTCGTTTTCTGGGCACCACCGGTCCTCTGGTCAACGGAATGCCCGCTGGCTTTCTGCAGAATGCGGCATTTGTGCAGGACGACTTCCGCGTCACGCCGAACCTGACCCTCAATCTGGGCATGCGCTACGAATACGTGACGGTTCCGGTGCTCTCCCGCGCGCAGCAGTACAGTTCCATCGCCGATGTTCCGGGAGTGATCACCTTCCGTGAGCCTCAACCTGGAAAGAACGACTGGTCCCCGAGCCTGGGTTTCGCTTACTCGCCAGGCAAAGACGGTCTTTGGGCTATCCGGGGCGGATTTAACCGAAGTTTCGACATGCCCTACGCGAATCTGTCGGCGAATACAGCGCCGGCGTTCTATGGCAACGCCGTGAGCGTCAACATCAATAACAGCACACCCAATTTTTTGACGAATGGTGGCCTGAACAGTATTTCCAACGCACTATCGTCGCCGGCAGCCGCCCGCGCCGCGACGTCCGGTTACACGCCGGATCAAATGCGCCCTTATGCGTTGACGTACACTCTCGGAGTCCAACGCCTGCTTGCGCACGATTACACTCTGGAAGCGCGCTACACTGGCACACGCGGAGTTCATCTGCTGGTTCAGGACCAGATCAATCGCACTAGCGCTGTAACCGCCTCCAACAGCATTCCGACTTTCTTGACAATGCCTTCGCCCGCGGCTTTGGCTGCACTTAGTCTCACGACTGGGGCGTTGAAGGCCACTCCTAGTAACGTCTGGGCCCAGTACGGCTTCACTAATTCAGCTAGCATTACCGCATTGGACCCCAGGGGGAATTCGGAGTACAACGGCTTGGTGCTGCAGGTAACCAAACGCTATTCTAAGAACTTCTCTTATCTTGCAGCCTACACCTGGAGCCATTTGATGGATGATTCCACCGCCACCATCAACAGTACGGTGCTGAGTCCACGCCGTCCTCAGGACTTCGGAAACCTGGCCAGCGAATGGGCGAACTCAGCGCTGGACCGCAGGCAGCGCTTGACCATTTCTCCCAACTTCGACTTCAAACCGTTTTCACACGGCAGTTGGATCGTGAAGAACCTGGTGGGCAATTGGAATCTTGCGTTCACGTATACTTACCAGTCGCCGGAATACGCGACTGTGCAAAGCAACGTGGATTCTAATTTAAACAATGACTCGGCGGCGGATCGGACGATCGTTAATCCCAACGGCGTCGCCGGTACCGGCAGTGGCGTGACCGGCTACGATCGTAATGGAAATGCGATCCCGCTCTCGGCGAATTCCAACGCAGTAGTAGCGTACGTCGCCAACAATCCGAACGCACGCTATATCATCGCCGGATACGGCGCTTATGCCAACGGCGGGCGGAACACTATGCGGCTTGCTCCTGTCAATAACATCGACGCTTCCCTCCGCAAAGTATTTAGCATCACGGAGCGAGACCGCCTGGAGATCGGCGCTCAATTCTATAACCTGCTGAACCATCCGCAGTTCGTCGGCGGGTATACTGACGACGTAGCGCTTTCGAAATCCTTGAGTCGCAATTTCCTCTTGCCGAGCGACCCTACATTCGGCCAATATCAGAAGTACTTTCCTAGCAACTCGCGGTATATACAGCTCCTGGCGCGCTTCACGTTTTGACGCGCGGGCGGTGGCCTAGGAAAAAAACAATCGCCACGCGGTGACCGTCAAGGCATGCGTGACCATGGACGCACGGATACTGCGCGCCTGCCGGTAGGCCATTCCGTAGAACGCTCCCGCCACGCCTGCTAGCACTGCGAACCGCCAGTTCGGGAACGCCTGGTACCACAGGTGGACGAAACCGAACAGCAGCGCCGCCAGCAGCAACCCGCCCATTCGCTGCGCAGCCAGCCGGCGATCCACTGTTGCAGCAGTCCGCGGAAAAAGAACTCTTCGCCGAGCGCGACCACCCATAGGATTCCGAAAAAGGTTGCCAGGCCGATTAAGGTGGTCCTCTCCCATCCCGCGTAGCGCAGGTGTGGGCTGGCGAAATGGACCGCCCAACCGGCCGTCGCAGCCACCGGCATAAGTCCCGCGAAATACAGCGCGCCAATCTTCCATTCGCGAGCCGCGGGCCAGAAGCCGAATCCGACATTCTTCATGCGGCGCACACTTAGCATCGCGAATATTCCGGTGCGAAACCACATCAACTGGCCGAGGAATCCGAGCTGGAGCGCCGCCACGGGACTTGCGTAGAGCGGCGGAATCGCGTGCGCGAGCCACACCGCAGCGATGAAGATCAGGAACAGAATATCCACCGCCGTCTGATGCGGGAACACTACGTACCAGAACGCCGCCACCACCGCCAGGGCCGCGATCACACCTAGCGAATGCCACGAAAAATTGCGTAGCGCCAGCGAAGCCAAGGCGTAAGGCGCTGCTGCCGCGATCACCAGTGCGATGGCGACCCCAGCGGGCGGCAGTTTTTCCAGACGCAGGCGCAACCGCTCCACGCCCATCGTGAAATACAGGCTTGCTTCCAGCAGGAAGGCGGGAAGCACGGCCAGCGCGGTCGCCCACGGGATGCCCCGATCTTGCGCGTAAAGCAGCGCCGCGACGGCGCCCGCCGCCCAAAGGAGGGGAAAGGCGAGCAACATTCTGTGGGTACATCGTAGCATGCCACCCGAAACCGGCAGACCGGCGTTAGAAGAGGCCCCGTCCGAGCCGTTACAGGCGGCAATCGCTCCCGCGATCTGGTATGTTGATTGACGATGCGAATCGGAACCTTCTGCACAATCGCGCTGCTGACCGCCGGGTCGCTGTCCGCGCAACTGACGGCGCCCAATGCCGCGGGTGTCACCCTAGGACACATTCATCTGATCGTGAAAGACGTCGACGCTCAGACCCACTTCTTGGTCGACATGCTGGGTGGCACGGTGGTGAAGAACGATAAGCTCACCGAGATCCAGTTCCCCGGCGTCTACATCCTGCTGCGCCAAGGCGACTCAAGCGGACCGAATGAAACAGCCGTGGTGGATCATTTCGGTTTCATCATTAAAGATCTGCCCCCGCTTATTGAAAAGTGGAAGGCCGCCGGCCTCAAGGTGACGCAAGCCGCAGCCGCGCGCCTTCACAATCAGGCTTACGTGACAGGACCGGAAGGCATCCATATTGAAGTGTTCGGAGACCCCGCGCTTCCCACGCCGGTCCAGATGGACCACATTCATTACTACCTGGCGCCAGATGATGTTCCGGCTCTTCAAGCCTGGTATGTGAAGATGTTCGGCCTCGAGCCCGCTACGCGCGAAAGCGTCTCGCGTCCCGGAAACTTCATGGCCACGGCTCTTTTCCCCAACAATATGAACCTTTCGATCGCCGCGGTGCCTACCGCCGCGAGCGGTGTCAAGCGTGGTCCCACCAAAGGCCATTTGATCGACCATATCGGATTCGAGGTGAAGGATCTCGACGCCTTATACAAGAAGCTGAAAAAGGAAGGCGTCGAATTCGAAGGACCGGTCGTGCAAAGTGCCAACGCGCAGCATCTGAAAACTGCTTTTCTGACTGATCCTTGGGGAGTGCGGATCGAATTAACCGAGGGTTTGGCGCCAACCAAGTAATCAGCGTCAGCGCCTAGCCCTATTCTTTCGAATCCGCGTCAAGCCACCCTCGGTACAGCCGGACAGTTGTATCAACGCTGAATCTCGACGACTCCTTGCTCGATGAGGCTCGTCGGATCACCGGTATTCAGGAAAAAACCGCGCTAGTGCGTCGCGGCCTGGAAGAACTGATCGCAAGAGAAAGCGCCCGCGCACTCGCTGCTCTTGGAGGAGCGTCCCCGAAGCTCCGCACGATTCCTCGCCGGCGCAGCGCAGTGTCGGCGGCCCGCAGCTGATTCCGGCATGGTTCTGGTGGACACGTCGGTTTGGATCCACCATTTCCGCAGTGGCACCGCCCGGCTGCGTGAGCTTCTGCAGGCAGGCGAAATGGCGACTCATCCCATGGTTCTGGGCGAGCTCGCCTGCGGAAACCTGACCAAGCGCGCCGAGACTTTGCGCCTGCTCAATCGTTTGCCGCGAATCCTCAAGCGCCGATCATCTGGTGCTGCAATCGATCGAGTCCCGCCGGCTGTTGGGCAAGGGCGTCGGCTGGATGGATGCACATCTGCTGACCGCATCGCTGATCTCGTCCGTTCCAATCTGGACGTTGGACCTGCGCTTGGCCGGACTCGTCTGAAGCGGCGCGGCCCGTGGGGCGTGATAGATTGAGAACAATGTTTGCCACTCGTGTTTTGGCGATTTTTGCGACTTTTGCCCTTTCGGCGCCGGGCGCAGACCTAAAGGGGACGTGGAGCGCGACCGCGCAGTCGGGATATCTGGGCGGAAGCTGGACGGCACAAGCTGACCAGAGCGGCGGCGTGACAGGCACTTGGATGCTTCAGGAGCCCTCAGGCAAGGTGCTGATGCAAGGCGGCTGGTCGGCGAGCAAGTCCGCGCGATCCTGGGATGGTGCCTGGAGGGCCACGGTCTCCGGCCGCTCGGGCGAATACTCCGGGACGTGGACGAGTGCCGCATCGCTCGCGCCCCAGGCCCATTTTACTGACATGCTTGAGTCCGCGCTGCGCGCTGTGGTCACCGGAACGTGGAAGTCGGGCGCGCGCTCCGGCGCATGGTCGATTCGGGCATCGCCCTGATGTACGCGCCAAGGGGTGGCCACTTTGTCCTGCCCGATGAGAGTTAGTAATTTCGCCGGCGACTCAGCCCGGCCAAGCTGGAGTTGCACTGGCAGCCGGAACGGCGGCAAGCGGCAGAGCCGGGAGTCGTGATCCAATAGGAAGTGGCGAAACTATTGAAGGTTTCGACCGTCATAGAATCGAGCCCCGATGAACGCACCCGAAGAAAACCCCGTCGACCCGGCGAGTGTCCAACAGGAGAGCGGGGAGCAGCCGGCAAGTCCGTCCCGAGGGCGGCGTTCCACCGTGGAGGGACCGACGTCGGCCATCGCGGCGATTTCGTGGCTGCGCGATCTGACGGTTAGCGTGCTGATTGCAGTGGTGGTGATTCTGTTCTTGTACCAGCCGGTGCGCGTGGAAGGCACCAGCATGATGCCAGCCCTGGTGGACCAGGAGCGCATCTTCATCAACAAATTTGCCTACCGCTTTGGCATCTCCGATATCCAGCGCGGCGATACCGTGGTGTTCTGGTTCCCAGGCGATCCGTCGAAATCCTTCATCAAGCGGGTGATCGGTGTACCAGGAGACAAGGTCCAAGTAACCGACGGGCAAGTTTCGGTGAATGAGAGACCGCTCGACGAGCCGTATGTACCGGACGCCTACCGCGACCATGTTTCGACTCCGCAGCGCGTGGTGCCTTCGGGAGAATATTATGTCCTGGGCGATCATCGTAGCTCGTCAAACGACAGCCGCATGTGGGGCACGGTTCCGAGGCACTACATCTACGGCAAAGCGGCGTTCGTCTACTGGCCTCTTGACCGGATGGGGCTGTTGAGGTAGGCGTTGCGCAAGGCTTGCACATTAACACTCTTGACTTTCTCTTCGGAACGTCTACACTAAGAAACTAACCTCCCCTGTTCGTTTCAGAACCCAAACCCCCGATTGGGACATACGTAGCGATAGCTCCGCCCTCATGTCCTTTGGCAACATTCCCGGCTGGTTTGCTCTCACGACTCGGCCGAATCATGAGCACGCGGCCACGCGAGGCTTAAGTAATCAAGGCCTGGAGACTTACCTGCCGCTCTATCGGGCTCGCAAGCGCTGGTCGGACCGCGTGCGGGAATCTGACGCGGTGCTTTTTCCGGGCTACGTGTTCTGCCGCTTCGGGATGCGCGAGAAACTGCGCGTGCTGCAGGCGCCCGGCGTGAGGTCGATTGTCGGCTCTGGCAAAGAACCGGTTCCGGTGGAAGAAGACGAGATCTCCGCGGTACGCGCGGTACTTTCTTCGGGCCGTGCCATCGCTCCCTGGCCCTATGTGCGCATCGGGCAAAGCGTGATCATCGAACATGGACCTTTAGCCCCGCTGCGCGGCGTCATCTTGCGCACCAAAGGCTCCTGGCGCGTGGTGGTCAGCGTCGAAGCGCTGGGCTCCTCGATTTCAGTGGAAGTGGACGGCGACATGTTGTCGCTGGATGGAAACGGCTCCCCGCATGGGAACCAATCGACGAGTCTTCTCCAAAGAATGTAAGGCGGCCGCGGTCCGGAGCCTGGAGATGGGAGCTTCGGCCACTGACGTGGCCCGCGCTCTTCAGGTGAATCCGAACGTGGTTCATCGCTGGCGCCGCGAAGCGTGGCGTTTCGGAGGGCAGGCGTTTGGCGGCTACGGAAAGAGCCGGGTGGAAGTGGCCCCACGGACCCGCGCAGTGATGTTTCGTCTCACCGACGTCGAATTCGAAAACCTGGAAAACGCGAGAGCGAAAGGCGGGGCGCGCAGCCTGTCGGACTTTGTTCGTAGTCAAGTGCTCAGCGGAACGGATCAACCGTCGCTGGCGAAAATTGAGAGTAAGCTCAACGAGCTGACACAAACCGCGCAACTAATCGTATCGGCGGTGCGGCGATTTGAAGATTCCTGAGGTATCCCGAGGCACATCCCATGGCCATTACTAAACCGCGAAATCGACTTCTGATCTTCCGTCTGACGCAGGAAGAGTATGCAACCTTGCAGGCGGCCTCGTCGGAGAAAGGCGCGCGCAGTCTTTCGGAATTCGCCCGAGCGCAATTATTCGGGTCGCTGGACACACCCGCGCTGGGCCAGCAACTGGGCGAGTTGAAGATGACTGTGACGCGGATTGCGCAGATGCTGGAGGGGAACTAAATGCACTTTGCCATCCTGGTGGCGCTGCTGTCCGCCGCGGCGCTGGCACAGGTGCGCGTGCAGCCGATGGAGGATGCGAGCAAAGAGAATCTGCCGTCGCAGAAGTTGGGAGTCGACGATCTGGTAGCGGTTTCGGTTTACGACGCGCCGGAGCTTACGCGCACCGTTCGCGTGGAGGCGGACGGCGCCATTCACCTTCCCCTGCTCACCAACGGAGTTCAGGCAGCCGGGCTATTCGCCCACGATGTAGAGGCTTCGCTTTCCAATGCGCTTAAGAGCGAACAGATTTTGGTGGACCCAGTAGTTAAGGTGACCGTCGCGGAATATCACAGCCGTCCGATTTCAGTGATGGGCGCGGTGCGCAAGCCACTTACATTTCAGGCGGTGGGCTCGGTGACACTGCTGGACGCGCTAGCCCGGGCCGAGGGACTGAGTCCGGATGCGGGCACGGAAGTCCTGGTGAGCCGCCCGCAGCCGTCTCCAGATTCGCGCGGCGAAGTGACGTCGACACTTCTGGAGCGCATTCCACTCAACCGGCTGCTCAAGGACGCCGACCCCGCAGTCAACTATTCGCTGCATGGCGGAGAAGAGATCCGAGTACCAGAGGCAGGCAAAATATTCGTGTTGGGCAACGTCAAGAAGCCGGGCGCGTTCCCGGTGCACGATGCGGGCGATAACTCGATCCTGAAAATGGTGGCTCTCTCCGAAGGGGTGATGCCTTACGCGGCAAAGCAAGCTTACATCTACCGGCGGGACGTTAGCGGCGACAAGCGTGAGATCCCAGTAGAGCTGGACAAGATCCTGCAGCGCAAGGCGCCGGATATTCCGCTACAGGTGGACGACATCCTATACATTCCGGACAATAAATCACGGCGCAACGCGGTGAATATCCTCGACCGCATCACCAGCTTCGGTGCTTCGACGGCCTCCGGCGTTCTGATCTGGCATCAGTAGCGAGCAGCATCATGAGGGATTTAGAAAACAATTTGCCGGCCGTGGCGAGGACGTTCCATGTTCCGCAGCCGCCGTTGACGCTGGACGCCGAATTCGAAGCGCAGACGACGCACGTCCCACCTTCTCATTATTTGTGGATCCTGCGGCGGCAATCCTGGAAAATCGCGGGCTTCGTAATGGCCGCGGTCCTGGCGACGTGGATCGTGTCGCTGCGTCTTACGCCGGTCTACGAATCGACGGTGTCGATCGATATCGACCGGCAGGTGCCAACGGGAGTGCTGGGCGAGGAAGCTACACGCAGCGCCGCAAATGACGCGGATCAGTTCATCGCCACTCAAGTCAAGCTGATTGAATCCGATTCAGTGCTGCGGCCCGTGGTAGACAAATTCCGTCTACGGCAGGTGGAGAACGACGCGCTCGAGGAGGCAGTGGATCAATCGCCCACCAGTTTGGAAGCCCCCGTGATCCTCAAGCATCTTAAGATCACGCGGCCGCCCAATACGTATATCCTCCAGATCAGCTATCGCTC
>Ga0105245_10001229_pt1 | contig 23130 bp, 24 predicted proteins | sample KBSM54metaG_FD_81523 | JGI IMG/M metagenome (GOLD analysis project Ga0105245, IMG submission 81523) | Miscanthus rhizosphere microbial communities from Kellogg Biological Station, Michigan, USA - KBS M5-4 metaG | ecosystem: Host-associated > Plants > Roots > Rhizosphere > Soil | place...
CGGCCGCGCCCGCGCCGATGCCCGTGGCGGCCGTGCTCAGCAGGCCGACGACCACCCCCGCGACCAGCGTTCTCACCGGTGGATGCTGACTGGAACGCCCGCCGGCGCCAGGTTGGTGACGGGGTCGCCGTCGACCGACGCCGACGTGGCGTGGGCCTCGATGAGGGTGGCCACCGAGGGGTCGACCGGCGCCTGGGGCGCGGGGGCGACGCTCACCAGCACCGCCGCCACCGCCGCCGCCGCCCCCACCATGGCCATGGCCAACCGGCGGCGCCGGGGGCGGTAGGGCACCAGCATGCGCTCGTAGAGCCCGAAGGGGGCGTCGACCGGCGGCAGGGCGCGCACCCACTGGCGGGCGACGCTCACCGCCTCCATCTCGTGGCGGCAGGCCAGGCACCCCACCAGGTGGGCCTGGACGGCGGCCTCCTCGGCCGACGAGAGCTCGCCGTCGAGCAGGGCGCTCAGGTCGTCGCCCGGGTGCTCCCCGCCGGTCGGGGTCGCGGTCACGCCAGCACCTGGCGGAGCATGGCCCGGCCCCGGTGGATGCGGCTGCGCACGGTGCCCACGGGGACGTCGAGGGCGTCCGCGATCTCCTGGTAGGGCAGCCCGACGACGTCGCACAGCACCACCGCGGCCCGATAGTCGGCGGGCAGGGCCCGGAGCGCGGACTGCACGTCGTCGGGAAGGGCGCCCCCGGCCAGCGCCTCGTCGGCCGCCATCGACGGGGGCAGGGCGCGGTCGGGGTTCTCGGGGAGGGGGTCGGTCGGGCGGCGACGCCGGCGGCGGACCTCGTCGAGAAACGTATTGGTGGTGATGCGGCTCAGCCACCCTTCCAGGGACCCCGGCCGGTAGGTCTCCAGGCCCTTGCGGACCCGGAGGAGCACCTCTTGCACGAGATCTTGCGCGTCGTCGTCGTTACCGGTCAGACGGAACGCCACCGTGTACAGGAAGCGACCGTGGTCGCGTGCCACTTCCTCCCACGAGGGAACCGTTCCATCTGGCATCGAGAACGACGGCCGCAGCCGCCGAGTTCCCTAGGAGGGCGAAGAGTCCTTGCGGGCCTGTGCTTCCCGCTCCGCCAGCAGCGCGTCGAGCTCAGCCTGGGTCATGGTGACCTTGTCGGTCGGCTTGGGGCGGCTCTCGGAGGACTTGGCGTCGTCCTTGGCCCCCTCGCTCACGCCCTTCTTGAACTCCTGTGACGCCTCGCCGATGGAACGGGCCAGCTTGGGCAGCTTGGTCGATCCGAAAAGCAGCAGCACGACGACCAAGAGGATGATGAGCTCGGGAGCTCCCACGGACGGCATAGTGCTCAAAGCGTACAGGCCGCGGCCAGAATCTCGAGGTCGTCCGGATGGGGGACGGCGAAGGGCAGGGGCCGGGGGCTGACGATGAAGGACGACACGCCGAGCGCGGCCCAGCCGTCGAGCTGGACCCGGACGTCGTCGACCGTCCCCACCAGCCGGCCCCGGCGCCACTCGTCGAGGGTGGCGCCGCCCAGGCCGCCCGGCGTCGTGTCCCGCAGGCGCCGGAAGCGGCGGGCGAGGTCGGCCGCGTCCTCCCCCACCAGGGAGGAGAGCCCGAGGGAGAGGGTGACGGTGGCGGGGTCGCGCCCGGCCCGCTCGCAGGCGGCGCCGAGCACTTGGAGCCGCTCCCGGTAGTCGGCCTCGGTCCAGACCCACACCGTGTTCCACCCGTCGGCCAGCCGGGCGACCACGTCGAGCAGGCGGTCGCCCCGTCCGCCCACCCAGATCGGGGGCGACGGCCGCTGCACGGGCCGGGGCAGGCACCGGGCCCCGACCACCCGTTCGTAGCGGCCGGCGAAGGAGAACGGGCCGCCGCCGAACAGGCCCCGGGTGACGACGATGGCCTCCTCCAGGTGGCGCAGGCGCTCGCCCGGCCCGCGGAAGGCGACGCCCGCGACCCGGAACTCGGCCTCGTTCCACCCCGCGCCCAGGCCGACGGTCAGCCGTCCCCCGGAGAGGACGTCGACGGTGACCAGCTGCTTGGCGGTGACGGCAGCCGGGCGCAGGGGCGAGGCCAGGGTGAGGGTGCCGAGGCGGGCCCGGTGGGTGACCCGGGCCAGGGCGCCGAGGGCGGGGAAGGGGTCGAAGCCGGGGCAGCGTCCCGAAGGCCCGCCGTAGCGCGACCGCTCGAGGAAGAGGTGGTCGGACAGCCAGAGGGAGTGGAAGCCGAGCTCGTCCGCCTGGCGGGCGGTGCGCTCCACCTCCGCCCACGGCAGCCGACCCGGCTCCGGTTCGGGTGCGAAGAAGTCGTACTGGGGCAGGCTCAGGCCGATCTCCACCCGGACAGTCTGGCTGTGCGAGCGTGGGCCCCTTGTTGGAATGCGTCGTCAACGTGAGCGAGGGGCGGGACGCGGGGGTTGTCGCCGCCATCGCCGTCGCCGGCGGACGGTGCCTGCTTGACATCCACTCCGACGCCCACCATCACCGGTCGGTGCTCACCCTCGGCGGCGAGGACGCCCTGGTCGAGGCGGCGGCCCGGGCGGTGACGGAGGAGGCGGTGGCCCGGCTTGACCTGCGGACCCACGAGGGCGTCCATCCCCGCCTGGGCGTGGTTGACGTGGTGCCCTTCGTCCCCCTCGCCGGCTCGACGATCGATGACGCCGTCGCCGCCCGCGACCGGTTCCTGGCCTGGGCCGCGGAGGCGCTGGCCCTGCCCGGGTTCACCTACGGGCCGGAGCGGTCGCTGCCCGAGGTGCGGCGGAAGGCGTTCGCCGAGCTGGCGCCGTCGGCGGGCCCGGCGACGCCCCATCCCACCGCCGGCGCCGTCTGCGTCGGGGCCCGGCCGGTGCTGGTGGCGTACAACATGTGGCTGGCCGACGGCGTCGGCGTGGACGAGGCCCGGCGGGTGGCCGCCGCCGTCCGCCGACCGGGCCAGGTGCGGGCCCTCGGCCTCGACGTGGGCGGACGGGCCCAGGTGTCGATGAACCTGGTCGACCCGGTGGCGGGCGTGGGCCCGGAGGTGGTGTTCGACGCGGTGCGGAACCTGGTGGCGGTGGACGGCGCCGAGCTGGTCGGCCTGGTGCCGGCGGCAGTGCTGGACGGGGTGTCGCCCGGCCGATGGGCGGAGCTCGACCTGGCGCCGTCGCGGACCATCGAGGCCCGCCTGGCCGGGGCCGGGGCCGGGGGCGACGGGTGAACCTGGGGGCGCCGGGCACGGTCGTGGTGTGCCCGGCGCCACCAGAGATCGGTCAGGCGGTGGCCGCTGCCTCCCGGCTGGCGATGGTGCGTTCCCGCCGGATGCGCCGGCGCTCCCGCTCGCTGAGGCCGCCCCAGATGCCGAACTTCTCGCCGTTGATCAGGGCGTACTCCAGGCACTCCGAGCGCACCACGCAGCCCCGGCACACGGCCTTGGCCTCCCTCGTCGACGCGCCCCGCTCGGGGAAGAAGAGGTCGGGGTCGACGCCCAGGCAGTTGGCCTGCCACTGCCACGTGCGATCACCAAAATCGAACCTGTGCCCTCGTCGTTGCTCCACCGGCCACTCCCCTCGCGTCTGCGCTGGCCCCCACCTTTTGACGTGCTTGTAATTACACCGGTGTCATCTTGCTCCAAACATCCGGGATGGCGCAAGTGCGGAACGGGGACAATCCGCGCGTGAGGGTCGAAGGGGTGCTAGGGGACATCACCGCCGAGGAAGTCGACGCCGTCGTCAACGCCGCCAACCCGTCCTTGTTGGGCGGAGGTGGTGTCGACGGGGCCATCCACCGGGCCGCGGGGCCGGATCTGGTGGCCGCCTGCCGCCTGCTGGGCGGGTGCCCGACGGGCGACGCCAAGGCCACGCCCGGCTTCCGGCTGGCCGCCCGGTGGGTGATCCACACCGTCGGCCCCGTGTGGCGGGGCGGTGCCCAGGGCGAGGCCGAGCTGCTGGCCGCGTGCTACCGGCGGTCGTTGGAGGTCGCCGACGAGCTGGGCGCCCGTTCGGTGGCCTTCCCCGCCATCTCCACCGGCGTGTACGGCTTTCCGCCGGCCGCGGCCGCCACCATCGCCGTGGCCACGATCCGGGCCGCCGCGGCCACGTCGCCGGTGGAGCTCGTCCGCCTGGTCGCGTTCGACCGGCGGACGTTCGACCTCTACGCGGAGATTCTCTCCTCCGGTTGAGCCTTCGGTTCAGCGCCGGCGGGCGCCGCCATCCCGGCTGCCGCGCACCGAGCGCTTCTGCTCCAGGAAGTCGACCAGGACGTAGCTGCCGAGGTTCTCGGGGGTGGTGAAGAAGATCCGGCCCCGATTGCGCTTGGCCATGCGCTCGACGAACGCCTGGAGGTCGGGGGTGGCGTCGAGCATGAACGTGTTGATGCGGATGTCCTCGGCCGTGCACCGGGCCACCTCGGCCAGCGTCGCCCGCAGCGTCTCCGGCGCCGGGGGGTAGGAGAAGTAGGGCTCGCCCCCCGGCAGGATGTGGGCCGTCGGCTCGCCGTCGGTGATCAGCAGCACCTGGCGGGTGCCCGGCTGGCGGCACAGCATCTGGCGGGCCAACACCAGGGCGTGCTGGATGTTCGTCCCAAAGTTGAAGTCCCACGACACCCGGGGCAGCTCCGCCGGGCGGAGGGTGCGGGCGACCTCGCCGAAGACCACCAGGCCCAGGAAGTCCCGTGGGTATTGCGTCGAGATGAGCGAGTGGAGGGCGATGGCCACCTTCTTGGCGGCCAGGAAATTGTCCTTCATGGGCATCGACAGCGACAGGTCGAGGAGCAGGACGGTGCTCGACCGGGTCAGCGTCTCCGTGCGCTCGACCTCGAAGTCGTCGGGCTCCAACCGCACCGGCGTGCCCGTCCCGCCCCGGGTGACGGCGTTGCGCAGGGTGCGCTGGATGTCGAGGTTGAAGGGGTCGCCCCACTCGTAGGGCTTGGTGGCATAGCTCCGCTCGTGCCCCGGACCCTCCCGCTCCACCGCGTGGCGCCCGAACCGGTCCTGGTCGAGCCCTTTGAACAGGTCGGCCAGGGCGTTGCGGCCGATGGCTCGCAGGCCCCGGGGGGTGAGCTCCAGCCGTCCCTCCCGGTTCTCGATGAGCCCGGCGTCGGTGAGCATCCGGGCCAGCTCGGCCAGCCGCTCCAGGCTGCGGGCCCCGTCGTCGCCCAGCAGGTCCCGGGCCTGGTCGAAGTCGACCTCGGCCAGGGCCCCGGGCGAGGGGGCGGACGAGAGCAGGTTCTCCAACTGGTCGAGGGCGCCCAGCCGGTCCATGAGGTCGACCGCCTCGGCCATCCCCAACGGGTCGCGGCCCCGGGTGTGGAACTGCCGATCCCACTGCTCTCCGGGGAAGGCGCCCTGGAGGTGCTGTTGGAGGCGGTCGACCTGCCAGCGCAGGTCCATGTCGTCGAGGAGCTGGGCCGACAGCGCCGCCAGCTGGGCCCGCTGCTCGGGCGACAGCGAGTTGAGGAAGGCCTGCATGGCCGCCATGCGCCGGGCCATGGACTCCAGCAGCTCGTCGAGTGTCTGCGGGCGCTCGGGGAACAGGTCGCCGTACTGCTCCATGAAGCCCTCGAAGTCGGGCTCCTCGCCCCGGGCCCGCTGGTCGAGCATCCCGTTCAGGGCCGACAGCATGTCCTTGAAGCGAGCCATCTCCTCGGGGGTGACGTTGCCCATGGCGCCCGCCATCGACGACAACTGGCTGTCGAGGAGCTGCTGGCGGAGGCCGTCCATCAGCTCCTGGAAGCGCTGGGCCGCGGCCGGGGAAACGAAGTCGTACGCCTCCAGTGACTTCACCTGGCCGGCCAGGTCGGGGGGCAGCAGGTCGAGCTCCATGCGCCGCTCGGCCATGGCCTGGCCGGTGACGTCCCGGCGGCGGGCGTCGCCCGACTCCCGGGCCTGGCGGTCGAGGTCGTCGATGGCCGCCCGCTCCGTTTCCACCACCTCCCGCAGGGCTCGGGCGATGTCGTCGTAGACCCCGCCCAGGTCGTGGCGGGACAGCTCCTCCTGCCGCCGCTGGCGGAGGCGCTCGATCAGCTCCCGCAGGCCGGCCAGGCGGTTGCCGTCGGCGTCCCGCAACCCGTCCTGGAGCAGGCGGCGGAGGGCGGCGTCGAGCTCGCCGTGGTAGAGGAGGTCGTCGGTGAGCTCGTCGAGGAGCGACTCGGCGTCGAGCTGGAAGCCCTTCTGGGTGCCGTCCCACCGGGAGTAGCGAAAGGTGGGCACGGGCTAGCGGCCCCGGTAGGCGGCCCGGGCCCCGGCCGCATCCTTGTTCAGCCGGCGCGACAGGTGGAGGCCCTCCAGCACGAGCTCCACCGCGCTGGCCATGGCGCCCGGCGACTCCGAGCCGGCCAGCGGCATCGCCGCCGCCCGCAGCGCCGGCAGGTGGGCCAACGCCTCCAGGTAGCTGGCGGAGGCCACGTCGTCGCCGGTGTGGAAGATCGTCCCCCCGTCGAACTCGGCCAGCAGCGCCCGGTGGCGCTCGGCGGGCACGTGGGCCTTGAACACCGCCAGCACCGCCGTCCTCACCAGCCGGTCGAGGACCTGCCCGTCGCCCCCCTCGTCGAGGGTCTCCACCTCCACCTTGCCCGCGGTGGACGCGGGCACCGCCTCCAGGTCGCTCACCCGGGGCACGGCCTCGGTCTCGCCCAGGCGCAGCGCCCGGCGGGTGGCGTTGGCCACCACCGTCTCGAAGTTGGCGATCGTCAGCCGCACCGAGACGCCCGACCGCTGGTTGACGTGTGGGCTGCGGCGGGCCTCGTGGCTGATGGCGGCCACGATCTCGGCCATGTGGGCCGGCACCTCCACCCGCACGCCGGCGACCACCAACGGACGGGCCTCCTGGGCCACGACCGCCAGCTCGGTCGCCGGGTCGAGGGGGTAGTGGGTGCGGATCTGCGACCCGAACCGGTCCTTGAGCGGCGTGATGATGCGGCCCCGGTTGGTGTAGTCCTCGGGGTTGGCCGAGGCGACGAGGAGGATGTCGAGGGGCAGGCGGATGCGATAGCCCCGCACCTGGACGTCGCGCTCCTCGAGCACGTTGAGCAGGCCCACCTGGATGCGCTCGGCCAGGTCGGGCAGCTCGTTGATGGCGAAGATGCCGCGATTGGTGCGGGGGACGAGGCCGTAGTGGAGGGTCAGTTCGTCGGACAGGTAGCGGCCCTCGGCCACCTTGATGGGGTCGACCTCGCCGATGAGGTCGGCGATCGACGTGTCCGGGGTGGCCAGCTTCTCCCCGAACCGGTCGGAGCGGTGCACCCACTCGACGGGGGCGTCGTCGCCCTTCTCGGCCACCACCTCCCGGGCGTACCTCGACACCGGGGCGTAGGGGTCGTCGTTGATCTCCGAGCCGGCCACGATCGGCATCCACTCGTCGAGGAGGTCGGTGAGCGACCGGATGATGCGGGTCTTGGCCTGTCCCCGCTCACCGAGGAGGACGATGTCGTGCCCCGCCAGGAGGGCGTTCTCCAGCTGGGGGAGGACGGTGTCGTCGAAGCCGAGCACCCCTTCGACGAGCCGCCGACCAGCGGCGATGCGGCGGGCGACGTTGGCCCGGACCTCGTCCTTGACGGTGCGGGACTGCCAGCCGGACTGACGGAGCTGGCCGAGCGTGGCCGGACGCGTGGACATCGTCGGTTCAACCTAACCTTCCCGCCGTGCGACGGGGATTCATCTACGCGCTGACGCTGATCACGGGGGCGGCCCTGGCCGTGAGCGCGGCCCGGCTGGTGGCCAGCCGCAACGGCGACGACACGCCGGTCGACACCCGGGTGCCGGTCACCCGCATCGTGCCCGCCGCCGGCCAGTCGTTCGTCACCGGGGAGATCGAGTCCCTCTCCGCCGACGACACCCAGACCGAGCCCCTCCCCGTCCCCTTCACCCTCACCTCCGTCGATCGGGGCGCGGGCAAGGGCACCATCGAGAACGCCCTGGTCGACGGCAAGCGCACCACCATCTTCTGGGGCGGGGGGACGCCGTTGCCCCTGAGCGGCGACGGGGCCGTCGACGTGACCGGCGCGGTGGTGCAGGTCGACCCGTCCGGGCTGACGTGGACGCTCTCCGGCGGGCGCAAGCTCCTCCCCGGCAACTACCAGGCGAGGGCGCCGGTGGCGGTCGGCTCCACCGGCCTGGCCTCGTCCCGCGACTCGGTCTCGTTCACGGCCGACGCCCGGACCGTCCTCAACACCACCGGCGGGGTGGTGGTGAAGCTCGACCCGCAGCGGCTCCAGGTCAACGGTCCCGGACGGGTCTCGGCCAAGGGAAAGCTCACCGTCACCGACGCGTCCGGCAGCCGCTCCGCCGTCTCCATCGACTTCGCCACCGGCCCCTACCAGGTGATCGTCGTCCCCCAGGGCGGCAAGATCGTCCTCGACGCCACCCTCCAGGGACCGCTGACCGCGACGTGACGCGGTCATGGGTGCGTTCGGGTGCGTGTAGCGCCCCTTTTTCACCCCACGAACGCCGGTCCTGAGGAATGGGAGTATCGAGGTCGTGGAGATCCGACGGCACTCGTTCGACGCGGTGATCGTCGGCGCCGGGGGGGCGGGGCTGCGGGCGGCCATCGAGACCGCGGGCAAGTGCCGCACCGCGGTGCTGACCAAGCTCTACCCCACCCGGTCGCACACCGGGGCGGCCCAGGGGGGGATGTGCGCGGCCCTGGCCAACGTGGAGGAGGACTCGTGGGAGTGGCACGCCTTCGACACGGTCAAGGGCGGTGACTACCTGGTCGACCAGCCCGCGGCCGAGATCATGTGCCGGGAGGCGATCGACGCCGTCATCGAGCTCGAGCACTTCGGCCTGCCCTTCAACCGCACCGACAAGGGCCTGATCGACCAACGCCGCTTCGGCGGCCACACCCGCAACCACGGCGAGGCGCCCGTGCGCCGGGCCTGCTTCGCCGCCGACCGCACCGGCCACATGATCCTCCAGACCCTCTACCAGCAGTGCGTGGCCCGGGGCGTGACCTTCTTCAACGAGTTCCAGGTGCTCGACGTGGCCTTCGTGGGCGACGACCCGCGGCGGGGGGTGGCCGGCGTGGTCGCCTACGAGCAGGCCACCGGCGACGTCCACGTCTTCTCGTGCCGGGCGGCCCTCTTCGCCACCGGCGGCTTCGGGCGGATGTTCAAGGTGTCGTCCAACGCCCACACCCTCACCGGCGACGGGCCCGGCCTCCTCTTCCGCCGGGGCGTCCCCCTGGAGGACATGGAGTTCTTCCAGTTCCACCCCACCGGCATCTACAAGCTCGGCATCCTGCTGTCGGAGGCGGCCCGGGGCGAGGGCGGGCTGCTGCGCAACGCCGAGGGCGAGCGGTTCATGGAGCGCTACGCCCCCACGGTGAAGGACCTGGCCCCCCGGGACCTGGTCAGCCGGGCCATGCTCACCGAGATCCGCCAGGGGCGGGGGATCGGCCCGGCCAAGGACTACCTCCACCTCGACCTGACCCACCTCCCCCCCGAGCAGATCGACGAGAAGCTGCCCGACATCGCCGAGTTCGTCCGCACCTACCTGGGCATCGAGCCCAAGACCGCCCTCATCCCCATCCAGCCCACCGCCCACTACGCCATGGGCGGCATCCCCACCAACGTGCGGGCGGAGGTGATCCTCGACGCCGACGGCACCGTCGCCCCCGGCCTCTACGCCGCCGGCGAGTGCGCCTGCGTGTCGGTGCACGGGGCCAACCGCCTGGGCACCAACTCGCTCCTCGACATCGTCGTCTTCGGCCGGCGGGGCGGGGCGGCCATGGCCGAGTTCGTGCAGGGGGCCGAGGGCGTGGCCGAGGCGACCCAGGGGGTGGAGGAGGTGACGGTGGCCTCCATCCAGGGCCTCACCGGGTCCAAGGGCACGGAGAACGTGGCCGACATCCGCACCGAGCTGCAGGCGGAGATGACCGACAAGGCGTCGGTGTTCCGCACCGACGAGCTCCTGCGCCGCACCCGGGCCACCATCGGCGGCCTGCGGGAGCGCTACGCCGCGGCCCGCATCGACGACAAGGGCCGGGTCTTCAACTTCGACCTCACCGAGGCCCTCGAGCTGGGCTACCTCCTCGACCTGGCCGACGCCCTCGTCAGCGCCGCCCTGGCCCGCACCGAGAGCAGGGGCGCCCACTTCCGGGACGACTTCCCCACCCGCGACGACGTCAACTGGCGCCGCCACAGCCTCACCCACCGCGACCCCGCCACCGGCGCCGTCCGGCTGGACTACAAACCGGTCGTCGGCGGTTCGTACCTGCCGATGGAGCGGAAGTACTAGCCGGTGGACGTCACCCTGCGGGTCAAGCGGTTCAACCCCGAGGTCGACAGGCGGCCGCACTGGGAGACCTACACCGTCGCCGTCGACGGGTCCGACCGCGTCCTCGACGTCCTCCACCAGGTCAAATGGCACCAGGACGGCACCCTCAGCTTCCGCCGGTCGTGCGCCCACGGCGTGTGCGGCTCCGACGCCATGGTCATCAACGGGAAGAACCGGCTGGCCTGCGTCCTCCTCGTGCGCGACGTGGGCACCGAGATCACGGTGGAGCCCATCCGGGGACTGCCGGTGATCAAGGACCTGATCGTCGACATGGAGCCCTTCTTCGCCGGCTACCGGTCGGTGCGGCCGGTGTTGGTCACCCACGACGAGCCCGGGGCCAGGGAGCGCATCCAGTCCCCCGAGGAGCGGGCCCGGTTCGACGACACGACCAAGTGCATCCTGTGCGCCGCCTGCACCACGTCGTGCCCGGTGTTCTGGGCCAACGACGCCTACGTGGGGCCGGCCGCCATCGTCAACGCCCACCGCTTCATCTTCGACTCCCGCGACGACGCCGCCACCGAGCGGCTGGAGATCCTCGACCGGCGCACCGGGGTCTGGGGCTGCCGCACCGCCTTCAACTGCACCGACGCCTGCCCCCGGGGGATCAAGGTCACCCAGGCCATCCAGGAGGTCAAACGGGCGTCGTTCGCCCCCGACGACGGTTGAGCTTGCGCTCGTACCCCCTGGAAAACATCCTCAAACCAGATTTCTTGGAGAAATCTGGAGGATTGGGCCTCGGGGCGACGAAACTGAAGGCTGAGGGGGAAAGGGCTGGGCCGGCAACACCACGAACGACGTGGCGCCGCGGGTCGTACAAACAGGCCCCAACGACGCGATGCTCACCACACCTGCGCCACCGGCTGCGGCCCCTGCGGCGCCGCCGCGCCATCACCCCGACGTCACCTCCGGATGGCAGCCGACCCCCGCCGCCACCCGGCGCGTCCGCGCCCTGCGCACCCGCCGCATCACCCGGGTCAACCTGTGCACCGCGGTCGTGATGGCCAGCCTGGGCCTGGTGGGCGTCCACGGCCAGCTCGGCGTCGAGGAGGTCACCGCCCAGGGCTTCTCGATCGGACGGGTGGCGCCCCCGATGGCGGCGGTGGGCCGGTCGGCCCGCGGGGCCGCGGCCGATGGGGCCGCCCCGCCGGTGGCGGTGAAGGCCATGCCCACGGGCAAGGGGATGTGGATCTACGAGTTCCCCCGCACCGAGGGCGGCAACATGGAAGCCATCGTGGCCAAGGCCAAGGCCACCGGGATCACCCACGTCTACCCCCGGATGGGCTCCCACTGGGACGGCTTCAACGCCCGCAAGTACCTCGACACCTTCCTCCCCCTGGCCCACGCCGCCGGCATCAAGGTCTTCGGCTGGGACTTCCCCCGCCTGGGCGACTCGCTCCCGTCCGACATCGAGCGGGCCCGGACGATGATCCACTACACCAGCCCCAGCGGCGACCGCCTCGACGGGTTCTCGGCCGACATCGAGACGATCAACGAGGGCAGCCACGTGTCGCCCGAGGTGGCCTCGACCTACGGCCGGGCCCTGCGGGAGATCGCGGGGCCCGACTTCACCCTCATCGCCACCGTCCCCCGGCCGTCGCCCCGGAACCGGCCCGACTACCCCTACGGGGAGATCGTGGAGAGCTTCGACGCCATCGCCCCCATGATCTACTGGCTCAACCGCCAGCCCGACACCGACGTCATCGGCGCCATCGACGAGCTGGCCAAGTTCGGCAAGCCCGTCTTCCCGGTGGGGCAGGCGTACGACGGCAAGGCCGAGGGGGGCCGGGCGGGCGTGCCGCCGGCCGAGGAGCTGCAACGGTTCATGCGCACGTCGCTCGAGAAGGGCGCCACCGGCGTGTCGTTCTGGTCGTGGCAGGCGGCCGACAACGCCGCCTTCGGCGCCATCCGGGACGCCTTCGAGTTCCGCAGCCCGGAGCAGGCGCCGGTCTAGCTCCAGTCAGGCCGCGGTTGTGCCGATAGGCGCGGCATGCGGCGGAATCGGTGCCTGGGGGCTGCCCTTGCTCTGGCCTGCCTGCTCGCCGGGCTGATCCCGACGGCACGGGCGGCCGACGAGGCCGGATGGCCGACGATCTCCTCGGGCGTGGGGCCGAAGGGCATGGACTTCGTCGACGCCAACCACGGCTGGGTGGTGGGCGCGGCGGGCAACGTCGACCGCACCATCGACGGCGGGGCGACGTGGACCCGGCACTGGAGCGGCACCCGGTCGACGTTGCTGGCGATCGACTTCGTCGACGGCCAGTACGGGTGGGCCGTCGGCGCCGACTCCACCGTCGTCACGACCCGCGACGGCGGGCTGACGTGGACGCCGCAGGTGGCTCGCGTCACCTCCAGCTACCCGTGGCTGCCCCGGTTCACCGACGTGTCGTTCATCGACCGCGACCGGGGGTGGCTGGTGACGCAGTACGCGGCGTTGGCGACCATCGACGGCGGCCGGAGCTGGTCGCTCGTGATCGACAACGCCGAGTCGGCCCGGTACTCGCTGTCGGCGGTGGAGTTCGTCGACCAGGCCCACGGGTGGATCTCGGCCATGCAGTCCTCGGGACCGGTCGTGCTCCGCACCGTCGACGGCGGGCAGACGTGGACGCCGACCGGGGCGGGCCAGAGCTCGGGCATCTACGAGGGGGCCATCGACTTCCTGGACACCATGAACGGGTGGGTCGTCGGCAACTACGGCATCCGCGTGACCCACGACGGGGGCGTGACCTGGCGCCGGGCCGAGGCCCGTTCGGGGCCGAACACGGTCGACCTCATCGCCGTCTCCTTCGCCGACGCCCTCCACGGCTTCGCCGTCGGCAACCACATGTTCCGCACCGACGACGGTGGGGTCAACTGGGTCGAAATGGCAACGCCCGTGCCCCATGGCACCGGCGTGGTCGCGACCGACGCCGGCCACGTCCGGATCACGGCCGACGCCAACATCGTCCTGACCAGCGACGACGGCGGCCAGACGTGGGTGACGAGGCGGGTGGCGGCGACGACCGATCAGGACCTCAACGGGGTCCATTTCGTCGACCAGCAGCACGGCTGGGTCGTGGGCGACGGTGGCGTGATCCGCGGCACCGTCGACGGCGGCCTCACTTGGGTCGATCAGGTCTCAGGCACCACCGAGAAGCTCCGCGACGTGACGTTCACCGACCTCCTGCACGGCGCCGCGGTCGGGGGCGACGACGACCCGCCCCAGTCCCGCGACGGCGTGATCCTCACCACCGCCGACGGCGGCGCGACGTGGACGCGGCGGGCGCCGGCGACCCCGGACCCTCCCCAGTTCTGGAAGGTGTTCTTCCTGGACGCCGCCCACGGGTGGGTGGCCGGCGACGGCGGGCTGCAAGCCACCTCGGACGGCGGCCAGACGTGGACCCGGCTGGGCCAGTTCCTCTACGTCCGCGACGTGCAGTTCGTCGACCTCCAGCACGGCTTCGTGGTCATGAACGCCAAGGTGCTGGTCACGACCGACGGCGGCCTCACGTGGACCACGCGCGACCCGTTCGCCAACCTCGGTTCCAGCGTCGGGGGCGGCGCCCTGGTCGCGGTCCAGTTCCTCGACCTCCTCCACGGTTGGACCGCAGGCGGCGGGCGCGTCCTGCGCACCGTCGACGGCGGCCTGACCTGGACGGCGCCGGCGATCGACTTCGGGCAGGGGATCAAGGCGATGAGCTTCCCGTCGGCGACCGACGGCTGGATCGTGGGCGGCACCGGGGTCGCCATGGGCACCCACGACGGCGGCCAGACCTGGCGCCGGGTGCTGACGTCGGTGGCGGAGGTCTTCAAGACCGACCCCTCGACCACGTTCGGTCCCCTGTTCGGCCTGTCGTTCACCGACGTCGACCACGGGTGGGCCGTCGGCTGGAAGGGCTCCGTCCTCACCGTCTCGACCCGGGACCAGGTCGAGGCCGCCATCCTGGTCGACCGCGAGCTGGTCGAGTACAAGGCCGGGCAACCGGCGACGCTGACCGTCGACGTCCACGCCCGAATCGGTTTCGAGCCGGCGGCCGGCACCCCCACCCCGCCCGCCGCCACCCCCACCGGGCAGGTCGAGGTCTCCCGGGCGGGCGTCGTCGTCGGCACCCTCCCTCTCGTCGACGGGATCGCCCGGTGGACCACCGCCCCCCTCGTCCCCGGCCCCCAACTGTTCACCGCCCGCTACCTCGGTGACGCCCGGTACGGCCCCACCCCACCGTTCGCCCTCTGGCTGTCGCCGACCCGGCCCGTCCTCGGTTGGGGCTACAACGGCGTCGGGCCCCTTGGCACCGGCACCACCACCCACAGCCCGGTGCCGGTCGTCGCCGCGGTGCCCTTCCCCGGCGTCGCCTCCGCCTGGTACAACCGGATCGTCGAGGCCGCCGCCGGAGGCTTCCACAGCCTGACTTTGGCCGAGAACGGGATCCTCTACGCCTCGGGATGGAACAACTTCGGACAGCTCGGCCTGGGCGACACCCGGGACCGGCTCACGCCGGTACGGGTGATCGACTTCGCCTCGGTGCGCAACGCGGCCGGAGGCGCCTTCCACAGCCTGGCCGTCACGACCGACGGCAAGGTGTGGGCGTGGGGCTGGAACGGCTACGGGGAGCTGGGCACGCCCGCCGGGTCCAACCCCACGCTCCCGGCGGAGGTGGTCGGCCTCACCGACGTGGCCACCGTCGCCGCCGGGGCCGTCCACAGCCTCGCCCTGAAGGCGGACGGCACGGTCTGGGCCTGGGGCTGGAACGGGCTGGGCCAGCTGGGCGACGGAACCACCACCTCGCGGTCGGCGCCGGTGCGGGTTTCCGGCCTCACGGACGTGGTGGCCATCGCCGCCGGGAGCCACCACAGCCTGGCGGTGAAGGCCGACGGCAGCGTGTGGGCGTGGGGTTGGAACGTCCAGGGCCAGCTGGGTGACGGCACGACGGTCGACCGCAACGTCCCGGTCAGGATCTCCGGGTTGTCGGCCCGATCGGTCTCGGCCGGCGCCTATCACAGCCTGGCCGTCCGCCCCGATGGCACCGTCGCCGCCTGGGGCTGGAACGGGGTCGGCCAGCTGGGTGACGGCACCACGGTCAACCGCCTCCGGCCGGTGACGGCCGTGGGCGTGAGCGGGACCACCGCGGTGGCCGCCGGCAGCTACCACAGCCTGGCCCTCGATTCCTCGGGGTCGGTCCGGTCCTGGGGATGGAACTACTTCGGCCAGCTGGGGAACGGCACGACCGCCGACCGGGCCCAGGCTGCGCTGGTGCCCGGCCTGGCCGGCGAGGGCGTCCTCGCCGCCGGCTCGGTGCACAGCCTGGCCATGTGAGCGGGCGCTAGCCGCTCGGGGTCAGCGCTTCGACCCACCCCACGCCCGACGGGAACCGGCAGAGGGCCCGGTCGAGGCGGCTCATGGCGGCGCCGTCGGCCCGGGGGATGGCGACGGGGGCGTGGGCCAGGGGTTCGGCCTCCACCCCGTCGACCGCCGCCCGCACCACCAACCCGCCCTCGGTCACCACGTCGAGGTCAGCCGCGCCGCCCGCCCACGACCACGGCTCGCCGCTCCACCAGTCCCGGTCCCCCCAGCGGTGCGACCGCCACCCGCCGCCGTCGAGCTCCAGCCGCTCCGTCCCCACCAGCACCTCGCCGTGCACCGTGCACCACTGCTCGTAGCCGTCGCCGCCCCGGCCGCCGGCGGGCACGACGAGCGCCGCCCCCTCCCACTCCAGGTCCATGCCCAACGGGCGCGGGTCGCCCCGCTCGCCGGCGAAGGCGTCGAGCGGGTCGTCGAGGGCCACGCCGAAGGCCTCGAGGCCGACGGTCCAGTGCTCGAGTGGCGTCTCGCACGTGTGATCGGCCCACAGGCCCGACGTCCGGACCTCGAGCGATCGGCCCCTCGGCAGAGGGACGTCGTGGTCCCGCACGAGCACGAGGGGGCGGTCGGGGCCGACCACCGCGGCCCAGTACCAGGCCACGCCGTCGCCGGGGCGCAGGCCGAGGCGGACGTAGCCCCCCACCGAACCGTCCCGGGCGGCGAAGTCGAAGGCGAACGACTCCTCCCACTGCCGGCCCGGCCCTCGGTTGTGACGGCCCTCGTGCGCCCGGTCGGTCATGCACCATGATGGGTCGGATGGCACGGTTCCTGAGCGAGGAGTGGTTCGCCCTGGTGCGGGCGGCCCTGCCCCATTCCGAGCCCGCTGACGGGGCCAGGGCGGAGGACGGGGCGACGATCACCGTCCGCCACCGGGTCACGGGCACGCCCGACGGCGACGTCGACTACCTCGTCCGGGCCGGGAACGGGCGCTTCTCGGTCGAGCCGGGAGGAGACGGTCCCGCCGACATCGAGATCATCGAGAGCTACGAGAGCGCGGCCGCCGTCAGCCAGGGCCGGACCACCCCCGCGGCCGCCTTCGCCGCCGGTCAGCTCAAGCTGGCGGGCGACGTCGCCCTCCTGGCCGCCCGCCAGGAGCACTTCGTGGCCCTGGGCCAGCTGCTGGCGCCGGTGCGGGCGGCCACCACGTACTGACGGTGGCCTCCCACTACGACCTGCTGGGCCTGTCGGCCGACGCCTCCCAGGAGGAGATCCGGGCCGCGTACCGGGTCCTCGCCCGGCGCCACCACCCCGACACCCAGCTCGGCGTCGACGCCGCCGCCGCCGACGATGCCCGGCAGAAGATGGCGGCCCTCAACGCGGCGTGGGCGGTCCTCGGCGACCCCGCCCGCCGGCAAGCCTACGACGCCGAGCAGGGCCGGCCCGCTCCCGCCGCCGGCGACCCCGCCCGGCCCATGGCCACGGGCAACGGCAACCGCCCGGCTTGGGACTGGAGCCCCCTCTACGAGGGGGACGACGACCCCGACGACCTCGACGACGCCCCCTACGGCACCCCCCGGCCCCGCCGCCCGGTCGACTCCTTCGTCATGACCCCGGTGCTGCTCGTGCTCGGCGCGGTCGGGCTGTTCTCCCTCTCCACCATGGTCCAGTCCGCCGGCCTGCGGACACTGGCGATCCTCCTCCTGCCGATCGCCGGCTTCGGGTTCGTCGCCGCGCCCCTCTTCGTCATGATCCGAGCCCGCTCCCGCGAGGACTGACGGTACGGTGGGAAGGTCCATCTAAGGGAGGACCCACCAAATGGCCGACATCGCGAAGTTCCTCGACAAGGCGTACGAGGACAAGTCGTTCGCCGAGCTGGCAGCCGCACCCGTGTCCGCCCTGCAAGGGGTCTCGGACGGCGACGCGGAGCACCTCAAGGCCGCTTTCGGCATCGACACGATCCGGGAGCTGGCCACCAACAAGTTCGTCCTCTGGGCCCAGGCGATCAACGTCCTCGCCAAATAGGGGGCGTCACACCCGGCGGCGGCGCCCGGTGGCGGCCCAGGCGGCGGCGAGGGCCAGCAGGGCGACGCCGTTCACGGCAGGCCCGATCGGGCGGCCGAGCAGCAGCCAGCCGACCGAGATGAGGGCCATCGCCCCTTCCAGGGCGAGGAACCAGCCCCGGCGCCGGTCGCGCAGCACCGGGCGCAGCCGCGCCAGCACGACGAAGGCCACCGGGTAGCCCATCACCAGGAGGGTCACGCCCGCCGCGGTCAGCCGAGCGTCTCCCGCCACCCGCCCCGGGCCAGGTACACGCCGCAGGCGAAGACCAGGGCGAGGTAGCCCACGGTCGTCCACAAGCGGAAGCACGACGTGTCCACCTGGTCCCAGTAGCGGGCCATCTGCAGGCCCACCGCCGGCAGCAGGAGGACCAGTGTCGGCGTCACCACCCGCACCCGGTCGCGGTCGTTCTCCCGGGCGATCGACAGCAGCAGCGTGCCCACGGCCAGGAGGAACCCGCACAGGACCCGGGTCGTCAGCGGCGTCAGCGGCCACGGAAAGGCACGGGAGAGGTACGTCGGCGAGGCGAAGGCGAAGGCGGCCTCGGCCGTGAGCAGCCCGCCGCCGACCACCAGCACCCGGCGCAGACCGGTGGGGAGCGGGTTGTCGTGGGAGGGGGGACCGGCCCGCCGCTGGTGCCAGAGGTATGCGGCCACGTAGATCGGCGGGGGGAGCAGGTAGCTGGCCAGCCACAGGTCGAACGGCGCCGTCCCGACGGAGAACTTGTCCCAGTGGACGATGGTCGCCACCAGCTCGGCGGTGGTGAACACGGCCGCCGGGAGCACGAGCACCCGCACCATCTCCCACCGCTTGACCGTCGTCGCCACGACGAACGTCGGCGCCACCGCCAGGTAGAAGCCGCCCAGGACGGCGGCCATCACCACCGGCTGGATGGGCCAGGCGAAGTTGGTGGCGGTGTCGGCCGGCGCCCGGCCCACGCTGACGATGGCGGCCACGCCGAAGAGGACCTCGACGGCCAGCCACACCCGGAAGGGCCTGGCCACGGGCGTGCCGGGCCGGCTCACGCCGCCGCCCGCTCCCGGGAGCCGGCCACCGCCGACCGGCTCAACCCGGCCAACGCCACCGCCGCCACCGCGAAGGCGCCGAACCACAACCAGGCGGCGACGTCGGCGGCGGAGAAGAGGTCGCGGTGCATGAGCGAGGCGGCCAGCACTCCGCACGCGAACACGAGCATCCCGACCACGCCGACCCGCACCTCGGGCCACGTCCGCTGCCGGGACAGGAGAAGGCTGCCGACGCCGTAGGCCAGCAGCGGGGCCGCGTAGAGCTGGGCCAGCAGGCTGGTGATCGGCCACGGCCACCGGTCGGCCAGGGCGCCGGGAGCTACGAACAGAGCGGCGCCGAGGGCCGACGCCACCGCCCCCTGCACCGTCAGGTACCGGGCCGCTCCCGCGCTGAGCAACGGTCCGGGGGCACGCTGGTGGGCGTCGGGCCCCCGGTGGCGCCAGACGAGCGTCAGGGCGATGAGCGGGTAGGCCAGGTAGGCCGCGAACCACACCGCGTCCTGGGGTTGGCCGAGGTCGAAGGCATCGAGGTGGAGGAGCGACACCACGAGGAGCCCGCCCGTCCAGATGGCGGTGATCGGGGGCACGACCCTGGCCTCGGCCCACGACGGGGCCCGAAGGGCCCCCACCATGAACGCCAGCCCGGACAGGTACATCGCCCCGAGGAACCGGGCGTGGAGAGGAGGGACCAGGAACGGGAGGGCCTTGCCGACCTGCCCGGGGACGAAGAACCCCCAGACGCCGACCCACAGGGCGAGCAGCCCGACGGCCGCGAAGTAGAGCCGCTCCCCTCGACTGACCCGCGTCAACACCGGTGCGCGGGGCCCGGCTCAGGCCCCGGCCGGTCCCGGCCGGGCCAGGGCGAGGACGTCGGACTGGCGGGACCGCACCGCCTCGGCCGCGGCCCGCAACGCCTCCCGCTCCCTCTCGGTGAGCGGCACCTCGACCACCTCCCGCACGCCCTCCCGCCCCAGCCGGGCGGGCACGCCCAGGTAGACGCCGGAGATGCCGTACTGGCCGTCGACCCACGCCGCCACCGGCATGACCTCGCCCGTGTCGGTGGCCACCGCCCGCACCATGGCCTCGGCCGCGGCCGCGGGGGCGTAGTACGCCGACCCGGTCACCAGCAGGCCGACGATCTCGGCGCCCCCGTCCCGGGTGCGGCGCACCAGGTCGGCCACGGTGGCCTCGTCGACGAGGTCGGCGAGGGGCCGTCCCCCCACCGTGACCAGCGAGGGCACCGGCACCATGGTGTCGCCGTGGGACCCGAGGGTGATCGCGTCCACGCTCGAGGGCGACACGCCCAGGCGCTCGGCCACGAAGTGCTTGAGCCGGGCCGTGTCCAGCATCCCCGCCTGGCCCATCACCCGGTGGCGGGGCAGGCCGGTGACCTCCGCCGCCAGGGCGGTCATCTCGTCGAGGGGGTTGGACACCACGATCAGCACCGTCGCCGGTGAGGTCTCCACCAGCCGCAGGGCGACCTCACCCACGATGGCGGCGTTGGTCTCGAGCAGGTCCATCCGGCTCATCCCCGGCTTGCGGGGCAGGCCGGCGGTGATCACGCACACGTCGGACCCGGCCGTCTCCTCGTAGCGGTTGGTGCCCACGATCCGGGTGTCGAAGCCGGCGATCGACCGGCTCTGCATCATGTCGAGGGCCAGCCCCTGGGGCCGACCCTCCACGATGTCGGTCATCACGACCTCGTCCGCGTACCCCCCCTCCGCCACCCGCAGGGCGAGGGTCGACCCGTAGAACCCGGCCCCCACGACGGTGACCTTCATCCCGCGCACCGTCACAGGCGCTCGACGATCGCGGCCGCGAACTCCGACGTCCTCACCTCGGTGGCGCCCTCGGTCATGCGGGCGAAGTCGTAGGTGACGATGCGGTCGGCGATGGTGGCCTGCAGCGCCCGCACGACGTCGTCGGCCGCCTCCTGCCACCCGAGGTGCTCGAGCATGAGGACGCCCGACAGCAGCAGCGATCCCGGGTTGACCTTGTCCTGGCCCGCGTACTTGGGGGCGGTGCCGTGGGTGGCCTCGAAGATGCCGTGCCCGGTGACGTAGTTGATGTTGCCGCCGGGGGCGATGCCGATGCCCCCCACCTGGGCGGCCAGGGCGTCGGACATGTAGTCGCCGTTGAGGTTGGTGGTGGCGATCACGTCGAACTCGTCCGGGCGGGTGAGGATCTGCTGCAGGAAGATGTCGGCGATGGTGTCCTTCACCAGGATCCTGTCGCCGGGCCGGCCCCCGCAGTCGTCCCAGCTCACGGCCACGTCGGCGAACTCCTCCTTCACCAGGTCGTAGCCCCACGTGCGGAAGGCGCCCTCGGTGAACTTCTGGATGTTTCCCTTGTGGACGAGGGTGACCGACGTGCGGCCCTTGTCGACCGCGTACTGGAGAGCGGCCCGGATCAGGCGCTTGGAGCCGGTCACCGACACCGGCTTGATCCCGATGCCCGAGTCGGGACGGATGCTCCACCCGAACTCGCTCTCGCAGAAGGCGATGAGGCGGGAGACCTCGGCCGTGCCCTCCTCGAGCTCCATGCCTGCGTAGACGTCCTCCGTGTTCTCCCGGAAGATCACCATGTCGACCCTCTCCGGGTGCTTCACCGGCGACGGGACGCCCGGGAACCAGCGCACGGGGCGCAGGCAGACGTAGAGGTCGAGCAGCTGGCGCAGGGCGACGTTGAGGCTGCGGATGCCGCCGCCGACGGGCGTCGTGAGCGGCCCCTTGATGCCGACGATGTGCTCGGAGAAGGCCTTGACCGTCTCGTCCGGGAGCCACGACCCGGTCTGGTCGAAGGCGGTCTGGCCGGCCAGCACCTCCATCCATCGGATGCGGTGGCCGCCCCGCTTGGCCACGGCGGCGTCGATGACCAGTTGGGCTGCGGGCCAGATGTCGACCCCGATCCCGTCGCCCCGGATGAAGGGGATGACGGGCTCGTCGGGGACCTGGAGGGTGCCGTCGGCTGCGACCGTGATGCGTTCGGGCATAGCCCGGGAGCCTAGAGCCCTCGCCGACCGACGCTCAGACCTCGAGGCCCCGGCGCCGGGCGGCGGCGTCGACCGCGTTGCGCAGGAGCATGGCCACCGTCGTCGGACCCACCCCTCCCAACCGAGGGGTCACCCAGCCGGCCACCTCGGCGACCGACTCGTCCACGTCGCTCACCAGGCGCCTGCCCTCCCACGAGATGCCGCCACCGACCACGGCCGACCCGGGCCGCACGTCGCCCGGGCCGATCATGTTGGGCACGCCCGCCGCCCCCACCACCACGTCGGCCTGGCGGGTGTAGTCGGCCCAGTTCGGAACGCCTGTGTGGACCACGGTGACGGCCGCGTTCGCCCCCGGGCGCTTGAGCGACAGGAGCATGGCCAGGGGGCGGCCCAGGGTGGGCCCCCGGCCGACGATCACCACGTGGCGACCCTCCACCGGCACCCGGTAGTGGGCCAGGAGGGCCTGGATGCCGGCCGGGGTGCACGGCACCGGCCCGTCGACCCCGAGGGCGAGGCGGCCCAGGTTGGACGGGTGGAGCCCGTCGGCGTCCTTGTCGGGGTCGAGGGCGGCCAGGGCGGCGTTGAAGTCGAGCCCGGCCGGGACCGGGTTCTGGATCAGGAAGGCGTCGATCTCGGGGTCGGCGTTCAGCGCGTCGACCGCGGCCAGCAGCTCGGCCTGGGTGGCGGTGGCGGGCAGGTGGACGTTGACCGACCGGATGCCGGTGGCCGCGCTGGCCTCGTGCTTCTTGCGGATGTAGCCGGCCGAGGCCGGGTCGTCGCCCACCAGGACGGTCGCCAGGCCCACGGTGACGCCATGGGCGGCGAGGGCCGCCACCCGGCGGGTGACGTCGGCCGTCACCGCCTCCACCACCGGCGCCCCGGCCATGATCATCGCGGCCATGACGCCGTCAGTGCCGGAACTGGCGCTCGCCGGTGATCACCATGGCCATGCCGTGGGCGTCGGCCGCGGCCACCGCGTCGGCGTCGCGGATGCTTCCCCCGGGCTGGACGACGACGGCCACGCCGCACGCGGCCGCCACCTCCACCCCGTCCGGGAACGGGTAGAAGCCGTCGGTGGCGCTGGCCCCGCCCTTGGCCCGGTCGCCGGCCTTGTGGGCTGCCACCTCGGCCGCGTCGACCCGGCTCTGCTGCCCGGCGCCGATGCCTACCGCCTGGCCGCCCGCGACCAGCACCACCGCGTTGGACTTCACGTGCCCGCACAGCCGCCACGCCAGCTCGGCGTCGAGCCACTGCTCGTCGGTGGGCGTGGCCCGGCTGACCACTCGCCACGACGAGCGGTCGGCCACGAACCGGTTCGGCTCCTGCACCAGGAAGCCGCCGGCGAAGGCCCGCAGGTGCAGGGCGCCGACCGTGGGCGCGGGCGCCGACAGCAGGCGGGTGTTCTTGCGCTTCCGGGCCAGGCGCTCGATCGTCCCCGGCTCGTAGCCGGGGGCGATGACGACGTCGGCCTGGGCCGCCTGCTCCATGGCCGCCACCGTGGCCTCGTCGACGGGGCGGTTGAGGGCCACGATCCCGCCGAACGCCGACGTGGGGTCGCCCTCGAAGGCCAG
>Ga0105245_10001232_pt1 | contig 23083 bp, 18 predicted proteins | sample KBSM54metaG_FD_81523 | JGI IMG/M metagenome (GOLD analysis project Ga0105245, IMG submission 81523) | Miscanthus rhizosphere microbial communities from Kellogg Biological Station, Michigan, USA - KBS M5-4 metaG | ecosystem: Host-associated > Plants > Roots > Rhizosphere > Soil | place...
CGCCGTCTTTCAGAAAGAGTGAGAAGCGGTCGCCATTTTCACCGCTGTACAGCAGCTTCTGCCCGGCGGCGGATTGCTGGCCTTTGCGAATGGGCGCCGACGTGAGCGGTGCAGGCGACGCCTGGATATGCTCGCCGGCCGGATCGAGAGGCAGCGCCCAGAAATTCATGTCGACTCGCGAGCGAACGAACACCAGCTTTCCAGCGGTGAAGGAAGCGCCATAGTCGCCCTCCGCGTCCTTGGTGGCTCGGACTGCTTTGCCCGCAGTCTTGCCGTCGGAACCAAGCTGGACCTTCCACAGCGTATGGGTTTCGCCTTGGCCACCGATAAACACGACCCAATCGCCCGGCAGCCATGCATTCGTCTCGATGTAGTTGAAGCCCTGGGCGCGCAGATCGGCGCCGAGCGAGGTCTTGCGCGGCGCGCCTCCCAGGGCGGATGCGATCCACCACTCCGGCTCGCGATGCTCGGGGGTTGAAGTTGTGACCAGAATGAGCGCGCCATCGGGAGACCACAGAGGCGCGTAGGAATTGTCGATCGCGGGGAGCACCAGTTCCGGAGTGCCGCCCGCCAGAGCGCGCCGGACGAGCTTGCCTCCACTGCCGTAAAGAATCGTGTTGCCGTCGGGCGAGATTTTCGCCGAATACCCGTTGGGGATTGCCATCTCGGGGGTGCCGCCGGAAGACGGTACGCGATAGATCCCTTGCGGTTCGCGCGATGACGTGAAGTAGATGGTGCGGCCATCGGGGGAGAATTCGGGGTCGTAATTCTGCGAGGCATCCATGGTCAGCGGGCGCGGAGGCGCCGAACCGTCGGCGCGGCCGACCCAGATTTGTGGATTGGTGTAACCGTTCGCGACTGCCGCGAAGGATAGTGTTGTTCCATCGCGCGATAGAACAGGTGAGGAGGCGGTACCGGTCCGGCTGGTGATCTGGCGCTCGTCCGGAACGGGCGTCGTCGTCGAGCAGGACGCCAAAAGACAAACCGGCAGAATTCGAGTCCACCATCGCATGATGTTCTATCGGACAGTGGCGCACGACGCCTTAGAACAGCGAATGGGGTGGGAGGCTTATTTTGCGGCGGTGATCGAGCTCACTTTAATCGTCATGGTCTTGGCGTCCAGAGTACCCGTGACGGTCACTTTTTTCCCGGCGAGTTTTTCGGGAGTGGTCTGGTCGCTCAGCATGTAGACTTCCTTGCCGTCATAAAGAACATAGACGGCGCCATGGGCCAGGACGCAGGCGATGGTACATTCGGCGTCCGTGGGCCCCATTCGCATGCCCTTGTGATCGGCACTGGAGCACATGCTGTCCGTGATGACGCCGGTGAACTTGCGCTGGCCCTGGGCGTCTCCAGGAATAAGGGCCAGCGTTGCAAATATGAGGAGGCCAAGGAGGAGACGCCCCATAGGGATTTGATTATTCGCCCGGGGTCATGAGATGCGCGGTGGTGGTGCCGGCATTCATGATCCAGACACCGCCCGACGCGCCCGTCTCGGGCAACCCGAGGGTCTTGGTGGTCGCTCCCGGAACGGCGATGGTCACGTGGCTTCGCGGGTTCGCCGGATCGCCCATGGAGTGATACCAGACCGATCCAAACTCAGGTTTTACGCGGGTTCCATCTTTCTCGGCTGCGTCGAGCGCGGCTTGTTTTTGAGCGCCCATCGCCTCGAACTTCAGGTTCTGAGCGGCCCGTTCCAGGTTGCCGAGGTTGGTGCATTCGACCAGATATGCCGGTTGCCCTTGCAGTCCCGACTTGTCGTAACAGACGAGTTTGTTGGTGCCCTTCTTCAACGTGTCATAAGTGTAATCGGCCTTCCACTTGATGACGGTGGCTCCAGCTTTCAACTGGGCGGGGGCGGCGAGCAGAGCTTTGTCGATAGCAGCTTGGTCTTGCGCAAACGCGCAGGCGGAAGCCGCCAATATTCCGAGAACGATCAGGTTCATGCGTTTCATTGTGTGATCTCCAGGTGTAGGACGCGATTCGCGGAGAGGCTCCGGCGACTCGACTTAGTATATCGCGGGAGGCCTAAAGCAGGGCGCGGCATGCCTCGCCACTACTTGCCGACGAGGTGGGGGACGTCGCGGTTGTTCTCGTTGCAAATGTATTCGAGGATTTCCCAGCCGGGAGCCAGCTGCGAGGATTCGTACACCTTCCAGGGCCGGGAATATGCGCCCGGATCGTCGATGGTGATCTCCATATTGATCCGGCCGAGCTCGGGACGAGTGTAACGCTCGACAATGTGGGCTTGTGAAGTGCGCGGGTGACCGAGCAGATCGAGCCACGCCTTATCGTTCATTCCCACCGTATCGATCACCAGAGTGTCGCCGTCCCAGTGGCCGATGGAATCGCCCCACCAGGTCTCGACCACGCTGGGATCATGGGGGCGGCCGTCCAGGAAGACCTGCCGGTAACTGTGGACGTTGCCCTCGAACAGGATCAGGAAGAGCTTCGGAGTCTGTACGATTTTCCAGGGGTAAGGATCGCGGCGAGGCGTGCCCATGGGGAGACACAAACCCTCGGGATCGTCCTTGCTGTTTTGCGCCTGGCGCTGACGCATTAATTCGGCAGCCGCGGGCAGCAGAGGCACGTCCTCGGGCTTCATCCCGCGAGTGATGTTTCGAGCGATGGTATCGCCGCCACGGATAGGCGGGTCGCTGGGTCCATAGCCGGGTCCGTAATAGACACCCGAGAAATCGATGTGCCCGTCGGGCGTGCGCGGGGCGGGCAACCCCTTGGGGGCCTCCGGGCCTTTGTTGTTAATTTGCGCGGCAGCAGTCGCGGCAAGAAAAGCAGCTAGAAGAAGCTGGAGACGCACCGTTAATTCGCGGGCTCCAATCGGATGAGTGCGCCATTTTCTTCGTCGGTTAGGATATAAACCAATCCATCGGGTCCTTGGCGGACGTCGCGGATGCGCTGTTTCAGATCCGCGAGCAAGGATTGGCGCGCGGTTTCGTCCCAGTTCTCATTGAAGGTGATCCGTTCCAGGTGCGGATAGCCTTGGGCAGCGCCACCGAGCTGCGCTCCCACAAATACGTTGCCCTTCCAGTCCGGGAAGCGGTCGCCGGTGTAGAACATCATGCCGGAGGGCGCGATCGAGGGTGCCCAGAAAATAAGCGGCTCGGTCATGCCCGGAGCGGTATTGACGATCTTGGGTCCTGAGTAATCGCGGCCGTAGCTGGTTTTCGGCCAACCGTAGTTGAGCCCGGGTTTAATAATGTTGATTTCGTCGCCTCCGTAGGGGCCGTTCTCGTTATTCCAGAGATCGCCGGTGATGGGGTTGAAGGCGAGACCCAGCGAATTGCGATGCCCCATCGAGTAGATCTCGGCTTTGTATCCCGCCTTGCCTGCGAACGGATTTCCGGGAGCAGCGGTGCCGTCATCTTTTAGCCGCAGGATCTTGCCACGAAGGCTGGTGCCTTCCTGCGCGGCGTTTCCATTGGATGCGCCGGTGGTCATATAGAGCATGCCGTCCTTGCCCCAGGCGAGGCGTGAACCCGAGCCGCCATCGCCGGCCCAGGAGTCGCAGATCAGCAGATCTTTCACGTCTTTTAGCTCTCGGCCTTCCAGGTGTCCGCGGGCGAGCGTGGTGGCTACCTGTCCTTCACCTTTCTCAGGAACGTCCTTGGTGTAGGTGAGATAGACGAAGTGATTCTGTGCGAAATTCGGATGCGGCAACACCTCCATCAGACCGGAAAGGCGGACAGAGTGCACGGGGGGAACACCCGCGACGGGATCGGCATCCAGCTTGCCGTCGCGCACCGTGCGCAGCTTGCCGTTGCGCTCGGTAACCAGCATGTCGCCGTTGGGCAGCCAGGCCAAACTCCAGGGATGCCACAATCCGGTGGCCATGGTGACAGTACGGACTGCGGTGGCTTTGGCTTTGGCCTTAGCCTTCGCCTTTTCCTGCGGCTGTCCCTGGACTGAGGTCGGCAGCGTGGCGACGGCGACAAATGCGCCGAGCGAGAGCGCCAACAGCGGGATCGTCTTCAGGGACAAAGAGGCTTTCATGAACGGATCTCCTTCAGAGATATAGTGTACCTGCTACTGCCGTGCATCGGCGGTCAAGGCGGGCGCCTTGACCTTCATTTGAAACGGCGTGCTTTTGACGACACCGACTATCAGAGAAGAGAACTTGAAGTCGCGCGTTCCGGCATCATGCACGATCCTGCGCACCGCGGGCATGTCGTAATATTCGACGCCGCGGCCTAAGGCATAGGTGAGAAGCTTTTCGGTCATCACGCCGACGAACACCTCGGGGCGGCTGGTGAGGGTCTGCCGGAGGGCCGCGGGTCCGTCCAAGCGGGAGCCATTGAAAAGAGTTCCGGAGGGATCGATCTTAGCGCCGTCGTCGGATGCCCGCCAGCGGCCGATGGCGTCGAAGTTTTCGAGCGCGAAGCCCACCGGGTCCATCACCTTGTGGCAGCCCGCGCAGACCGCGTCGGCACGATGCGCTTCCATGCGTTCGCGAACCGATTTCGGCTGCGAGCCCTCGGCGTTTTCCTTTAACTCCGGCACATTCGGCGGGGGCGGGGTAGGAGGCGTCCCGAGGATATTGGTCAGGATCCATTTACCGCGTTGGACCGGCGACGTACGATTGGGATACGAGGTCACAGTCAGGATGCTGGCCTGTCCCAGGAGGCCACGCCGCGCGGGGTCGGTCACCGGGATGCGCCGGAACTGGCTTCCGTAGACGTTGGGGATTCCATAATGCTTCGCGAGCCGCTCATTGACGAAGGTATAGTTCCCGTTGAGCAGATCGAGAACGCTGCGATCCTCGTGCTGGATGCTTTCGAAGAAGAGCTTGGTTTCCTGACGCATGGCCTGACGCAGGTTGTCGTCAAAATCGGGGAAGGCGTCCAGGTTGGGCGCGGAATTTTTGAGATTTCGCAGGAACAGCCATTGTTCGGCGAAGTTATCGGCTAACGCTTCTGCTTTCGGATCCGCCAGCATGCGTTTGACCTGCTGTTCGAGAATTACTGGGTCTTTTAGTTTGCCCTGCGTGGCGAGATTGAGCAGAGTATCGTCGGGTATGCTACTCCACAGGAAAAACGACAGGCGCGAAGCCAAGGCGACGTCATCGATGCGATACGGGGTGTCGGCAACGGCACTGGCGGGGTCGGGCTCGAAGCGAAACAGGAATTCCGGGCTCGCCAGGATCAACTGGAGCGCCGATTCGATACCGGCATCGAAACTGCCGTTGTTATTGCGCCGGCGTTGATAGAAGCTGAGGGGCTCTTCGAGATCGCTGTCTTTGAGCGGCCGGCGATAAGCATGCCGCGCCAGGGTCGAGAGGATCTTGCGCGCGCAGGGCAGATCATCCTTAACCGCAGGCTTGGCTGCCGTGGGATCGCAGACGAAAATCTTACGGCGGGAGGCGGTGTCGCCCGCACTGGTCTGCTTGAAGGGGCCCTCAATATTGAGGCGGTCGACTGAAGGATCGCCGGTGATGTCCAAGCCGTCGATGGTGGTCCGCATGAACGGCTTAATCAGGTCGTCTTTCTGGGCTTGGCTTCTTAAGATAGTTGTGGCCGAGACGGCGCGCGACCCGGCTTTCACCGGCATCCGGATGGTCAAACGCTGGTCGAGATCCGCGCCGAAAGCTCCGGGGTTTTCGGCCATCTTGACGAAATCGTCATGGCCGCCCACAGTGACCAGGCGAACTCGTTCGCCGTCCAGGCTGATCTCGATCTGGTGCGGATCTTCCATTCCGCGCAAGAGGTCGAAAGTATTTCGCCAGAGGCGGACCTTTATGATGTACTCGCCGTCCACCGGGAAGGTGTGGCGAACCAGAATGCCGCCGCGGGTTCCCAAGGGCAGCCCGTCGATGTGCTGATCTTGCGAGAGATCCGGCCGGACGCGATAAGTTGCGGTGGAAGGTGCGATGGAGAGATTGCCGACTGCCAGGCGGCTGATATTCCAGGAAGCCGAAAGATACCGTTCCATGAGCGACGGCGATACGCGCAGAACGTCGGCGATATTGTCGAATCCGCTGCTTTCGTCGTCGGGAGGCAGCAGGGCGGTGGCGTCGATGTCCAGAGCCAGGAGGTCGCGGATCGCATTGGCGTATTCGGTGCGGTTCAAACGATGCATGGTCGCGCGGCCGGGATTGGGCTTGGCGGTGTAGCCGCGGTCGAGCGAGGTTTCAAGAAAAGAAGCGAACCCGTCCAGAGCGGTCTTGTCGGGTCGCGGCATTCCTTGTGGGGGCATGGCGCCGACGCGGAGCTTGCGGATCACTTTTTCCCAGGTCTCGGCGCCTTTGGGAACGTCGGTTAGGTTCGCGCCTTGCAGCGAAAGGCCGCCCGTTTTCAGCTTTTCACTGTGACAGGTGACGCAGTATTGATCGATCAGGGCTGCCGGCGCCGGATTTTGCGCCCGCATGGGGCCTACAGACATGACTAAGCCGAGAATTGCCGCCGTCCGGAATGGCACCTCACAAGTATAATGCGATGCCTTGAGGGAGTCCACGTGCGGGACTATTGGGGAAATATGGAAAAAAGGGGGGAAACGCGTGGTGCCTTACGCGAATCACATTCCCAGGGCTGGCTCTTGCTTATGAACCCGATCGAACTGCTCATGGTCGACGACAATGCCGCGGAGACGCTGCTGCTCCTGTACGCCCTGGAAGACTGCCCGCGGCCCATCAATTTCCACTTCGCGAAGGACGGCGAGGAGGCTCTGGAAAAGCTGAACCGGGAGAGGTTCGATCTGGTAATTCTGGATCTAAATCTTCCCGGGCTGTCTGGCTACGACGTATTGGAGCAGTGCGATCCGAGCCGCGTACCTGTGGTGGTCTTCAGCGTCTCGTCAAACCAGGCGCACGCCAAGCGCGCCCTCGAACTTGGAGCATGCGAATTCGTTCACAAGCCAGATGCCCTCGAGATGTACCGGCACGCCGTGCTCAAGATGATCGAGACGTGGGTTCTGAACAAGAGCAAATCAGCGGAAGCATAGGGCTAGGGTAGCCCCAACTGGTTCCGCGGATCCTTGCCGAGGATGTGTTTGACGTCCTTGTTATTCTCGTTGCAGATGTATTCCATGAGCTCGGTGCCGGTTTGCAGCGTCGAATGCCCGTACATAGTGAAAGGTTTGGTGTACGCTCCAGGATCATCGACGACGGTCTCGTAATCCAGATGATCGGCATCCGGGCGCGTATAGCGTTCGATCACATGCAGCTTATCCGTATGAGGGTGGCCGGCGAAATCGAACCAGAATAAGTCGTTAAACCCGACCGAATCCACCACCAGAGCGTCGCCGTCCCATTTGGCGATGGAGTCGCCGTACCAAGTGGGATTCGGATCCGCGGGATGGCTCGTTCGATCGAGGAAGATCTGGCGATAGCTGTGAATGTTTCCTTCAAACAGAAAGAAGATACGGGTGGGCGACGGGACAATCTGCCACGGATAGGGAGCCTGGCGCGGAACGCCGGTGGGGAGGCAGTTGGCTTCCGGATCGTCCTTAGACATCCGTTCGCGGGCGAGTTTCTCGGCCCAGGGTTGGGTGGGCAGCTTATCGCCGGGCTTGAGGGAATCGGAAATATCGTATATGAAGTTGCGGTCGGGGCTCCAGATTCCGGATAGATCCACCTTGCCGTCGGCCGTGCGTGGCGTGGGACCGGGCCTGGCCTTCGCGCCTTTCCCTTTCTGCTTGGCCCTCGCTAGCGCAGCTTCCGGATCCTGTCCGGAGGTAGGCGACGAACTTAGCAACAATACACCGATCGCCGCAGTGAGACAAAACATCGAATAGATGGTTCGCGGGGCGCGCTGGGACACGGGGGCACCTCCTCAGTCAACTGAGAGCCAAGTTTACTACTTTGGCAGGAACAATTCACGGGTTCGCACGTAAAATCCGGGTACCGCTGACTTTACCATTGCACGTCCATTAGTTGCGTGGTACATTGCCTCAGTGTTGCGACGCGGGAATACCCGGATAACGCACGATAACGGCGCTGCCGCCGCCGCTGTTTTCATGTGTCTCGCGCATGTGTAAACCTACGCTGCTCGGTCTATTGAGCCTCCACGGCATGCTGGTGCTGGCTGCCGATAGGATCCCGCCGACCTTTCACATACGTCTCGACACGGCTCTTACCAGTTACGGTTCACGGGCAGGAACGGCGTTCATCGCGACCGCAATTTCCCCGTTGGAGGATGGAGGACAAGTCATCATCCCGCCAGGCAGCCTGATCCGCGGGACCGTGACCAGGGCGTCTGCGGTGGGTTTTGGCCTGGTTCACGAGCGCGCCACTCTCGAACTGGCTTTTGAGGAATATGAACTCGCCGGCGGCGAACGCTACGCGCTCGGCGCCCGTCTAGATTTTATCGAGAATGCTCGGGAACAAGTGGATTCGCGCGGGCGAATCAAGGGAGTGCTGGCGGCGAGCAGTCCGCAGGGTTTGCTTCGGGGAATCTGGTACTGGCCCGGCGATGATTTCTTTTCTCACTCTGCGTTAGGGCTAACGGGCCTGGGCGGGGCGCTATGGAGCCATTTCTCTCTGGGGCCGTTTGGCGCCGCCGGCGTGTTAGCCGCTCGTTATCTCGCCTTTTCCCTTCCCGAGCCAGAGATCCAGCTGCCCTCAGGCACGGAAATGCGCCTGGTGGCAACCAGCATTCCCGAAGGCGTTCCCACAACGCCAGTAGTTCCAAATCTGCGCGTCGGTGAATCGCTCTCCGTCTGGCTCGAGAATAAATCGCACATCGTGACGAGGCCGGATGGCAGGCCTGCTGACGATATCATCAATCTGGCATTCGTAGGCGACGTCGAAGAGCTGCAGAATGCATTTGCGGCCGCCGGCTGGGTGGCCGCCGAACCCCGGACGATGCATAGCCTATCCGCCACGTATCGAGCCTACAACTCCATGAGCGGGTACTCCACCGCTCCTGTGTCGCCGCTGCTGTATCAACAGGCAGAGCCCAGTGTCGTCTTCCAGAAGTCGTTCAACACGATTGCGAAACGGCACCACATTCGAATTTGGCGCGCGGGCAGTTTTGAAGGGAAGGAAGTATGGCTGGGCGCCGCCACACATGATGCGGGGGTTGGTTTCCGATTGCGCTCGATGACTATTACGCACAAAATCGATCCGCAAACCGATCGGGAACGGACCAAGGTGGTCACCGATCTCGGCTTCACCTCGTGTTTGGAACGGGTTTCCTTCCTGGAAAGCTCGGCGGCTGCCGCAGATGCGTGGAACCCTTGGATTCAGACCGATGGGAGACTTGCCGTCCTGTACCTTCAGCCATGTTCAGGCGCCGTGCCTGATACCGATTCGACGTTTCAGGCTCCGGGTTCCAAGGGCAAGCGGCTGGCTCGACGGTTCGTCCTGGAAACGCGCCAATATTTCCTTCGCGACAACATGTATTACTGGGCTATTCGCGCCGCAATCATGGCACGCAGGAATGCCTTGCGCGAAATGCCTCCGGCTGAGTGACGTCCCTAGTTTTCCGACGGATTCTTTTCGATGCTATCGACGATGATGGTTTCGATCGGCGCCTTCTGCTTTTCGAGCTTCAAACCGAGCTGCTGCACGCTGACGAAAATCGAGCCACCGGACGGGTCGGAGGCCGCTAGTCCGGCCGGGCCGGGTCCTCCGGGGACGCCGCCGGTGGGCGGTAAGCCTACTCCCGCGATTCCGGCTGTTCGCGCCATCTGCATCATGTCTTGCATGGATAGATCGAGCGCGATCGTAAACTCGCCCTTCAGTCCGGTATGATCGAGCACCGGGCGGTCTAGCATCGGCGTGAGCGTCTGGGCCAGAGTAGCCATGCTCATTCGCTCCATCTCCATGTGCATTTGGCCGTTGGCGCCCATCGCAATCTTGGTGGTTCCCGTTTGAGCGTTCGACATTGACAGAGTTTGGGCGCCGCCCTGGCCGGCGCCGGTGCGGTTGATACGCACCTGCTGATCGCCGGCATTAAGGACCATGTCCGCCTTCGCTTCTGGTTTGGGCGGCGCATCGGGAGCGGGAACTTCTCTGGGGGGAGCTTCCTTGAATTTCGGTCCGTTTTTCCCAACCTCCAGAGAATATATGGCCTGTTCGCGAGTCTCACGATGCGCCACGAGCTTGAATCGATCTTCGAGCAGGGTTCGCAGCATGGCCGGCACTTGCTCCTTAGTCGCGCCCTCCGGCATTTTGGCCAGAATGTCGAAGCGCTCCGTGGCCATCCAGTCCGGAGCAGTAACCTGAAAGGGTTTCACCTCGTAGGCCTGCATAACCAGATCGCGGAGCGAGGCATAGCCGATGTCCACTCTTCCGGCGTCGATTTTCATGCCGACGTGCAGCTTGCCTGCCTGGATCAGCTCCGGAGTAATCTGCGCAGCCGACCGAATGGATGCCACCTCAAACGCGAGCTGTTGGCCAAACGCAGCAATTGCCGTAAGTGCACTGAGTGCCAGGAATTTCCGCATAGTCAGATCGTATCCTCTTTTTTAGGCAATTAATTATCCGTGGGGGTTTTGCGAGCGTCGTCAACGACGATCGTATCCAGCGGCGCTTTGCGCGCGTCGAGTTTCAAGCCAACCTTCTGCAACGCGTCGAATAGGGACGGGATAGACGCACCGTCGAGCAATCTCAGCGCCTGTGGAGGCAGGGTGACGCCGGCCGATACCGCCGCCCGTATCAGCATGGCCTGGTAATCCTCCGCCGTGACTTCTAGAGTGAAATCGTACGTCCCGGTTAAACCGGTCATATCGACGACCGGACGGTCCGTGTAGAGCTCCAGGGCCCGAACCACATTGGCCAGCGTGAGTTTCCTGGCCTCGAACCGGTTATTGGCGAACGTGTACGAAGATCCTCGCCCAAAATCGATGGAAATGCCTTGTGCCGATCCGTTGACGTTGGTATTCGCGGGCGTCGTGGCATCTGCGTTCGCCGCGTTGGGGTCAGGAGGGTTTGCCTGCATTTTCAATCCGCCTTTGGCGATCTCGAGCGCGTAAACCGGGAAGTCTTTCTTCTCCCGGTGCATCTTCACCTGAAACCTGTCCTCGATCAAGCGCTGCAGCATTTCCGGCATCTGGGTTGTCGAAACCCCCGCCGGTATGGTCGCGGCGATATCGAACCGGTCGGAGGAAATCCAGTCCGGTCCTGAGATTTGGTACAGCTTCATCCGGTACGCGGTGGCCATGAAGTTCTTGAGTGTCAAGGAGACCCATCGAACCTGCGCACCGTCGATGCGCGCGCCGGCTGTGACCGTCGCCTCCGGCGAAGGGGCCGAAGGACGGATGGTGGCTACCTCGAATTCCGGCCTGGCTGGTTGCTGTCCCCACGCGGCTATGCTCGCGATGGCGAAAAGTAGCAAGGGTTTTTGCATATTTAGTTTAGTTTTCCGTCGGAGTTTTTCGGCTGTCGTCAACAACAATCATATCCAGCGGCGACTTGCGCGCATCCAGCTTTAAGCCCACCTTCTGAACGGCTTCGAAAAGGGACGGCACCGAGGCGCCGTCGAGAAATCTCAACGCCTCCGGAGGCAGGCTAACGCCAGCAGCTACGGCCGCGTGGATCAACATGGCCCGGTAGTCTTCCTGGGTGACGTCCAGTGTGATGTCGTAGGCTCCTTTCAAATCCGTCATATCGACGATCGGCCGATCCACAAAGCGCTCAAGGGTTCCCGCGATCATGGCTGTGGTCAGTCGCTTTCCTTCGAACTTGTTGTTAGCGAATGTATACGACGCCCCTCGTCCCAGGTTGACGGACACTCCCTGAGCGTTTCCGCTGCCGGTAATGCTCACGGGCGTCCGGGCATCCGCGTTTGCCGAATCCGGATCAGGTCCGGTTGCCTGCATCTTCAGCCCGCCTTTCGCTATTTCCATCACGTAAACGGGAAAATCCTTCTTCTCGCGGTGCATCTTGATCTGGAATCTGTCCTCCAGTAAATGCCGCATCATTTCAGGAATCTGGTTGGTTGATCCCGGGGGCAGTGTCGCGGAGATATCGAAGCGGTCGGAACTGATCCAATCCGGCCCCGAGATCTGGTACACCTTCACCTGGTAAGCGAGCCCGAGGTAATCCTTGAGTGTAAGAAAGGCGGAGTGGAACTGGGCTACATCGATCCGGACCCCGGCGGTAACGCCCGCCTCCGGCGATTGGGCCGACGGCCGGATGGTGGCGACTTCAAACTCCGTGCGAGCGGAATTCTGGGCGAATGCCACTGTAGCGCCAAGAACCATCAAAAGAGCTTTCCCTGCATGCGTGTGTTGCACTGCCAGCCTCCATTCTCGGAAATCCGGGTTAGTACTGCTTCCGAAGCCTAACATTACAGCCGCTCACGTCAGGATTTATGTGATATTCGGCGACATCCGGGTGGCCACCGGCGAATGCCGGGTTAACCGGCTGAATACGGTATGGATATGGAGTCCACGCTGGTTCGGCCGGCCTTACGAGCAGCACTCAGGAGGCGCAGGAAGACTTGGGCGGTGATGAACGCGTCGCCGCCGGCGGTATGGCGATCGTGCGGGGGGATCCCGAACATCTCACACAGCGCATCCAGGGTGAAGCCTTGCGCCATGGGTCGACCTATGAACGCACCATCGTCGTTGAGGTGCAGGGTCAGATCCATCGTGTCCAGGGCGCGGTTCTTCAGCTGCATGCCCCAGTGGCGTTCGTAGCCCGCGTTGAGGGTCTGGATGTCGTGGCCGATATGATGCCCGACGATGACGCCGTCCCGAAGATACTCGAGGAACAGTTCCAGAGCCTCCGGTTCGTCCGTGCCCGCGCTGGCTTCGTCGCGGGTGATGCCGTGAACGGTGACTGAGGAATGGTTATAGTCCATTTTGAGCAGCGCCTCGAAGGTATCGTCCAGCCGGATTTCGCCATCCTCTATTGCGACTGCGCCGATGGTGATGATCCGGTCGCGCCGAGGGTCCAAGCCGGTGGTTTCGGTATCCAGGACCACGAAGCGCACCTGAGAGACCGGAGTATCGCCGGCCCAAGTATTCTCAAAGTGCGCGAAGTAGCGATCGGCATTCATGCGCTGACGAAGGTTGAGGCCGTGAGTTCCAACAGCCGTAGGATGGACGAGAAGGACGTTTTCATCATCCGCTGATCGAGTTTGCCAAGGGCGGAGGGCGCTATGAGTGATGTGCCGGCGACCGCCTGGTGGTACAGGCCGACGCGGAATGCCTCGGCTGCATCCCTGAATACTGCGGCGTTCTCAGGCGAATGGAGAGCTGCGATCTCCAGGCGCTCCAGGGTGTTGATGGGGACTCCGCCCTTGCCCAGCACAAAGACGCGGGCCGCATCTGAGACCGGATTGACCACGAATTCAGCGAGATCGAGCGCCTCTCGCTCGGATCCGTCGCTTTCGAGAACCAGGCCATGGAAGACGGTAAGCGGCGGGAGGTGGCCGAGCGTATCGTTGGCGAGCAGGGGAACCAGCATATCGGTTTGCCGCAACTCCTGAGTGATGAAGCCGGTAATCTCGGCCAGAAGCGACGGATCGCCGGACAATTGGCGAAGATCGAAAAGTTCGCGGCGTGCGAACAGATCGTACTCGTAGGGCTTGCGGATGGTCGCATGGAAGAAGCGTTTCCATTCGTACAGAGGCATGCACGGATGCGCGCCCTCGGGCCAGACTGGAGCGACGCCATCCAAGCCGCACGCATGGAACCAGGCAGCCACCTGCCCGGCGACGATGTTGAAATAAAGGCTGGCGGCGGGCGTGTCATCGTCGTACACCACGCCGATCTTGGGAGGAGCCAGCCGCAGGACTTCGCCTCGCGCCAAGGTGCCGAAAGCCAACCAACAGAAGCGCGCGTCGGGCGGATCTATACCAGCCGAGACAGCGTCGTGGTGAGCGAATCGGATGCACGCGGCTGCGGCCGCGGCCACGATCTCCGTGGCGATGCACGTACAGTCATCTACATCCGACGATTGCGCCAAGCCGTCCAGCACCATGCGGCTCCCCTGGCGAATCAAAGGCGCCAGTTCAGCTACGCAGGAAGCCTCACGGACCAGCCGCAGCAGAAGCGCAGGATTGCGGTCGCAGAACAGGGCCAAGTCCGATGCGGTCAGGATTGCATCCGCGCCGGCGGCAAGAGCTTCGGAGTGTGTGCGCACCATTGTTCGCACGGCGCTGCGGGTCATGAAAGGAACTTCGATAGAGGGCAGGCTAAGGTCTTTCAAGCCGGATGAGCGGGCTTGAAGAAACTCCAGCGCCGGAGCCTCCGCGTCGAGCCACGAGCGGCGGCTGATGCCCGTCCCCAAAACCGAGAAGTGCGCCGCCAGATAACGCTTCACGGCGCTGTGCCGCGCAGCGAGATCCTCGAAGGCAGCGGCGTCGAGGGCGTAGATAATTACGTCGCAGGCGGTTCGCGCAGAGGATAAATACGCACCGCCGTCAAGAAACCGGTCCAGCCCCAGCAGATCCCCTTCGCCCAGGACGTCGCGAAGCTGATGCGCTCCAGAGGTTTCATCGAACAGCTCCACCCGGCCCTGCTGGATGATCCAGACCCAGGGAGTCTTGGCCTGGCCTTGGCGGAAGATGTATTCATCGGACTCGTGGAATTTGACGCGTCCTTGTCCAGCCAGTTCAATCAGGTTCTCTTCGGGAAGGGCGTCGAAGGGTGCATGGCTCTTGAGAAAGTCAGCAACACGGTATCGAATGACCGAAGTGTTCATGGTGGTCCAAGGCTATTCGGATCAATCGGGGACCGTGCAGCGACAGGGCTGATGATTCAGAATACACCACGAAAGTGCCGTAAACTGAAGAATTGGGGTGAATCATGGTGATACGAATCGCTTTCGTCCTGGCGCTTCTGGCTACGGCGCTACTGGCGCATCATTCCTTCGGCGCCGAATACGACGCCACCAAGCCTGTGACGTTGACTGGAGTGATCACAAAGATCGACTGGACCAACCCGCACAGCTACTTCTTCATCGACGTGAAAGACGATAAAGGCAAGGTGGCTAATTGGAAGCTTGAGGGCTATCCTCCCAGCGTTCTTTCGAGAACCGGCTGGAAGAAGGACGTCACCATGAAGGTGGGGGACACCGTCACGGTGTTCGGATGGCATGCCCGCGACGGATCGAATTGGGCACATTCGCGTGAAGTGACGTTCGCAAATGGCAAGAAGCTGTTCTTCGGACCTCCGGCTGGTACAGGCGATGGCGGAAACACTCCTGCGGTGGAGGTTGCAAAGTGATGCGCGGGCTCGCGGCAGCCATGGTGATGGCGTTGCTGCCAGCCTCGGTTTTTGCGCAAACAAAAAAAAGCGCCGTCCCGCGCGCGGCCAACGGGAAACCAGACCTGACCGGCGTCTGGCAGGGCGGCAGTGATCGGCGCGGAACGTGGGAAGAGGCTAACACTGGATTCGGTGTCGGCGGTACTGGACAAGATCCAGCGGCGCCTGCTGCTCCGTCCTCGAATGACCGGCCTGCGGGCAGGGAAGGCGCTCCTTATCAACCCTGGGCCGCCCAGAAGGTTCTCGATTCTTATAACAAGCGTGCCATCGACGATCCGACTTCCCGATGCCTGCCCTCGGGAATTCCGCGAATTGTGACGTTGGGACTGTTTCCGCAGCAGATCGTCCAGACTCCGACGCAGATTGTGATGCTCTACGAGTACATGAACGTCTTCCGCGTGATTCCGCTAAATGCAAAGCATCCCGACGACCTGATCCCCGCCTACATGGGAAATTCCGTGGGGCACTGGGAGGGCGACACGCTGGTAGTGGATGTGACCGGCTTTAACGATAAGACCTGGCTATCGGGAACCGGGACATTCCACTCCGACGAGCTTCATATCACCGAGCGATTTACCCGCGTAGACAAGGACCGGATTAACTACGACGTGACCATGGAAGATCCCAAGGTGTTGACCAAGCCTTGGATCCTGCATTCGAGTCTGATGCTGCGGGAGGGCACGCGTCTTCAGGAATACGTGTGCGCCGAGAATAACCAGGATCCGGACAGCTATGAAAAGCTCTTGAAGGACGGGGCAAAAATCACGCGTCAGTAGTTTACTGCGCGAGCATTACCTGGCCCTGCCAGAACGCGGCTTTCTCGCCGGTGGGATCGAGTACCGTCACTTGGCACAGATACTCGCCAGGCGGTATTTTCTGCAGCGGGAAACTGAATTTTAACGGCATCGTTTTCAGCCGGTTATTCAAGCTCTCGGTGACCTGCATCGGAGGAGTCTCGAAGGCTTTGGTCTGGCCGCGATAGAAGGTGACAAAGGCAACCAGCGGGTGCGCCGCATCCACTTTTTGCTGGTAGGCCTGAAGATAGACGTACATGTCCTGGTTCCGCGTAAAAACCCGCGTGACGCTAGGAACGAGCTTGAAGCCTTCCTGCACCAGCGGATTCACGGATTGCTGAAGTTCCCCTTTAGTCTTGTCCTTGGCTGCATTGAAGACTGCGTCCCGCATATCCACTCGCTGGCTGCTGAGCACTACCGAACTGATGGCAATCCGCTTCTCCTCTTTATTGAGGTTCGGAACAGTGAACGTCGTCTGAAAGGTTCCCATCCTGCCGGTTTCGGCGTCGCGCACCAACATCTTGATGACTTTTTTCCCAGGCAGCAGCGTGAAGCCTGTATCGTACGCGTAAGGCCGCTTGGTGAGTTCCGCGGCGGTCAGTTCGCTGAGCTTCACGTCGACCTTGTCACGGACGTTGGATTCCGTACTGCCGAATTCGTCCTTGATCTCGCCGATGAAGTCGAGCAACGTGTGTTCGGCGCCGCCCTTCTTCGCCAGGGCCAACTCGCTGCCGGAGACCTTGACCACCACCGGAACAAAATATTCGGCGTTATTGAGCTGGAAAAAGTCGACTTCCATGGCGATGGTCAACTCCGTGATTGGATCGCCCAGCATCAACGCATCCTCAAGCTGCCGTTCTTTATCGGCGGTTGTGAACTTCTTGAAGTCCTTGCCGGCGTAATAGCCCTGCCGATAGTCCAGATCGCCCGAGACGCCCTCGCGCAGCGAAATCTTGATGCGGCGGAATTTGCCGTCGAGATTCGCATTGCTGGTGTAGTATCCGATGATGTAGTAACTCGAAAAAGACTTTTGGGCGTTGACGATCCCCATGGAGAGGTCGTTCACGTCCAGAAGGGCTTTGCCTCCGGTATCGGCTGCCAGCGTCCAAAGGGTGTCCTGCGTCCTCTGGAGATTGGTCATCGCCGTCATAGCGGAGGCGCCGGTATACATCGCCTGCCCGCCGGGCGATCCCTTGCTCGCGTCGCCGAGAGGCGCCGACGCCGTGAGACCGCGGGCGTCGATCGACCAGAATTGGACTCCCGCCTTGATCGCCGCGTTGGTGGTGGCATGGAGCTGCGCCTGATTATTGGCGCCGTTTAGGCGCAGTCCGCTGGCGAAGTAGATCAGCGCTTTCTTTTCGTTCAGCTTGCCCAGCATGCTCGCGGCGGTCTGTAGGGCCGATAGCTCGCGATCCGTGAAGAAGATATTGAATTCCGCATCGTTCTGACCGAAGGCCGCGCCGGTATCCGCGCTGCTATCGTCGGTGAGAGTCGCGTTTTCATCCTCACCTACGGCCATGGTTTCGATAATGCTCAACAGGCGCTCCCGATCTTCGGTGAAATCCTGAAGGACCCGGACCGAACCGTTGTCGAACATCATGATGGCCACCAAATCGGATGGCGTCATCTGCGTCCGAATGAACTTTTGGGCCGCCTCCAGAGCGCGCAACTGGTCGGGAATCGGCATCGATACCATGTCGAAATACAACGCCAGAAGCCTGCGATCGCGATAGCGAACGTCTCCCGGGCGTTCGGGTGCGATCTGCGTTCTGGGCAGCTTCGGCAGGGGAGCCGGCACGGCCGGTGGGGCGGTCGTCAGGATTGTATCCGCCGGTGCGTCCGGCAGCTTCTGATATTCGAAGAATGCGATGGTTTGCGGCATGCCATCTTCGGTAATGATGAAATCCTTCGCCGTGAGCCCTTCGATGGGCTTGCCGCTCTTATCCTTGACGCCGACGGTTTCGATGACCAGTTGGGTGGAGGTCTTAAAGTTCACCGTATCGGCGCCTGCGGCGGCATTCTGCGGTGGGGCTCCCGCGGGCTGCTGGGCGCCTGCGCGCTCTCGAACGCCTACGGTAAGCGCAATCAGCAAACAAATTGTCAGGAGTCGGCGTGTCTTCATCAGAATGTCACTCGCAGGGTGGTTTGTATGGTCCGCATCCCGTTGGCGGGATTTTGAAGACCGAACTGGGCACTCGAGATCGTGGTACCCCAACTGGGGAACGTCGGGTGATTCAGTGTATTGACGGAGTCAAATCGCAGGGTGGCGCTAAACCGGTCGTTGATGCGGAATGTCCGCTGGGCGGAAGCATTCAGCGAAAACTGTTGGGGACCGGTGATGGTGTTCCTTCCCGCATTTCCCCACTGGCCGGGAGCCGGCGCAACGTACGCTGCGGGATTCAGGAACAGGCCCGACGGTGCGTCGTAAAGCGACGCTCCAGTGTAATTCGGCCGGATGCCCGTAACGCCTGTCCCCGGCACCACAACCGGATAAACCGGCGTGAGAGGCAGACCGCTCGCGGCATTGACTTGGGTGGATGCGGTCCATTCCTTGATCACAGCGCCTCTCCATCCACTCAGCAGCGAACCGCCGTGCAATCCCATGCCGGTGGTGTATTGCATGGTGAAGGACATCACGTGCCGTTGGTCGAAATTCGAGCGGGCGCGTTCCGCGCTCAGGTCCAGCCAATTCTGAGCGACGAGAGATCCTCCCGAGGCCCGGCCGCCTAGAGCGGCGTCATCGATCGATTTCGAAAACGTGTATTGCAACTCGGCGGTCAGGCCGCTTCGCAGCCTGCGCCGCAGTTGGAGCGTCCCTGCATGCCGGATCGAGTTTCCGTTAGAGGTCAGGTAGGTGAATCCCGAGGGGCACACGGGACAAGGGTCGAGGGAGCCAGGGGCGAATGAATTTGGATAGAACTGCTGCTGCGAACGCGTGCCCTTTGTGCCCAGGTAGGTGGCTACCATTTGTAGGGCGAAAGGCAGGTCGCGCTGAACAGAGGTTTGCCAGGTCTGGATATAGCCGGTACGGAGCTCAGGATCCACAGCGAATGTGTTCGCGGTAGTGTTGGGATTGCCGATGAAGCCGTTCGCAAGGGTCAGAGGAGTCGACAGGCTGTTCTGGACTCGCAAACTCTTCGAGAGCGGCGACTGCTGCGCCATCTGATTGGCGATGGCCTGGTATATCGAGGTGTCGAAATAGACGCCGTAGCTGGCGCGGACCACCATGGATGATGCCGAAAACGGACGCCATGACATCGCGATTCTCGGCGCGATATTGTTCTTATCCGGATGGATCAGGGAACCAGGGTAGCTCTGTTGCGTGAGCGGTCCCATGGGACTCGATCCGAGTACCGGGGTGACGGCGGTGTATCCCGGGGCTATATCCAGATTGACCAGACGTCCGTACAGTTCCGAAATCGGCGAGTTGTATTCCCAGCGCAAGCCCACGTTCAGCGTGAACGAGGAACGCATGCGCCAATCGTCCTGGATAAACGCATCGTAGCTGGAGGAACGGAAGTATTTATCAGCGTTGCCGAAAGCGATGGACGAGGTATCCGGCACGCCAAGCAGGAATCCCGCGAAGTCAGAACCCGTGGCCAGTCCGTTAAATTGGAACGATCCGCGCGGGTCTTGCTGCGAGAGTGAATTGAACTGCTGCCGTTTGAAGTCCGCTCCATAGGTGATATTGTGGCGTCCGTGATTCCACAGGGCATCCACCGAAACTCCGTCGGTTTGGTTGTGAATCACGGAGGACTGCGAATCGCTCAGACTCGAAATCCCACTGGAGAAAGAGAGCGCGGGCGGCCCCCAGTTGATCGGATCCTGATTGTTGCCGGTGATCCCTGCTTGGCCCGCGATGTTCTGGCGATTCGCGAAAAAGGGGAGGTTGGTGGATGAAAAGCGGCTGAATTGATAGCCGAAGTTTACGAAGGCCCGCGGAGTGAACTGGTGTCTAAAGTTCAGCTGCAGATTCATTCCGAGCGTCCTGCCATTGTCCAGAAATCCGAACAGGTTGGTATTGTCCGTGCGGCCGCTCTGTAGACCCATGGTGCCGGAGTACTGATTTTTCTTGACCTGCTTGTTCATCCGGCCCTGCATGCTGTCCTGGTGCTGGTTGTTGATCAGCGGAATCTGGTAGTTGTAACGCGTGCTTCCCGTGAAATTGGGCAGCGGGTAAAGATTCAACAGCGCCAGAGCTTGCGGGCTGATCTGCGACGCCGGTATGGTGACGGTGGGCAGGTCGCCTGCGCGCTGCGCGGCGGTCGGCATTAGTCCAGTCTGCGTTGACGCATTGCGATTGTGCAGCCACTGGTAGTTGACCGTGAAGTTCGGCCCGTTGCGTTTAAGCAAGCCCGGAATCTTGAGAGGACCGCCGAAGTTCGCGAGGCCCGTAAAGCGGTTATAGCCCGGCTTGGGCGTATCCTGGCCGGTGAGCGAAAATGAACGCGCATCCAGGTTGGAATTGCCCAGAGTGAATCCGAGACTTCCGTTGTATAGCGATCGCACCCCGCGACGATTGTTTCCGAAGGCTTGTAACTGCGCAAAGGGCGAACTGGCTCCGTTATTCACGCTTCCATTAATCAGAAGGCCGTCGGCGGCGCGCTGGCTCAACGCGCTGGTTTCCTGGGGAGCCGTATCGGCGGCCGGAGCGGGCGTATCATTGTTCGCCGTCCGGGCGGGCGCTGCGTTCAGGTCGGTGCGCTGAAAGGCCGTCGCGGTGTTCGTTGGCGCCGGAGCAGCCTTGCCGTTGCGACCCGGTTTCGGGGGAGCCACCGCCGGATTCGTACCCGAAGCCGTCGCTGGAGTCTCGGCGACCTGGAGCCGGGGAGGAGCCGGCGTAACGATCGCAGAAATCTCCTGGGCCGGGAGAAGTTTCAAATCCCAGTCCGCCGCGGCGGCTCCGGCGCCGACGGTCACATCCTGCTGCGCGGACGCGAACAGCGGCATCTCGACTTGAATGGTCCACATCCCATCCGGTAGATCGGGGAGCGAATAGTGGCCTTCGAGATCACTGATCGCGCCGAAGGTCTTGTCGCCCTGTTTCGCGGTTATGGCAGCGCCGGGCAGCGGCAATCCTCCGTATTTCACGGTTCCATGGTGCTCGGATCCGAGCAGAGGCAGCACGGCCAAGCTCAGAGCAAGCAAGGCCGCGAACAACGCGTAGCTAGTTTTCAGATGGTTTTTCGGCACGGTCGATCACTATGAGTTGTACTGGACCTTTCTGCGATTCCAACCGCAGTCCGAGCTGTTCCTGCAGCGCGGTAAAAATTGTCGGACCACCAGGCGCGGGTGCTGGCGGCGTGACGCCATCCCCGAACGCTTGGGGACCAGCGCCGGCTCCTACATCCGGCGTCCACTCGAGGACGAAGTCGTATTTTCCGGTGAGACCAGTTTTGTCCACCACCGGCCGCCCCATAGTGTTGGAAAGGGTTGTGCTCAGCATCTCCATCGGTGCGGCGAAGCCTTCCAGCCGGCCTCTGTTCATGCTCATTCCCTGCCGCCCGCCGACGTCCTTTGGTTCTTTGAGCTTCGCTCCGTTTTTAGACACCAGCAAAGCATAAATCGGTTGCTCTTTCGTTTCCTTATGCACGACCAGGTGGAATCGATCCGCCAAGAGCGCGCGCAGACGCTCGCCCATCTGATCCCGGACGGTCCTCCGCTGCTGGTCGGTCATCTTCGCCGGATCCTCAAGACCCTCGGCAGCGGCGTGCTCGGGCCGAGCCATTACGTCGAACCGTTCGGTTCCGACCCATCCGGCTCCGCCGGACACCTGAAAATCGCGAACGTCGTATGCGAAGGTAATCATGGCCCGCAGGGGAATGCCGGTCATCTTGAGCCCGCCGCCGGGCATGAACTGGATCGACGTGCCGCGCGCATCCGGGTCGGCTGGCTTGATAGAGGCGACCTCGAAGGTCAATTGAGCGAACCCCGGGCATGTCAGCAAAAGAATCAAACTTGTAAGTCGTAACATGGAGCTTATTTGAGTACGTCTGACTATGCTAAATAGTTCCCAATTGTGGCAATTTCAGGTCCAAATGAAGATTGACGACTGGCACCATCAATAGTAACGATTTATGACGTTAGATCGAAGGGGCCCGTGCAGGCAGTGTCCGATTATGGGACGGCCGACGCGAAATATGGGACAGGGTTAGTTCTCCGACGGCTTCTCCACATGGTCGATGACGATAGCTTCCACGGGACCTTTGGTTGCCTCAAACTTAAGACCGAGTTGCTCCTGGAACGCCGCCAACATCGTAGGACCGAGAGAGCCAGCGATACCCGGCTCATCAGGATCTCTTTCGTACTCAATCGTGAAATCGAATTCTCCCTGGAGCTCGGTTCGATTCAGCACCGGACGGTCCATTACATTCGACAAGACATTGACCAATTCCTGTATGGACCTGTTTCGGACAAGCATCTGCATCCGGGTCTGACTAAAATCCCCGTTTGGATCTCGCGCAAAGGTAACGAGCAGGCTCCGATTCTTAGTGAAGGTCCCATCCTTTGACTGGATCATCTCCCCTGCGGCAGCCTTCAACTTCGGTCCATTTTTTCCAACCGTCAGTGCGTAGACCGGAACCTGTTTTATTTCCCGATGGATCTTTAGATTGAACCGGTCTGCCAAGAGAGCCTGAAGCATGAGCTGAAGCTGCGGCGCCTGGCCATCTAGGAACTGAACAAATGTGTACTCAGGTGCGTCGTCCGGCATCTTCGCCTGAATATCGAATCTGTCGGTATTGGCCCAAGCCGGCCCTCCTGTGAGCAGGAGGCAGTTTTCTTTCTCACCTGTTAGTCCGCAACCATTGAGACCATACGCTTTGACGATGAGACCCATCAGCGTCCCGGTATAGTTGAATCTCTTGTGATCAACGCCCGAGCGAGGGCCACCGCCGCCTCCTCCATCCTTGCTTTTGCCACCACCGCCACCAGGACCGCCCGGCTTAATCGTGGCCACGTCGAATTTGGGTCCGGTGTCGGCCGACTGCGCGTGGACCAGCGTGCCTGCGGTGAAGATCGCCGCTGCGGCTGCGCATACAGCGACCGTACAGGCCATGCGCGGACCCGAAATCTTCGGTACAGGAACGCCGCTGAGCATCTGTTGGATGCGGTGCTTC
>Ga0105245_10001234_pt1 | contig 23072 bp, 17 predicted proteins | sample KBSM54metaG_FD_81523 | JGI IMG/M metagenome (GOLD analysis project Ga0105245, IMG submission 81523) | Miscanthus rhizosphere microbial communities from Kellogg Biological Station, Michigan, USA - KBS M5-4 metaG | ecosystem: Host-associated > Plants > Roots > Rhizosphere > Soil | place...
CATCGCGGCGACGGTCGCACCCAGCGCATCGGCGGCGATGGCCTTCAACTGCGCGGTCGCGAATGCCCATCGCCATTGCTCGCGCTGCGAGTCGCTCGATCGCAGCAACGGGCTTGCGGGGAGTTGCGCGGCCACCGGGCCCGCGCCGGGCGCACCGGCCTGGACAGCGGTGGGCAGCGCGAGCGCGGTGGCGCCGAAAAGAAGGATGGAGCGCAGTCTCGTCTGGATTCTCATGACGGATTCCTCTCGACCGGATGCGCATGTCGGTGACATGCAAATAGCGGATCAGTCGACCTCAGTGCCAACCTTCCGATGCGTGGCGATTCCGCTACGCCATCGCGACATGGATGATACAATTAAGGATCAGCCTGGTCTTGGAGAGATAAAGCCGCTCTGGTGGGAAAACCAATCGTGACTTGGCATGCACTGCCTGTGGCAGCGTTGAATCCATTAAGCGACTTGGATTCAACCTGATCGCGTGAAGGAAGCGGGCCAGGCCAGCGGCTTCACTTCACGCTATAAGCCACCAGCGCGGGTTGACCGTTGAGCGTGGTCGTAACTAGCAACAGATTGTCGCGCGAAATCGCAATGGCGCCCGGGGTTGCCGCCGACCAGATCACTGGGTGCGCCGGATCGGTCACCGAGATCGCATAGAGTTTCGATCGGGTGCTCACGAAAATCAGCGTATCCGTCGCAATGACATTGCCGGTATCCGACGGCGCGGTCAGGTCGTCCGCCGGCGGCGACCAGGTCCACAGGAGCGCGCCATCGGCCTCGTTTACCGCGTCCAGACGCAGCGTGCCTGTCGAGGAAAGGCTCTCGGCGTAGACCACACCATTCGCAAAGGCGGACGCGCCCCGATAGGTGCCCGAGCCGAGCTGTATCGCGTCCCCCGCCGGCGTAAACTTCACCAGCGGAGCCAGGCCGCCGGCGTCATTAAGCACGATCACATTTCCACCAGTGCCGAGCATCGGGGCGCCGACATAATAATGATCGTAAGAGCCGCTATGGGCGGCAAAGTCGTAATTGGGGTCGCGGATGGAGTTGGTGCGCTGCCCCGTGGCCCGATCGAAAATGTCGATATATCCGCCACTGTAATAATAGACATGGCCATCATCGACTGCAGGCGTTTCGCCGCCATAGATCCACGCGCCCTGGCCGTAAGAACTCCACCGGCGCGTTCCCGCTGCAAGGTCATAGGAAATGACCTCGTTCCCATTATATCCCGCCGCGACATAAAGGCTGTCGCCGAAGGGTGTCGGTGCCAGGAGCGGCGAATATTGCGAATCGAAGGTTAGCGTTGGGGTGACGGGCGCGCCCGTAGCCACGTCGAACGCTGTGATCGGATTGTCGTTGGACGAGGTGGGGATCGAGGGAAAATAGACCGTCCCGCCCGAGACGGCTGGCTCCCCGAACCAGGGCGGCGTACCGATCGGAGAAACCCAGATCGGCGCTCCCAGCATCGTCAGCGAGACCATGCTGGTGGAGAAGGACCTGTTGTCCTCGCTTGCGACAAGGATCGTGCTGCCCTTGGTCGCAACCCGCGTGAATCTGTAGGTGCCCGCCGGTTGCCACACCCAGCGCTTCTTGAAGACGCCGGCATAGCTGGCATGAACATAACCGCTATGCGCGGCATCGCGCTGATAGGTCACCCAATCCTTCAGCGTGACGTTGATCGTGTAGGTGAAAGTCTGTTCGGTGGTCGGCCATGGATGGGCGCAGGGGCTGTCGCGGCACATGCGGAAGGTGATCGTCCCGGTGGTCACCCCGCCGGGCAAGGTCGCGACCGTCTTGAAGGTGGCGTGATAGCTGTTCGGCCCCGATGACGATATCGGGCCGACCAGGCTCAGCTTGGCTGGGTCGAACTGAACATCGGGGAACAAGGATTTGTCATAGGTCGGCGTCACCGCGTCGAACTGGATCAACGTATCCGTTGCGCCCTCCGTGACGTTCGCCGTTTGCGATGACGGGTAAAGCGTAGGCGCGGCCTGGGCCATGGCCGGTCCCGCACCCAATGCTATCAGCGCGCCAATCATCGCAAACAATACACGCATCATATTTTCCCTTGGGCGACTACCGCTTTCGCCGCGCGCGGGTAATGACAGCCAATATCTTAAGATTCCTGTCAAGCCATTGGAAAACGAGATGTACCGTCGCGCTGCAGGCGCGGCACGGCTTGCGCGGGAGGCATATGCTTCCCATTTCGCGCAAAGGCGCCTCAGCCCTTGCCGAATCCGAACAAATCTGGAACAAACAGCCTCATGCTGACTCACATAAGCGTGCGCGGCGCGCGCGAACATAACCTCAAGGATGTCTCGATCGACATCCCGCGCGACACGCTCACGGTCATCACCGGGCTGTCGGGATCGGGCAAGTCGAGCCTCGCGTTCGACACCATCTATGCCGAGGGGCAGCGCCGCTATGTCGAGTCGCTCTCGGCCTATGCCCGTCAGTTCCTCGAGCTGATGCAGAAGCCCGATGTCGATCATATCGAGGGCCTGTCGCCCGCCATCTCGATCGAACAGAAGACGACCAGCCGCAACCCGCGCTCCACCGTCGCGACGGTCACCGAAATCTATGATTATATGCGTCTGTTATGGGCGCGCGTCGGCATCCCCTATTCGCCCGAGACTGGCCTGCCGATCGCGGCGCAGACCGTCAGCCAGATGGTCGACCGGGTGATGGCGCTGCCCGAGGGCACGCGGCTCTATCTGCTCGCGCCGGTCGTGCGCGGGCGGAAGGGCGAGTATCGCAAGGAGATGCTCGAGTGGCAGAAAGCCGGCTTTACCCGCGTTCGCATCGACGGCGAGCTCTACGAGATCGACGAGGCGCCGGCGCTCGACAAGAAGTTCAAGCATGACATCGAGGTGGTGGTCGACCGGCTGGTGGTCGGTCCCGACATGGCGACGCGGCTGGCGGACAGCTTCGAGACCGCGCTGAAGCTGGCCGAGGGGCTCGCTTATGTTGATCTGGTCGATACGACAGTGGCTCAGCTAAGCCCCTCCCCTGAAGGAGAGGGGAGTAAGAACGCGGTCCGCGAGGCCCCCCAGACCTTCGTACCCGAAGGCCCAACCCTCTCGCAAGGCGAGAGGGCTTCAAGCGGCATGAAGAACACCGGCATCCCCGCCAACCGCATCGTCTTCTCGGAAAAATTCGCCTGCCCGGTCTCCGGCTTCACCATCGCCGAGATCGAGCCGCGCCTCTTCTCCTTCAACGCCCCGCAAGGTGCCTGCCCGGCGTGCGACGGGCTCGGCGAAAAGCTGTTGTTCGACGAGGAGCTCGTCGTCCCCAACCATGCGCTCAGCATCAAGAAGGGCGCGGTCGTGCCCTGGGCGAAGTCCAACCCGCCCAGCCCCTATTATATGCAGGTGCTCGGCAGCCTCGCCCGCGAATTCGGCTTCAGCCTGGAAACTCCGTGGGAGGATCTCCCCGAGGAGATCCGCGACATCATCCTCTACGGCACCAAGGGCAAGCCGGTCACGCTCACCTTTATCGATGGCCGCAAATCCTATGACGTGAAGAAGCCGTTCGAAGGCGTGATCGGCAACCTCAATCGCCGCATGCTCTCGACCGAGAGCGCCTGGATGCGCGAGGAGCTCTCCAAATACCAAAGCAGCGCCCCCTGCGAAGTCTGCCACGGCGCCCGCCTCAAGCCCGAGGCGCTCGCGGTCAAGATCGGCATGCGCGACATCTCCTCGGTCACCCGCCTCTCGGTGGTCGACGCGCTCGCCTGGTTCACGGATGTGCCTGAAGTCCTCACCGGCCAGCAGCGCGAGATCGCCGAGCGCATCCTCAAGGAGATCCTCGAGCGGCTCGGCTTCCTCAACAATGTCGGCCTCGACTATCTCAATCTCGATCGCACCAGCGGCACGCTGTCGGGCGGCGAGAGCCAGCGTATCCGCCTCGCGTCGCAGATCGGCTCAGGGCTTTCGGGCGTGCTCTACGTCCTCGACGAGCCCTCGATCGGCCTCCACCAGCGCGACAACGACATGCTGCTGAAGACCCTGCGTCGGCTCCGCGATCTCGGCAACACGGTGCTTGTCGTCGAGCATGACGAGGATGCGATCCGCACCGCCGATTACATCATCGATATGGGCCCCGGTGCCGGCGTCCATGGTGGCGCAGTGGTGGCCCAGGGCACACTCGACGAGCTGCTCGCGTCCAAGGGCAGCATCACCGCCGATTATCTCAACGGCACGCGCGAAGTGCCGCTTCCGGACAAGCGCCGCAAGGGCAATGGGAAAAAGCTGACCGTCCATAACGCAACCGCCAATAATCTGCGCGGCGTGACGGCGAGCCTCCCGCTCGGCACCTTCACCTGCGTCACCGGGGTGTCGGGATCGGGCAAGTCGAGCTTCACCATCGACACGCTCTATGCCGCCGCCGCGCGCTCGCTCAACGGCGCCCGCGTTCTCGCCGGCAAGCATGAAAAGGTCACTGGCCTCCAATATCTCGACAAGGTGATCGACATCGATCAGTCGCCGATCGGCCGCACCCCGCGTTCGAACCCGGCAACCTATACCGGCGCCTTCACCCAGATCCGCGACTGGTTCGCCGGCCTGCCCGAAAGCCAGGCGCGCGGCTACAAGCCGGGCCGTTTCAGCTTCAACGTCAAGGGCGGCCGCTGCGAGGCGTGCCAGGGCGACGGCCTCTTGAAGATCGAGATGCACTTCCTGCCCGACGTCTATGTGACGTGCGACGTCTGTCACGGCGCCCGCTATAATCGCGAGACGCTCGAGGTGAAGTTCAAGGGCAAGAGCATCGCCGATGTGCTCGACATGACGGTCGAGGATGCGGTCGAGTTCTTCAAGGCGGTGCCACCGATCCGCGACAAGATGGCGATGCTGGCCGAGGTCGGCCTGGGATACGTCAAGGTCGGCCAGCAGGCGACGACGCTCTCGGGCGGCGAGGCGCAACGCGTGAAGCTGGCCAAGGAGCTGTCACGCCGCGCGACCGGCCAGACGCTCTACATCCTCGACGAGCCGACCACCGGCCTGCATTTCGAGGATGTGCGCAAGCTGCTCGAAGTGCTTCACGCGCTGGTCGACCAGGGCAACACGGTCGTGGTGATCGAGCACAATCTCGACGTCATCAAGACCGCTGACTGGGTGCTCGATCTCGGCCCCGAGGGCGGGGTGAAGGGTGGCGAGATCGTCGCCGAGGGCACGCCGGAACAGGTGGCCAAGGCGAAGGGGTCGTTTACCGGGCACTATCTGAAGCCACTGTTGGAGCGTGGGCGGGAGAGCGTGGCGGCGGAGTAGCGCGCTCTCCGCTCCGAGCGCCGCTTCCAGGTCATTGAAGCTCCGGTCCATCCTCGTCGTCGCCGTTCCCCGGGCGGTCGGGACCTAACGTGTCGGCCTCTTCGCGCAGTCGATGCCGTAGCTGATCACGCCTTCCTTGTCTCCATCGTCAAGCTGGCCAGTTTCCACCTCCAGCAAGCCGTGACGTGACTTGTAGTCGAACAGGCACTGCCCGACGCTATCCACCGCGCAACTGTCTATTTCAGTGATGCCCTTGCGGTAGAAGCGATAATATTCGTCAGTATCGCGGTCGATCGGGCCTAGCCGGGATGGCTTCCAGCCGTGCCTGAGCAGGATAGCGCGTGCTTCCGTAATCGGCTTGCGGAACAGATTGGGGATCTTCACCTGACCGTCGCAGAGTGTGTCGACCGACGCGGTTGTCGATAGGCGCAACGTCTTTCCGATCAGCGTCAGGTCGCCGACCGGCGGTGCCGGCATGGTGGTCCAGACACGCAACGCGCCGCCTCTCATGGATTCGAGAGCCGCGGGAATGAAATATGGGCCCGGTGCGGGATGCAGAATGGCGACGACGGTTCCAGCTTCGAAGAACACGATATTGCTGGTGACCGGCATGCAATACAGGCCGGGCCAGCTTTCATAACGGCGCAGGATCGTGACCGCCGTCAGGCGCCCAATGGATTTCTCGTCGGTGACGCGCCAACCCAGCGCCTTCGCCGCTTTCCCGCCGGGCGTTTTAGGGTCGATCTCGCCCCATTCATCGCACCTCGGGACGCTTGTCCTGACCTGCTCGATCCGCGGCAACATGTCGGTGGCGATGAGCGCGTAACCGTGCACCGTCGAACGCGCGATAAAGTGGCCCGCCCTTGGCGTGATGACGATGTCCGGTTCGGGAGCTTCCTTGGCGATAGGTGCGATGGCCGCGCCGCGCTTTGGCTTAACAGCTACAGCCTGCTGCCTGGGCTGACTCGCATCTGGCGAGCACGCACAAAGCAACACCAGCGCAGATAGCGCCAATCGAGCCATATTTGCCTTCCTCGCGCTATCCGGTGTGACCTTTTTTTGAAGTCTCACCGAAAAAGAACAAATAGGCAACATAATTCCTCGTTCCTGGCACAGGAAGGCCCCTGTTCCCGTGCCCCGAGTCCGTCAACGTGGCCCTCGTGGTCGACATCGCCCGCCTTGCCAATTCGCCATCGATGTGACCGAGGCCTTTGCGGCACAATCATATCGGCGCAGAACACTCAGACAGTCGGCGGCCCGGATGGCCCTTGGTCATCCGCATGCCAGCCAGGGGATCTCGCTCAACACCTATTTTGTCTTCGGGATCGGGAATCCCTTAATTCCGAAAGCGTCCCATTGAGTGGGCGGGATAAACGCCCATGGGAGCGTCTTGTCGGCATTCCAGGCCCGCTCGGCCCGGCTGAATTCGACCCGCAACGATCATGCTTCGATACGTCACAGGCTCCTTCATGCGCCAATGCCGGGACAGTCAGCGCTATACAAAGTTACCAGTTTGCCTTCGGTCTCCACGTACAGAGTCGCACCCCGCGCGCCATATCGAAAGCCGCAATAATTCGTGTTGGCGCAATAAATCGCCTCCTTCACACCGCTCCGGTATAAAATCGTCCAATCCTCATCTTCCTGGAAATCCAGAGAGCCGTCAGGTTGTATTTCAACGATAGGGGGTGGCGCTGTAATCGGCTTCCAGCCGGCCTTGGCGAGGATGCGGCGCGCCTGAGTAATCGGTTTGTCGAATATATTGGGGACAGTCCATTTCCCGTTGCAGACAGTATCGGCTGATGGAAGTGGTCGGATCTCGATGTCGCGTCCGGTAACGAAGAGGTCGCCGAACGGGGCATCGCCGTGATGATTTTCCAGCCTTAGCCCGCCGCCTTCCGGATGGCCGAATGCCTGTATCGTGGTGCCCCCGGCCACTTCGCCTGCAATGATGGTCGCGATGGGCTTGCCATGGTCGAACACGATAACCCGCCCGTCGATCTCGCCGCAGGTAATTGCAGCTTGACCATAGGAATAGGCCCGAAGAACATTCACCAGGGTAAGCCCTCCGAATATCGCCTCCGCGTTGACGCGCCAGCCCCGCGCTCTCGCCCATTTACCTTCCGGCGTCAGCGGTGCCCGAAGATCGGCGCAATAACCCTCATTCACATCTTCCTTGCGGGCAATGGCCGGAAGATCGAAAGTCGGCGTAATCGAAGCGCGGGGCACGACAGACCGGACCCGGTAGGCGCTCGCCTGATACCATATCCCTTCGCGCACCGCTGAGGTGAAGATGATCCGATCGCCCGTAGCGTCGCCAGGTACCGACGCGGCCGCCTGAACAGGCTTTGCGCGATGGCGCTCGAGGGCGGCGGTCGACGCGCTTTTGTCATCCTTCGCGGAGCAGGCACCCGCCAGGCAAAGGATCGCGAAGATTCCGGCCCGGCTTGCCATCAGTGCCATGCTCCATCATGCCATTTATTTCGCCGGATGATCACTTTTTGTTCTCTATGAGTCAATGCTTGTTTCAGGGCTTCGGATCGAACCCATGAAGTCCAAATGACCACCATCTGGTGGGCGGGATGAAGGCCCATGGAAGCGTCTTATGAATCGGTTTCCACAGGCATTAGGCATCTCCCTGGTTCGCAGAGAGGCTTGCGCGGAAATGCAGCCGGTTTGAATCAATCCTGGAGAGCGCCGCCCGCACGCCAGCAAATTTATCCAAATATTCCGCAAGGTCATTGTTTTTGGCGAGTATTTGGAGGTGGTTGCACACACCGGCATAACCGGGCACATTATCACCCTGTTCTTACCCCGTCATGGCTTCGGCAAGAAGATGCCATGACCAGTATCAGAAGGTGCGTGCACGGAACCACTCCTTACACGGGGTCAAGATACAGAGTGAGTGATCAACCCGGCGCCGAACCGCACCTGCCCTCGCCCCGCAAGAATGTCCTCCTGTCCGCGACCATCGAAGCGGGCAAGCTCAAGGTGCCGGTCCGAATCCGCACTCTGTCGGAGAGCGGCGCCATGCTGGACGGGGCCGCGCTGCCCGATCTCGGCACCAGGCTCACGTTGCGCCGGCTCCAGGTCGAGATTGGCGGGACGGTCATTTGGTCCGAATCCGGGCGTTGCGATATCACATTCGATGGCCTGGTGTCGGTGGAGGACTGGGTCGCGGGCAGCTGCCTGCCGCAGCGGTTCGTCAAGCCGGGCCAGGCGCGGGTCGATGAGATCCAGTTCGCGGTGCGCCGTGGCGATCCGCTACCGGCCGAGCTGCCGCCACCGAGCGTGCCGGTCCCGGTCGGTGAGCTTGAGCAGCATATTGCCGCGGAGATCGAAACGGTGCGGCGGCTCATGGAAACCGTCGGCGATGAACTGAGCGAGGATCCGGCCCTGCTGATGCGCTATGCCGAGGCACTCCAGCGCTTCGACTTCGGTTGCCAGATTCTCGCCCATCTCGCCGCCGTCCTCAGCGCGCCCGATCGCGCGGCTGCGGTTGCCGGCATTACGATGGAAGAGCTGCGAGCTCGCCTTCTTCAGAAACCGGTTTCATGAGGTTCCACACGCGACTCTGAGCCCTATCGATACGAGCGCGGTGCGCCGCCGCTGCTCGGGGGTTTGAACCGGGAGGGGTGGGGGGTCGCCTCCGATGCGGGCGCCCGTAATGGTTTCTCGCGAGCCAAGGCCTGAAATTACGGCGGATAATCAGCGTGATACAAGTTCGGTTTTCCTCGAAACGACTCGTCGGCCGCTGCCGGTAACGTTAACATTGTGAACGAGGCGAAGTCGCCGGCTTTGATGGCGCCTTTACCGAGGCCGCCATAGCCCTCCCTCGGCGTAACCGGGCAGCCCTTCCGCACGGTCATAAATGCCTACGACAGGCAATTTCCTCCCTCTTTTGGGCCTTAGACGGCCGACTTCGTGCCGTGGGCACCTCGTTGTCGCCGGCTGTGAAATGCCGCCCCAATGCGCGGCCGAAAATTGCGATTGACCTCGAGTTGAGATTTCAATATCTATGGTAACGTTAACGTCTTCCGGTGACGGCCGAGCGATCAAGTTCGTCCGCCGCAAAGAATGAGGGCGGGACAGAACAAGTCGCAGAAATCTCTGCGGCAAAGAGGGGGTGCGGGAAGATGGGGATAGTGTCGTACACCGGGCGACTCGGCTCGGATCAATCAACATATGAGATCGACTGCCCACATACTGGCGGTATCATCGGAACACGGGCAGCACATCTGTTGTGCAGGGCAAGTGTTATCGCCTTGGGGTGCTCGATACTCGCCCAGCCGGCGATCGCCCGGCCCGTTTTAGCGGGGCAGGCGACGACTGCGCAGAGTTCTGCGGCAAATGACGCGGCAACGCCCCCGGCCCCGCTACCGAGCGCGGTACAAAGCACGGATCAGAATGTCGCGGACCAGGGGAATCGGGATGATGACATCACGATCACGGGCTCGCGCATCATCACCAGCAACCTGAATTCTCCGACGCCGATCACGACCGTCAACGTGGCCGATCTGGCGAAAACCACGCCAAGCGACCTCGCTGACGGGCTGAACAAGCTTCCGCAGATCATCGGCGGACGCACCCCGCGCAACCAGGGCAATGCCAGCACCAACAATGGCGGCAACACGCTTTCGCTGCGGAACTTCGGTGCCTCGCGCACCCTGGTTCTGCTGAACGGCCACCGCGTCCCGGCCTCGAACCAGGATGGCACCGTCAACATCGATACGCTGCCGCAGATGCTGGTCAGCCGCGTCGATATCGTCACCGGCGGCGCCTCGGCGGTCTATGGTTCGGATGCCGTGGCCGGCGTGGTCAATTTCATTCTCGACAAGAAGTTCAAGGGCCTCTCCGTCAAGGCTGATGCCGGCATCTCCAAATATGGCGATGGCGAGGAATGGCAGTTCGGCGCTGCCTGGGGCACGGACCTGTTCGATGGGCGCGGCCATTTCGAGGTCTCCGGGCGCTACCGCCATCAGGCCCTGATCCCGATCAGCGCGCGGCCCTATGGCGAAAACGGGCAGGCATGGCTGCTCGCCGGAAACGGTAAGCCGGACAATCCTTACGTCAACGTGCCCTACGCGCGCGTCTTCAACAGCGGCCAGTTCGGCAACGTCCAGTGCGGCACTGCCTGCGCCTATAATAATTACACGTTCAACACGGCCGGCGTATTGAGCCCGATGGTCCATGGCATCCCGACAGGGACTACCAATCTGGAGTCTGGCGGCGACGGCTCCTATGTGAAGAACGGCACATTCCGCTCCGAGATCGAGATGAAGGACGCGTTCGCGCGTTTCAGCTATGATCTGAGCGACGATGTGAACGGCTATATCCAGGGGAGCTGGGCTGAGGCCGGCAACAACTCGAACTGGATCACCTGGGTGGTCAGCCCGTCCGCCAGCCGCCCCAATACGCTCTTCGCCAACAATCCGTTCCTCGCGGCGACGACGCAACAGCAGCTCGGCGCAAGCATCGTCTGCGGCACACCGGCTGCAGCTGGCTGGCGATGCCTGCCCGCTGTGCCCGCCACCTCTCCGCAGACCGGGACGACACCGCCGCCACCGCCGACCACGCCCTATTTCTCGGCACCGTCCTATATCTGGAACAAGGTCGCAGGCGAGGACTCGCGGGATACCAACCGCCTGTACCGGACTGAGGCGCTCCAGCGGAACATCAATATGGAGCTGGGGTTCACCGGCTCGCTCGGCGGATTCAAGTGGGACGTCTTCTACAGTCACGGCGAGAGCCGGCTGAAGGTCACCAACCCGAACAACACCGACAACGCCAAATATCTCGCGTCGCTGGACGCGGTTATTGCGCCGCCCGGCACGACGGTGAATGGCGTCAACGTCGCCGGCACGATCGTGTGCTGGGTCACGACCCAGCCGCAGTTCGCCGGCCTCTATCCCGGCTGCGTCCCGACCAACATCACTGATCCCAACGGCCCTTCGCTCGGCGCCTATAATTATCTCAAGGTGTCGACCTCTTGGGTCCTCACCCAGAAGATGGATAATATCGGCGGCTCGATCGGCGGCGACATCGGCTTCGGCCTGCCCGCCGGCAATATCCGGGCCAATATCTCCGGCGACCTGCGCTGGAACACCTACAAGATGGAGAGCGATTTCCGGCCGACCGACTTTGTCGATTGCACCGGGCTTCGCATGTGCCTCGCCAATGGCGGTGCGCCGGTGCGCTGGGTGCAGAACACCAACGCACCCGTGGATGCGAGCAACAATGTCTGGGAAATCGCCGGGGAACTGAATATACCGCTGATCAAGGACTTCCCGATCGCCCAGGAGCTTTCGGCAACCCTGGCTGGTCGCTACAGCAAATATTCGACCTTCAGCGCCGCCAAGACCTGGAAGGCCGGCCTCGACTGGCACGTCGACGATTCGATCGCTTTCCGCGGCACCCTTTCGCTGGATATCAGGGCGCCGAACCTCAATGATCTCTATCAGCCCTCGGGCGTTTCATCGACCGGCTTCAGTGATGCTCTCACCAACCGCACCGACAGTCTCCGGCTGGTTTCGAGAGGCAATCCCAACCTGACCCCGGAAAAGGCGCGGACCCTGACATTGGGGGTTGTGTTCAAGCCCTCCTTCATTCCGGGTTTCGGCCTGTCGATCGACTATTACCGGACGACGATCAGGGACGCGATCATCGGCATCAACTATGGGAACGTCCAGGGCCTCTGCATTGCCAGCGCGCCGAAATATGATTCGCCCTTCTGCTCGCTCGCGATCCGGCCGATCACGAATCCGGCCGATCCCAACTACACGAATCCGAACTTCAATTTCCCCACCGAAATCCGCAACTCGCCGCTGAATGCCGCAAGCCAGCGAACGAAAGGGCTGGAAGTCCAGTTCGATTACCATTTCGACACGCAGAATCTGGTCTCCTGGTTGCCCGGGCGCGTATCGATCCGGCATCTGCTGGGCTATCAGCCGGTCAACACCACGATCAACCTCCCTGGCTCCGTCCCGAACTGGGCCATCGCACCCAAGGTTCGGCAGACCACCTTCGTATCCTATGAGAACAAGGCCTGGAGCCTCTCGCTGCAGAATCAGTGGCTGAGCGGCATTGATATGGCGAGCAGTGACAACGCCATCAACGGACTTCCAAACACCCCCGGGGGCATTCAGAACTATGTGATACCGCGCCTTCCCGCCTATGATGTGCTGGACGGAACCATCAGTGCGCGCATCCACTGGCTGGGCGGAGAGGGCCAGGTCTTCCTGACCGTGAACAATATCTTCAACACCCGCGCGCCTTTGTATCCGTCGAATTCGGGCATCCCTGGCCTGTTCTATCCTACCCTTCCCTTTCATGACGATATGGGCCGGTTCTTCACGACCGGTTTCAAGGCCAAGTTTTGAGATAGCGTGGCCAGGGCGCCGAGCGAGCTGGAGGGCACATCATAACGAGCCTTCGGCCTCTCGATCCCGCAATCACGCACCATGTTACTCCCACCTGTCCCGGCCCTGTGCCGGGACTTTTTTTGGGCGTACTCCAATCAGGCTGGCGGTGAAGAAAATGAGCGGCTTGCGTCGGACACGAAAAAATCTAGCAGTCCGGCTGACGAGATGGGGAGAGCATCGTTGAACAAACCTGGGCGGCAGGTTCGCCGCGCGACGATCAAGGATGTGGCGGCGCGTGTCGGCGTATCCGCGATGACTGTTTCGCGGGCGATCAACGGCCGCGAGGGCATCGCGCCGGAAACCCGGGCTGCCGTCATGGCCGCCATTGAAGCTCTCGCATACAGGCCGAACGTTGCTGCCCGCAGCCTTGTCATGTCGACCGAGCTTCGCATCGGCGTCATCTATTCCAACCCGAGCGCCGCCTTTATGAGCGAGTTCCTGACAGGCGCGTTCGAGGAGGCGGCGTCGCGGGGCGCGCGCCTGGTCATCCTGCGCACGCTCAAGGGCAAGAACCCCTCGTCAAAGGTCCTGAAGGACTTCGTCGCTTCAGGGCTGTCGGGTGTCTTGCTGACCCCGCCACTAGGCGATTCCACCGCCCTGTTGCGGTTTTTCGCCAAGGCCGATCTGCCGACCGCGACGGTCGGAGCCTATCCCGCCGAGAGCACGATTTCAGTCCGCATCAACGATCGCCAGGCGGCCTATGAGATGTCCCACCATTTGCTCAGCCTCGGTCATCGGCGGATCGGCTTCATTGTCGGCAACCCCAACCAGGCGGCCTCGACTGAACGCATGGCGGGATTTTATGCAGCCGTTCGCGAGTTCGACGATGTCGAAACCGATATCGCGCACGGAGACTTCAGCTTCGCGTCCGGGCTGGCGGCGGCGGAGCTGCTGCTCGATCGCAACCCGCCCCCGACCGCCATTTTCGCCAGCAACGACGACATGGCCGCCGCGGTGGTTTCCGTTGCGCATCGCCGTCATCTGGACGTACCGCAGCAGCTGACCGTGGTTGGGTTCGACGATACGATGACAGCCGTGACGTTATGGCCGCCGCTGACCACTGTGCACCAGCCGGTCCGCGAGCTCGCCGCGGAGGCGCTGCGGCTGCTGGCGGCGCAGGTTTCGACGCCTGCGCAACAGGCGGGGCAGCTTGGCGATCACCTGCTGGATTACAAGATCATCCATCGCCAATCGACGGCGCGGCCGGATGACGGGGGAGCGTTCGCCGATTTGATGTAGGGCGGCGCAGCAGGGGTGGCGATGGCGAGCCTCAACGCCCGCCATCGTCGCCTGTGCTCATGCCTGATCAGGGATAGGTCGCGTCCCAGGCATCCGGATAGGGCGCTTCCCAGCGAGCGGGGGCCACCCAGGCGGTGTCGCGCGGCGCGAAATGCGCCTCGATCGTGCCGACCCGGCTGAGCGCATCGCGCACCGCCGTCTCGCGGCATGAAGGCTCCAGGCCTGAAGACGAATCGCTTTCGCCAAGGCGGTCGCAGAGATAGCGCGCGGTCAGTTCGATGCGGTGTTTCAGGACATGCCGGTCAGCGTCGTAGCTGAGATCGAGATCGGCATAGCTCACATGTTGCGACGCCGATTCGATATTATCGGGCAGCCGGCCATAATGACCGGTGATGACGATATCGTCCTGATACCCATCGTCGTCCTGCGCCATTGCCGGCGTCGCCACGGTCATCATGGTCATAGCCGTGAGCAGCCCGCAGCAAGCAGGCGCGCAAAATGACATTTTCATGGGTGCTTCTCCTGGTTCAAGGCGCGGCCAAGGCCATGCGCTGTCGAACCCCCGCACCGTCAAAACCGATTGACCCCATGTCATGTTCCCCGCGAGGCCGTGCGGACGATGCCGCGAACAGCCCCCGCGCGAGATATCTTATGGCCTGATGGCTCTTCTCAACCCCCGCACTTCCGCGCCCGCTGCAAGCCGCGCAGGAAGCCGCGCCGCGCAAAGCCTGCGGTGACCGCCGCAGCATAGCGACGCTCCGCCGGCGCCGCGCCGCTCACTTCGCGGACGATGCCGCGAAACGGGATCAGCGAGTTGACCACCGCCTGGCCGCCGGCCTTGATCATGCTCTGCTTCTTCGGCGCTGCCGTGCTCTCATAGTCGGGGCCGATCAGCGCGCTGAGGTCGCGGATCGAGGCCGCGATCTGCCGGCATGTCGCCGTGCCCGCCGGGCCATAAGGGTCCTCGCTCACCTCCGCCAGCAGCGGCGGGATCTTGGTCTTGGCAAGGCCGACATCGCGCACCGGCTGGGAGACGACCTCTCCGGCCTGTTTGACGTTAGACTCCTTCTGCTCGGTCTGCGCGGATGCGGGCACCGCCACCAGAACCGCCATCGCCACGACGAGGGACCGGCCGATGCCGGATCTTGCAGCCGCTATCGTCATTCGCTTTTCCCTCATGTTCCGAAAAACCAGAACGCCCCCGTAACGCTTGGCGTCAGCCTTTCTTTCCGGTGAGCCCGAAGAAAACCGCCGCCTTCCGCGCGATCGTCACGCCTTCGCTCTTCGCGATCGCCGCGGAGAGATGGTCGAGCATATGGTCGGCGCCGGGCACGATCTGCAGATCATAGGTCGCGCCCGAACCCGTCATCACCTGCCGCGCGCGCGCTTCCGAGCTCCACGCGACCTGCGCCAGCCCCCTGGTGCCGCGCCCGCCGGCGATGGGCACATTCTGGTCCTCGGCGCCGTGGATCGCGAGGATGCGCTTGCCCTTCGCGCCAGGGCAGTGCGTCGTCTCGAGGTTGAGCGGTCCGGAGATCGCGACGCCGGCGGTATAGAGACTGGTCTCGCACAAGATCCGCTGAGTCATCATCGCGCCGTTCGAATGGCCGATGCCGAAGACACGGGTGCGGTCGACGCCATATTTTTCGGCCAGATAGCCGACCGCGCCTTTGATATAGGCGACATCGTCAGTCCCGTTTCGCGCCGGCTGCCCGCAACAGCCACCGCCGGCGTTCCATCCCAGCATCCGCGCGCCTGGAAGACGGGTTACCGGCGTCCCATTCAGATAGACGACAATGAAGCCGTCCCGGTCGGCCTCTTCATCCATGTTGAGGCCGCTCTCGGACTGCCGGTTGGCGATCCGGTCGGCATTGCCCATTCCGCCATGCAGGACGACGACCAGCGCGCGCGCTCCGCTGGCGGGCAATCGCGCCGGCACATGGACGATCATGTCGCGCCCGGCATAATGATCCACGGTATCGGCCGCGCTGGCCGAGATCGGTGTGAGCGCCGCGGCGGCAAGCGTCAGCAACAGCCGGTTTCGAAACAGGATCATCATGCGCCCTCCCGATTGCCCGGCCAGTCTAACAGGCGCCGGGCGGCAATGGCAGGGGGCCTCGTTGCCGTCGCTGGGGCGTCACCGCAGCAGGCCGGCCGCCCGCAGCGCATCCTCGATGATCTTCTGAGGCCCGCTTCTTGCCTCTTTGTCGGCAGCTGGCTCGTGTCGCCGGGGCGGTGCCGCGGGTGCGGACCTGGTGGCGGGTTTGCGTGCCGTGAGACCCCAGGATGCGGCGATCAGCGTGGTGCTCGAGATGCCCACATCCAGCATGTGCGGCGCCGCATTCCCCAGGCCATCGGGCCCGTCCGGATCAATCGGCGTGCCATGGCCCATGCCCGCGATCTCATGCTGCTCGATCGCCACCCGGCCGTCCGCGCCGTGCCAGATCGAACGAATATGGCCGTCCTGCGCCTCGACCATGTCCGGCGCTTCGCCAGTGCCGTGCAGACCGCGCCACTGCGCGACGATCCGGCCCATATTGGCAATGGCAACGGTAGGATCGGCAGTGCCATGCCAGATCGAGATTGTCGGCCAGTCGCCGCGATGCCCGCCTGACGCTCTCCGCACGAGCGCGGCGAGTTCAGTATCGCGCGGGCCGCCATGTCCGCGCATGCGGTCAAATGCTTCGGGCACATTATGGGCGGTTCCGAACGGCAGCCCGGCGATGATCGCGCCGCCGGCGAACAGCTCCGGATAGGTCGCCAGCATCACTGAGGTCATCGCGCCGCCCGCCGACAGGCCGGTGACATAGATCCGGGCAGGGTCGAGGTGGTGCGCCAGGATCATCGTCTCGATCATCTGGCTGATCGACTGCGCCTCGCCGCCCTCGCGCTTCATGTCCTCGGGCATGTACCAGTTGAAGCAGAGGTTCGGGTTGTTCGCCCGTGTCTGTTCCGGGAGCAGCACTGCAAAGCCCTCGCGGTCGGCCAGGGCCGACCAGCCGGCGGCGTGATCATAGCCGTCCGCCGTCTGGGTGCAGCCATGCAGTACGACGACAAGCGGTGCGCCCGGCCGAAGCCTGGCGGGCACGTGACATCTCGCCACCAGCGCGCCTGGGTTGGTGCCGAACGCGGTGAGCGTGGCAAGTCGCCGCGGGACCATCGGGCTGGCGGGTCGAAGGGTATGAGAATCGGGGGCGAGGCCCCGAAACGCGGCGAGGCGGGCCATCGTGTCTGAAATACTTCTCATGCGGCCAACGCCTCCATCGCCATGCCCGGGAAGCGGCACCGACTCGAAGAGAACGATACCCGAGATGTTTCGTTGCTGCACTGCACAAAAATCAACTGTTGCCGAGCCGCGGTGAGTGTCTCTCGCCGTTACGCCGCGATCGCGTCGACGAAACTGGCGGTGACGGCATCCATGCGGGCAAGCTGGCTGTCGAACCGGCCGAAGCCCTCGCCCAGACGCACCACGTCATCCGCCATGCCACGCGTTCGATCCGTGATCGAGGCGACGAGTTCCGAGACGGTACGGACCGTGAGCGCCGTCTCGTCGACCGCTTCGGCGATGTGCGACACCTGATTGCTCTGCCCGGCCACCTTCTCCGCCATCCGTTCCGCGGTTTCCCGCACCTCGGCGATCGTGGTTTGAGCCGAGGCGACGGAGGCGACCGACTCGGCATTGGCGGCCTGGATCGCAATGATCTTCGCCCCGATCGCGTCGGTGGCGCGCGCGGTCTGCGCCGCGAGCGACTTCACCTCCTGCGCCACCACCGCGAAGCCGCGGCCGGAATCGCCCGCCCGAGCCGCCTCGATCGTCGCGTTGAGCGCGAGCAGATTGGTGTGGCCGGCGATTTCGCGGATCAGCCCGATGATCGAGGTGATCTCATGCACCTCCTCGGACAGGGTGTCCGAGGCATTGACCGTGTGTTTCATCCGGTCGGCGGCCAGCAAGGTGATCCTGGTCGCGGCTTTCAACTGTTCGTTGAGCTCGGACAATACGGTGTTCAGGCCGGCGGCGGTGCGGGCGGCGCTGTTCATTGCGTCAGCGGACTGTTCCGCGGCCGAGGCGACTTCGGCGATCTGCTCGAGCGTGTCGCGCGTGGACGAGATCGTAGTGTCGGTAAGGTTCTGGAACGCGCGTGCGTCGTCGAGCGCACCGGCGAGGGTGGTTGAAACGTCGCGGTGGAAGGCAGCGCTTTTCTCCATCCGTTCGGCCGCGGCTTCCCTTCGGCGGAGTTCGCCGACCTGCCATGACAGGATCTCGCATTCGAAGGCGCAGAGTTCACGCAGCGTCCCGCAGATCCGCGCGGCAAGCTCGGGATCCTCGATTGCCTGGCGGATGTGCGCCACGGTGCTGCTGACGATCCTGGTCTTGCTCCTGACGACGACGGGAATCGGGTTGGACCGCCTGACCATGCCGATCGCCTCCCCGGCGATATACTGCACCCATCTGGCGTCTACCGGATGTTCGAACTTGTGATGCAGCGCCCGCATCGCGTCGGCCAGAACGGCATCTTTTTCATCCTGACCGCGCGTCGCGCCGATCATGCCCTTGTCGAGGGCCGCCTGGAGCAATTCGCGCTGGGTTTCGACGATGATCGGGCCGGCTGCGGCCCAGGCCTCGGCTATGGCCTGCCCAAGCACATTGCCGGGATTATAGATTTTCAGACGCAGCGCGACATCCTCGTCGGACATCAGCGCCGCCTCGGTGCCGTCGCTATGCCGGTTTGCCATCATCAATCATCCTCCCTTGCATCCCGCATAGGGGTTTATGGACAATCATCGCTTAATCCCAATTTACGTAATAATCCTTTCTCGCGCTCGCTCGGCCTTGCCGTCACCGCACCGGATCGAGATCGCCATCGGTGCAATCCGAGCCACGCCGCACGCGGTTGCACCGTGCCACCAGTCCGCCCGGCAGCCGCACCCGATAGCCCCCCGGGAAGCGGGCATCGGGCCAGAGATAGTCGGTCGACACATATTGCGCGCCGCTCGCCAGTGCCGCTTCGCGCCGCCTGGTGTCGTTGAAGCGCGCTTCTTTGGTGTCGGCATCGGCGCGGGTGCGGACGAGATAGCCGGCGGCCACGTCGCGCCTGATGCGTGGGCCGTCAGCGATCGGATCATTGAGCGTCAGATAGGCGGCGGCCGGCGAATCCTCGTCGGTGTTGATGAAGAACAGCCGCCCTTCGAGCGATCGCCGCGCACCGCGATAGGCGGCCACCTTGGCGGGCGTCTCGTCGAGCGCGAACAGGAATCGTCCGCGCGCCTTTGCGAGCGTCGGCCAATGATCGGCGCGCACCGCGTCGCGCAATGTCGGATAGCTGCCCTGGACAGCGTCCGGGGTGATCAGCTTGTGCGCGGGCATGACCGATCGGATCTCGGCGTCGAGCGCGTCCCAGGCGGCAGCGTCGAACGGCAGCGCGTCGATCCCGCCGCGCGACGCATATTGCTCGTCCTTGGCGTTGAACAACAGCATGATCGGCACATGGCGGGGATGGGCATTCGACCAGCGCAGGATGATCTTCAGGCACTCGGTCAGCAGTACGCAGCTGCTCGAATTGTCGATGCCGGCGATATGGAGCACCTTGAAGCCCGGGCGGAGCAGCGCCGGATCAGCCGATCCCTTGGCGTAGTGCCCGCCTTTCGGATCGTAATTGACGTCGATCTCGAGCTGACGCGCCCCGGCGTCGAGCTGTTCGGCCAGCGGGCGATGCGCATAATCGAGCGAATCGGCGATCGCGATGCTCACCGCGCGCACCTTTGCCATCGTCTCGGCCGGCATCGCCTTCTTGTAGCTGTTGTGCGTGCCGACGACAGAGATGTCGTTGGCGCGCAGCGGCGCGTGGCTTTGGGCGGGGGCCGCCGCCACCGAGAGAGAAGCGACCAGCGAAAGGATCAGACCCATCGTAGCGCCGCATCAGCGGTATCGTCGGGCCGCGTGTTGAACGCGATCCGCGCACCGGGCGCGTCGCGGTGAACCAGGTTGATCAGCCGCTCGAACAGCAACAGATGTTCCGGGTTGGCCCGCACACCCGCCCCGAACACCACCACATCATAGGGTTGCGCCGCCAGCGCGGCCGCCACTACCGCCTCCGCTGTCTCGCCGGTGTCGATCATGCACGATTCTGCCTGATGGCCATGCCCGGCAAGCGTCGCGAGATCGTGCGCGACGCCGGCATGGATCACCTCCGCATTGATCCACGGTTTGTCGGCGAAGAAAGGGGCCGAGAAGTCGATCACCGCCGGATCGAGCCCAACCACCAGGATGCGCTTCTCTCCCATTTGTTCCTCCCCCCTTGCCGGTTGTGACGCCGGTATATGATCACGGCGCCAAGCGGCAAGATACACTGATATGATTGCGTTTTCGAGCACTGCGCGGGGGCGGTGCTTGCCTCGGTCAGGTGCGCGCGCCACTATCCGGCGCATGTGCAACGAAGCCGCCCGCCGCGTCTCGGTCGATCAGATCCACGACGTCTTCAGGGAATTCCGCATCCCGCTGCTCTTTCCCGAGGGGCTGCCCAATCTCGCCGCGCTCGACAGTATCCGCATCACTGACCCGACCGTCATTGTTCGCGCTGCCTCGTCCGGCGCGAATACGGCCGAGCTGGTCCAGCGCCGCTGGAGCTGGCCGGGGCCCAGCGGCAAGCCGGTCTATAATTATCGTGGCGAGGGCCGATCTTTCCACAATTCCCCCACCGGCGGGCGCTGCCTCATTCCGCTCGACGGCTTTTACGAGTTCACCGATCCCGGTACGCCAGCCGATGACGCCCCTAAAACGAAGCGCCAGAAAAAGGACAAATGGCTCTTCACGCTGGCACCGGGCGGCATCATGGGTGACGACTTCTTCTGCGTCGCGGGCGTATGGCGCGCTGACGCGAAGGTCGGCGAGGCGTTTTCGATGCTGACCTGCGAGCCCGGGCCCGACATCGCGCCTTATCATCACCGCCAGATCGTCCTGATGCCGCGCGCGCACTGGGCCGACTGGCTGTCCGGCACGGTCCCGGCCCCGGAGCTGATCCGTCCCACCCCCGCCGGCACCCTGTCCGTCGCGCCTGCGCGCTGAGCGGTCAGGAGGGCTTCGCTGCGCGGCCCATCAACTTGCCAAGCAGTTTGCGCAGCAATAGCAGCACCGCGATCGCGCCCGCGGCCAGAACGCCGGCCACGCCGATCGCCGCGACCGGATGTGCCAGCACGAGGAACAGCAGCCCGCTCGTCGCGACATCCTCCCCGGTCGAGAGCAGGAGATTGCTCACCGGCTCCGGGCTCGTATTCACGACTGCCCGCGTCCCGGCCTTGGCGCTGTGCGTCAGCAGCGAGGCGCCGCCGCCAAGGATCAGCGCGACGATCTGCCAGGCCTGATCGTGCGGGTCTACGATCGCCAGCGCGAGCAGCGCGCCGCCGACCGGGCGGATCAGCGTGTGCACCGTGTCCCACAGCGTATCGATCCACATCACCTTGTCGGCCAGGAACTCGGCCACCGCGGCGACGCCCGCCACGCCGATCACCCAGGGATTGGCGAGTATATCGAGCTGGTGGAGATGCTCGGGCATCGCGATCCAGCCGGCGCGCATCGCAAGTCCGGTCGCGAACACGCAGAGATACAGCCGCCAGCCCGACAAAAGGCTGACGCTCGCCGCGACCCCCAGGATCTCGCTCGCGCCCATCGCCGTGCAGGATCACATGCCAGGCGAGCGGGCGCAACGCTGATCAGCCCGAACCGGCCTGAAGTTGATCCGCTCGATTCCCGCGGTACACTCTTCTTCTGACCGGCCTCTGCCGGCACCCCGGGGGAAAGCAATGAACGACGTTCCGTCGAACGCCGGCGATAGTGCCGGGCAGAGTGGGGGCGCTATCGTCCCGCAGACCGCCGGCCGGGCCGCCATGCCCTTGCAGCAACGCGCGCTGGCGCTTTGGGGCAGGACCCAGGCCGGCCTGTCCGACGAGCTGCACCATGCCGGCACCACGATCGAGGCGATCCATCGCCGCCTCGTCCTGGTGATTGCCGCGCTGATCGGCATCCTGCTGCTCGGCGCGATATTCCGCAGCCTCGATTTCCCGAAGCTCAATTACCTGCTGATCGCTCTGTTCGGCGTCGGCGCGCTCTATGCGTTCCTCAACCCGATCCATATCGCCGGTGTGCTGCTGGTCGGCGGCGGGGTCGGCGTGGCGAAGGGCGCCGATGGGGCGCGGGCCGCGTTGCTTGGTTATGCGAAGCTACTTGGCCGCTGCTTCCTCGCCTTCCTCGTGCCTTTGCTGGTCTTCGCCCTCGCGCCGGGAGACCGTTCGCTTGGCACTTCGCTCAGCTTTCTCGCGCTGGCGCCGGTGGCGGTGCTCGCGATCTGGCTGTTCGGCCATGTCGCGCCGAAGGTTGAGCAGGCCGTGTTCGTCGGGCTTCCGCTTGGCGCGCTGCTGCTCGCTGGCGGCAATATGCTCATCCCCCAGAACACACTTGCCTCGCTCGGCATCCCCGCCTGGTTGCGCGTCGCGCGCCCGCAGGACGAGGAGCTTGCCCGGGTCGAGGCACTGATCGAGCAGCGCAAGAATGAGGCGCACGCTGCGCAACTCCATGCGATCCGCCTGAAGATCGAGGCGGGCCAGCCGCTCACGCCGGAGGACGAAGCGATCGTCGCCGATGCGCAGAAGGACCGCACCACGCTTACCGGCTGGGTCGGCCAGAAATATGATTCGGTCCTGGCTGGCATCCAGGCGCATGTCGCGGCGCGCAAGGAGGCGGCTGCGGCCCGGGCGCTGGCAGCGGTGCCGAAGCCGGGCAATGTGTCGGCCCCGCGCAAGGGCTGGTCGGAGAGCATCGCTGTTCCCGCCGGTTACCGCCTTTGCGCCGATCCCGCTCGGGGTGGCGGCTCCTACATCACCGAGTGTTCGCTGCGACGCGATTCGGAAGGGCTCTGGTACCGTGAAGCGAGCGGTCGCTGCGAGCCCGATGCGGTTGCGCGTCTGCGTTTCCGCAGCAATCGCGTTCGGCAGGATATTGGCTATCGCTTCACACCCGTCGGCCGGGCCTGTTCGTAAAGCGCGGTGTCGTTATCCGGGCGCGCGTGCCAGTCGCCGCATCGTCCAGGCCCGCAACAGGCGCAGCCATAGCGGGATGGTCACCAGCGCCATCTGGCTGAACCGCGGATCCCAGAAGGCGACC
>Ga0105245_10001235_pt1 | contig 23070 bp, 39 predicted proteins | sample KBSM54metaG_FD_81523 | JGI IMG/M metagenome (GOLD analysis project Ga0105245, IMG submission 81523) | Miscanthus rhizosphere microbial communities from Kellogg Biological Station, Michigan, USA - KBS M5-4 metaG | ecosystem: Host-associated > Plants > Roots > Rhizosphere > Soil | place...
CCGACGAGCTGTCGGTCTTGCCGTGGTACGACCCGGTGTGGCTGGCCTCGAACGTCAACGAGGACACCGTGCTGGAAGCCTACAGCGCTCTCTGGCACGTCGACCGCACCACGCTGGAAGTCAGCGTCAGCGATATCGTGCAGGGCGAGGACGGCATCATCGAGATCGGCGAAGGCCAGGCGCTCTACGACGCCTTCTCGCTCAGCTACGGGCAGCCGCCGCTCAATTCCGTGACGCTCTCCGGCACGGTCACCTGGTCGCAGCAGGCAAGCGGCCTGCTCGACGTGACGGGGCCGCTGGTCCGGGCATTCTCCAAGGCCGGCTCGCCGCTCGGCAACCGGCCGTTTCCGACCAGCCCGGCGAACGCCAACATCAATCTCGGTATGGGGTTCGGCTCCCGCATCAAGGGCGGCGGCGCGCTGATCGCCATCATGAACGGCGACGGCCTGTTCCAGGATTGGCCGAAGCCGGGCACCAATATCGGCGGCGGCTGGGCACTCAGCACCGAAGACGATGCCGGCGGCACGCCGCTGTGCTTTATCCACGGGGCGTCCTGGCTCGGCCCGGAGATCAGCTACAACGTCACCTTTTTCGGGCACACCCAGCCGGCCGAAAAGGGCGACACCGAGGAAGCCACCAACGTCAACGTGTTCCTGCACGGCGGGCAGATCGGCCCGATCTCGGTCGCCTTCCCGGTCAACAACTACAAGATCCGCATGATCCTCAACTACCGGGCCGACCGCAAACGCACCGAAACGGTCAACGCCGTCCTGGTCGGCGATGTCCAGCAAATGCTTTCCGACACCACCGACGCCGACCGCGAGACGGTGAGCTTCACCTCGGAATACGTCGCGCAGGGGATCGATCCCGGCGGCGAGGTGCCGCTCGGCAATCTTGCCTACAAGAGCTATTTCCAGACCGACCGCGGCAGCCAGTCTTTTGAATACTTGATCCTCGCGGCGCGGGCGAAATTACGCGCGCGGGCGCGCGCCGTCGACGTGACGTTTGCGACGAACTGGACCGACGCCATCGGCCTCGCCATCGGCCTGCGCAACAGCGTGACGCTGTTTGACCGGCGCCTGCCCGGCGGCGCCGCCACCGGCAAGGTCAAGAGCTATCGGCTGGTCGTGGCGGGCGGCACCATGCGCGGCGAGTTCACCATCGGTTGCAGCATCGGCACCGGCCTGCCGGCGACTGCCGCGATCGGCGTCAACAGCTACGTCGAGGACGACTACACCGACGACTACCAGGTCGTCGCCGGCGGCCAGATCGAGATACTCCCGAGCGAGATTGCCTATCAGGCGCTGACCGACTTCGTGGTCTCGGACGACGGGCTCAACCTGCCCCTCGTCAACACCGACAACGCGGTCAACTCATGCACCGTCGTCAACGGTCTCGACCGGCAGATCGAGGTCGCCAAGATGTTCCAGGGCGTCACGATCAAGGGCGAGAACCCGCCCGACGCGATGGCCGAACTGGTCACCACGGTGACGCTCGACATGAAGCCGGTGACCGGCAGCGAATTCCACACCGACTTCTTCCCGGCGCTGACGCCGCTCGCGCTCCCCAAGACAATCGATCTGGAGGCAAGCTGATGCCCGATGGCAGCATCGAGTTCTTTGTCCGGCCGTTTCAGTCGCCCGGCAGCTTCGGCACGGTCATCATCCCGTCGCGGCCGAGCGGCACCCACGAGAAGGCCATGCTGACCTGGGGCGCTAAGTCGAAGATGCCCGAGATGGTGCCGACCTCGACCAACCTCAACGTGAAGTGCTGCGGCGAGGCGCTCAAGGAAGCCGCGCGCGACAGCGACATCATCCGCATCACCCAGCCCGGCAAGCCGGAGAATTACGTCGATGTCGCGCGCGCCCGCAACGTCAGGCTCAAGAAGCGCGAAAAGAACGCCTGCGGCGGCGCGTTCCAGGCCGAGCTTAACGCCTTCTGGGGTTCGGTCTTCGCCGATATGGACGCCGCCTTCAAACCGTTTGGCGCCGGCGACACGGACGGCCAGAAGAGCTGCGACGTGCAGTGGGCGCTGTCGAACGTGGGCTGAGCGATGGTCGATTACGTCGAAGACCCGATCGGCCGCATCGTCAACGTCCACTGGGCTGACGACGATGGTGGCCACCCGCCGGACGAGCCCGTCCTGCAATGCGGCACCTACAGCTATTCCTTTCTGCTGGATTTCATCTCGTCGGGTATCGTCAGCCCGATCCCGACCGGCAGCGACGGCGATCCGTGGATGGTCCGCGATCCGAGTTCGCCCGATTGGCAGCACACCTGGCCGCTCGGCCTTACCCTCACCACGGGCGGCATCCTGTTCGGCCGCGGGCAGACCCGCGTCCAGATGACGCCCGCCAGCTACACCATCTCGACCAGCTTCTGGGATCTCACGAATACCGCCGGCGCTGACCGGACCTATGGCCTGCTCTTGATCCACAGCGCCGGGCCGCGCGATTACAATCAATTTCCCTACCTCGGCATCCCGACATCGCCGCAGCCCTACGTGCCGTTTTTCACCTTCACCGGCGGCTCGCTGGCCTGGACGTATCAAATCAACCCCGGCCTCAACGGCGAGATTTGGAAGCCGACATTCACCGGCTCGGGCGCCAACGACATCCTGTGGGACGACCCGAGCCGGTTCGACCCGGCTTTCGGCGGCGACGCCCTGATCCGCGTCGTGTGGCGGACCGGCGACGACCCGGAAGGGCTGTGGCGCGACGCAGACGTCGATGCGTTCTGGCGCGGCTCGACGCTCGGCCCGGAAAATACCCCGGCACACATCGAGTGGGGCGATCCGCCGATCTTCTTTCCCGGCAGTTCCGCCTACGGGCAGCAGATCGGCTTTAATATCACCAGCACCTGCCCGGATTTGCCCTACCGGCACGAAGACCCGGTGTCGATCCACGACGACGGCAGCGAAGGCAACCTCGGCGGCGGCGGCTAAATGGACATCACCTTTCGCACGCTAGGACCGTGGGGGCCGGGCAAGGGCTCGAACCTCCAGCCGTCCGAAGTCGATAGCAATTTCTGGTCGATCGCGCAGGCGATCCTCGACCTCCAGGAGAACCCATCGCTGCCGAACGGGATCGCCTCGATCACCGTCTCCGGCACGCAGATGACGATCTACCTCAACGACGGCACCGTGCTCGGGCCGTACACACTGCCGGTGCTGACCTTCACCTGGCGCGACGAGTGGGAGCCGGGCACCAGCTACGCCGCGCTCGATGTCTTCAAGGTCACCAATGTCGGGATCTTCATGGTGGAGATCTCGCACATCAGCGACGTGGCGTTCGATCCCGCCCTGACGGTCGGCGGCCAGCCGGCGCTCTTGCAACTGTTCGGCTCGACCGATGTGCGGCTCGTCGGCCTGCCCGACGTGCTGGTCGACGACAGCCTGCAAAACCGCGACATCCTCGAATACGTCGACGGCTACTGGATGAACCTGGCGCCCGGCGACATGCTCTATCAGTCGTCGGACGCGGTTGACATAAGGGGCGGCCGCATCACCGGCATGCCGTCGCCGGTCAGCGCCAGCGATGTCGTCAACAAGGCATACGTCGACGCGCTGCCGGCCGGCATGACTGCGCCGCCCGACACGATGATGGCGAATATCGCGGGGGTAACCGCACCGGCCATCCCGAACACCCTGTCGGCCTTCCTCGATGCGGTGCTGGCGGTGAGCGTCGTCGGCTCATTGATCTACCGCAGCGGCACCGGCTGGGTCGCGCTCGCCCCGGGCACCACGGGCTACTACCTGCGCACCGCCGGACCAGGCGCCGACCTGCTGTGGGACACAGGCGGCACCGGCGTCACCGCGATCTCGGCCGGCCCCGGCATATCGACGGGCGGCGCGCCGATCACCGGCGCCGGTACGGTGTCGCTGGCGCCGGTCGCCGACAACACGATCCTCGCCAATGCCAGCGGCACCACCACAGCGCCGGTGCCGACCACCCTGTCGGCCTTTCTCGACCGCGTGCTGACCAATGCCCGCGGCGCGCTGATGACGCGCACCGGCGCGGGCTGGGTCGCCTTGTCGCCGGGCACCGCCGGCTACTACCTCAAGACGCAGGGCGCCGGCACCGACCTGATGTGGGACGCGCCGTCCGGCGCCGGCACGGTCACCAGCGTCGCCGCGGGCGCCGGGCTCACCACTGGCGGCGGTCCGATCACCGGTAGCGGCACGATATCGCTCGCCGCCGTCGCCAACCTCAGCCTGCTTGCCAACATCAGCGGCGCCAGCGCGGCGCCCGCCGGCACGACCGTCTCACAACTCCTCGACGCCGCCATGTCGGGAACCCAGGGCGCGGTGCTCTATCGCGGCAATGGCGGCTGGGTCGCGCTTGGGCCGGGCACCAGTGGCCAGGTGCTGACGACGGCGGGCAGCGCCGCCAACCCGGCCTGGGCCAACGTGCCGGCGAGCGCGCCGATCGCCAACCTGCTGATCCTCGGCAACATCAGCGGCTCGACCGCCGCCGCAACCGGCGTGTCGCTGAGTGCCGTCATCGATGCCGTGTTCGGCTCGGTGCGCGGCATGGTGCTCTATCGTGGCGCGGCCGGCTGGGCGGCGCTCGCCGCCGGCACCGCCGGCCAGGTGCTGACCACCGGCGGCACCGCTTCCGACCCGTCCTGGACGACGCCCACCGGCGGCGGCGGCGGCGCCAGCGTCTCGACCGGCACCACACCGCCCGCCTCGCCCGCCGCCGGCGACCTGTGGTGGGACAGCAGCGACGGCAGCGGCCAGCTCTTCGTCTGGTTCGTCGACGCAACCTCGGCCCAGTGGGTCGTCGCCAACAGCGCGATTGCCGCCGCGCCGAAATACAATATCGGCTTCTCGTTTACCGGCGGCGTGCTGGCGAACTCGCAACTCCTCGGCATGCACCGCGTCTCGAAGGCCATTACCATCCCGGCGAATTTCGGCGGCCACGAGGGGCACGTCAGCCAGGCCGGGGCGACGGCGGCGGCGACGGCGAACACGGTTATCAGCGTCGACCGCGCGCTGTCGGCAAGCCCGAACACCTTCACCCAGGTCGGCATGATCACCATCACGGCGGGCGGCATTGCGCCGACCTTCGCCACCTCCGGCGGCGCCGCGATCAGCCTCGCGCAAGGCGACGTGCTGCGCCTCGTCGGGCCGGCGAGCGCCGACACCACGCTGGCCAATTTCTACGCCACCATCGTCGCGCAGGAGACTTGATGGCACTGTTATTCTGCGAGGGCTTCGACAAGTACGGCGGCGCGAACAGCTACGGCGCGGGCGTGTCGGCGCTCCTGACGGCCGGCGAGTGGAACTCGACCAGCGCCAGCCCGGCAATCGTCGCGCCGCTCAGCCAGACCGGGCAGGCATTGTCGCTGGGGACGATCACCAAGACGCTGCCCGGCGCCTACGGGCGGCTGATCGGCGGCTTGCGGTTCAACAGCCCGCTCGGCGCCGTCAACCTCGGGTTGCAGTTTCTCGACGGCGGGTCGTCGCAGGCGGCGGTGCAAATCAACACCACCGGCACCGTCAGCGTGCGCAACGGTCTCTTCAACAGCGGCACGGTGCTCGGCACCTCGACCGCGAGCATCACCGCCAACACGACGCATTATATCGAATTCGACATAACACTCGCGAACGCCGGCTCGTATCAGGTGTGGATGGACGGCGTGTCGATCCTCAGCGGCAGCGGCGACACCACGACGACGGCGAACAGCAGCGCGACCGGCATCGCGATCCAGACCGCCGGCGGCACCGCGATCGTCGACGATTTCTACGTGTTCGACGCCAGCGGCACGACGAACAACGCGGCGCTCCTGACGAGCCCTCGGATCGAGACGCAGTTTCCGACCGGCGATGCGGCGGTCCAGTTTGCCGCCGGCGCCGCGATCCTCGGCTCCAGCGTCACCCGCAGCGGCACCAACCAGGCGACGATCGCCAATCAAATGCGGCTGCGCGCGGTGACGCCCGCCGTCGCCTGCACGCTAAACTCGATCGCGTTCCAGGCCGGCGGCACCGGCAACGGCGCCATCCAACTGCGCCCGGTGGTCTATTCCAACGTCGGCGCCGCGCCGGGCGTGCTGCTGGTCTCGGGCGCGACCGTGACCGGCACCACGGCAGGCGCCGTCAAGACCATGCCGGTGTCGACGCCGCTCGCGCTCACCGCCGGCACGACCTACTGGATCGGCCATATGTGCGATGTGGCGCAGGGCGCCGCGCTGACGCAACTCTCGGCGGCCAACGACGACGTGACCTCGACCGCGACCTTTGCGGCGGGCGCGCCGGGCAGCGCGCCGACCGGCAGCGCGGCCGTCGGCACGGTGCTGTGGGCCAACGTCACGGTCAGCGGCGCCAACTGGTTCGCGGTCAGCCAGGCGCCGCCGCAGGGCAATCTGAGCTATGTGTTCGATTCCGTCGTCGCGCACGAAGACCTCTTCACCTACCCGCCGCTCTCGGTGCCGCCCTCGGCGATCTACGCCGTCGCGGTCAAGGCCAACCTCAGCAAGTCGGATGCCGGCGCGAAGACGGTCAGCATGCGGATGAAATCCGGCGCGACCGACAGCGCCGGCACCACCGCGAGCGCCGCGCCCGGCACCGGCTATGGCTGGCTTAGCAGCCACTTCGCGACCGACCCGGCGACCGGCGCGGCGTGGACGCTGGCCGGCATCAATGCCGCGCAGAGCGGCGTCAAGATCGAGACATGACTGACATCAACCTCGATGCCGCAGCGCGCGAAGCGCTGCTGACGACGGCGCCAGCCGGAACCGCGGCGGGTGTGGTGCGCGAGGCGCTGATGGCGACCGCGACCGCAGCGCTGACGGCCGGGGCGGTGCGCGAGGTGCTGTTGTGGGCACCGCCGCCGGTCGTGGTGGTGCTGAACGCGCAAACCGCGATCTCGATCAACACGGGATAGCAACGATGGCGATCGATTTCCCAAGTGCCGGCCTGACCCCCGGCCAGATCCACACCTCCGGCAGCCGGTCGTGGGCGTGGGACGGCGCCAAGTGGGGGCCGAGCGCGGCGGGCGCGAGTGTCGGCGACATCTCCTCGGTCGCGGCGGGGCCTGGCCTCACCGGCGGCGGCAGCACGGGCGACGTTACGCTGAGCCTGGCGACCCCGATAAGCATCGCCATGGGCGGCACTGGCGCCACGACGAGCGGCGCTGCGCTGACCAGCCTCGGGGCGGCGCCGCTGGCGAGCCCGGTGTTCACCGGCACACCGTCTCTGCCCACCGGCACGACCGGGATCACGCAGGCCGCAGCGACCAACAACACGAGCCTCGCCACGACCGCTTACGTCAAGTCGCAGGGGCCATATCTGCCGCTGACCGGCGGCAGTCTCAGCGGCGATTTGCTGGTCACCGGCGGCGTCAACGTCAACGGTGCGGCGGCTTCGGTCAGCTTTAGCGACCGAACAACCCCGGCGCACTACTGGTCGCAATACTCGACGGCCGACGTGCTCCACATCGACTCCGACCTCGGCGCAATTTTCAGCCTGAGCCGGGCAACGGGTGATCTGTCCGTGATTGCCGGCTCGATACAGCTCGCGGGCAACCTGAATCTGGCGTTCAACGTGGTCCCGAATACAGATCAGGTTTCCAATTGCGGGATCTCGGGGAAATCCTGGACCAACGTCAATTCCTACGCCTACACGACCGCATCAGCCGCGGCGCTGAAGACCGACATCGCCGAGGCGCCGCCGGCGCTCGCCGCGGTCGCCGAGCTGATGCCGCGCACCTTCCGCTGGCGCGACGGCGCCGATACCGAGCGCACCAATCACGGGTTTGTCGCCGAGGAGGTCGCCGCCGCGCTGGGCGCCGATTTCGGCGGCTATCGCCACGACGACGAGAACGGGCATCACGGGATCGACTACGCGCAACTCACCGCGGTGCTCTGGCAGGCGGTGCGCGAACTGCAAGCCGAGGTCGCCGCCCTGCGTGCAGGCTAGTCGTCGGGTGCGGTGTGTATCTGCTGCGCGGCGGCCCAGATGGCTTGCGATCTGGTGAGGTACGGGCCGACCGGCGGTTTCCCATCGTCAAAGGAAAAATACCAGCCGTCAACGCGGCGGAAAACGTCGGCGGTTTTCATCGGCGGGCAGGATAAAAGATTTTACTGGCGATGCAACGGATGACCATACATCTGCGGATGATGCTGCTCCCGTTTCTCGTGACCGTGCAGCTCATCATTTTGCATGTGCCAGATGGGCACCAGGTCGCGGTCAACCCGGCGCACGTCAGCACGCTGCGCGAGGCGGGACATTCGCCCCGCCTCCTGGCGCTCGGCATACATTGCGTGGTGGGGCTGTCGAGCGCGAAATTTCTTGCCGTCAGGGAAACCTGCCAGGACGTGCAGCGGCTCCTAGAGGCGCGCTGATCATGGGTTTGGACGAACGCGGAACCCTCGATTTGGCTAACTCTGCATTTGGCTAACTGACGCTCGCAACGCATTGATTTATTATGCCATTTTCGACTTGTTTCTTCCGCCGTGGAGGAACGAGTTTGGTTGTTTCCAAATGGTTAGCCAGGGTTTCGGACCCTCCGATACCCTTGCAAATAGCAATGTTTGGCTAACTCCCGGTTATCGCTTTGAGCCGCCGCGATAGCCCGGCGCCGGCGCCCATCGCCGCGCCTTCGCGCTCGTAATCCTCAGCGTAGTAGTAGACGAGTTCCAGGCTCTGCCCGGTGATGGCGGCGATGCCGGCGGGGTTCATCCCTTCCTCCAGCATGATGCGCACTGTCGCCCGGCGCAGACCGTGCGGGACGCATTCATCGGGCAGGCCGGCGGCCTTGCGCCACTCGCGGAATTGGTTGGTGAGCTGGGTGCGCGCATAGGGCCGCCCGCGCGGCCCGCGCAGGAACGGCGGGTGCAGCATGTTCGCGGTGGGCTCGGGCCGATCGATCAGGTCGAGTGTCTGCTTGAGCGCCGCGCTGACCGGGATAAAGACCTCCTTGCCGGTCTTCTCCTGCTCCGGGATGTGCAGGACGGTGCCAGCCCGTCGATACGAGTGCCAGCCCAGCTTGATGATGTCGCCGCCGCGCTGGCCGGAGTGGATGTAAAGATCGAAGACGGCTCGCGGCAGCGTGCCGAGCGAGTAGAAGTCCCACCATTGCCGGATCTGATCGTCAGTCCAGGTGTGGTGCGCCTCGCTGTCTTCGCGCGGCTTTTCGAGGTCGGCTGCCGGGTTCCCCGAACATAGGCCGCGCGACGGATGCGCCGCCCACTCGAAGAAGGCGCGGAGGGCGGTGATCCGCTGGCGCGCCGCGTTCGGCAGCACGCCCTCGAGATTAGCCGCCAGCAGTATCGGTGTGTGCCGATCGAGCGGCATCAGCGAATAGGTCTCGCCGAACTTTATGAGATAGCTGCGGCGTGCGGCTTGGGTGGTGCGCGCAAGCTCGCGGTATTTGTCGGATGCGAGATAGCGGTTGATCGCCTCGATGGTGCTGCCCGCCAGTATCGCTCGCGCCTTGCGACGCGCCGCCGGTCGACTCGGCCCGGATGGCGGCAGCGGCATCCCGGCAAGGAGCGCACCGTAAGCCTTCATGAATTCCGGCGACTTCCATTTGCCGGGTAGCGGCAGCGCGCGCACTTGGCCGGGACCGCGGAAATAATGCCGCAGCTTGCCGAGGCGATCTTTGTAGGTATGGACGAACGCCAGCTTGTATTTGCTCATTGCGCGGGTTCCCGGCGCTGCTCGGCGAGCAGCACGTCGATGAAGGCCTCGGCGTAGCGCGGCACCGGCACCGCGCCGCCGATCCAGCGGTTGACCGTGTTCGGGGTGACGCCGACGCGGGCTGCAAACGCCCGCTGCCGCATCCCGAGCGTTGCCAGCGCGTCGCGTAGCTCGTCGCCGGTCATGCCGCCCTCGCCGCCGCGACGCCGACCGCAGTGTCGCACTCGAAGGGGATCGGGCAGGTGATCGTGAAATTCGCGGCGAGCATGAACACCGCCGCGAAGATGGCGAAACGCCACCGGGTCGTTTTCATTGTCGGATAATCCTTTGAATGTGCGGGGAAAGAGGGGCGGCCTAAGCCGCCACCTCCTCTTCCACGATGCGGACCAACTCATTCGTGCTGCCTTCAATGGCGCGGGCCATGTGTTCGGCCAGGGCGAGCGCATCCTCCTCGGTGATCGCCGCGAAGCTGGGCTCGCTCAAGCGCACGTCGAAGACATGCGAGCCGTCAGTCAGGGTCTTCTTTTCGATGGTGATTGTGGTGCTGTACTGGGCCATGGTGGTTTCCTGTCGCTGTTGACAGGATGGAATATATCTACACGGTGTAGAGATTGCAAGAGGAAAAATACACAGCGTGTCGATTTTCTTCCGCGCTCACACCTTGCGCATCTTCTCCGCGGCGGCGCGGGCGAACTCGTCCCACTCGCCCTCGGCGGGTTCCGGCGGCAACGCCGGCGATAGCGTCGTCTCGATCAGGATGTCGCCGGTCGCCTGATTGACGCGGATGCGCGCGACCTCGGCACCGCCCTGCCGCACGCCGCGTACCGCAGCGGCGATGTTCTTCTGCAACGGCAAGGGTGGTGAGCGCGCCATCAGGGGCTCTCGTTCTGCTCTGCCCACGCATCGATGACGAGCCGAATCCGCCGCGGCACCACATGCTGGGCGTGGCACGCGTCGCAGCAGAGGCCGGGCGCGACCGGCTCGGCGACTTGGCCGAAGCCGTAATAAACCCTGCCGCAGATGGCGCAGCGGTGGGTCAGGCTCTTGCGCCGGATCGTGTTCATATGTCGATCTCCCGTGTCGGGCGCCCGACCAGCCGCTCAAGATCGATCAGCGCGTCGGTGAATTTCACGCTGCTGTGGCCGTAATAGTGCCCGGCCCAGACGACCCGCCGCGCCGCGGTGTGCAGCTCGCGGGTGACCCGCAGCTTGCCGTTAAGCTCGCCGCGCTCGATCAGGAAATCGACGCAGGCGTCGGCGATCGCCGAGACGAGTTTGCTTTCGGCCGACATGGGCTCACGCGTCCGGCTGCTCTGGCCGCGGCTCCTCCTCGTCGAGCAGGCCGGGGCCGGGCGGGCGTCCACGACGACGAGGAGTTGCGTGGGGACCGTCGCGTGGTTCGGGGGGTGCCCGCCCGGGTTCGAGTATTTCGTTGCGCGCCGTCTCGGTGTCGGCCGCGCTGGCTAGCGCCTGATAGTGCGCCAGGTGCGGGCGTAGCCGGTCGCGGCGATCCTTGTCGATCTGCTGCCACCAATCGCGGAAGGCGACAGTGCCCTGGCCGGCAGCGGCCTCGGCGATGCGCTCGTCGGGAGTGGATGCCGGCGGCTCGATCTGCTCGGCGGCAAAGGCGTCGAGATCGGCGCTGAGCGGCTCCGGGCTCGGCGGCGGCGTCACGTCGACCATGCCGCTCTCGGGTATGTCGCGGGCCTCCTCAACGGTAATGACGCCGCGCAGCAGGTCCGGGAAGGCGTCGCGCAGCGCGAAACCGCGGGCGCGCCATTGAAGCATCCGGCGTGGATACTGCGTCCACGGCCCCTGCTTTCCCCACAGGCTTGCCTTCTTGGCGTCGGCGACTGAGAACATCTGGATCTTCGGCGCGGCACCGCGGCGCCTCGCCTCGCAGACAGCGCGCAGGTTGTCATCCTCGCCATCAAGCCGCTCGATCACGTCTTCGCACAGCGGCGAGGCCAGCACGATCGCCAGCAAGGCGTCGCCGTACACGGCCCACTTGCCGTTGATATTCGATATCGATTGCAGGCTCTGTAGCGGCGACAGGCCAAGCTCGGCGCCGAACTGCATGGCGAACATGATGTTTTCCGGCTTGCCGCGATAATCCTGCGGCACCATCGTGCTCTTCGCCATCATCACGGCGAAGCGTTCGGCCTCGGCAAAGGTCGTCGGCGACAGCGGCGTGTTGCGGGTGGTGACGGCGTTGGTCATATCGACTCCTCTTCCTTGGCCGAGACCCGCAGCGTGCGGATCGTCGCCGCCGGCAGCACCCGCTCGGCCCGCTGGTGGCTGCGGTAGGTGATCGCCCAGCCGGGCAAGTAGCCATAGGTCGCCCGGCCCATCGCCGCTTTTACGTGCGCGTCGATTTCGGTGATGCGGCGCTCGGCATCGCTGATCACCGACTTCAACGCCTGGCGATCCGGGAGGGCGCTGTGGAGGTAGTTGTCGCTGGATAGGTCGATGGCGCTGCCGTCGTCGAGAAGCCCTTCCAGCGCCTCCGCAGGGGCTGCTGGGGCTATCCGGCCGGCATCCCATTCCGCCCACCACGCAGCGGCGGCGGCGAGCAGCTTATCCTCGGCCAGCGGGTGCCGCGGCACTTCCCACTCGTAAATCGGCAGCGATCGAGACATGACCATCAGCGCAATTACGCCGCGCTGGCGATCAGTGACGATCAATTCGCATAAAGTCTGCAATGTGTATTGCAGCGGAACCCGGCCTCGCCATTGGTCCCAGGCTTCCGGGCTGGCCGTCTTTATCTGGATCAGACCGTTGACACCGTTCTCGTCGGTGAACCAGTAGTCCGGCGTCGCGCCGAGCCGCAGTTCCGGCACGCGGTGATAAGTGGTTGCCTTCTCGATCCGCCAGTGCGCGTGATCCTCGGCGAGCCCCGCGGCGACGGCCGGTTCCATAAGCCTGCCCCTGCGCAGGTTGGCGTTGTCACCCTGGTCATAGGTGCCGGCGAGCGACCCGGCGAGCTGCTCGCGGGTCATGTACTGATGCACATCAAAGATGGCGGCGATCCGCGACGCCGTTAAATCGCGGCGTCGCAGATCAAGCCATTGGCCGCGGCTTTCGATGGGTATCGTTTCCCGCTGCATCATGCCGCCCCTTTGCTCGCCATAACTACCCAGCGTCTCCGGGCCTGGCGTCACCTCAACCGCCTCGCCGCCCAGACCTCACCTTGCCGTGCCAATACGCGCACACCATTCCACACGCTCCATGACTTGCCCGTACCGCCCATCCCGGCCAGGCCGCGAACAGCCATGCCTCGGACCACCCGTCCCGACCATTCCCCGCCGTACCGCTACAGTCAGCGCCAGAACCGCCACGTCCGTCCTCACCGCATACCGCCCTACCTCACCAGACCCGGCCGCACACTGCCGCGCCTCGCCAAGGAAGTCCGGTCCACATGCCGCCTGTCCTGCTCGCGCCCATCCTTTACCGCCCTGCCATGCCTTCCAGACCACAACGCTACGATCCTCAACCGCCGAACCAAATCAAACGGTCCTTGCCAAGGCAGCTCCGATCCCATCCATTCACCTCCCCGACCGCCGCCCAATCCCATCCCGTCCCCGCCGCGCGGTGCCTCGCCCTGACCGCCATAACGGAGCCCCGCCAGATCAATCCTTAACAATCCGGGCATTGCCCAACCCAAACCGCCAAACCACCGCATCGCCAGACCACTTCGCGCCGGTCGTCACCAGTCCATGCCCGTACCCACCCGGTCCTGCCATAACCGCATTGCCGAACCAGACCCCGCCCCATCCTGGCTCACCGCAACATGCCGCCCTATCCTCATCTTCACTGACCACGACTTTACCGCCTGCCCTGTCCAAACCTGACCCCGCCCGGCCTCGCCTTGACCGGCCGTTCCGTGCGCCCCGGAACCTTCCAGGACCGAACATGCCTTCCCTGAACCGCCCGACCATCCCGGCCGTGCCGCACCAAAACGAATCACGCCGCAGCCCTCCCGACCGCCCTCATCAGGCCTCGACCGACCATGACCGCCCCGCCATACCCGACCGCGCCTGACCCCACCACTCGCGATCGCTCCAGGTCGGGACACGCCCGTCGTTTCCGTATCGCACCATAACCGCCGTTCCGTACGTCACCCGTCCCAGCCATATCTCGGGCAACCTGAACCGAACGCTTCGTGCCAAATCTTGACCGCCGTTCCGTGCCACCGGGCGGCGCTGCGGCGACAGCCCGCCCGGCCATGTCACGCGCCGCAGCGGCTTCAGGCGTTCTCCTCGCCGTCCTGAACCGCCAGCCGATCAACACCATTGCCGGGCGCGATGATCGCCTCGCTGCCGGCCCCGAACACCATCACCGCCGGGTCCTCAACCTCGATGTCTTCCGGCTCCTCATCCTCGGGCTTGAGCCCGCGGCGGCCCAATTCGTCGAGATACCAGGACAGCAGTTCCTCGGTTTCAGCGTTGGCGCAGATCGGTTCGCGCAACGCCTCTTCCTGCGCCAACGCACCGCCCTCGGCGATGATGTCGGCAAGTTCCTTGTCATCGGGCTCGGCCAGCCGGAATCCGCCATTCGGACCGCCTTTCTCGATCCGCCAATCGCCGAGACCGCAGACCATGCCGGACCCGACCACCAAGGTGACAACCTTGGTCTCGTTCAGCATCGGTTCGACCCATTGATAGGTGACGCGCATCGCCCAGCGGTCGAGACGGGCGCGGGTGCGGATGTCCGGCGTCCGCGAGATCCCGGCCATGCGAACCACTGACATATCGAGCCGCGGGACGCCCCAGATCGGGCAGTATTCTTGCGGCACCGACACCAGCGCGTTGATCTCGGTCTTCGAGACGCCAGACGGCATACGCAACGCCGCGCCAGCCGCAGCTTTCTTCGGCGCGCTGCCGACCATTTGCAGCTTTGTCTCACTCGCGGCCGGCAGCATGTAGGCTGAGTCCCGGTATTCGTGAAACGGCGCGTGCTTCAGCTTTGTCGCCCGCTGTGTCTGCGTCAGCCGGCCGCGCGGCAGCAGCAGTTCACGCTTCGCCTTCGCCGCCATACGGTTAAAGTAGAACGGCGTCTCGCCGAGCAACCACAGGGTCGATTGACCTCGCCTCAGTTGAACGACATCGATCTCAATGGATTTCGGTTGCGCTGTCTTTGCCATTATGCGGCTCCTGCCGGTTGATCGGTTGCGCTGAGCTGGCGCGCCACGACGCTAGCCAGTCGTAGTATTTCCTGCACATCGCCCTCGACGCCGAGCACGGCGGCAATCGCCCTGGCACGTTTGGCGGCTTTGGACACACGCATCATCTCGTCGGTGATGACCCGGCGAGCGGTATCCTCTTCGGTTCTAACGTTGGTGATGTTGCGATAGGAGACGGTGTCGGGATCGCGCACATAGCGCACCACATCCATCGGGACATCGCGAACGGTAACCTCGATCTTTACCCGCCGGATCAACTGGCGGGCTTGGCCGAGGCGGTGCAGCCGGGCCGCTTCACTGTCGTCCCATTCAAAAAAGTCGTGCATCGGCGATGCGGGATCTCGCGCCGCCTCGACGACATCGACCGGATCGAGCAGGCCGTTGGCTTGCTCTAAAGCCGTCAAACGAACGGCGACTTCTTGTATGTTCATCTTTTCCTCCCTGAATGCCCATCGGGGCCATTGCGAACGCTATTCGTCATCCCCGCGCCTCCGGGGCTTGGACAGAAACTCCTCGGCCTCGGGCGGGTCGCTCCAGCGCGTCATCCCGGCGACGTAATCGAGGTCGAGCCGCACGAATATCTCGTCCGGCCCGGCCGTCGTGCGGACCTCGCGGCCAGCGACGAGCGCCCGGAAATCGTTGCGGTCTATGACGATGCGCCAGGCGGCCATGCTGCCGTGCTCCCCGATAGCGGAGCTAGAGTAGCGATAAAATTTTATCGCTGCCAAGGCCGATTTGTCGGCATTCGGTTTTTTTGTCGCAGGCCACGCTTGCGTTAAATTTTACCGTCGCCTAGCCTTATGCGCGCCTGACAAATCCACGAAAAGCCGAACGCGGGAGGTGTGTGGATGCCGGAGGCCATCAACCAGCTATGGCTAAGTTTGACGTGCCGCGCGGAAGACGCGCCGGTTCAGCCGGGCGTTAGCTCCGGGCCTTGGCTGGCAATTACCGAGGACCGTAAATGGTGGCTGATCGAGTGGACCGGCGTCGAGTTCGCTACTCTACAGGGTGCAAGATGTCGGCCTCTCGCTCTATGGCTTCTGCCGCCAATTCCTGGCCTGCTGCCGCAAATTCTTTCCGCACTAGCTTGAGCGCCTTGGCAATCGCCCGCGGGATGATATCGGCGGCGTTGCCCTCAAGATCGCCCGGCGGATAGGCGCTGAGATGGAAATAGAGCGACACGGCGAGCGTGACGACCTTGGCTAGTTCCTCGTCGGATCGGCGCAGGCCCATCAGCTCGGCAGGGTCCATTTTAAGCGTCGCGGCGAGCTTGAAAATGTGGGCGATGTTGCGGCCCTGCGCCGGCGGCTTGCGGAAATAGTGTTCGGCTAAGCCGGCGTCCCGGCCCGCATCTGCCAGGGTTTTCCCAAGCTCCGAGGCGCGCGCCTGCGCACGCTTGCGAAACTCGTCATCCGACCATTGCATCGTCGTCCCCGGCAGAAGAAAATTTTCTAGCACCTCTAAGGATTTCAATCCAGTAAAATTCAGTGTTAATCCAGAGCGCCGTTTGGTCTTGAAGGCGATAAAAATTTATCGCTATCCTACCGGCCATGACCGCCTACGACCTCCTGCTGCTGGCCCGCATCTATCTCGCCGCCACGGGCGTCTCGCGCACCCAGCTCGGGCAGATCAGTTGCGGCAACCGGATGATCTATTTCCGCCTTGAGCGCGGCCTTGGCTGCCACAGCGCCAGCCTCGAAAAAGCGCATGCCTGGTTCGCTGCGCATTGGGACAACACCGGCATCCCGTGGCCGGCGGAGATCCCGAAGCCGCGGCCGCACCGCGGCCTGCGCGACGGCATGGCGATGGACGCCGCGATCTAAAACCAAACCAACGACGGGAGTTGCGCTGTATGGCGTCAGAGCATCTTACACCCGAGGAAGACGCCACCGACTCGCTGGGATCATATAACGAGGCCATGCGGGCGATCGGCGAGCGCGTCAGAGGCGGCTCTCCGGTGCCGGCGTTCTTGCAAAGCCGCAGCCTCGTGCTGCGGTTGCCGGGCACGCGGACCCGCACGTCGCTGACACTGCCGGACGACCTATCGGTCGATGATTGGCTCGCCTGCGGACAACTCCTCGGTGAAGTAGATGGTGCCGTCCAGTGGTGGATCGGCGACTGGTGGGCGTTCGGCGAGCACGCTTACGGTGTGCGTAACAATGTAGTTAAGGAAGATAATTGGCACGGCCCGGGTTTCGGTGCGTGCATGAATGCCGCAAGTGTATGTAGAGCCTTTTCCGAAACCTCACGCCGGCGTGAGGTTCTGAGCTTCGCCCACCATACGGAAGTTGCCGGACTGTCACCGCCGGAGCAGGACTATTGGCTCGACCGGACCGAGGCCGAAGGTTGGTCGCGCAACCAACTCCGCGCCGCCATTAGACAAGACGCGGCCATTCAGCAGACCCATGCCGTCGAACTCGACGCCGCCGCGCTCGGCAAGTTTGTGGTGATCTATGCCGACCCACCGTGGCGGTACGAGAATCCACCAATGGGCGACAGCAACCGCTCAATCGAGAATCATTATCCGACGATGGATCTCGACGCAATTTGCGCCCTTCCGGTGCGCGATATCGCGCACAACGACAGCATTCTTTTTATGTGGGCGACTGCGCCGAAACTATACGAGTCCATGCAGGTACTCGACGCCTGGGGTTTCACCTACCGCACCGATATGGTTTGGGTAAAAGACAAGATCGGTATGGGCTACTATGCCCGCAGCCGGCATGAATTGCTGTTGATCGCTCGGCGCGGCGAGTTGCCGCCGCCGGCCGTCGAGGATCGCCCCGACTCCGTGATCGAGGCGCCCCGGCTTGAGCACAGCGCCAAGCCGCCAGCTGTGTACGACACAATCGACCGCATGTATCCCGGCGTCCGTAAGCTGGAGTTGTTTCAGCGCGAGGCCCGCGACGGCTGGATCGGCTGGGGCAACCAGGCGGAGGCGGCCGAGTAATGCCGCACGATTTCTACCGCAGCCTCGCGGAATCGCACGCGCAGGCAGACGCACCCTTCTGGGGTGACGTTTATCGCCGGGCCTTTCCCGAAATCCGCTCAATGGTTTGCGTGCGTGATGACGGCTGGGCGCAGCGCGGCGGTATCGACCGCATGATCACGCTGTCATGCGGCCGGACTATCCCGATCGACGAGAAGGTCCGCAAGGAAGACTGGCCGGACATTCTACTTGAGCGCTGGTCGGACGAAGGCCGGCGCGTACCCGGGTGGATACAAAAGCCCCTCGCCTGCGAATTTATCGCCTATGCGCTGATCCCGAGCCGGCGTTGCTTCCTGTTGCCGACGCTCTCGCTGCAAGCGGCCTGGCGGCGGTACGGGCGAAGATGGTGTGAAACATACCCGCCGATCCGGGCGCAGAATCGCGGTTATGTCACCTTATCCGTCGCGGTGCCGCCGGACGTACTGTTACCGGCTATGAACGACGCAATGTGTGTGACATGGGAGCAGCAACCAGACCTTTTCGGGCCGCAGTGAGAGAGTGACATAGTAGTGTCACAAGCGCCGTGCATGCCGCTCTACACCGACGCCCTGCTAGGTGACACTTTGCACCTGTCGGTCGATGAATTCGGTGCCTATTGCCTGTTGTTGTTCGCCACCTGGCGCAACAACGGCGAGCCGCTACCGGACGACGACCGCTCGCTGGCGCGGGTCTGCCGGGTCAGCGATTACCGCTGGAAAAAGCTGCGCCCGCGGCTCGTTCCCTTCTTCGATATTGGCGAAAGAAAATGGCGACAAAAAAGACTAGAGCGTGAGTGGAAATACGTTCAGAAACTTGCCGCCGTCTCCCGAGCTAACGGATTGAAAAGACGTAATTCGTCGGTGCTCAGCGGGAACCCAGCAGGTAACCCAGAAGACACCCAGCAGGTTGTACCCAAACCTTTAAGTAGTAATATATATAATAAATATAATAATAATCTCCCCGCGCGTGCGCGCGAGGGCTTGCCGCCCGAAACGCCCTGGCCCAACCGCTGCCGAGCCTGGGCCGAAGGCGCCCGCTGGATGCCCGATTGGGGGCCATCGCCGGACGAACCCGGCTGCTGGGCGCCGGCCAAATTGGTGACTGAAGCCCGCAAGCAGCGCGCTGGTGACTGATGCCGCCGATCATCTCGCGCCACGAGTGGCTGCCGCTGGTGATCCTGATCGCGCTCGCCTTGCTCGGCCTGCTGCTCGTGCCGATCATCTTCCCGGCGCCGGTGACACAATGAGAACCCGCAGCGAACGCCACTTCACCGCCGACGATTACGCGCTGTTCGCGGCCTACCGTCCGCGCCGCGCCCTCGTCGAGCCGGCCGAATGCAACCATGATCCGAAGCATTGCTGGGTCGAGCGCGGGCCGCCCGCGATCACCGGCAGCGGCTATTGCCGGGCTTGCGGCGCTATGCCGAAAAGCTTGTGGGAGCGCGCCGGCCAATGACCGCGCCGCTCACACCCAATCGGCAGCTCACCGAGGAGGAGGTGCGGCAGCTCAAGGAAGTTTGGGAGAAAATGTGCCGCGGTGAGATCATTTCACCTAACCCTCGTATGCACTGGCTGCAACGGCTACTGCGATGGTGGCGATGACCGCGCCGTTCCGCCTGCGCCCGCCGGTGCCGCTGGAGCGCGACATCCACGAAGCCTGCGCCCGCGCCCTCGACGCGCTGCTGCTGCCGCCGGCCCTGTGGTTCGCCTACCCCGCCGGCGCGTCGCAACTGTCACCGCAGCAGCAGGCGCGCCACAGCCGCGTCGGCCTGAAGCGCGGCCTGCCGGATATCTTCGTGCTGCACGGTGGCGTGTACGGCATCGAGCTGAAGCGGCCCGGCACCGGGCGGCTGTCGAAGACCCGCATCGTCCGCACCTCCCGCGGCAGCCCCTACGTGCTGGTCGGCCAGCAGGAGATGTTTCAGCGTTTGGTGAATGCCGGCGTGCGTGAAATCGCCATCGCCCACTCGGTCACCGAAATGCTCGGTCACCTGGAGCGCTGGGGCGTGCCCCTGCGCGGCACGGTCGCCGCATGACAGCGCGCGTCGTGATGTATTCCGGCGGCATCGGGTCTTGGGCCGCGGCAAAGCGGGTCGCCGAGCAACACGGGCTCGTCGATCTAACGCTGCTGTTCTGCGACACGCTGATCGAAGACCGCGACTTGTACCGCTTCCTCGGCGAGGCGGCCGAGAATGTCGGTCCCGATGTCCTGCTCCGTATCACCGATGGGCGCACGCCGTGGCAGCTCTTCCACGACGAAGGCATGATCGCCAACACCCGCGTCGATCTGTGCAGCCGGATCTTGAAGCGCGATCTGTCGGACAAGTGGCTCGCCGAGAATTGCGACCCAGCCGACACGGTGGTGTATCTCGGCCTCGATTGGAGCGAGGCACACCGCTTCGACAGCGGCACGCGCGGTGCCAGGCATCGCTACGCCGCGCTCGGCTGGCATGCCGAGGCGCCCATGACCGAGCCGCCCTATCTGACCAAGCCCGACATGATCGCGTGGGCATTGGATGAGGGGTTGCAGCCGTCACGGGCTTACGCGCAAGGCTTTGCCCACGACAATTGCGGCGGCTTCTGCGTCAAGGCCGGCATCGGACATTTCGCGCATCTGTTGCGGACGCGGCCCGAGGTGTACCGCGAGCACGAGCGGCAAGAAGCCGACTTCGGCAAGCACACCATCCTGCGCGATCGCAGCGGCGGCACCACCAAGCCGCTGTCGCTGCGCGCGCTGCGGCAGCGCCTCGAAGCCGGCGGCCAGGTGGACATGTTCGACATCGGCGGCTGCGGCTGCTTCTCGGAAGGAACACCCTGATGTCCGCAGTGACCATAATCCTCATCGTGCTGGTGGTGCTGCTCGTCGCCGGCCTGCCCCATTGGTACGGCCCGGCATACGGCAGCTTCGGTTACTACCCGTCCGGCATCATCAGCGTGCTGCTGGTGATATTGCTCATCCTGCTGCTGTTCGGGTTCATCCGGTGATGCGCGGCGCACTACCGGGAACCGGAATGCTCACCGCCAGCGAAATGGCCGAGGCTCGTGTGCTATGGGAAACCACTGACATGACCGCATCCGATATCGCCGCTCGCTTCACCACCGCGGCAAAGGAAGTCACCAAAAACGTCATCGTCGGCCACGCCAGCCGACACTCATGGAAGCCGCGCGCCGATAGCACCAACCCGCCGCGCACCTTGCACGACCGGCTCGACGCGCTGCACGAGGACTACAACCGCAAGGTCGGCCTGCCGTCCGGCGCCGGCTATCGTGGCCGCAGCCGGTGAAGACCGCCGCCAAGTGTCTGAGCGAGGTGGCGACCCGGCACGTCGCCGCCTACCTCGACGGGCTCGGCGCTAACACGCTCGCCGACCACGCCGACGATATCGTCGACCTCGTGCTCGACACGCTCGCCGAGCCCAGCCGCGACATGCTCGAAGCCGGCCGCGACGAACTCGCCCGCGCGCTGCCGATCGGCGCCGGCGGCGTCACCAGCGCCTACCAGCGTGCCCTCGCCCGCGCCATCTGGCGCGCCATGCTGAAGCGGGCCGAGCGATGAGCCACGCCAAGCAGCCGCCCGACGCGCACGCCTATTCCGGCTTCGCGCTGATCACCGCGCCGCTGCCCGAGCGCCTCGGCTGGGTCATCGTGTGGCGCAAGCCGTGCGGCTGCTGCGAGCATGTCGGCCCGGATCTTGACGCGATCAACGCGATCATGTTCCGCGATGGCGGCATCGACGCGGTGTCGATCGCCACCACCCAGCCGCTCGACCCAACATGACTAAACGCGCCGAGCAGTTCGTCACGCGGGTGCAGTTCACCACCGATGAACTGTCGCAGCTTCTCGCCCGCCGGCGGCGCGCCCGCCTCGGCTGCACCGCCCTCGCGCGGCAGCTCGGCGTCACGGTGACGGCTATGGACAATTACGAGCGCGGTGTTCGCCGGGTGCCGGCGGCGCTGCTGCCGCGGTGGAGCCGCGCGCTTAGCGGATGGGATGTGTGATGGCAGTGCGCATCCTCGTCGGTGATGCCATCGAGCGGCTGCGCTGGCGGCAGCACCCGCAAACATGCCCGAAGGCTGACACGCCGATCAGCTCGCCGTGAGCTGGTCACATTCGGAGGTAGAACCCGATGATCGATAAGCGGAAGGAAATCGAATCGTTGATCGATAAGGCTGCGGCCTGCGAAAAATCGGAAGACGCGCTTCGCTTTTCGCAAGCGGCGTGCAATGCCGCCAACGCCATGTTCGCGGTGAAAAATGCGACGGTCCAGCCGCCATCGCCTCAACTGCCGATCGCGGCCGGCACGATCCCAGATCGGGCTTGAACCGTTCGCCGAGGTCGCCTGATGCCGCCACCGTGGGTCATCGTCGAAACGCGCCCGGCCGCCGAGGACGCCGCCGAGCGCTCTCTGAGGCTCGCCGGATACAGGGTTTACCTGCCGCGCTATCGCTGCCTCGTCCACCCGCATGGCCGCAGCCGCAGCGCCGTGACCGTCCTGCGGCCGATCTTTCCGCGAATGCTGTTCGCCCAGGATTGGCGAGGCTGGCCGGCTATGCCGATCGGCTGCGCGGTCGGGCTGATGAGCCTGCAACCCGGCATTCCGGCCAAACTTTCGGATGAGGATGTCGCCTACATCATGGACCGCGAACGAAGCCGCGACTTCGATACCGTCGGGCAGCAATTCACCATCGGCGATGCCGTCGAAATCGAGGCGTTCGGCCAGCGTATCCTCGGTGTGCTCGATGCACTGAGCCCGGATGGCAAGGCCACCGTCTCGATGCTGATGCTCGGCCGCACCATCCGAACCCATGTTCCGGTGCAACGGCTACATGTGGTTTCTTCTTGACAATGAGGAGACACGACATGGACATTAGCCATCTAGCTGGGCCGTCCCGACGGGGTGTTGCCCAGCGTAAGCTATCAGGCCCCCCCTTCTACTACTCGAAGCGATGGCGCTATGTGCGCCGCCTCGTGCTGCTGCGTGACCACTACCGTTGCGTCAAGTGCGGTGCTGATGTCAGTGGCCCAGGCCAGGCCAGGGTCGACCACATCAAGCCCAGGCTCAGCCATCCACATCTCGCCTATGACATGGCTAATTTGCGTAGCATGTGCAGTAGATGTGACAACCAAAGCCATGCAGAGAAGGGATATGGCAAGGGTTCGCATCAACGCATCGAGATCATCAAAGGTTTCGATCGCAATGGTGAGCCGCTCGACCCCAACCACCATTGGAAACGATAGGGGGGGGATGGTCGAAAACTTGAAGCCTCGCGCCGAGCAGC